>LWDU01033257.1_pt1 | contig 349077 bp, 316 predicted proteins | sample 727161 | NCBI WGS metagenome assembly LWDU01 (sample SAMN04566230, study PRJNA314399) | hydrothermal vent metagenome | isolation source: deep sea hydrothermal plume seawater | place: Mexico: Gulf of California, Guaymas Basin | collected 2004-07-11 | reverse complement strand
CCGGTAAAAAGTAGTGTTCCAGCAGTATTCGGTTCTTTAGCGTCTGGTGCCAGCGTTCGATCTTGCCTTGGGTCTGTGGATGATACGGCGCTCCGCGAACATGACTCATGCCTTTGTCGCTAAGCCAGTCAGCAAGCTCGCCGGATACGTAGCTGGATCCATTATCGGAGAGTAGTCTCGGTTTCTGCTCAACCTCGGGCTTCTCGCAACCGGATGCTTGCAGGGCAAGGTTCAGGGTCTCGGTCACGTCGTGGCTGGTCATGCCGGCGCACAACTTCCAGGCAATAACGTAGCGGGAGAAGTCGTCCAGTATCGTCGACAGGTACATCCAGCCCCAGCCAATGATCTTCAGGTAGGTAAAATCCGTCTGCCATTGCTGATTGATCGCGGTAGTCTTGTCCTTAAACTCGCTGGCGGCCTTCATGACGATGAAGGCCGGACTAGTGATCAGGTCATGGGTCTTGAGAAGCCGGTAGACCGAGCTCTCCGAGACAAAGTAACCTTCCGAATCGGTAAACGTGGCCGCTAACTCCCGTGGACTCAGTTCCGGTCGGTCCAGTGCCCGCGTGATCAGGCGGTCCCGAACCGCATCAGGGATGCAGTTCCACACCCGGGTCGGCTGCGCTGCTTTATCCTGCAGCGCAGCCTGACCAGCACGACGGTAACGTTCGTACCAGCGATAAAAGGGGGTGCGCGGAATGCCCACATGTCCAAAGTCTGCTTGGCCGGGGCAGGTGTGATCGTTCCACCAGTCGAATGACCTCCAGCTTCTCGGCAGCAGGGTATCTCATTCGAACTCGTCCCCATACCTGGCGGATATTCCAGTTATTACATGAGTATTGTGGTTGGGTTGCACTGCGGTATACTGAAGTCTGTGGACTGACGCTACTTTCGAGTGGTGATGCCCTTGGTAGTGCAGTGGGATAACCGAGCGAGGACCTATGGTAAAGCAATCTGCTCCCGAGCAATTAATACCTAAGAGACTATCGCGTGCGACGCCAATGGGCTTGGTCGCAGCCTCGCGCTTCCCTTTGGGCGACCGTAAAACCATGGCCAATGGAATTAGGGCACTGGACGCTGACATTGTCCTTGGTAGTCTTGCGCCTGTGGCGTACAAACCGGTTAAGGTCTGCGGGGTTGAACTCAAGCTTGAACCACTATCACCCGCTCTCGGCACGGTGGTGCATGGCATTGATCTAGACCGTGATCTTGGTCAGGCAAAGATGGTTCAGTTCTTGCGCGAGCTGTGGCTTGAGCGCAGGGTCATTATGTTTCGAGACCAACAACACCTGACGCGCGATGGTCTGATTCAATTTGCTGAGTGTTTTGGCGAACTAGGTGCGCACCACGGTGAGCGCGACCACATTCCCAGTGGACTGCAAACGCCAGAAGGTTATCCTGATGTATTACCTATCCAATCCGGAGAAAAACACCCAGGTGCTGCGTCTGAGTGGCACAGTGATGCCACCTGGTCCTCGCGCCCGCCAATGGGCTCAGTGTTGATCTGCCGGGAAGCACCGCCCATAGGTGGCGACACCAACTTTTGCGATGGCTACGGCCTTTGGGAGGGCGTACGTGATGAAACCAAGGAACGGATACAAGGCCTCAAGGCCATCCACGTAGGACAGCCGCACCATGCCATGGACGGACGACTGCCAATGGCAACTCACCCTGTTGCGCGTACGCATCCTGAAACCGGCAAAACCGTTCTTTTCGTAAATCGTGTGTTTACGCGTCGGTTCGCTAAGGAGCACGGAATGGATGAGGCGGTGACGCAGAGTCTTTTACAGGAGCTCTTTGCCAACATCGGCCGTCCCGAGATTACCTGTCGCTTTCGTTGGGGTCCTGGATCGGTTGCCATGTGGGATAATCGGGCGGTTCAGCACTGTGCAACGGCTGATTTCTGGCCTCACCGACGTTTAATGGAGCGTGTCACAATTCTCGATTCTGACGTGGAGCGTCGCACGCCTTATCTCGCCGATTGAAGGTCTCGCCACACAGAGGGGCCGACTTACTCTAAGCAACCTTTGCAGGATGAGCTGATTTTGTACCTGGTGACCTAGTAATGCAGGGGCTTGCATAACAATCAGTTAAATCCTGAGGGGTTGCAGGTGAGATATTTTCCTGAGGAATCTGTCGCCTCGGCCAGAGGGTCGTGATGTCAGCCCATATGGCACCACTAGACCCTGTTTGCTATGCGATACTTCTGCTAATTAAACTGAAGCAGAGGAGTTTCAAATGAGCATGTCAAACACAGAAAAACACGTTAAGGACATAAAACGCAAGATACATACTCGTGACCGAGTGGAAGCACTCACCCTGATGAGCTCTAGTGTCGCTTAGACCAGCTAGCCAGTTGTCTGGAAGGTTCTGACGACATACAGCGTTATGCACACCTTGCGCCCAGTGCGAGGAAGGTGGCTATAGCAAGGCTGGACATGTAGGTATAGAGGTATCTATGTATCTATACATGTCTGCATGGCTCAGGCAGCCGCGGCAGGCAAGGCCGAAGTTTAGCACCGTTACAGCCATTGACCATCTAAAGGGACACCAGGTCACCGTGTCTTAAATCTGAACGAACATCAGCCATTACCCCACATCACCGTTGTTCAGAAAATGTGATTTATATTCCTTATCCTCTTGCGCCAGGCTTCGAACCTGGGTGCAGGAGGTTCAAATCAGACCGAACGGGCAATTGGCGACAAGGTATGGCGGAAAGATACTGCAACTTCCGCTTTGGACCCGCCAGCAGGCATCACACTAAGATACAGACCTTCGGCTATCGGCCAATAGCCGTCGCTCCATATTCTCAAGTACTATTCTAATCGAGTACTATTCTAATAGAGAAAGTGTTCGATGTAGTGGAAGGCCACTGGAGCGATCGGTGAAATAATAGGCGCATCAGCCGTAGTCCTTTCCTTGATCTATCTGACCGTTCAACTACGCGTCCAAAACTGGATTAAGCGTGCATGCAAAACGTCACGCAATAAAGCAAACGATGTCTCCCTTTCTTCACCGATCGTGGACAGCTTGCAATGACAGGGCAGTTTGTACTAGGCGTCATACCTATTTAAAATGGTATCCTCGCCACGCGCAACAATGGTTTCCTGGAACGGGAGACCCCACAGCAACTGATTTAATTTTCTACTGGTGGACAGACAGATAGATAGACACAGAGAAAACCATGGATAAAGAAACACTTACCTTCAACCAAAAGATCATCGAAGAATTTCGCGCAAATGAAGGCAAGGTGGCAATGTTCCCGGGCCTGTCAATGGTGGTGTTGCACACGATCGGCAGGAAATCCGGAAATACATTTTTGGTGCCTCTGGTAATGACAACAAAGAAAGATGGCGAAATGATGTTATTTGGCTCGTTTGCCGGTGCCGCCCACGACCCAGCCTGGGTACACAATTTGCGCGAACACCCCGGAATTGATGTCGAGGTTGGTACCGAGAAATTTGCAACGCGAATCGAAGAATTGCCTGCTGAACAAGCAAAAAATGCCTGCAAGATAACGGCGTCGAACAATAAGACCTTTGCCGGTTATATGAAATCTGCTGCACCACGCAACATTCCGGTCTTTCGCATTCATCGTCTCTAGCAAACAGACCACCAGCTCCAGCGGCCGGGTTAACCCGCCCAAGCGAAACACAGTTCATTGATCTACTGGCCAGAGGCAAGTTGCTAGTCCGCTGGCTAAACCTAGCGACCCGGTATGGCTACTTCAGCACCCATGAGATATCGAGTTGATCGAAGCTTTGCGTTATTAAAGATGTTCATATAAAACAACGCATAATCGAGCTGATGATAGGTTCCCATGGCATCCTCCTCGAATCCAGCTGGTAAAGAGGTACTCGCATACAGCGTGCCCTGCCTACACTGCGCCCAGGTTAGCGCCTCAATCGGCCTTGCCAGTGGGCCATAATGCTGACCGACGGGGGCGTCAGAAAGGCTCCCAATATTAGCAATAAAGCTACCGACTGGGACCAGTCCACCTTCGTTCTGGCTGGCAGGTGCCCGTTCCTGGCTAACCCGCCATAATAACGGATTCGTACACAGACTCTGTTCATCTCGCGGTAGCGGCGGTTTTCCTTCCGGCATGGTGTCCCAGGCAACGATACAGCCCAACTCATCCGCGCTCATGCAGGGCCTGATATGCTCTAATGAATCAATCCAGGCAGTCGTTACAGGGATAATAGTGGGGCCCAGCAAATAGGCGGCAATCAGGCGTCGATGCAGGTCAGTGGAATCGATGATCTCCTCAAGCAGACGTTTGGCATGGTGGCTTCCCTGGCTATGAGCGGCAATGATGAAGGGCTTGTCATTATTTTTATGTTGAAGATAATATTCGAAAGCACGCCTGACATCCTGGTAGGCAAAATCGAAGACGATATTGCGGTCTTGGATCGAACTCAGGAAATAGGAAAATATATTGGCTTGACGATATCTCGGCGCATAAATATTACAGCAACCATTAAAAACACTCGCCTGGTTGGCCATCATAAAACGCGTATTTTCGCCAGTGGCCGAATCTTCCTGCAGGGGCGAAACCCACGCTCCTGCATTCATAAGACCGGTTGGGTGAACAAAGAACACATCCACCGGTCTGTTCTTCTGACTGGCAACCTGAACACCTTCCGGCACCTGGTCTGCCAGATCCTCCAGGCTCGGTAACGAGGCCCAATTCCGGGTGAGGCCGTAGTCAGGTGCAGGCACCGCGTGACTAGCATCAAAATCACCAGCCGGTTTGTTGTACGCTACAAACCCCATAAAAAACAGATCACCGCCAATACCCGTCACGACCAAACCAACCGTGATCAAAACCACTGTCACGATCGCACCACCAATAATCCTGCCAGCCTTCATCCTGAACGTTCCTCCTCAATCGTGTCTTTTCAGCCAGCTTACGCCAGACGCAGGACCAATGTCCTCCGAGAGCCTGTAGCGCAGCCTAATCAGGGCATTTGATTTCTCAAAGAGGGCCATAGAAGACTATCAGATGGTCACTTATCAGGGCAAAAAAGGCTCATTCACCCTATCTTTGTGTTTTTTTACAGGCAAAAGTTATGTATTCAACATTATCTATTCTGTTGTATTTACCTTTTTCATTTTTAGAGTAAAAATCAGGAAGCTTATTAAGTAAGCTAAATGGAAACACACCGCCTCCATTTATAGTTGTACAGTTTTTTGAAGACTGTCTATATTCACTAACATCATCAAAACATCTACCGCCATTACATAATTTACCAACTTTTCCTACTGCATCAATTTTTACTGTACTGCTTTTACTGTACTACTTTTACCTTACTACGGGATCTGATTACCAAACCGCTGCCTTTGCATTGCTTGTTCGCCAATAGTCTGCCCAGCTATTAGAAGTAACAAATAGTAGTGGTATAAAAAATAATTTCTTCATACCTAAAGCCTAACAATTCCTACCATCGAATCCCCGCCTACCATTTCTGCCTAAGAAGCATCCCAACCAGGGGCTACCCACCACTTCAACAGAGGGGGCTCATGCTATTGCCAGGTGTCACTAATGTGGACGGGTATAGCAGGTGTAGAGCGATCTATGCACGGCTGTGTGGCTCAGGCACCTGCGGGCAAGGCCAAAGATCAGCATCATTCATCATAATAGGAGCCCATGGGACTCCTCATTGAAGAGTGATAAGCTCTTTGCAACAATCGGCTTTGATCATCGCATTGGGAGCGAAACACCCTGATATCAAACAAGATTATGTCAGGGGCGGGTAGAAGTGCGGCAAGTTTGCTTAGGAAATCCGCAGGGCCGGAAGCTGAAGTCGCCACCTAGGTACTGGTTGTTGATCCGCAGCACGTTGTGGGAGGTGATTGAAATTGCGACTATTTACTTAAAAAAAGGGGCATAACGGAATGAGCGAATATGCATTCAAATCAGCAGTGGCGCTAGCAAGCGCCATTGCCGCCAAAGAAGTCAGTTCACTAGAGCTGACAGATATGTACATCGATAGAGTTGAATCAATAGATCCTGACATCAACTCGGTCGTGGTGAAGGATTTTGAGCGAGGCAGGGAGGCCGCGCGGGCAGCAGATTCTGCGATTGCTGCGGGCAAGGCGCTCGGCCCATTGCATGGCGTGCCCATGACGATCAAGGAGGCCTACGATATCGAGGGGTTACCAACCACTTGGGGGTTGCCTGAGTTCAAGCACAATATAGCAACGGCAGATTCGAATACCGTCGTTCGGATGAAACAAGCTGGCGCACATTTTTTTGGTAAAACCAATGTACCCCTGAGTCTGGCTGACTTTCAAAGTTTCAACGAAATTTACGGTACTACTAACAACCCCTGGAACCTTGAACGCACTCCGGGCGGGTCTTCAGGCGGATCTGCTGCTGCATTAGCAGCAGGACTGACAGGCCTTGAGGCGGGTTCTGATATCGGTGGCTCGATCCGAAACCCAGCTCACTTTTGTGGCATATATGGACACAAACCCACTTGGGGCGTTGTTTCGGATGCTGGACATGCACTACCGGGACAGGTTGCGCCAGCTGATATTGCTGTGGTCGGGCCAATGGCGCGCAGTGCTGAGGATCTTAAAGTCAGTATGGATGTTTCTGCAGGGGCCGCTAGCCATGACCTGGCAGGCTGGCAGCTAAACCTACCAAAGCCCAGCAAGAATAGTCTGAAAGATTTCCGGGTCGCTATCTGGGCCAATGATGATATGGCCCCAGTCTCGCAGGAAATTTCTGATCGAGTCCAGTTAATCGGTGAGACATTGAGCAGGCTTGGCGCAACCGTTTCAGACAGTGCCCGCCCAGAGATTAACCTGGAGCAGAGTCATGACACCTACAATAGTTTGCTGTGGGGAGTAATGGCGGCCGGGCTTAGCCCCGAAGAAAAAAGCGAATACGAGGCAGGTCTCAGTCAATTAGACCCCAATGACCGCTCAATTCCAGCCAATATGATTCGTTACTCAGTGCAGGGTCATGGAACCTGGGCAGAGAACAACAACAAACGATTTCTGATTCGACAACAGTGGCAAAATTTCTTTAATGATTGGGACATTGTTATATGCCCACAGACGGCGACTACTGCGTTCCCGCAAGATCAAGGAGAATATCTTGAGAGAACATTGATGGTCGATAATGTAGCGCAGGATTATTTTCAACAAGTATTCTGGTCAGGCCTGGTCACCGTCGCCCATCTACCGAGTACTGTCTTTCCAACAGGACTTTCACAGGAGGGTCTACCGATCGGCTTACAAGCTGTCGGGGCTGAGTTTAATGACTATATCACCATAGACTTCGCCAGGCTGATGGCACAAGAGATTGGCGGATTCATACCACCACCTGCTTACGCCTAGGCCAATCAATCATTGAGCACCACGCTAGCCGAACCGGCCTACCGAATGCTGTACATCATGATGGCATCGCTCTTGCCGCGATGCACCCGTCACCTTTGGGCACGCATCTATAAAAAATAAAAAAAATGATAATGGCGTATCCTTTAACATAACTAATTACGTTGAATGTAAGAATCATGTTATTACTCGTTCCTTTTTCACCCACTGTTCTAGCTAGAATTGCGAATCAAGCCGGAGTGAGGAAAATCGTGCTTTCTCATGAGCAAAACTACAACAGTGGCAAAAATTATAACGCGTTGGGCTTGAGTGACTAAGGCAAGGCAGCCGGATTCGCAGGCGAGGTTTTTCAGCCATGGACGGTGATATTTACTAAGGGTTCTTGTCTGATATCAGGGCATAGAATGCCCCTAGCCCTGTTTGCTAAGAGCCATTTCTGCTAATTTCAACTGAAGCAGAGGCGCGTCTTAATGCACCCGTCAAACACAGAAAAACACTTTAACGATATCCGCACAAGAACCGCCGCAATTTTCACCCGAAGAGAAAATCGGAATCGTACTGAATGGCTTGCACGGTGAATATTCCATCGCCCAACTATGCCGCTGAGCCATATCGGTGAGCCTGTCGCCGAGAAGGTATCAACAATAATCTCTACTACCGTTGGCGCTAGGACTTCCCGTCCAACATCCTGGATGACGACTCCAGTTACATCATTAGTTGGCGGCTGACGGCAACGATGGCTGATGTATACCAAGGCCGTCAAGAGAAAATCTCGAAGCAACCCTATGCAGGAAAGTGTCTCCACGGATCTAGTGTCGGTGATCCCAAATGCTCTGGTAATGTACATTTCTCCGACACAAGTTGACCCGTTTGGCCATTGGCCACCTTATCGGACATCATATAAAACAATTCACCCGTATATTCTTTTATCAAACCTGATTAACAAATTCGGGAATAATAAAAAATCTATCACCAGGGCCAACAAAAAGGCGATCGAAGAAAATCTTGCAAAGTCATGGAGCGGGAGAAACGAAAGTGTGTTGAGCACCAAGAAACCAGCACAAAGAACCATAGCCATAATAATAAGCGCAAAACCCACCGTCTCAAAGGCATAGATGACAGCGTCTTCCGGCCCTAATTTCATATCCGTCCTGGCAAGATTATACTTGCTCAAAAGGTGAACGGTGAAATCGACAACAATGCCCAAGGTCGATCCCATACCAATGGCGACCATAAAGCTGACTTTTTCGAACACAAGTGCCCAAACCCCGAATGCCACGGCTATCGGCAAGATATTAGGGAAAACTGACAGTAACGAAAACAATGCAGACTTAAAAAACAGACCCAATATAACAGTGATTAAAACAATTCCAATTAGCAAGCCGGTCAACATTTGGTTGATGACTATGCCGCCGAGATAGGCGTAGACTACGCGAAAGCTAGATGGTAGAGAAATCAATTCGGCCAAGCCACTGTGCTTCAAATAAGCGGCAACTTCAGATTCAAATTCCAGATATTCGTTTGAACTCATATTCTTGAGAGACGCTGAAATTTTGGTCGAGCGTCGGTCTTGACTGATCGAGCTGTTTAAATCCAAGCCGAAGGGCAAAGACATCTCGTAGAAAAACAGATATTGAGCAGAAAGCTCACGGCTTTCGGGTATCGTATACCAGACGGGATCATCGCCATGCATACTTTTATTCAACGTTTTCATGGTATTGGCTAATGAAGTGACGTGGATGACGGCCTTCTGATCCTCCAACCATTTGGTGAATTGGTCAATCTTTGCCAGAAACGCCGGATCGGAGATTGAGTCTGAGTCACTCGTCGCTAGAAAACTCACTGGGAAAGTACCACCCAATTTATGATCGAGCCAGATGGTATCCTTTGCAAAGCTTGAATAATTCTCAGAGTACATCTGGGTAGGATCATCATCCATTCTGTTTAGCGGAATACACAGTATAAGTAAGACGGAAACTGCAGGAACAGCCCAAAATATAGTCCTGGCGTTACTGATGCTAAATCTGGCTATATTTTTAGCAAATTTCGTCTGAGACTGCGTTCTTTTCGGTGCCTTCAGAGTAAAGAAAGAAATTAAGGGGGCTAAAAACAATATGGTGAATATAAATGCCAGCGAGACTCCAATCGCGACGCCGTTGCCCACTAGCCTCAAAGGATAAACTTCGGTTAGATTAAGGCAAAGAAAACCGATGGAAGTTGTCAAGGTAGTCAAAAACAGGGGTTGTAGATTTAGGCTCAGACTCCTAATCATCGATTCTTTGCTGGAATACCCGTCTTCGACATTCTGAAAGTAAATGCTGAAGACATGCACACAATCCGCCAGGGCAAGTGTGGTTATCAATATTGGTATGGTAATAACAAGTTGATTGAGCACTGCCTCCAGGTGACCCATACTGCCAAAAGCTGACAGTAAACTCATAAAAACAACAGATATTGCCCCGATAATCGCCGCCACACTCCGTAATAGAACAAAAACCGAAGCAAATATCAGTAGCAGCATAGCCGGCATTACGATGGGAACTTCTGATTTGATTAATCTGGGGCTCAGGTACTCTATATACGGTATACCCACTAGCCGAATATCTAGCTCGGGGTTGGATAACCGCACCTCATCTAAATAGTTCAATAAATAGGTGAAGGTCTCAGTTAACGCCGCTTCCTGATCGACCAGGGGTGGGTCCAAAGTAATGCTAATGATCGTCGTCTTTTTGTCTTTTGAGATAAGCGATCCAAAAATCGCCTTCTCTGACTCAACCGCTTTAGCCCTCTGTTGTATCAGTGCTTCATCGAGATCGAGGGCATTTTCAATGAATGGTTCAACCATCACGTCATCGTCAACCGACCTGACGTAAGAGTAGTTAGTGATTGAATCCGTTCTCACCGAATGGGGTATAGTCCAGGCCTTCTCGGTCATCGTCTCCAGAACGTCCAGCGTACGTCGAGTAAACACGGATTTATCCGTGGTATTTACTGCAATCACAACGTTCTCGGTTGGAATAAATGTCTCGTCAATGTATCTGGCCAGTTGAGCCGTACTATTGTTTTCCGGAAACATATTTTCAATATCCGGATTAAACGTGAGCTTCGGTAATCCCTGTACACAAACCAGAAGAACAACCAAGCAACCGATCATTGAGAAAACCCGCTTCTCAATAATCAACTGGGACAGGTAAGTCGAATTAAAGAATTTGCTCATAAATCAGTTTCCCGGGCATAGTAAGAATAAACCACGTTTTATACGGGATTGCGAATTACCTTCCTAGCTTTTGACCGGCCTTTGGATTCAGAACTGGATTAACCTCGGTTTTAATACAACGAACTTTGCTGCAGATTTAGCCAAAACCCGGTATCTTGGGCCGGTTACTATTCTTTGAGGGTATAGAAAACTTAACGCTGAAGCGGTGCGCGCGAGCCAGAACCTTTGAGGGCTGGTTCGACCGGCAGTTGCCTATGCTCGGGGAAAACGGATAGGCTACGGAAACCATTGACTTCATCACTAAAAAGGAAACGATGAGATGCTGAATCACGTCATGATCGGTTCAAACGATATCGACAGAACAAAAAATTTCTATAACGCTGTACTAGCGATCCTGGGAGCGGGAGCCCCCATGGCGCATGTGAATGAAACAGGACAAACTCGCCTTTTTTATATTCATGATGGCTCTACCTTTAGCATTAGCGAGCCCATCAATGGGGAACCCGTCAGTATTGCCAACGGCTCTACCATCGGCTTTGTCTGCGATTCACCAGAGCAGGTGAAAGCGTTCCACGATGCCGCCATCGCCAACGGAGGTATCAGCGTGGAAGATCCTCCCGGCCCTCGGGATGGCACGATGGGCGTGATGCATCTGTGTTATTTCCTGGACCCAGACGGCCACAAAATTTGCGGCATCCATCGACCAGCCTAAGCCTGGTGACCGGCACCTGCAGAAAATGCTCTTTGCACTTCTGTAGTCGAACGGATCGGCATGAAATTTGTCAAACAGATTCAATATCCAGACGAGCAAGCGCTTACCAGTTTTACGTCATCTAAAGCTGGGCTTGGCGCTGCGCCTAGTTGCCGATAAAAATCCGGTTCAGGTGATGAAAAATGCGCCTGGATTTCGTTGGGCCACCCTCTCTCGTGCCAGAATGGCCATGCCAGAGGGTAGGATGATGCAAGGCATTCCTGCGTCAGAAAAACCGTGTCGACCGTTCGCTACGCATCTCCAGTCAGACTTGCGCCGCTGAGGGCGCACGAATTTCCGGTAATTTATGAGGTCAGAAAATAAGCGCTAGTGGTTGTTATCAACCACCACCGGTGATCGCCGCGCGAATTCGACTGTGTTCTGCGCGCGATAGATCATAAAAACTTGCCGCGACTACAGTAACGCCGATCATCAGCAGAACACCAGGCCCCATCGCCATGGCGAGGGTCCGCAGAGATTCGGGATTAATCGTCTCCACCGTTGCGTTGCGTTGAATTCCCGCCAGATCTACTACGATCCCGGAGACCACAATACCAAAGCCACCAATCGCCTTGGCCGCAAACGATGAAGCAGCAAAATAGATACCTTCGTTTCTGCTGCCGTGTTTTTCCTCATGCTGGTCGGTAATGTCAGCGATCATCGAACCTATCATGACGGTCAGAACGCCGATACCCATGCTGCAAATGGCGTTGGACGTCATCACAAGATAAAACAATAAAGGGTCGCCTGGTTTCGGGAAAAGCTCTAACAGGCTTAGGATGATAGGCAAAGTATTCCAGAGGGCATACCAGATGAGCCCACCCATCAGCAAAGTCTTCTTTTCCTGAAAGATGCGCCCCAATGGCGCTGCCAGCCCCGCACCCAGAAAACTGCCCAGAATAGAGGCTGGGAAACTGAGCCCGATCAGCTCCAGACTGAATTCAAAGTAAAGGGTACCCAGATAAATCGACAAGGCTGAAACCATACCCATGGTCATACCAAAAAGCACAGCAGTTAGAACAACCGCCTTAAACGATCGCAACGCGAAAGCCATACCTGCCTCACGCATCACCTGCCGCAAACTAAAGCGATGGCCGTTGGGGTTGGCCTGGGGCAAATACGGAATGTAGCTATGTGTTCCATAGGCTGTCAAAAGAACACCGATGAAAATGACAATAGAGAACATCCCCGCGAATCTTGGATAGGCTGCGGGGTTTAACTGGCCATTCGGGTATTCAGGCGTCGCCCCGAAAAATATCTGCAAACCGATCAGGAATACCATCAATGTACCAACGGACTGCAACACTGATCGAAGCGACGACAACAATGTCCTCTCGTGATAGTCGGTAGAAAGTTCAGCTGTAAGCGACGTGTGCGGAATAGAATAGACTGACTGTGTCGTTCGAGTCAGCACCGAGAACACGACCAGCCAGATAAACACCTGCGTTTCGGTAAGGCCCTCAGGCGGCGAAAACAAAAAGTAAAAACAGAGCGCAAAAGGTGCTGCAGCGGCATACATAAACGGATGCCGCCTGCCCCAACGATGGCGGACGCCATCGGACCAGGAGCCAATGACTGGATCACTGACCGCATCGACCAATAGCGCGACAACAATCGCCAGACTGGCCAGAAACCCAGATAAGCCCAATACCTGATTGTAGAAAAACAGCAGGAAAAACCCGAAGGCCGTTGACTGCACGCCTTCAGGTATTTGTCCCGCAGCGAACATAAGCCGCACTCGCCAGGTTAATGTTCCGGCTGCCGGGGTGGTCACAGGCTTCCCCCTTACTCAGTTACAACTAGTCAGGCGAGTATCGAGAACTGCCCTGAGTCGTCCAGTTTAAAGTGTTACTGCAAAGAAGCTGTCACTGGTTTTACAAAAAACATCGGCTCAACGACTTCAGCAGCGCTCCAAGACCATAACTCACAGTGTTCTACGAATGCAAAATTATCGATACTCGTTGTAGGCCGAATCTCGTTAGCTGAGCGAGACTAGGAACTATAAAATCTGGTCAATACTTTCAAATGCTCCTAGGTCATCGATAAAGCTACTTTGAACGAGGGTGGTGGTACTTTCGGGCAATTCAGGGAACGTGGTTCAGTCGTTCTATTCCCGTTTTCCAGCATCAGTCTTCAAAATCCGAAACTTGTGTTTTATGAACCCCTCCATAACTAGCTGGAGAATAATGGGCACTTCTTAAAACCCAACTACCACTTTCTTTCACCCAGTTCATTGTCACTCTAGTTCGGTAATCGCTCATGGAGTCACCGCTGCCGACCATGCCTTCTGAGTAAAACCTTACATGAACCACGTCATCGGCAATGGCGGTTGCTTCAGGATAAAAATAGTGGGTAAATGCATCACCACTCTTTTCCCAATATGCAATGGTCTGTCTGACCTCTGGCTTGTGGAAACTACCATCAGAGTTAGTATCTAAGGTTCCGACTTTACTAGACAAAGCAATAACCGTTTTAAAGTCCCTGCTATTTCGTGCATCCATATAAGCTGATAAAACCTTCAAGACCTCTGCTTCACTTGAGTCAGCAAAGCTAAAAGTGCTCATACTCATCATCGCTACCACACAGACTAATTTTAACTTACCCATACCTGCCCCTTATATTGAAAATTAATATGACACGCATAAATTAAGACAGCTATATCATTAAGGTGGCACAGCGCACCAGTAGATCTCTACATGGTTTGTCAGAAATGCACATAAGATAAACTGATGGTCAACCGTCGCAAAAAAATTATTTTTGCTGCGAGCCACCTTAGGAATGCAGAGCATGCTCAAACTAGCGCAATCATCTCTCGTATCCAGCCAAAAGTATCTATCCACGATCACGGTTAATCAACCTTAGTTCGATTTTGGTTTTCTGTTTGGTTAACGCAGCAAAGAGAGGATGGACTCATCAGTTAACACCGAAGATCAAAGCAGAGTTAAAGCCGTGGCTGGGTTGAACAAGGCTCTACAAGGTGCTCCAAAAATTTCATATTGACAATGATCTACTTAAGGAGGAAAGTTAATCTCTAAGGTAAATAAATCTAAAAAAAAATAACTGTGACGGAGACAAAATTATGTTGCATCTTGAACGAAGTAGCCGCCTTTCCACATTGATTATAGTACTGGCCGGATTGATCTTTACACCAAATATCTTTGCCGATGATGCGGACGATGTAATGGCGATCGTTTACCAATACGGCGATTCAGAAAATGACCTGCCGGCCCAGGCGAAGCTGATGAGATCGGATCGCGTCTATATTAGTCAAGGATTGCGTCAAACCGACCAGGCGAAAAACATGGCCAATCAGATTGCCGTTAGTAAGGCGAGAGACGCTCTGAACGGTGGAGAAACGAAGATTACTACGACCATCGAAGGAGCCGTAGTCTCTATTCACGGCGACGTTGCAGTCGCCAGTTTCGTGCGATGGTTTACTTTCTTTCCGCACAACCAGGCACCAAATACGGCCGCACCGGCATGGGTTACGCTCGTCCTGATCAAAGAAGGTTCCAGTTGGCTGATCAAGCACACCCACCAGTCACCGGTCGGCAGTAACTAGAGGTTGATTTGCGGCCGGGTTAGGCTGGCCGCAATCCACTTTTTTAAGCAGCCCGGCAATATCCTTCTGCTGGGCTTGCTTGGGTTTCGCGGGTATCGAAAATGAGCGAATGCGTTTTCAATGGGTCACCGTAACACACCCAATGAGTTCTGCGCCAATGATCACTAGCAGCAAAATACAGGTATAGCGCTGCCCAAGCTTGCTATGTGTCTCGGGCACCCGCAGACAGGATCAACAAGCCTCAGCAGAGGCATTACAAAAGTACGCCTGTCGAACACAGCTTCTTATTCTATTTAAAACTGTTTCATGAATCAGGGCGCTATCGGTCAAACCTGGGTTTGACGACTTACTGTGCAAAAGCACCGGATTAGAATGTAATATTACTGTTTTCCACGCCATTAAAAATGAGTTATAAAGGAACCGCAATATGGCCAGATATTTTACAAAAGACACACTATCCTGGGAAGCATCGACGGTCCTGGGCGGAACAGTTATGAATAAAAGCGTCGTTTGGGAAGGTGACCATGACACCCGCTCAGCTTTTTTTAGAATGCCGAAAGGCATGAGTATCCCAACACATACCCATCCCAAGTGGGTACAGGTAATGGTGCTGCAAGGCGAAATGGAAGTTAAAGCTGATAAAGAAGGCAGCGTGCGCATTTCGCAGGGCGGCTGTTATTTCGTTGAACCAGGTGACACCCACATGGAAACAGCCACCGAAGACACTTTGGTGCTGGTTACCCAAGGCGAGGACCGCCCTGATTTTCTCTGATGAAGAACCCGACTGTGCGTATCTGTGCTTATCTGTGCCCAGCCCTTTCTCCCTGTCGTTCATCCTCTGTGTTTGGTTCCTGCTCCCTGTAGTTCTCCTACCGCTCGGTAGGCCGCATCGATCGCGGCCTGTACATAGGCGTAAGCCTCAGAGTCGGAGTTAGCAATACTGATCCGGCCAAAAGACTTGCGACCCATTTCATGAGGCGCCTGCCCCTTTTTCCAGTCGGGGTCGTAGAGATCCATGTATTCATAGGCGTAACCGTGGGACCAGCGGTTTAAGGTAATTTCTGCGATGTCACGTTCTGCATCAAAACCATGGTTGCCAAACATACCGGTAAGCTGCTCGCGGATCGCCTCCTCGTAGTCGGAAAATGAGGTCGTAAGGAGTCTGTACCTGCCCAAACGAAAGAGGTCGCGCCCCGACTGACTACCGTCACCCTTCGGCGCAGGCATATGCCCCATAAACATCACCATGGGGTCCTGCGGCCCGGTTGGCGGTCGATAGGCACCCAATGCCACTGGCGGTGCGTGAGCGACCAATTCAAAGAAGCTGCCGGGGCACTGATACACTGATGCACCCCCTTGTCGGGCGGCGCGGCCGTTTTTCAGCACAACATTCGCCCACACAAACGGTACCTTAACTCCATAAACCAGGCTTTCCTTTTGCGCCTGGGGCAACTCTGGACAGAGATGTGGAATCATGCCGTTATAGCCGGCGAGGATACAATGCCTGCCCTTCACTTTGAATGCCTTGCCACCACTGACGTAGCTCACATCAACCCCATCACTGTCCTGATTGGCAACGTTAACGGCGGTACTGTTTAGCCGCACGCGAACCGGCGACGACCCACGATCGAGCTGTGAGTAGTCAAAACGCGCTGCAATAAGATCCTGCATTGTATTCCCCGGTGCCACTGCAGGAATGAGCTTGCGTACCAACAGCCGCGCCACCGAGGCATTGCCATCGGGAAACATAGGGTAACGATAGGCGTTGGGGTTTTCTTCAACATTTGGCTGCGTCACTGAATCGGGCAACCCCAGAGCGTGTAAACCCGGCGCACCGAGCCCTAGCGCCTCCATGATTGAAACGCTCTCAATACCGACGCCATAAATCGCGCTCGCCCAGGGCTCCGTGAGCTTGCTGCCTCTTCTGGAAAGCCCGACCCTGTCGCATAGGAAGCTTGCGTAACTGTGGCTGCGAAGATAGCGATCTTTGTCCTGCAGGGGTATATCAGCTAGGTAATCTTTCTCGCCACCAATCAGGCTGATCAGCTTGGCCTTATCGTCGGTTGGCAGGTTCAACGATCCGATCATCGCGCGGTAGTCACCTGCTCCAGCAAACACGCCCCCCCAGGGGTTACCAACAATCTGATGCTCACCGTACAAATCTTCCCCCAAATACAGCCCAAAGGGCGCCCCGCCATTGGACAAGGCATAGTCCGATGCCCCTGCGTCTTCCAGGGCTTTGAAGTCAACGCCGATCTCCTGCAGAAGCTGGTGAGCGGCGGGACTCATGGCGCTCTGCTCCAAGTTGATGCTGCCGCCAAAACTGAGCAACATTTTTCCATCTACACGAAATTCATTACGCTTGGCATGGCCACCAAAGTCATCATGGTTATCCAGCACAAGGATTTTCGCGTCTGGGCCCATCCGTTTTCTATAAAGGTAGGCTGCAGCCAAACCACTGATACCACCGCCGACAATAACCAGGTCGTAGACATCGTCCACCCGCTGGTACCGGGCTGGACGGCGTCCATTCATCACCAGCGCATGGGCCACCTCGAAAGAACCCTCGTGACTGCCGCGCATACCGGTGAGCAGGGGCGGATAGTAATCGGGACCCTCTTTATTCGCAGCTGCCAGGGTCAGAGACGAATACGGCGCCACAACACTAGCTGCCATGGACAGGGCAACGCCGTCCAGAAAATCACGTCGCGTAATACGGCTACTCATAATGGTTCACTCCTCGAATGCCACCCAGGCCCGGGTTTCGATAATAATCATCTCGCGAAATCTGTACGGCATATGCCAGGTTCCCATCCAGCCCTTGGGCACCGTAAAACTCTCACCCACACGGTAGGTCTGCTTTTCACCTTTAATGGGAGTGAGTGTTACCTCGCCTTTCAAAACCTGCACAAACTCGTCGTAGGGGTAAGGTTCACTGATATCAATCAGCGCAGGCATGGCTTCATACATCGCGACAACAAAATCGCCCTTGTGCAGGACTTTCTGCCAGTGTTCGTTGGTACCCGAAAGCACCATCTCCGCCGGCCAGGGCGGTATGCTGTCGAGCTCAAGATTCCTTAGCTCATCAGGATTCAATGACAGAACTCCCGGACCCGCCTTAGCCTGCATGGTGAATATAGCCGCAACCAGGACCATTAGAATTCCCAGATTTTTCATGGACGCTCCTCCTATTGGTGGGATGCTTGAGCATCCGCTCAGAATGGGTATTTATCATCATATTTTTCATAACGATCTAACCCCTTTTTGATTACTTATTAATTTGTTCCGACTCTGGCCCTGCGGGCGACTACCAAAATCTGATTCCAGTGCCTCGATGACAGACTCATTATGACGGTGAAGACATCGATCTTTTGAAAATGAATGCCATCGCCACGATATGAAACAGCAACAGCATGGAAGCACTTATGAAATAGGCCTCAATATCGACCGGCGCTATGGCGCCGAGGAATAGAGCGACCATCATGCCCTGGTAGACAACACCGAACGTGCCCAGGGCAACAGCGGCTATCTTGGCGCTCTTAGTGTCACCATACAGCGGGCCAGCGGCTAACAGTGCAAACACCGAGTACAGCCAGAAACCCAGGTAATCAAATGACGTGTAAAGGGAAAATGGAATGGAAACATTTAGGAGGCGAAGTAAAGGGTCAGCCAACTCTGCACCCGCCGCCCCGGCCGCAATAGTGTCCGCCAGCAGGGGTATGGTCCAAACCGCTATAAATTTCGGGATGATAAATGCCATCGTAGACATTGCAACAAACAGCCCCGCGAACATAGCCCGGAACGGGTTTCTGCCAGCCACCTGCCAGGCACCACAGGCAAACACGGCGGATAGACTGAACATGGCGATGATCTGGTTTAACCAACCAACAATAAATGCACCTCGATTAGCACTCAGCCAGGCCACACGATCCACGTGCTCGGCGGTGTAGCCTCCAGGTGCATCAAGCGGAAAAAACATGGCCATTACGGTCGTCGCAATAACAACGATGACCGAACAGAAACCAAGACGATTAAATTGGTAATCAAGTGATAGTGTCGTGTTCAAGGTTTCCCCCATATTTGATATCAATAAATTCCAGCACAGTGTCACGCACGGCACTTGCTTCACCTTGCCATGGCCGGCCACGACCCATAAAAAGCGTCGATCCTTCCAGCAAGGACATCAGGCAGAGTGCTTCAGTACGAGGCGCAAGGCTTGCTGCATCTTCGAGCGCTTTCTCCAGGATTTGCATATATTCCGCATAAATCTCGTCTACCAAATCCGCCACAAGCAGCTCGACCTGCATCATCGCCCAGAGTTGTGGCCAAAGTCTGTCACCTAGCAGAGAATCACCCGCGGAGTCGTCCGCAATGAAAGTGACAATTTCGCGAATCCCGGGCGAGGCATCATCGCTTGTCAGCAATTCAAAGGACCGCCGATACTCCGCAGCAATATAGCCAACCAGCGCCCGCAGCATCTCGTCCCAGGTACGGAAGTGGTATTGCAGCGCGCCCAGTTTCATACCGCTGGCGCGCGCCAGGGCGCGCATGCTCAGGCTCGCATAGCCCTCATCCGCTATAATCTCGATGGCCGTCTGCAGTATCTGTTGTTTGCGCTCACTCATTTCGACCCGCGTCCTGGCAGTTGACATGTCAGGCGACATGCTAGAACATGTCATATGACATGTAAAGCGGCAGAGACAGTAATGGCTATACAGATAACACGTCGGGATTTCCTCAACGGTATGGCCCTTGGTACCGGTGCCAGTCTGTACGGGCCTGTCAATTTGTTTGGCCAGGGCGAACCGGCAATGGCCACAACGGGGGCGGCTTCGGTTTACTATCCACCAATACTCACAGGCATGAGGGGCAGTCACGAAGGCTCCTTCGAAGTTGCCCATGCCCTGGCCTGGCACGGCGAAAAGCCGGCCCACTACCAGGTATTGGACGAACACTACGACCTGGTCGTCGTTGGCGCCGGCATGAGCGGGCTCGCCGCAGCCTGGTTTTATCGCAAAAAAATGGGCACCGATGCCCGCATCCTGCTGCTCGACAATCACGACGACTTTGGCGGCCACGCCAAGCGCAACGAATTTCACCACAACGGCAGAATGGTACTTAGCCTGGCCGGCGCCCAGAACTTGGAAAGTCCCAGTCGCTACAGCGAGGCGGCTTCAGGCCTGATGGCCGACATTGGTATCAATGATAACTTCATCGCAGCCATGGATGCCAACACGCCTGACAACATGGCGCTGGCGGGCAAGCTCGATGCTGACAATGGCGTGGCACTGCCCGGAGCGGACGGCCATGTCACAATAGGCGGTAACTGGAACGCCGTGATGTACGCTGGCGAAGGCTACGAGGCGACAGTACGGGCACTGCCGCTACTCCAGTCCGAACAAGACATCTTAATAGCCTTTTTTGGCGGTAAACGCGACTTCCTGGATGGCCTATCACTCAGCGAGAAATGGGATTATGTGAACTCCGTCAGCTACAACAAATTTCTGCTGGACCGTGTCGGTCTCGCTGAACAAACACTGCCAATTTTGAATGCCATCATCCTCCATTTAACGGGTGTCTCAGGATGGAATCTCACCGTACTGGAAGCTATCGGGTCCGGCGCCAGCGGTATTCGGGCAATGGGTTGGCTGGGAAAGGCGGTTGCCGCAGTGGGCACCGCCTTTCTGGACAGCCTTCTGGAAGTGAGGATGTTCCCCGATGGCAATGCCTCTGTGGCAAGGTTGCTGGTACAGAAACTGATCCCCGGGGTTGCCCCCAGCATGAAAGGACCAGAGGATGTTGCTATAGCCAGCTTCGATTACAGTGCACTGGACCGGGAAAGTCATGCCACCCGGCTAAGGCTTAGCAGCACGGTAGTCGGCGTGCGCCAGGTCGACGGCAAGCGCGTGGAAGTCGATTATGTTCAGCAGCAGAACCCGCTACGTATCACCGCCGACCACTGCGTTCTGGCCTGTTACAACGGTCTCATCCCTCACCTGTGCCCGGAAATGCCAGAGTCTCAGAAACAGGGCCTGAGCTATGGCGTCAAGACGCCTTTTGTCTACGCCAACGTGCTGTTAGAAAATGGTCGCGCCTATTCCGAACTGGCTGCCACACTATTCCAGTGCCCGTATGATCCATTTCAATGGGTGAGCACAGCGCCGTCCATGAGCATCGGAGGCTATGAACCGCCGCGCGGACCGGATGACCCGATGGTGGTGTTTATGATGCACTCGCCAATGACGGAACCGGAGCAACCGATATCAGCCCGCGACCAGCTGCGGATAGGCCGCCACAAAATATACAGCACGTCCTTTGCCCGCTACGAGCAGCAGATTCGGGATCAGCTGCAGTCACTGTTGGGCAAACACGGTTTCAACCACGAGACCGACATTCGCGCCATCACGGTCAACCGCATTCCCCACGGTTACGCCTACGCCTACCTCGCGCTGGATGACCCAGAATGGCCAGAGGGTCAGGCACCACACGAGATCGGCCGGGCGCAGTTCGGACCCATCTCCATTGCCAACACGGATTCCGAGGCGATTGCGCTGATGGATGCGGCCTTTGATGCCGCATGGCGGGCGGTGCAAGAACAGACATCGTAACCTTTACAACCTTCGACCAAATTCGAACTATCCTACTAACGACTTCACTAAACTGATAACTTGGTGCGGTGTTACTATCAGCAGCTCCAGCGCATTGCCGCCGAGACTGGGTCTCTTTAAAAGAGATGTAACTAAGGGATGAGTAAAGAGGTCGATAAAGCGATTTAAGAGCTAACTAACAAGCAAATCCCAGTCCTAACCTATCCAGCAACTTTAGCCACAAACCTCGCTTGCCCCCATTATTATCAGCCCGTACTAGTTCCATTTGTGTCAACTTCACACCGAACCAACAAAATGGCTCTGGCGCCCAGGGCAGTGCTTTTTTCGTGACAAAGTCCATTTTGATTACATCGCTCGGTTCATAGCCCAACAATTCAATGCCGATGCGTGCCCCGAACCGGGAGGCACTAACACCATTGCCCGTATATCCCACCGACCAGGCCAGTCGACCTTGATGCATGACGCCAGGGACCATGCAAAACCGCGTCGACGTAGCAATAATGCCACCCCATTTATTGGAGAATTTCACATCGCCTTGCAGTTGCGGAAACATTTCAAAAAATTCTGTAGCCAACTGCTCGTATCTAGCTGGCGCGTCCATCAATTCCATCTCGATCCCGCGATTAAAATAATAACGAACCGCGCCCCCTCCACCCCACGTTATGCGATTATCTTTCGTCAAACGAAAGTAGTGAAACATATTCCTAGCATCGCTTAATGCGTGCCTGGACTCGGCGTTACCCCAGGTAATTCTATTTAACTGCTCATCTGTTAGAGGTTCTGTGGCAATCTGATAGTCCCAAACAGGGATCACCGCGCGACGGATTTTACCGATAACGCTGGTAAATGCATTGGTGGCAAGGAGTACTTTATTGCTAATAATCTCTGCCGATTCGCAAACAATTTTCATCCTGCTTTTACCCAGAAGATTCACTGACAACATCGTTGTTTGTTCGAAAATTCGAACGCCTAATTTGTTAACCAGAATGTCTTTTAGACCGAGGCATAACCGCATCGGGTCAACAACACCATCCTGCCCGGTTTTATCCCAACACCCAGCAAAGAACGTTGGGGAATTTGCTTGTTCACGAATCTGTTCCTTATCGAACCAGACAACGTCCCTGCCCTCTTCTCTTAACGCCTCATATTCTTCGCGTAGGGTTTCCGCCGATTCACGATTAAGGGCGACGTTGGTCTCACCGGTCTTCTCATAGCGTGCATCTATATCGTACTTGTCGAGTGTGGCCAATAACTCCTTCATATTTTGTGTACCCAGAGCATCCAAATCATCAGCTTCACCTGGAAAGCGTGCACCTATATTCGTTTCCCCATGAGCAATACTGGTGTTCAGGAACCCGCCACAACGCCCAGATGCACCGTCTCCCACAAACGTTTTTTCAATGATAATAATATCTGCTTCCGGCCGCCGTTCCTTGGCTTGCATTGCAGCCCAAAGCCCGGTGAATCCACCACCCACAATGAGTAACTCACAATCTGTGTCTTCCGACAAAGAGGGTAATGGCTCCGGCATTATCTGTGGGTCATGCCAAAGGGGGCGTGCAACAGCATCTTTCAATGCATTGTGATGTTTAAACATAAGATTTGATTAATCTCATCTAAAAACCCATTTTAACCAACTCGGACATGGTTTGTTAATGCTTTCGCTACAAAGGGGGGACGCTATAAAGGGGGGACACTGATGACTTAAGAATTGGTTAGCAAGCAGGCTGGTTTCTCATTGCACGCGCGTGTTGCGTGCAAGTCTAACCAGCGCAAGATACTTGAGCGCGTGTGCGTCCATGAAGGCACCACCACTCAAGGCATTGATAAAATGGGCATTGACGCAGATAAATTCCGACAAGGCTCCTTTGATCGTCCGTCTTCGGGTCGAAAAATTGGCCCCTGACAAGACGATCCTGTCGCCGAATCAGTCCTCCATGTAGTGATCCAACCAAGTATGATAGTGCTGTACTCGACTCTCTTCATCGTTGAGCCATACTTCACTGAATCCTCTAGAGTGCATCCCTTTCTGGATATCGCGGATTAGATGGATGTCCTGATCCAGCGTAATCGTCATTGTTTTCTCACCGGAGATAATATCGTCCTGAGTAAATTCATCATGTTCCGGGCGAATCACACCATCGCTGCCCTGATCGATGTTAAAAGAGATATTGGCGCGATTCTGCAGGGGAGGAAATTCTACTTTCGCTCCCCTCTGAATCTCTTCATCCGGCAGCATTCGTAAGGCAAACTTATCCCAAAAGCACTTGTTCGGGTCTGTAGGGTGAGGCCGCGCTCGCAAAACCCACATCTCTTCAGGTTGTAATACAAGAATCGAGTTAGGGAAGATATTATATTGAACGATGTCCGACAATTGCGCGTCACTCAATAGATCATAGTCGTAACCCAGACCTGGGCCCAACTCTCGTTTGTTAAGTTGAACGTCTCGACGCACATCTAAAACTCGACCCTTATAGTCGTCCTTGTTCATGCCCAACACTTTCATTTGCATCCATTGGGTAGGTGGCACTTCATCCGGTATGGGCAACGTGGAATTCACGGTAAAGCCATCGATCAGAACTCTACTATGTCCTCCATCCATATGCTCGTTAATAGCAGTAGGGCAATCGAAAATGAGTTCATGTTGTGGGTGTATGTGTTCGACATGATACAACTCACCAAAATTGTCGAAGACCGCCTTCCAGTTACAATCCAGCTTAACCGTTTGATCTTCAACGAGGCGCATCTGATGAGGTCGGAAAGGAGCAACCATCTCCTTGATTGAGCCTAGATATTCGTCGAGGCTTGGGCCATCCGGATCCATGCACACCCATATAATGCCTGCCCAACTTTCAACCCGTATATGCTTGAGACCGCGCTTGCCGCAGGGCTCTCCGCGGCTAAATCCGTCTCCTACGGGAACCGTGATAAGTTCTCCGTCATTGGCATAAACCCACCCGTGGTACGGACAGGTATAGGTGTCCATCGCGCCTCGGTCCGATAACAGCACACGGGCACCACGATGCTGACAGACATTGTAAAAAGCAGCGAGTTCGTTATTCCTGGTGCGCGAAACAATAATTGATTCTGGTTCCAGACTGAAAACGAAAAAGTCGCCGGACTCGCTGACATCTTGTGCTACACCAGCAACAAGCCACATTTTCGGCCAGATTGTTTCCCACTCACGCTGCTTATATTCATTTGAAATGTACCTTTCAGCACTAATTGGCGTCTGCCGCACTCTGTTCTTGCCTTTTATATCGCGAAGTTCAGACATTCTGCCTCCATTTAGTCATAACAATCAGCTCAGACTTTCTTATCATTACTATTTCAGCTTACCGATACCAACGCCATGTTACAGCTTGGCGAGTTGACCTCCGTCAATAGGGATGGCATGGCCATTTATCATACTCGCAGCATCCGAGCATAAGAATGCAACGGTTTCAGTCACTGCTTCGGCTTTAACCAGTTGCGCCGTAGGGTTGAGCGAAGCGAGCGCCTGAACCATCTCTTCGCCCGACAGATTGCGCACCCCTGAAGTGACATCAGTGTAGGTGGGTCCCGGAGATACCGCATTAATACGAATCCTGTTACTAACGTAGGTTACGGCAGCCTGTCTGGTTAAACCGATGGCTCCATGCTTGGCCGCAGTATAGGCAGGCCCCGAGGATATACTGCCACGATGGCCCACTGTAGATGCGTCGTTAACAATCGAAAATGTCGCTCCACGTTCCAATTGACCACGCAGCATAGCTGCGATCTCGTGCTTCATACACCGATACACACCGGTCAGGTTAACGGCGATGACATCTGCCCAATCATCGTCCGTTTGATCGTGAAGCTCGGCTTCGTGGCTGAAGATTCCAGCGTTATTAAAAGCAAAATACCCCCCCCATAGGTCTCCACTGCAAAGGCAACCATTGCCTGAATATCGCTTTCTGACTTCATGTCTGCTGCAATAAAAACCGCCTCACCAACACTGCACCACGTCCCTCGGTACGCGCCGCAGCTACAACCCTGGCACCCAGTTCTGCAAAGTGTAATGCCGTCGCCTTTCCGATACCGGCTGTAGCACCGGTGATAAGAATCACTTTGTTAGGCAATATCACGCCCTGCTTAATTGTCTCAGCAATTACTTTAGCCTCTTCAACAGCCACTGGGGAAGTAGTAATTGATTACCACGCCGCCCCCGGAACATTCTGACTGCCTTGGTTCAGAATCGAACTAAGCTTGTCAGAGCGAACCAACAGGGTTACTTTCTGAAACTAAACATCAAAAGGAAGCACAACATGAAAATGATTAATATTATGGTAGCGTTCACACTGCTGGCCTGGTCGCTGCAAAGCCCTGCCGACCAGCACGAGACCGGCGCCGCAGATAGCAACCATTATGTGCTGCATTCTGTTTATGAGATAGCTTATGGTCAGAACCCTGATGCGCTTGAAAAGGACCTCATCACCTATCAGAAAAATCAAGAAGCGCTTGGATTCAATAACTGCGGCCTGTATAAGCACGAATATGGTTCTCAGCGAGCCTTTTATAGTTTCTGTTATTTCAACGACTTTGACCAATTCAGCGCCATTATGAAAAAAGCAGAGGCTGCAGGAACGGGTTCTGGCGTTCAGAATTTCGCCAGTCATACTGACAATATTCTGGAGGTGCAGCAACGAAACCTGAAGGCCTCACCTACGCGAGTGGTTTACATGACCTGGCGGTTCGGCCCTTACCTGACCCTGACGGAAAGGCAGGCGAGAGCGGACCAGCTGTTCGATGTATTCAGTCGTGGTTTTGGTGACTGCAATCTGTATCATCATGCCTGGGGATCAGAATTAGCACATTACATCTCCTGTGGCTTTAAAGACTATGCAGATTTTGGCAAGAAACAGGGTGCGGTTAACAAAATTCTTGCCGATGAGATGATGGATGCAAAATTGGATATCCTCGAACATTCCGACGAGATTGTCGTAAAAATCATGGATTAACCTAGCAGAGCCCATGCAGACTCCATAGGAGGCTATCCTTCTGCTCATGGGGTCTGGATGGGATGTCTAAATCGAGCACACCAAATGTGCTCACGCCTGATATATCAAGCTAAAGGGGGCGGTGTACAAGCCCGACCGAGGCTTCTCCCTTACCTTCCTGCTAATGTCGCTGGACAAAACTGACCCCATTCGAACTGCACACCAGGAATTTATAGTCTAATAGGATACAAATATTATTGTCGTTGTGGTATTTCGCTTGACTTCAGCCTATTATCATTTGCTCAATCTGGCAATTTAAAAGGCACGTAAAACAAAAGGAAACACAGCGATGAAAAATACAAACCGCGGTAGGTTCAAGTTAATGATAGCGTTAACCCTGTTTACAGCGTCAATAGCCAGTGCCGATGACAAGTCTGATATTAGAGCAGTCATCCACAAATATATCGATTCTGAATCCTTTGATTTAACAGAACAAACAAAACTCATGGCCAGCGACCGCACCTTTATTTCCAACGGGATGAGATACACAAATAACGAAAAATCCATGGCTATACAGACAGCGGGTAACAATGTAATCAAAAAGGCGAACCCTGGCGCAACGCGAATCGCGACGGTGGAAGATATTATGGTTCGCGTAAATGGCGACACAGCGGTGACCAGTTTCTACAGGGTCGTCAATACCACGAGCAGTGTGGAAAGTGTACGCGCCGGTCAAGGTGCAATGAATTCATTTTACCAGACTGGCACGATGGTGCTATTTAAGATTAAGGGTGACTGGAAAATAGTGCATACCCACTTATCCCCGACCAAATAAGCCAGGCACCAAGTATTGAGCAGGACCTGAACAGGATCTGCCCCATGCTGGCACACCCCGGCGTGGCAGAGACATCATAGACCGCGGCTAACCCCCGGCAGGGAGGCCAACCATGTCTGGGAGAAAATATTCACAGGAGCACAGTTAGGATAGGGTATTGATTTCAGAGGCCGCCGGGAACTTCTGGAATTGCAGTAAATTCAAAAGGTTTTATTATCCACTCGCCCTTAATTGCCATGTCAGGCGATTTTGAAAAATACAATACTAGTGGCTAAAACCAACACCACATACGACACAAACTGAATGCCAGCATGACGGTGTTGACGCGCAAGCTTACAGACTGTTTTGTCGGTAACGCTCCGCAAAAGTTTTGAACCTTTAGGGGATACGAAAACCAGGGGTATTTTCAGAAACTCAGGAGAACCCAGTTTTTCCCAAATTTCAGGCTCAAGCGTTCTTACCGATTGATAATACCGATATTCAGCAACACCTGAGCGCAGCATCAGTGATGCCCAGACTAAAATGAGAATAAAGAAAATTATCATACGCCTCCAAACTACCCGAAACCCATTTTCTTAGCACCCCAGATCAGGCGCGGCTGTTTTCGATCAATTTTCGGATCCGGTAACCTTCAAGGATGACAAGTATAGCGCCATGTATAAGTGCTGGTATAGCGTTAAAGGCGACCAGCAGCCAGTGCAGAAACGTGAATATTGCGGCGACATAGACCAATCTGTGGAGTATTGCCCATCGCTTGCCAAGTCGTCGGACAGACTTAGCATTACTGGTAATAGCAGGCGGTAGAAATAACAGCAGCGCTAGCCAACCGGTCCACATACCCGGTTCTACAACTTCCTGCAGAAGCCCAGCCAGGGTACCCACTTTGGCCATGTATGCGACAAGGTGCGGCACAGCATAAACAAAGGTGGCGACGCCAAAGTAGCGTCGATTTCGAAGTAGCCATAGAGTCCAGGCCTTTCCCGGCCACGCCAGGCATAAGGGTGTAACGGCCATCGTGATAATCAACAGGCGTGCCGAGAACTCACCCGTTGCATGAAGGTATTCTCCATAATAGATATCCCCAACGAGATACTGCATGGTCATAACAGCAAGCGGAATGGCAAGCAGCAACCAGACAACCCAATGCCTATTGCTAATTACTGCGACCCTGTTGATAATCATGTCCTCCCTGTATTTCTTGAACAAGGTGGCCTTTATGAGACCAATGCAAATTCTAACACTGATGACCCTGACCCTGCTTGCCAGCACTGTGATGGACCAGGTAGCAGCCAGCAATGTGGCGAATCCAAATCTAGCAGGCCAAACTGACCTGGCGGCGATGCCGGAACTGGATTCGGCGCTGGCGGCAGCCATCGTCGCGTCGCGTCCTCTAACCAGCACCAATGAACTCGATGCAGTACTGAATGACACACTGACCGCAGAAGACCGGTCTAACCTGCATGTTCGCCTTTTTGTCCCCATCAACCTGAATACTGCCAGCAGACAAGAGATCATGCTGGTACCCGGCATTTCTGGTAGGATGGCGCACGAATTCGAGGAGTATCGCCCTTACACTTCCATGGAGCAGTTCCGACGAGAAATAGGCAAATACGTCGATACTGCAGAGGTGGCCAGATTTGAGCAGTATGTTTTTGTGCCCCTGGGCCTGAACTCGGCAAGCTCGGATGATTTTGCCACCATCCCCGGCATCAGCAGAAAGATGGTTCACGAGTTCGAAGAGTATCGACCCTATAGTGATATAAAACAGTTCCGACGTGAAATCGGCAAATATGTCGACGACAATGAAGTCGCACGACTTGAACGGTATATCACGGTAGATTAACAATTTTTTTCGGGTCAGGCTGGATTACTTAGCGAGTCTGCTGCACCTGGCCACCTTCACCCTGGTCCTGTCAACAGCGGTACTCGCTGCGATTGCTGAGCAGCTTAACGACTAAAGACTGGCACCAGGGGAATGATTCCAACCTGTTTATTGGCAAGGCGGTAGCCTCTGCCATAACAGCCTCTGCCATAATAGCCTCTGTCACAAACACAGGCCGGGTATATCGCCCCATTGTTGGTCTTGCAACCACTATTCGTTCAATATGCGGTTGTTCCTGGTTAGTAGCAGGAACCGTCTCAGCCTGGTATGCGAAGCCCGCTATACAATGTTCTTTTGGTCTGGATACCAGTGCGCCTGGGTCGATTCCCTGTCGTGGTAATCTGGTTCAATAATCAGCAAGTCAGCACCTTTACAAGCCAGCAACTACTCTCCGGCCTGCTGTGGTTGGCTCGAGGGTCTCAGCACCAAGCCCGAACGAATGGTGTTAACCACGCCTGACTCAAATGCAATCTCTCCGTTAACCAGAACCACATCAAAACCATCGGCGAGCTGAATAGGCGCTGGGTAAGTGGCTCTCGCCCTAACCTGTTCAGGATCGAATATAACGAGGTCTGCCGCCTTGCCTGGTTCTATACTGCCACGATCAGTCAGCCCTAGCACAGATGCGGCAAACGAGGTCATCTTTCTAACGGCTTCTTCCAGTAACAACGTATTTCTGGTTACCACGTACTCTTCGATGATTTTCGCGAAGGTTCCGTGACCCCTGGGATGAAAGCCGGTTGGGCTACCATCGGATGACACTGTGATATTGCTATCCTCCAGCAAGCGAGACTGTAACGCATCATCCATAATAAAATAAGCACCGCTTGCACCTTGAGGGCCAATGACATCTATGAGAATTTTTTCGAAAGGCAGGCCTAGCTCCACTTCCAAGTCCGCTAGCGTCTTACCTGTATAAGGGTCTGTCCCTAATAAAGTCGCAGCGGGGCCGTTCCTCCGGGTAATGCGCTTGACCAGGTACGCTTCCAGCTCTGCTCTTCGATCACGTTTGGCAATGGCAAAGTCCTCAGCTGTCTTGGCCCATAGCGGGAACAGCAGGGATAGGCCTGTATAACTGGCAACATAAGGATAGACATCGGCGGTTATAGCAATGCCCCCCTGTCGCGCCTGGTCCAATTTTCTCAACAATTCTTCTGCTCGCGCCCTACCCTTGCCGTAAACCGATTTCAAATGGGCGATATGAACTCGGGCATATTCACCCTGCTTTAATAACTCATCGATGGATTTTTCGAGTTGATCATCATCTTCGTTGCGCATATGGCTCATGATCAACCGACCGCGTTTGCCAACCACTTTCGAGAGCGCGAGCAATTCATCCTGCGAGGCATGCAGACCTGGGTTGTACTCAAGGCCGGTGCTCAGTCCGAAACAGGTATCCAATGCATTATCCAGCATCTCTAACATACGCTGCAGCTGGTCCGAAGACGGGTCAGGATTGTGCTTTATGCCGGTAAGCTTACGCAATGTGCCGTGGCCAACAAACATGGCCAGATTAACGCCGATACCTCTATCCCTCACCTCATCAAGCCAGGCGCCCAGGTTTTCCACTTCCGGACTACTGCCGTCCTGACCCAGCGTAATCGTTGTAACGCCCTGGGCAAGAAAGTTCTCGAACCCCGGGGTCTCCAGCGGATCACCGTGCGAATGAACATCGATAAAACCTGGGGCAACAATGCGGCCTTGTGCATCAATCGTATTTGTCACTGAAGCGCTTTGGGCATCCACATCGGTCAGCTGCGCAATGAAGCCGTCCCTGATATAGATATCGGCTGGTCTCGCCGGGTTGCCTAAGCCGTCGATAACATAGGCGTTGCGAATCCGTGTATCAAATTTCTCCACCGGGTCTGAGCAGGCCACCAACAGCAGCGCGATACAACCTGAAACCTGTAACCCGATCAAGGCTTTTTTCAACGTTAACTCCTTAACGATTATCGATTTCTATAAAGGGTCTTTCACTCGCCAGGCAAATGCGTCAGCCCAGTTGGGAACATCATAATAGCTACCCTTCCAACAAGCCAATAAGCTCCGCAGTCGGCCATGTATAGCGGTGCATACTATCGACCGCACCTGCTCTATGACCCTGATCGGCAGAGGCACCCAACGCCTGTAAAGTTTTGAGACAAGCAGGCAGGTCATCACTTTTCAGTTCACGCTATGATCCCGCTTGGGCGATTACCTATTGCAGATCCGTATGATCTCTTGGGGTAATGACCGATCAATTTATTCAGCTGATCCCTGGGCGATCAGTACATCGCTGTATTGTTCAATTTCGTGCTCAGTCCAACTCAGCCATTCCGCTAACACCGTGGCATTATGTTCGCCTAAATAAGGCGCACCGGATCGAACCTGAGATTCGAGGTGTCGGTAACGATAAGGCGACTGGGTCGTTGGACGGGTTCCACCCTGGCGGTTGTCAACGTCGGTAATGGTACCTCTGGACTGAACACACGCCAGTTCACGGATATCGGTTGCTGGCCGAACATCTCCCCAGGCAATATTCATTCGATCAAGGGCCGAGATCACCGTTTCCCGGGTTTTACAGACCTCACAGAAAAACTGCCGGGTGGCAGCTCTCCTCACGCTGATTTTTTCTTCCAGGCTAACCGGTGATGTAGTATCAAGGCCGTCGACGACCCCGCAAATAGTACTGAGCTGGTGCCAGATAAACTTGAATTCACCGGCAAGCATCAGCAAGCCAGCACTGGTTTCATACACTTCGTTGAGCACACCATGTTTAACCCCTTCCAGCGCGAAATTCATACCGTCGTTGGTCACCACGGTTGCATCGACCATGGCCAGGTCAATATGATCCCCCTGGCCGCTGGATTGCCGTGCATACAGCGCAGCAAGGAGCCCGACCAAACCGTGCAGGGAGGCATTGGTATCGGCTATGGAAACGCCAATATCAGCCGGGAAGGCCTTGCTGACCATAGCCTGGCGACTCACCAGGCCCGTTTCTGCATGAACTACCGGAGCGTAAGCGGCTCGACCGCTATCTGGATTGTCGATTCCGAAACCCGAAATTGACAGCATAATCAGGCGTGGATTGATGGCTGACAGCGTGTCGTAATCCAAGCCCAGACGGCCCATCACATCCGGCCGGAAATTCTCAATTAAAACATCTGTTTCCTGTATGAGCGCTTTCACCAGGCTCGCACCCCTGGCGTTGCGCAGATCAACGGAGATATTTCGTTTGCCGGCATTCTGCTGATGGAAGTACCCGGAAATGCCAGCCACTTTAGGGCCCCACATACGCGTGATGTCCCCTTCAGGGGGCTCAAGCTTCACCACATCAGCACCTAGATCTGACAGCATCCGGCCGGCAAAAGGGCCTGCCAGTACTCGGGACATATCAAGAACTTTTATACTACTGAGCGGATACGCCATTCTGTTCTCCAAATCATGATTATTCTCTACAGTCGCATTCAGATAATACGTAATTGTTCGGCAATGATCCATGTGCAGCAAATAGTGCCTAACTCTGGAACTCCTGCACTTACCCCTGCACATGAGCTTTCTCTGTGCGGGCCTGGCCGAACCTGGAGTCGTTGCGTTAACCCGCCAGACTGACGCGAAAACTCTGTTTCGGTCACTGGCTAGAACAAGACCAGGACAGCCTCAAAAAAATAAAACAGGCTGGCGAGTATTTCCCGGAAGCCATACCCTAGCTCGTGTTTGTTTCCGTAGGCGCTTGCAGGCAGGAGATTTTTTGACCTGCTGAGCCAGTTGATTCAAACGGCCGTGATGATTCTGATTTTATCCTTGCTGGCAACTCGCTGCTGTAGCCTCGCTGCATGGGTTACATGATCGAGGCTGAGCGGCGCTCGTCTTCTGTGCAGCAAGGCCAGCGCTACTACCTAAAGCGCGTTCAACCCACCATCAATAATGAACTCTGAGCCGGTTGAGTAGGAGCTCTCGTCGCTGGTTAGAAACAATGCCATCCGGGCAACTTCCCTGGCCTGTGCTATGCGGCCCAGCGGTGTTCTCCTGATAATACCTTCCTTATTGATCGGCACGTCTTCGACCATGGGTGTTTCGATCAGGCCTGGATGAATTGAGTTCACTCGAATCCCTTTCCTCGCCAGCTCAACCGCCGCGGTCTTGGTCATGCCCGTAACCGCCCACTTGGAAGCGCCATAGGCAAATGAACCGACCGCGGCACGCAGCCCTGCCATTGAAGAGATATTAACGATAGCGCCACCACCTGAATCGGTCATGGGCTCTGCCACGGCCTTCATACCCAGAAAGACACCCAGGGTATTGACTTTCATGACCTGCTGGAATTCTTCGCTTGACGTCGTTTTCAGCCTACCGACCCTGAAAATAGCCGCATTATTGACAAGACCGTGTATCGCTCCCGAGGTTGCCATAATTTCAAGGATTAATGCCTGCCAGGCAATTTCATCGGTGATATCAAGGTGACGGTATTGAGCACCTAAATCACGGGCCAGTGGTTGCCCCAGATCGTCTAGCACATCGCACATCCACACCTCCGCGCCTTCATCTGAAAACAACCTGGCTTCTTCTGCTCCTTGGCCTCTAGCTGCGCCTGTAATCAGGCAGACTTTATGATCCAGCCTGCCCATTAACGCAGGCCAAAATCAAAAGTGCTACCGCTACCGTAGGTGCGTAAAATTCTCCTGGCTGTATTCATCACATGAACCTCATCCGCGCCATCATAAATTCTGGCGTATCTCGCATGCCGATACATCCGCTCCAGCGGGGTATCTTCAGTAACCCCAAGAGCACCGTGAACCTGGATTGCTCGATCAATGGCGTTATGCAGCATGGAGGCGCCATAAACCTTAATCAGACCGATTTCGATGCGGGCCTCATCACCCTGGTCAATCTTCTGAGCGGCATGCAGCGTGAGCAGCCTCGAAGCCTGGATTTCCGCTGCGGTATCAAAGATGAACTTCTGAATCTGTTGATGCTGGCCCAAAGGCTTGCCAAAGGCGACGCGATTATTAGCCCTGTTACACATCAGGTCGAATGCTCTCTGTGCCTGACCCAGCCAGCGCATGCAATGAAATATCCTGCCTGGCCCAAGACGATCCTGGGCAATCTTGAAGCCCTGGCCGCGCGGTCCCAGCAGGTTATCCTTGGGAACTCTGACATTGTCATAATCCACCTCATAATGACCATCAGCCTGGCCCATGACTTTTACATCGCGGATAATGTTATATCCCGGAGTATCGGTGGGCACCACGATCATGGAGAAAGCAGAATGGTCTGGGGCGTCAAACTCTGTCCTGACCATTGCCGTCGTGTAAGCCGCATTGCCTGCGCCCGAGGTAAACCATTTCCGGCCATTAATCACCCACTGATCGCCATCGAGTTCAGCCTTGGTCTGCAGCTGGGTTGGATCAGAACTGGCAACATCCGGCTCGGTCATGCCAAAACTCGGAAACACCTCTCCGTCAACCAGCGGTTTAAGATACGCATCACGCCACTTATCACTGGCATAACGATGCAGCATGATCGAGTCCTGGAGCGAATGTGTCCCCAATGCCACAGTTGCTATTTCAGAACGCCCGACCACCTCATTGACGAACACGTAGTCCATAAAAGGCAGCCCACCACCGCCAATTTCTTCCGGGTGTCCCAGCGCCCATAACCCCGCATCCTTGGCTTTCTGCATCAGGTCCTTCATTAACTGACCACGACGAGAACTCACTTTGTCTTCAAGCAATTCACTTTCAATGGGATAAATTTCATTTTCAATAAAAGACAGGACTTTCTGTCTAATGGGTTCAACATGTTCTGGTATCGATAGACTCAGCATCATCTTCTCCTAAGCGCTTGCTTTTATTTTTGTTCACTTACTGCTAGATCCAGCATAATCCCGTCGCTGTGAAAAAGCACTCTCCTATCACTTCCTTCTGGACTATAACAGCTTGCCTGACACCAGCAAGGAACTGCAGCTTCGACCAAGATCGTTATCGACCCTGACTAATAGCGGTCGCTGCCAGGGTTAACAACCACAAAATAGCTGACCTCCTTTATTTAGCGCTGCGCAATCTAGTTTTCTGGCTGCTGCATAGCAGAAGTACTTATCCTTTGCTATTGATATTGAAGATGCGTTTTTAACCACAAAACTTTCTGGATCTGCGCCTTCAACAATAAACCTCCCCCAGTAAACATAGCGCTTATCTTTGGCATAGGAGGCAGAAAGAACTACCAGGGAATCAATATCACGGATGGGAACTTTTTCGCCCATATAAAAATAACAATTACTGTCTCTGGCTCTGAAAGGCTTGATTATTTCAAATGACGCCCTATCACACACATCGAGCTTAATGGCCGTATAGTAATAGTCTGACTTATCCTTTGCCCAGCTATCTCCTAAATACGCAAAAGTATCGGAATCTGAGCCCATGAGCATAAGGCCGTCAAAATACGCATGGCTTTTATCTACGGCATAAAATTCATTGAGAAACCTGAAACTATCTGGATCGGCCTTTTCGATAACCTGATTACCTCTATAAACTGCGTTCTGATCTCTACCGTAATGCGCCCTTAATTGTTCGAACGTTTCAGGGTCTGCACCCACCACTGGGCTGAGCGCATACTGCCCGGACAGGGGTTGCCAGTACACATAATTAACTGCATTTTCTTGCACTCGGTAGTGCGCCGCTGTTACCGCTACCTGCTGAAAAACGGCGGCGCAGGCAGTCAACAAAACTGTACACAGTAAAAAGATCAACCGCTTCATGTTCATACCCGTATCCAATCTCAAGGGTGCATCAGGTTCGTTGGCGACACCTCATCGAAACCGCTCTGAGCCGTCAGCGATTTCTAACTGGCCAATAGCAATGGCTTCGCCATGTTTTTGCCTGAACAAGCCGAGTAGGTCACTTGCGCCAGGCGGGCAAGTGCACCATTACTGCCCCGTCAGGCGGTTTAAGCCAATGCGCAGAGCCTGCCTGGAGATCCTGTCTGACCTTAATGGTCAACCCGAAAACAGATTATTGCCAGAGTAATAATGACACAACCCGCTATTCTCAGGAGCCAATCAGCTTGATTACCCTGAATCAATAAACTAGTTCGCTGGAAATAGTATGCCAAGCTGTTTTGAATATCTACGACAGGGTGGTCATGATTGCAGCCAGATAAAAAAAGCAAAAGCCCTGCACGCATCCGGGTGGTTGATAGCACCACATTCAACCGAAAAGACGCCTGTTACAGATAACATAAACCAATAATTCAAATGGCTTAAATGTCCGGAAAAACCTATGAACAAAATACTGATACTCAGCGCCTTTATGGTCGACTACCTGGTTAACGATATCGTTAATGCGAGGTCTGTGCAGACTGCCCAGGCTGCGTCCGCTGACAGCGTCATGCCGACTTACAGCATAAATGACATCTATGGCAGAATGCTTACCCTGGAAAAAAGTCTGCAACAACACCATAACGCGTTCACCGAAGGGCAGGCTGCTAGTGTTCCAGCAAGCGCTTCCACAGCTACCATGAAGGAGCACATCAGCGACATTGGCGACGAGGTGGCTAAGCTGCAAAACAGCCTCAATTTTGTCGAAAGCAACCTGGTCGGCATGGCCAACAACCTGGCGTTTATCAGATCAAACTGTCGATATCGCCCTATCCCCGCTTCCTGAACCGCGCGTTAGCCCGGGGAGAGAGGGCCTGTCCAATTACCAAACACGGGCCAGTCTCAATTGCAGCTCCGGGCGCTCAATCACTCATCGCTTTAAGCCCAGCCAGGTCATCGCTGCTCACTTTGTGACTAATATTAAGGGCTGCAGTCGCCAGGGTTCTGATGCCTTCCGAGGTATCTCCACGGGAAAGGATATTTTCCAGTTGCGCCCTATCTGCTGAGCTCACCTTATGAGCGATACGAGCGATAATCTGGGCCAGCATCTTCTCATCCTCGGTCGCGACTGCATCCGCTACAATTGCCTCGAGCGTCTGTCTATGAGCGGCCGACGGGAAATGATTGAGCCCTACCAGCACCGCCGCCATATCGTCAACAGCACCTTCCGCAATGACCAGCTGAGGCACACAACCCAGTAAAACCAGAAACCATACTTTACTTTTCATTATATAACCCCTTGATATACCGCCTTGTAACAAGCGTGGCCCTCGGTGGCCCCCTACTCAGGCTTCCAGGCCAGGTCTTTAAAGTCTCCCAGCTGTTTATAACACTTCAGGATTTTAAAGTTTGAATCGGTTCGCTTGACCTTGGTACAGACGATACCCTGAGCATCCATGCCATAGCGGGCGATATAATACTGTGTTTGCTCTCTCACAAGCTTCTGGTACTTATCCGGAATAGCATTGACAGCTTTAGCATATTCCTTCTTTAACTGGCGATCGCCTGATTCAGCTGCCAGACCAAGCAATGCCACACCAACCAGGATATTCTTTGCTACTGCCTGCCCGGCGATATGCATGAGCGCCAGGGTATGCTGTGAGCGTTTCAGCCCTTTACGGGCGGATTCTGACAGCAGACTGTAGGCCTCTTTATATTCTCCTGCCCGGTATTTCGCGATGCCTCGTTGTTCCTGATTGTGCAGCTCACGGATAGCATCATACCTTGCATCATCAAAGCGGTGCCCCTGCGAATCCAGGAGTATTTCTGAGTTCGTCTCGGTCCCCTGTGATTCTGTGGGTAGTGACCCTGCTGCCAGCAGCAGCAAAATTGGTATGGTTAATTTCCTCATCGTTCCACCTCCCAAACTGGTCAGATTAATCATCAGGGCAACTCGCCCGGGCGCCCTGCCGACTCTAAACAGCCAAACACTACCTATATATGCTGGACTATACACTTTGCAGCTAGCAACTCCGATATAAATCGATCGAGACACTGTACCCACCCAACCCTGCAATGCATGCCATTACGCGATATGCTCACTGATAACCCCAAGACAGACATTCCTCATGAAAGAAAACTGGACGTTTCATCACATCGGCATACCGGTAGCTGATCTTGACAAATCAATACAAGATTATGGCACCCTGACTACACAAACATCCTTCAAACAGACGTTTGTTATTGACAGCAGCAAAGCTGCAGAATACCTGGTCTATGGAAGTCCGCCTGACCCCAACGTGCAAACCCGAGCCGTAATGGGCCAGATCGGCCCGCTGGGCATAGAACTACTCCAGCCTGTACAGGGCGACACCGTACACAGGGAATTACTCGAAACAAAGGGCGAAGGTGTCGGCCATATCGCATTTACCGTTGAGGATCTTGAAACCGAGACGGCACAACTGGAAGCGCAAGGCTTTGACGTAATTCTGAGTATTAAGCCAGCCGGCAGTCATAATCGCAGCGCCGTTTATATCGATACCCGGGGCAGGTTAAGCGGCCTGATCATCGAACTCATGCAAGCATAGTAGCCGGCGATCATGGCACTAGCTCAGGCGTTTTCGACGCCCATCGACGACCTTGTAACAGCGAGATCAATTCAGTTGAGCCGGGCTAACTAGAAATTCACTGCACCGCCACACACAGACAATGTCTGACCGGTAATATAATCGCCCAGATCGGTAACAAAGAATTCCATGACCTTAGAGATGTCTTCTGGTTCTGCTAACCGATTCAACGGCACGCCTAGCTCCTTTGAGACATCATTAACACGCCGAAAAGACTGTCGCATTAACCTTTCAGTCGCCACATAAGCAGGCGCCAGGCAATTTACGGTTATGTTGTATTGACCCAGTTCCTGAGCAAGATACCGGGTATAAGCAATCACACCCGCTTTAGCCACACCATAGGAAGCATAGACGCCGGCCCCCTGGGATCGCAGACCTGCCTGGGAAGACGTGTTCACAATGCGCCCCCAGCCCCTGGGTCGCATGTGTCCTGCGGCGGCCTGGGAACAGAAAATCGTGCCCATCAGATTACGATCAAGGGTGGCTGTCAGGTCCTGGAAGGAGACTGATGAGGCAAAACTATCAGCTGGCTTTCCAGCGATACCGCCGGCATTGTTTATGAGGATATCAATGCGCCCAAAATCGCTGACTACCCGATCAACCATGCCTTTCGCTTCGTCTTCATTGCAGACATTAGCCTCATAGCCGATACAACGTACATTGTGACGACTAACCAGCGCTTCGACGGAAGCCGCTTCAATATCCTCATCAAATTCCTTAAAAGACTGCAGGTCGATATCGTTAACGGCGACATCAGCGCCGAGTTCAGCCAGCCGCAGTGCATGTGCCTGGCCAATTCCCCGGGCTGCACCCGTGACCAGGGCAACCTTGCCTTTGAGTTTCTGCTCCATGATAGCTACTTCCCCCCTTGGTCTTCCTGTTACAAGCCCTGGACCGGTGATTCCCACTGATCTGAGATAACGTCGATCACAGCAGGGCCTTCAGGATCACGTTCATTGTCCAGGGCCGCCCGGAACTCTTCAATATTAGTCGCCGTGTAGCCGCGAGCACCGAAACCTCTGGCCACAGTGGCAAAATCAATGTGCGCGAAGTCTGTAGAAACATAGTTCTGATCGTAGTGATTCTTTTGTACATGTTTAATCCAGCCGAGGGTGTCATTGTTGAAGATGATGGATACTATCGGCAGCGAAAAACGATTCATAACCTCCATCTCCTGCAAAGAATAACCAAACCCACCATCACCGGCAAAGTGCAGGATACGAGTCGCCTTTTCCCTGGCCAGGCTGGCTCCGATCGCTGCTGGAGAACCCCAGCCAAGCCCAGCCAGACCTCTTGGCGCAATACAACGCCGACCGGCCTGTGCAAACGTCAGGTAGGCCGATGCCCAGCCAGAGGCAAGACTGGCATCGCAGACAACCAGATCCTGATCGGTCAGAAATTCCCTGACCACGCCCATCACCGCTTGAGGACGAAGTGGCACCGATGCGCTTTCTGTTTGAGTCTGTTGTTCCAGCCAGTCCTCAAGTTGCCGGTTCAGGGCTGCAAAGTCCCAGCTGGTGCTTGCGGCTGTATCTGTAAGACCCGCCAGCAAAGCCTCCAGGCCGAGTGTTGCGTCTCCGAGCAGGGGGATACTATCCGGATAGTTCCTGCCAATTTCTTCCGGGTCTGCATCCAGATGAATGACTGTCTGCTCACGAGAAGGTGAACGATAATTAAACGTAGTAAGCTGCCCCGCTTTGCAGCCCACCAGTAAGACTACATCTGCCTGCTTGCCGATATCCCGTGCTACCGGATTGCCAAAGGTCCCGGTAACACCAAACACCTGCTGGTGCGTTTCTTCAACCATGCCTTTACCGGAGATTGATGTCACCAGGGCCGCACCTGTCTTTTCAATGAGTTCTCTTAACTGTGAGTAGCAGCCTGAAATGTGAGCACCGCCGCCAGCAACAACAACAGGTCTGACCGCACTGCCAAGCAATTCGCAGGCGCGAGTCACTTCTGCTGGATCAGGCGTACTCCGGAAGCGCGGAAACACAGCCCCCTGGCCACCCTTGACCAGTTCACGAAATTCAACGTCGGCACTGGCCACATCATCGGGTATGCACACCACCACAGGTCCGGGTTTCCCTGTGGTGGCAACTCGCAGCGCCTGCTGGACAATATTATCGATAGACTTCGGATCAGTTACCCGGACCTGCCACTTACTCACTGGCTTGAACATTTCCATCTGGTCCATGGCCTGTGAAGCGTTACCGCGCGTACGACGGTGTTCCCAGCCACGGGCCACATCAGAGACGATCGCGAGCAGCGGAATCGACGAACAATACGCTTCGGCCAGAGGCGAGACCAGGTTCGTTGCACCCGGGCCTACCGTGCCATCACAAACCCCGATACGCCCGGTGACTCTGGCAAAGGCATCGGCAGAATAGCCGGCACTGCGCTCATCACGCATCAGGATATGTTCGATACGGCCCTGATATTTACTAATGCCTTCATACAGCGGCAAAGTCTGCCCGCCCGGGACGCCAAACACATATTCAACGCCATTTTCTACCAATAGTTCCGCCAGTCTTTCACCCACTCGCATAATACTCTCCCTGTCTATCCCTTAACTGCCTGCAAAGATAGCGGCTGATTATTGATCAATACCACCCATGCACATGTATTTTATTTCCAGGTAATCGTCCAGGCCGTACCTGGAGCCCTCACGACCCTGCCCGGATTCCTTCACACCGCCAAAGGGTGCCATCGGATTCGATATAATGCCTTCATTAATGCCGACAATACCGTATTCAAGCCCTTCAGCGACCCGCCATATACGACCAATATCCCGGGTATAGAAATAACAGGCCAGGCCAACATCGGTGTCATTGGCCAACTCGATAGCTTCTTTTTCATCCTTGAAACTGAAAACAGGGGCTACCGGTCCAAATATTTCATCCGAGAACACACGCATATCAGGCGTTGCTCCAGTCAGGATGACCGGCGCAAGGAAGGTATCTGCCAGACCCTGAGTGACGCTTGCATCGGTAATTGGTATAGCCCCCTTGGCAATCGCATCATCAATGAAGTCTCTCACATCCTGGGCCGCACCGGCATCAATCAATGGACCTATGGTCACACCCTCAGCGAAGCCGTCACCCACGGTCAGGCCAGCCATCGCTTTCTGGAAACGCTGCACAAACTCATCATAGATTGTCTCCTGCACCAGCAATCTATTAGTACACACACAGGTCTGCCCAGCATTTCGAAACTTACTCAACATGGCACCTTCAACGGCCGCATCAAGATCTGCATCATCAAACACGATAAAAGGCGCATTGCCACCTAATTCCATGGAAGTTCGCTTGACTGTTGCCGCACATTGCTCAATGAGTTGTTTTCCGACTTCAGTAGAGCCAGTGAAACTCAGCTTTCTGACCACAGGATTTGATGTCATCTCAGCGCCGATCTCGGCTGTCACCCCGGTCAGAATGTTAATCACGCCATCAGGGATACCCACCCTGCGAGCGAGTTCGGCTATGGCATAAGCCGAAAGTGGGGTTGCGTTGGCCGGTTTACACACCACCGTACAGCCGGCGGCTAACGCCGGTGCCAGCTTACGGGTCAACATGGCATTGGGGAAATTCCACGGTGTAATACACGCCACCACCCCCACTGGTTGTTTAATGCAGACAATTCGCTTGTCGCTGTCAGGCGCTGCAATAGTGTCACCATAGATTCGTTTTGACTCTTCTGCAAACCACTCTATGTAACCGGCACCATAAGCTATTTCACCCTTAGCCTCAGCCAGGGGTTTACCTTGTTCTGCTGTCAGGATGCGCGACAGGTCATCGATATGCTCCAGCATTACTTCGAACCAGCTACGAAGTAAATCTCCTCTTTGCCTGGCCGTATAATGCTTCCAGGTTTTCTGAGCCGCTTCTGCCGCGGAGATAGCTCGGCGCGTCTCCTGCGTCCCACATCGCGCGACTGACGTGATCACCTGACCATTGGCAGGGTTGATCACGTCCAGGGTCTGCTGATCGTCAGCATCAAGCCATTCACCATTAACAAATGCCTGGTGCCTGAGCAAACCCGGATCATTCAGTTTTAAGTCCATTTAACCCTCCTATCGTTGATTACATTGGCCGCCATCTATGGTGATGGTTTTACCCGTAACATAGTCAGACAGATCCGTTACCAGAAATTCAACAACCCTGGCGCAATCTTCAATGGTGCCTTCTCGACGCAGTGCAATATATTTTGACAGATGCTGACGGTCGCCGAGACGACCGGTTCTGATAATGCCCGGAGCGATACAGTTGACATTGATGTTGTGGGGGCCAAGTTCCTGCGCCAGCGATCGCGTATAGTGAATGATCGCGGCCTTGGCAACGCCATAGGGATGATACCCAGAACCGGCTTCCAGCCCAGCCGTAGACGACACAGTAACAATCTTGCCAGACGACTGTTTTATCATATGTGGTGAAACAGCCATACAGGTGTACATACAGCTATTGAGATTGGTAGTGATTACCCGTTGCAGCACATCTTCATCGCACGATGCCGGTGTGCCCCGGGTATTGAGGTCGGCGACAGCATCTGCCCCATCAGCCTGAGTGATTTCATCAGCGAACTGGGCGGTACCGCCACCGGCGTTACAAACAGCAATATCAATTCTGCCTAGTTCAGCAAGTACTTCCTCTATGGCCGTAAAAGTTGATTCGCGAGAAGTAAGATCGGCCTGGATTTCAATAGCCCGCACATTGAGTTGCTGGCATTCAACGGCGACCGACTCAGCGGTTCGAAGCTTCGCCTCAAATTCATAGACATCGCCTGAACTGAGATTACGATCGATAATAGCCACATCAGCACCCAGTGCCGACAGGCGAAGCGCATAGCCCCGCCCCAGGCCCCTGGCACCACCGGTAATGACCGCAACCTTACCTTTTAGTTTCTGCTCCATTTTAACTCCTTTATAATCAGCCGGTCTGAAAGGCAACCCGGGATTTGTTACTTCCAGTCAATTTCCTCTGTCAATGATTTTTCACAGCGGTTGCCCGCTATTCACACCAGCCTTTCCAGTCAGGCTACCAGGTATCGATGAAAGGATACTTTTTAATCGTGCGCGCTACACGCGGTGGTAGGCGCTTTAAACTACTGGCGATCCAGGACCGGGTATCAGCTGGGTCTATCACATCATCCAGACCGCCACCGGCACTGGCATTGATGGCCTTGGCGCTCTCATAAGAGCGCTCCACCCGCCTGGCAAACTCACTGCTTCGCTGCTCCGGATCTTCAATAGCGGCGAGCTCATTGCGAAAGCCGAGTTTAACTGCACCCTCAATATTCATCCCTGCAAATTCAGCGGTTGGCCAGGCCACTGTAAAAAACCCTACCAGGGCACTGGCACCACACATCGCCTGTACCCCTAAGCCATAGGCTTTCCGGACCACGACACCAAATAAAGGGGTGGTCAAGTTTGCACCAGCATTGAACATGCGGACACTGTGGCGAACCAAACCGGTCCGTTCAGCATCTGGACCCACCATAATGCCCGGGCAATCCATCAGGCTCAGAATGGGAATATCAAAAGCATCACACAACTGCATGAAGCGCGCGCCTTTATCCGCACCATCAGAATCGATGGCACCTGCCAGGTGATGTGGGTTATTGGCGATGACCCCCATGGGCCGACCTTCGATTCGAATAAAAGCAGTAATCACCCCAACACCAAATTTTTCGCGTATCTCCAGCACAGACCCTTCATCAGCCAGGGTGTTAATGATCTCTCTCATATCGTAAAGACGCAGTCGATTCTCCGGTATTACATGGCGCAACCTACGTTGCTCCGGGGCTTCCCAGGTCTTCACGTCACCCTGAAAGTAAGACAGGTACTTGCGGGCCACCTGGACCGCTTGTCGTTCGTCCTCAACGAGGATATCAACCACACCATTGGGCACCTGGAATGACATGGGTCCGACTTCTTCGGGTGTATAAATACCCAGCCCGCCACCCTCAATCATGGCCGGCCCTCCCATCGCCAGGGTAGATCCCTGGGTCGCAATAATGACGTCACAGCAGGCAACCAGTGCGGTATTGCCAGCAAAAGTGCGGCCATTGACCACCGTGACCAGTGGCACCAGGCCACTTAATTTAGAAAACTGAGTAAAAGTGTGGGTATCAAAGGCAACGCCAGGGCCGGTCGAATCATCCCCGGGTCGGCCGCCACCGCCTTCACCAAAAAGCACCAACGGCATTCTGAATCGATAGGCCAGCTCAAACATACGGTCCTGCTTATAGTGGTTGCGGCCACCCTGGGTCCCGGCCAGGACCGTGTAATCATAGTGCACCACCATCGCCCGGGCAGTTTCTTCGTCAAATAAGTCCGCGTTAATCGTACCGGTACCGGCAAGCAAGCCATCAGCCGGCGTGTTTTTGCGCAGACTATCGATGTCATGACGCTGATGCTGTCGAGCCACGATCAGAGGCCAGTACTCTTTAAACGAGCCCGGATCCATGAGTTCCTGGATATTCTCCCTGGGCATGCGAAAGCCCCGGGCTTTTCGTTTTGCCACAGCTTCAGGTCTGTTTTCATCCAGCGTATAAGCATGGCGAAGGTAGCTTTCCTCGAGGTCCGGCCGGATATAGTCAAGATCCACTTCTTCTACGCCGGCCTTGGAAGCCACACTGACCTCAGCTTCCTGAATAAAAACGATGGGATAGCCTTCGCGCACCACATCACCGATCGCCATGGTGATATCTCTCACAATACCGTCACAATCCGATTCAATAACGTGTTCCATTTTCATCGCTTCAACAACGGCAACAGCCTGGCCAATCCTGACCTCATCATCGATGCATACATCGATCGACACGATGGTACCCTGAATAGGTGCGTTCATTCCCACCGAACCCTCTGGTCCGCGGACTTCCTCAGTTTGCTGTACCTGTGCATTCTGGGCCTGTTCAGCCTTGACCCTGGCATCGTGGTCAAACAGGGCCAGGGGATCGCTGGTATCAACCCGGGCGCCAGCGAAGCCCGTTACGGAAGCACCAGCACTGTTGTCGACAAAGCGTTGCGGCTGAGGGGCAGCGGTAACAGTCAACTCGGTCAGATGCTCTGCAATCCACTGGGTGTGAACCTCCCCCCGAGTGAAATCGTCGTGATTAAGGATATTCTGCAGGAAGGGAATATTATTGGCCACACCCGCCAGGCGAAATTCGGACAAGGCTCTGTTGCAACGATGCGCGACTGCCGCAAAATCAGCGCTCCGACTATGCACAATGACTTTTGCCAGCAGGGAATCAAAAGCAGTACTGGTCTGATACCCCGCGTAACCAAACCCATCGGTGCGCACGCCGGGTCCGCTGGGAGCATCATAAGCGGTTAAAATGCCACTGCCCGGCCTGACACTGCCATCTTCCCTTATGGTCTCCATATTAACCCGCGCCTGAATAGCAAAACCACTGGCAGAGTTCACGGCGGGATCAGCCAGGCCCAGTTCATCAAGTGTTTCACCGGCGGCAAGGCGGATCTGGGTCTGCACCAGGTCAACGCCAGTGACGGCTTCGGTGACAGTATGTTCAACTTGCAACCGGGCATTGGCCTCAATAAAGAAGAAACAGGGCTGATCACCACTATCGTCCAGTAGAAATTCAAACGTGCCAAGATTGCTATAGCCTGTCTGCTCGGCAAAGCGTACCGCGGCAGAGATAATGTCATTTCTCATCGTCGCAGACAGATTGCTGGCTGGTGCCACTTCGATCAGTTTCTGATTGTGTCTTTGAATACTGCATTCCCGTTCACCCAGGTGACTGACCTTCCCGCCTAGATCCCCGAGAATCTGAACCTCCACATGCCGGGCTCTTTCAACAAATTCCTCCACATAGACTTCCGCCAGTCCAAAGGCAGCCATGGCTTCACGCTGGCAACGCTCAAAAATAGCTTCCAGTTGCCCTGGGTCGGTCACCGGAGCGCTACCTCGCCCGCCACCACCGGCAAGTGCTTTGATCATAATTGCACGGTCATTGCCAAGAGACGCCATAAAAGCGCTGGCCTGGGAAACTGTTACGGCCTGGTCTATACCTTTAAGGACAGGCACATCCGCTGCTATCGCTGCCTTGCGGGCACGTGCTTTATCACCAAACAAGGCGAGATGTTTGACCTGCGGACCTATAAATGTGATGCCCTGTTCTTCACAACGCCTGGCAAATTCGGCTTGCTCAGACAAAAAACCATAACCCGGGTGAATGGCATCACAACCCAGGTCTTTTGCTGCGGCGATGAGGGCATCAGCATCCAGGTAAGCACTGGCACCCAGCCCCGTCAAAGCACAGGCCTGATCAGCAATTCGAGTATGCAGGCATTGCGCATCATCTTCAGAAAATACAGCCACCGTCCTGAGTGTCAGGTCTGCTGCTGCACGGGCAATACGAATCGCTATTTCACCGCGATTGGCAATAAGTAGTGCTTTAAAAGCCATAACAACGCCTCACTTGAGTTCTTGAGTATGCCTGATTTTCACCAGCAATAAGCCAACTATTGACCAGCCAAATCGCCTGTAATACCCGATGCAACCAGCAGGGCATACGCCTGCTCGCCGATACCCAGCTCTTCGGCCAGAACCTCCCTGCTGTGTTGACCTACGCAAGGGGCAGCTGTTAACGGTGATGACGGCGCTGCTGAAAACTGCCAGGGTCGACCTGGGAGCCAGGTTTTACCGGCCTGGGGATGATCCACCAGAGACACAAAACCTGACTCTCTGAAAGGAGCATAAGGTTCACTATATAACTCGTACAGCGGAACAACCCTTGATGAGGTAACCCCCAGCGCGGCCAACGCCTTTTCGGTACCTCTGGCATCCTGCAGCGCAACCCATTGGCTGAGGATTCCATCCAGTTCAGGTTCATTAGCCTTACGCAACGCCATACTGGCAAAGCGAGCAGCCAATAACTTCGACTCTCCCGTATAAGCTACCAGCGCGTTCCAGGCAGCTTCACTTTCGGTGGCTATTGCCAGCCATTCATTGTCCCTGGCCTGATAATTATTGTGCGGTGAAACTCGTGGATGATGATTACCTCGCGGTACCGGCAGATGACCTGTTGCATCCCGTTCCAGCAGGGCTTCCCCACAAACGGCCGTTATCGCCTCCATCATTGAAAGATCAACTCGCTGAGCCTGGCCACTGTTATCACGATGGGCCAGAGCAGCCATGACGGTGGCAATCAGGAAATATCCAGCAATAGGATCAGGATAAAGCCCGCCCGTGTTCATCCCAGTATCACCTTCATAGCCGTGCAGCGAAGATAAACCCGCCATCGGTTCTGTGGTGGCACCATTAGCAGGATAATCACTATAAGGCCCCGTCTCGCCGTAACCGGATATCGAAGCCCAGATCATGCCTGGCCGGAGCGCATGAAGTTTTTCCAGCGTTATACCCCAGGAAGGCAGGACAGTAGGCCGGAAATTATCCAATAGAATATCGAAACGTGGCAACAGTTCCCAGAGGATCTCACGTCCTCGGGGCTGACTGAGGTCCAGGGTGATTTCCCTTTTATTGAGGTTAACCGAATTGTATAGCCCCTGGGTGTTGAGCGGATGCTGGACACGCCCGGCATCCCTGAGCCCTGCTGGCACTTCATTACTGACCCTGCGCCATACATCGGGTCTGTGCAGAGCCGCAACCTGGACCACATCTGCACCGAGCAGCGCCAGCAGCTCAGCCGCAAAGGTACCAGACCATGCCTGGCCAAAGCTAAGTACCCGCAATCCAGCCAGAGGGCCCTTAGCGAGTGCCTCCTGGCAAGGGTCAGTTGATGGCGGGCGTTTATAGCCCGGCTTATCCTGCTGTTGCCAGTGAAATGCACGCCCTCCGCTATGCAACTGCGGCGCGGGCTGACGCAGGCGCCAAGGGGAAGGGCTTAATTTCGCGGGCGCCCCGGCAGCACGGACGCTTCGATTTTCTATGAGCGTGTCAACCAGGAAGTCCCTGGCGCTATTTTGTTCATTAGTGACGATATCTTCTATATTCTGCAGCACGCCAATCACACAGCGAAGCCGGGCAAGCTGGTGGAAAACAGGCCAGCGCTTCAATTTTGACAGGGACCGCGCCATACCTGTTGAGACCGACCTTAAATCCCGGGAATGACGACCCAGGTCTTCAACCAGGTCATCGTGATGCGCAAACTCAGGCAACCCCACAGCCTGCATGGCCTTGGTCCAGGAACGAAAATCAGCAATACCGAAATTCATCTGCCCATCGCTGAGATTCCACAACGGACCTGCCGCGCCCCGTGGACGCGCCCCGGTTGGACCATTGGAGAAACCTCGATTAGCATAGATTGCAGCAATACCCCAAGGATGAACCGTCAGGGCAAAAGCTTCTAGTTCGCTGACATCAACCCGCTCAGCCACCGCACCATGATCCCGGCGGCGCAATGCCGCGGCGGCGGCTGTAAAGCCAGCGACACCGGCAACATAACCTGACTGGTTTCTCGGCATCTGCAGTGGCGGTTCATCTTTATACCGGTTAATAAATGACCACCCAGTACGCGCGCTGATGGTCAGGTTGTTACCTGGCCGGCCTGACAATGGATTAGCCAGACCATGCGGCGTAATGGACAAATGTACCGCCGAGCCGGGCAGACAGTCGATAACCCTCTGAAGCGGCGCCAGCGGATCGAGTGTGGTAACCAGCACATCTGCCACGGCTACAAGTCCCGTCAACTGCTCGGTATCCGAAAAGACCTGGGAGGATTTATTCCAGTTCAGGTAAGCATGCTGTACGCTTCTTTCAGGCCCCGGCTGGTCGTCAAGAAACGGCGGTTCGCGGCGTAACCCATGCCCCTGGGGAGGCTCTGCCAGTACCACCTCGGCACCAAAGTCAGCGAACAACCGAGCAGCAAACGCACCAGACAGGTTATCCGATAGATCGACCACTCTTAACCCTTCAAATGGCATTGTCATTGATCTTTCCTGTGAAGCCTTAACGCGCTCGCCAATCCCTGGCCAACTCGATAGCCAACCGCCTGGTCAATCCAGCATGGTGATTACGTAATCCAGATTTACACTATCCTGCTTCGAATTACAAAGGAACTCCGAACAGGCCCGGTCGTCTGGAAATACCTCACAACAACCCTGGGGACTTATTATTGGTCATCAAGTCTCTAGCATTCAACTGATCAGCGGACTGGATTTATCAGCATTAATAAACTCGCCGGCAAGGAACATACGGAAGAATTCAGGATTACAGCAGGGATCAGGGTTGAACTATAGCAGCGGGAAATGCTGCCAGGCCAGGTTTACTGCCTGCATCCGACGTTCGAAAACCGGGCTTTAGCAGACCCAGGGTACTAGACTAACGAAGGGTGCTGCGAATGAAATTCTGAAGCCTGTTCAAAAGCATAGCCTGCCTTTAATAATGCGGCCTCATTGAGCGGCGCGGAGACCAATTGCAGGCTCAACGGAATCTGCTCAGGAGAAAAACCACAAGGCAGCGACAAGGTCGGATACCCGTTATAGTCCCACACAGTAATAAAACGTGAGCTGCGAGCAAACCAGGCCAGAGGCACACCCGCTATGGTGCCCTTACTAGTATCCAGGCCGCCATAAGCATCTTCAGGGTTGTAGCGAAACGATTCGCTGGCCAGGGTGGGGCAGGCCAGCACATCAATGCCATGGAAAACAGGCGCCATGCGCCCGGCCGCGCGTTTTCGGGCAAACACCGCTTTGGCCAGGTCCACTGAGCTGGCGCTACGCCCTTCACTTAAAAAATCATGGAAGTAGGTGCCATAGGCATCGGCCTGCGACGGGAAAGTTGCTTCGTGAACGGCAGCAGCCTCCGAGGCTGCTATGACACCCCACGCCGCCACTTCATCTTCTTCGAGAAGCGGTACCCTGATGTCAACAATCTCTGCTCCCAGGCTTGCCAGCCGTGATACGGCCTGGGTGACTGCCTCTGCGACATGGGCTTCAACATCCCGAGTAGCAAAGTCTTTATCCCAACCAATACGAAGGCCCTGCACGCCTTTTTCCATCTCAACCTCATAATCTGGCACGGCATCTGCGAGCGATGTGGGGTCTTTGCTATCATGCCCGGCTATCACGCCAAGGACTCGTGCTGCATCGCGCACGCTGCGGGTCATGGGCCCTATATGATCGAGTGTGGGCCCCAGATCAAGTACACCATGACGGCTTACCCTGCCCCAGGTTGGTTTTAGCCCGACAATGCCATTGACCGCTGATGGAAACCGGATAGAACCACCTGTATCAGTGCCCAGCGATGCAAAGCAAAGCCCAGCTGCGGTTGCAACACCTGAGCCGCCGGATGATACCCCTGGCCAACGATCCAGGTCTCCCCAGGGGTTTCGCGGTACCTGAAAATCTCTGTGATAGCCCACCATAGCGCCTTCCGTTGTTGCCAGCTTACCTAGCAATATGGCACCGCTTGCCTCGAGTCTGGCGACGACGGTCGCATCAAAGTCGGCAATGGCATTTTTCCGAAAGCTGTGCCCGGCGGTGGTAACCCAGCCTGCCTTATGGCACAGATCCTTAACTGCAACCGGTACGCCGTGTAATGGCCCCTGAATCTTACCCTGGTCTCGGAGCACATCAGCTTGCGCTGCTGCAGTCAGAACCTGTTCTCTCATCACCGCGATATAGGCGTGCAGACGAGGTTCAAGATGATCGATCCGCGCCAGCAGCGCACCAGTGACATCAACAGAATTGAGATCACCCTGGGCGATCTGCGCTGCGACTGCTGATAAGGTTTTGTAATGAAGAGGCTGATCGGTCATGAGTGCCATTCCTGTTTGCGACGTGGTATCTGCATCAACCACAGTTTCATTGGCCGGTGAGCAACCCAGCAGAGGCGAGCCTACAGCCACGGCGGTTACACTTCCCGATATTATCCTGAGCAGGTCACGTCTTGTCGTATTCAACGTTGCATTCTGATGCTGATTGAACTGCAAACATAACACAATTCACAAATAGACCCTGAACCAATTAAACCCAGATCCTGCCAGCAGGTTTTACCGGCTGGAGTGCTTGCACAAGAATATTAACCCGCTATCCATAGCAGGCCGGACCCGGCCAACTTCTATCATGAGGCCGATAGATCAATTGATTCAAGCGGCAACCCTGGCCTTGCGGCGACTAGCACTTAACATTTAACCGACAAATTGTTATAACCCTAAGGTCTCAATAGCTGAACCAGGGCCAACCTGTTCAGAGAACTATCGCGAGCTAGCTATGGCAATGCAAGTCCTGGGGATGATTGGAGTCGCACCATCAGACGGAACATCCGTTCACGTCATCGGTGGTGGTATCGACGCAGAATATCTGGCTGCTTTCGCTCAGGCCCATGAAACATCCGGGTTTGACGCAGCTCTGGTGGGCTACAGCTCAGCATCAGCGGAAGGCTTCCAGATTGCCAGTTACTGCGTGGCCCACACCAGCCGAATCAAGTTCCTGGTAGCGCACCGACCCGGGTTTATAGCACCTACCCTTGCAGCCCGAAAAATAGCTACCTTGGACAACCTCAGCAAGGGCCGGTTACTGATACATATCATCACCGGTGGTTCTGATTTCGATCAAAGAAGGGACGGCGACTTCCTCGGCCATGACCAGCGTTATGCGAGAACCGACGAATATATTGAAGTTATGAAGAAGGTCTGGCTCAACCGCCAACCCTTCGATCATGAGGGTAGCCACTACAAGGTTGAAAAGGCAAATTCGGAGGTACACTCGTATCAGACGCCACACGTGCCCATCTATTTCGGCGGCATATCAGATCCAGCCATATCTGTAGGCGCAAAACATGCCGATGTCTATGCCCTGTTTGGAGAATCCAGAGCCAACACAGCGCAGATTATGCAACGCATTAACGAGCAGGCAGCGAAATACCAGCGGCAACCAAAGTACCAGCTATCCTTCCGCCCGATCATCGCATCGACCGAATCTGCAGCCTGGCAGAAAGCCGAATCAATCCTGTCTGCAGTGACCCCTGTGAAAGCACGGACTGCAGTACCAGAGGCTGAAACCGCCAAACGACTTCTACGCCTTTCAGCGCAGGGAGACATCCACGATGAACGGCTGTGGACGCCGATTGCTGCCGCAGCGGCTGGTTCAGGCAATACCACTGCCCTGGTGGGCACCCCGAAACAGGTTGCAGATGCAATTGCTGCCTACTATCAGCTTGGTGTTGATGGCGTGCTCATCCGCGGCTTTGATCCCTACAACGACGCCATTGAATACGGTCAGGAACTCATCCCAAGGATTAAGGAAGCAACCGCCTGAGGGTTGCCTATCCGATTCTGGAGTTTCCTTCAACTCAACAGCTTTAAGAAGCAGCCACTAGGCAAAGGCACCACTTTCCTGCAACTGTCTGATCTGGCTTTCACTATAGCCCAGTCGCCTGGCTATCTCTGTGTTGTGCTGGCCCAGTTCGGGAGCAGCAAAATGGACCTGCCCGGGCTCATCAAGAAACTTCATAGGGATACCGATATGTTCTCGGCCATTTTCATCCACAACAATCATCTGTCGATATCGTACCTGCTCATTATCTGCCCCCTGCCGCAGGCTGTTCACCGGTGCAAATGCCGCGTCTACATCCTCGAACCATTGAACCCAATAATCCTGACTCTGACTCTGGAAGGTTTCGCAAAAGAATTCACGAACCGGTTCCTGGCTGGGCCCCGGAGGCTGCGCGCATAGAGGTAACAAGTCCAGCCTTTCGAATTTGCGCAGCAGATTTTCGGCAAAATGAATTTCTGATGCTCCCAGTACGATGAATTTCTGGTCCGCGGTCTGGTAGATGTTGTACATGGCATTGCCACCCCAGATGCGCTCTTGTTTAACGCTGGGTGCCTCCCTATCGGCAAATACGGAGCCCATACTGTTAGGCAGACAGGCTATCAGTGAATCCATCATGGCCAGGTCAATATAATCGCCCCTGCCGGTATCCTTACGCCTGAGCAGCGCCATAAGTACCGCAGATAGTCCCATGGTCGCAGCCAGCATGTCGGCTGCCGGAATGGCTGGCATCGCCGGCTTGCCATCAAAGCCAAGATTGGTACTGAGAACGCCTGCATAAGCCTCTGTGGCCAGATCATGAGCGGGTTTTTTAAGGTAAGGACCGTCCTGGCCAAACGCGGACAGGGAAATATAAACGACATCCGGGTTCACTGCCTTGACAGCCTCATAACCAAGACCAAGACGGCTAATAACCCCCGGTCTGAATGCCTCTACAATGACATCAGCCTCAGCGGCCAGTTTCATCGCCATCTCAAGCCCAGCTGGAGTTTTCAAATTTAACTGCACACTGCGTTTGCCCCTATGGGTATTAGCAAAATAAACTGAAACACCGTCGCGTTTCTGGCCAATACTCCGATTCGGCTCACCCGACCCGCGAGGCTCCAGCTTAATCACTTCAGCACCTTGATCTGCCATCATCTGCGTTAGCAGGGGTCCGGGTAGAAATAACGATAGATCTAATACCTGAATGCCTTCGAGCTTCATGTCAATTCCGAATTATTAAACTGTGCATGCCAATGGCATCACACCGGATTTCTCTGCATTAACTGCCTGGCAATTATTATGCGCTGCATCTCATTGGTACCTTCGCCAATACACATCAAGGGAGCATCCCGGTAATAGCGCTCCACATGGAGCTCTTTAGAATAACCGTAGGCACCATGGATACGCATACATTCCGTGGCATTCTCAAGTGCGGCTTCCGAGGCAAATAGCTTGGCCATGCCTGCTTCCATATCGCATCTTTCGCCGCGATCATAAGATCGCGCCGCATCTTCAACCAGCAGCCGCGCCGCTGCGCATCGTGTTGCCATATCACCCAGCTTGGTCTGGATGGCCTGGTGCTGACCTATGGGCTTACCCATGGTTTCGCGGATCTGCGCATAGGAAGTCGCATCTTTAAGGGCAGCATTTGCCACGCCCACTCCCCTGGCAGCCACATTAATTCTACCCAACTCAAGCCCGCCCATGGTCTGGTAAAAGCCCTGGCCTTCAACACCACCAATCAAGTTATCAGCAGAGATTCGATAGTCATCGAAAATAAGCTCAGCTGAATCAATGCCTTTATAACCCAGTTTTTCGAGCTTTTTGCCTACATCAAAACCCGGTCCTTTCTCGGCCAGGAACAGGCTCATACCTTTATGTCTCGGTTCTATCTGCGTGTCGGTTTTAACCAGTAGTGCCACACAGTTACCCTCCCGGCCATTGGATATCCAGGTTTTAGTGCCATTGATAATATAGCCATCACCATCACGGACGGCCCTGGTTCGGATCGCCTGTAGATCAGTGCCGCAATTAGGCTCAGTCAGGGCCAGGCCACCGCGCAGTTCACCGGTGACAAACTTTGGCAAGAAGCGGGCCTTCTGCGCGTCAGTCGCAAACCGTTCAACGGCCGCTGCCATAATCAGGTGAGAGTTGAAGATACCGGTAAGCGACATCCACACCTCGGATATCGCTATCACTATTTTTGCATAGGTTGTACTGGGCAATCCCATGCCGCCGTACGCAGGACTGATGGTTGCACCAAACAGACCCAGCGCCTTCATCTGCTCCACCATCTCATAGGGATATTCATCTGCATGTTCAAGCTCAAGCACCTGATCGCGAACATCACGATCCAGCCATTTCCTGATGCTATCAAGAATCAATGTTTCTTCTTCCTGGGTTATGGTTTGCCCATCTCTGTTGGTTAGTTGCATAGGCTATGACTCCTGTGTGATCCGATCCTCAACTGCAAATCCTCGATTAGGGACTAAAACAGTGCGCTTATAGTCCATTACCAGCACCTGGTCCTGGTTAAAAGCCCGGGTCGCAACTGCTACGATACCTTGATTAGGCCGTGACCGGGATGCTCGTTTTTCCAGCACTTCAGACTCCGCATACAGGGTATCACCGTTGAAAACCGGAGCTGGTAGCGTTATATCGGTCCAGCCCAGGTTAGCGATGGCCTTCTGGCTCACATCTGCAACGCTCATGCCTGCCACAATCGCCAGGGTCAGCGCGCTGTTTACAATAGGTCTGCCAAATTCCGAATATTTGGCGTATTCAGCATCAAAATGAATGGGGTGCTGATTCATGGTCAGCAAGGTAAACCAGGTATTATCGGCTTCTGTAATGGTTCTGCCAGGTCGATGCTCGTAAATATCCCCTACCGTGAATTCTTCAAAGTAACGGCCGGATGATGCCCGGTAACGGTTGCCTGCAAGGTTATTTTCACTCATCGGTTATCTAACTCATTATTGAGGTTAGACTTAACTTACCATCTTTGATATTGCAGGAGCTATATCGATGCAGATAAACAAGACCAGAGCAGTACTGAGCCCTACCATGGAATTCTTCACTAAAGCACTGTCACCTGACTTCTACAATGAACTCGAGCACGAATTCGATGGCTTTGCTAACCACATCCTGCTTTCACAGCATTCATTCAATGAAGATTGGGGAGTGTGGGAAAAACACCCCCTTGGCGATGAAATCGTGTTATTGCTCAGCGGCGAAGCTGATCTGGTTACCGTGCAGGATCGCGAAGAAAACACGCAACACCTTGCGGTACAGGGCGATTATGTTCTAATAAAGAAAGATACCTGGCATACCGCCCGAACAACCCAGCCCACCTCAATGCTGTTTATCACCGCCGGCGAGGGGACTGTAAACGAGGAAAACCCATTCTCATAAATGCCTGGACCCGCACTGCAACGATGATTGATCAAAGTATCCGTCAACTCGCCAGCTTGGCTCTTGCTCGATCGGTGAGGCTAACAGAAGACCCCCCGCATAAATTTATGGCCTGACCATTTACAAAATTACAATCATCCGTCCTTAATTGTAAGCTCGACTAAGCGCTTGTCGAGGGGTGTTGATCTTTTTCCACACCAGTCACTTATTGTATAGTAACGCTATGGCGATCCACGAAACAGATCATCTGGGATTTGAAGCCCCTGCACCACTGGAGCATCCTGCAAGGGCTAGCATCCCGAATGGTCATCCTGCCGGTCCTGCCCTGGGTGAGTATCTGCCTGACTTTACTTTACCGGACCACCTGGGACGACTCGTAAACTTTCAAGAACATCGCCAAGGAAGGAAAGTTGTCCTGAGCTTCATTCGCTCAGTCGTCTGGTGACCCCCATGTCTGACCCAACTCGGTGAGTTAAGGGAAAATTATAGCCTGTTTGAAGCAGCCGGGATTGACCTGATTGTGGTTTCCTATGACGATGAGTTGGCACTTAAAGCCTATATAGATGCAACTGCTGCGCCCTTCACCATGCTCTCCGATAAAGACTCAAAGGTCATTCGACAATATGGAATTCTCAACGAAACCGTTCTTCCAGGTGATATCCCGATCTATGGTATCCCCTATCCAGGAAGCTACGTAGCCGATGAGCAGGCTAGGGTCATCTATAAAACCTTTCTGGAAAGCTACAAATGTCGAGAAAGCCCCCAGGTACTCATCGATTCAGCGCTAGGGCAGGTCAGTCTGGGTGATCCAGAGACAAGCATGCAGGCTGGTGATGAAGATATTCGCGTCCGGGTCGGCCTGCTGGGTGGCGCCATAAAACAGGGTGCACAACGCAGAGTTGTCGTTCGGTTTGAAATGAGCCCAGGATTACATCTTTACGGTAAGCCAGCGCCTGCAGGGATGATTCCCGTCGAAATCAACGTAAATGGACCCGATGGCTTGGTCGTGCAGCAAGCCATCCTGCCAGCGACTACGTCGCTATGGCTTCAGGAGTTGAATCTTGAACTGGCGGTCTGGACCGGTCAGCTAGATGTGCAGATACCCATATATGCTTTATCTAAAGTCGCATCCGAACTCAAACCCCTCACCGTCACTGAATTGACCCTGGAAATCAGCGTGCGCTACCAGGCCTGTAATCAAGTCACCTGCCTGATACCCCGTACCGAACATTTTGCCCTGACGGTACCGATAGACGTAATCGATGTACCCCAACTGAGCCTGTTTGCTGGCAATGGCCAGAAGACGCTGGGGTTCAAAGCTGCTCCGCACCTCATGCGCCTGGTATGGCGCATTTTTCGAATGAACCCCTTAGCCTTCTTCAAAGGAATTGCAAGGCAGCGAAAAAGAATCCGCAAAGCGAAAAATCGCCGTTTTAGTTGAGCAGAAATTCGACTAAAGAAGCGGTGTCATCAGCAGAGATCTGGACCAGCCAGTTTTACTCATAAAGCTGGCTATTCATCCTGGTCAAGTGATTTCATGCCTGCGGCTGTATATCGCTCACCGGCCACATTGTCACGGCTAAACACCTTATCTACCTGGCCGATGATCTCATCGCTGAGAACAAGGTCTGCGGCAGACGCGTTTTCTTCGAGATAACTAACTCGTTTTGTGCCCGGTATAGGAGCAATAAAGTCTCCCTGTGCCAGTAACCAGGCCAAGGCGATCTGGCCACGAGTGACATTAAGCGAATCTGCAATCAATCCTAATCTGGCCACCAGTTGCAGATTCACTTGCAGGTTTTCACCCTGGAACCGCGGCATGGTGGTGCGCATATCACCGCTCTCCCGGATTGAATCCTGGCCCGTTATGGTGCCTGTCAGAATGGCCCTACCCATCGGGCTGAATGGCACAAATCCAACGCCTAATTCGTCGCACGCAGGTAACACATGGCTATGAGGGTCACGCGTCCACAAAGAGTACTCAGACTGAACTGCAGAAATGGGATGAACACAATGGGCCCGTCGCAGCGTCACAGATGAAACCTCAGACAGACCTAAATAGCGAACCTTACCTTTTTCCACCAGGCGAGACATGGCACCCACGGTATCTTCAATGGGGACCAAAGGGTCCAGACGGTGCAGGTAATAAAGATCAATGACGTCGGTCTGAAGTCGGCTCAGGGATTCATCGCAGCGCATCTCAACTTGATCCGGATGACCATTAATACCCCGCTGGCCATCTACCAGGGTAATGCCAAATTTAGTGGCCAGCTGAATTTCTGCACGCCGAGCTTTTAAAACTCGGCCGATGAGTTTCTCATTGTGGCCCATACCATAGGCATTGGCTGTATCAAGAAAACTGACGCCTATATCAAGGGCTCGGTGCAGGGTTCTTTCCGATTCTGCCGCATCCGCTTCACCATACGCCTGCGACATACCCATGCAACCCAGGCCAATAGCGCTCACTTCCAGCTCACCCAGACGGACTGTTTTCATCTCATAACTCCTCTGCTCATTGTGTTACCTGCCATTACGGCCGCTTAGCGATTCAGCTTATTGGTGTCGATTGTGCTCTTTTAGAACAATCTCAGACCATGCCCTGCTCAACAATGAACGCTGAAACCACATCTACGCCATCATTCTTCTTCAAATTGGTAAAGGTAAACTTTCTCTCTCCTCGCATACGCTGCGAATCTGTTTTCATTACCTCCAGCGACGCACCAACATAGGGTGCCAGATCGGTTTTATTGATTACCAGGAGGTCGGACCGGGTAATGCCAGGGCCACCTTTGCGCGGAATCTTGTCACCGGCGGACACATCAATGACATAAATGGTGAGATCTGACAGTTCAGGGCTGAAGGTCGCGCTTAAATTATCGCCGCCACTTTCAATAAAAATAATGTCCAGCTGAGGAAACTTCTGATTTAGCTCGGCCACCGCATTCAGATTCATTGAGCAGCCACCGGTCTCCACACCGATAATACGATCATCCTGCAGCGCCTGACTTCGTATCAGGAACTCGGCGTCTTCCTGGGTATAAATATCATTGGTCACCACCGCTATCTCGTACTGGTTGCGCATCTTCTTACAGAGCGCTTCTACCAAAGCCGTTTTACCTGAGCCTACGGGACCGCCGACACCCACTCTCAACGCATTACCTTTGGTCATTTTTTCTCATCCAAGTTGATTATTAAGATCGAAACAGTCTCGAATACTGTGTTTCATGCAGGCAACTGGCCATCGCCACGCCATAAGCCGTATTGCCAATTTCATCGTCACTGAGCGCGCTGGACTGATCGATAACCACGGCTATGATTTCTGTCAGTTCCGCCAGCAAACGTTGTCCATCGGTCTGCCCGAACGGCATCAATTTTATCAGAGCACTGACCTGGTTATCACACCAGCTCCACAAAAATCCAGGCAGTGCCTGTCGTGGCGGTATCGACCAGTAGTGAACAGCAAACGAATACACGGTTAAGTAGGCGACCGACTCGCTACCGAAAAAATCCGGCAACTCAAACTCCAGGTCCTTGAGCAGGCGAGACAAAGCCTGGCCTAATTGCTGATCTTCCAATAACAACTCACTGGTTTCCCTGGAGCTCAACAGAAACCGGTTCCAGTGGTCTGCAGCAGCCAAGTCGGATTTAGCAAAAGCCTCGGACAGGCGCATAAAAATCGGTACTTCAAGTCGGCCCAAGGTTGCCTCAAGCTGGCCTGATATCCACTTATAGGCGCTGGCCCGATCCCTGACCCAGCCGGTTTCAACCGCGGTTTCGAGCGCTTGGGAATAGGAATAAGCACCCACCGGCAAAGTCGGTGAAATCAGTTGCCATAGCCTGAACTCAGCCTTATTAAAACGGTTGGCGAAAGACTCAGTCATGTTCATCGGTATGCGTATGCCCATGATGCTGGGCGTGTCGATGAGATGGCTGTTGATAGGCGCCTGACTCAGGCTCAAACGGTGCGGATAGATGGCTTATCCGCCCGCCCAGGCTTTCGACCAGTTGATCCAGCACGTGGTCGATCTGGTAACGGAGCCAGGTTTCACTGATCTGTAATGGCACATGCCTGTTGCCCAGATGGAAACACAACCTGGCGATAAGCAAAGGAGAATCCGTCTCAGCCTGGGTGACCTCCTCCGCAGCGGTCCTAATCTGGATCACGGTACCATCTTCGGCTTCAAGCAGATCGCCGTGCTGCAGCGTGTTGCCTCGCTCCAGAAACAAACCTACTTCCCTGCCATCGTCCAGCTTTGATTTAAAACGCGCTTTCTGGCGCAATTCAAAAGGCAGGGTCAGCGTTGCCTGGGGAATAGCATTGGTCTCCGCCAAATCAGATATTGCTAAATAGGCCATAGGAAAAAATCTTCTCTAATAAATCAGAAAACAAGGCGGGCTGATGTCATCACAACCACTTAGATTCATGTTTCAGAACAGGAAGTAGCGCTGTGCCAGCGGCAGTACCTGCGCGGGTTCGCAAGTCAGCAACTCACCGTCGGCCCTGACCTGATAAGTTTGCGAGTCGACCTCAATATTAGGCAGGTAACTGTTATGAATCAGATCCTTCTTGCCAATATTTCGCGTGTTTCGCACGGCACTGACCCGGTTCCTGAGTCCAAGCTGATTGGCGATATCATTCTCGATGGCTAACTGCGACATGAAGGTCATACAGGTGGCGTTCCTGGCTTTGCCCAGGGCACCAAACATAGGGCGAAAGTGAACCGGCTGCGGCGTTGGGATTGATGCATTCGGGTCACCCATTGCTGCTGCAGAGATCATACCGCCTTTAATAATCAGGGCCGGTTTAGCACCAAAGAACGCCGGTTTCCACAACACTATGTCGGCCAGTTTACCGACTTCAAGGGAGCCAACTTCATGGCAGATACCGTGTGAAATAGCCGGATTGATCGTATACTTTGCGATATACCTCTTGGCGCGGAAATTATCATTACGGTCGTTATCCTCTCTCAGCGCGCCGCGCTGAACTTTCATCTTATGGGCCGTCTGCCAGGTTCGGGTAATCACTTCACCTACACGCCCCATGGCCTGCGAATCAGAGGCAATCATGCTGAAAGCACCTAGATCATGGAGGATATCTTCGGCAGCGATGGTTTCCCGGCGAATACGTGACTCGGCAAAAGCCACATCTTCAGCAATACTCGAATCCAGGTGGTGGCAGACCATCAGCATATCCAGATGCTCGTCTACCGTATTTACCGTATACGGCCGAGTTGGATTTGTGCTTGAAGGCAGTACATTGGCCTGCCCGCAGGCCTTTATAATATCGGGGGCGTGGCCGCCGCCGGCACCTTCGGTATGGAAGGTATGAATGGTGCGATCCTTGAAGGCGGCAATCGTGTCCTCAACAAAACCTGATTCATTTAATGTGTCAGTGTGGATAGCGACCTGGACATCGACCTGCTCAGCTACAGTCAGACAATTATCAATGGCAGCCGGCGTGGTACCCCAGTCCTCATGAAGTTTTAACCCCATGGCGCCCGCGGCGACTTGATCCAACAGCGGTTCTGGCAAACTGGCATTGCCCTTACCCATAAAACCGAGATTCATGGGCAACTCATCGGCGGCTCTGAGCATCTGATGAATATTCCAAGGCCCTGGCGTACAAGTCGTCGCATTGGTTCCGGTTGCCGGCCCGGTACCACCGCCGAGCATGGTCGTGATCCCAGACATCAAGGCATCATCCACCTGCTGAGGACAGATAAAGTGGATATGCGCATCAATACCGCCGGGTGTGGTAATCATGCCTTCGCCGGCAATGGCTTCCGTGCCTGGGCCAATCACAATGTCAACACTGGACTGGGTATCCGGGTTTCCGGCTTTGCCAATACCACTAATCCTGCCATCTTTAATACCGATATCAGCTTTAATGATGCCCCAGTGGTCTAATATCAGAGCATTGGTAATAACGACATCAACGACTTCCTCAGCACCAGACTGGCTTTGGCCCATGCCATCACGGATAACCTTGCCACCTCCGAATTTAACTTCATCACCATAGCTGGTCCGGTCTTCTTCAACCTCGATAATAAGTTCTGTGTCGCCCAAACGAACCCTGTCACCGACGGTGGGTCCATACATCTCAGCATAGGCCTGCCGAGTCATCTTCACCATGACTGTTTTCTCCCTGATAGCGTAACGATGGTTATGGTCTTCTACAGCTTACCCATCACTTTGCCGTTAAATCCAAACACCTGCCGGTTGCCCGCATATTCAACTAACTCGAGCTCACGTTCCTGGCCAGGTTCAAAACGGATGGCCGTACCCGCCGGAATGTTGGGTCGAAAACCCCGAGTTAGCTCACGCTCAAATTCAAGCGCACTGTTGGTTTCATAAAAATGGTAATGAGAACCCACCTGGATCGGTCGGTCTCCTTTATTAGCCACGCTGATCTTCAAGGTGGTTTTACCCTCATTGAGGGAAATCTCTCCGGGTTCAATAAAGTATTCGCCTGGTTTCATAAACGCTTTCTCATTAAGAAGGTGGCTTAGGTGATGGGATTATGGACCGTAACCAGTTTGGTTCCATCAGGAAAGGTGGCTTCAACCTGCACATCAGGAATCATATCGGCAATACCATCCATCACATCCTCTGTGCTCAGCAGGGTTGCGCCATAACTCATTAAATCAGCTACGCTGCGGCCGTCTCTAGCGCCTTCAAGGATGGCTGCTGAGATAAAGGCCACTGCTTCTGGATGATTCAGTTTTACACCCCTGGCTTTGCGCCGCTCAGCTAACAGAGCTGCCGTAAATAAAAGCAGCTTATCCTTTTCCCTTGGTGACAAATCCATACAGCCTTCCCCTTCCACCGCTCGGTTCTATGATTTGATTAGACTGGCACTGCTGATACCGAAATGCAGTGGCAGAGACGACGACTCAAGTATGCCAGATTCTCGGTTGTATCGCTTCCTTTGCCATGATTTCAGGCCTGATCAGTTGCCATACTTTGATCAGTTTTCGACGGGCCAGCTCAGCCTTGTCAGCCAGAACCCGGCAAATGAGTAAGCCATCAATCAAGGTAGTGGTAAGCCGCACTGATTTCTCAAAACCGGCTATTTCTCTTACTTTATCACGGATATCCGGCGTGGCCGGCGTGGCAACCAGATAACCAATTACGCCATAACCATGAAAGCCCCAGGATTCGCTAAGCATTGGGCTGCTGCCCTCGATGAGTAACCGATCGTTCAGCAGTACTCTACCCCGCTGCTTTATTTCCAGGGTCTGACGGATGGCCCCCTGAGCAAAAGTCTCCCCAGATGCCGGCCGACCCAGGCAGATCATATCCCAGGCGATCAATTTTGAATGGCTGGCCAATTCTATACGGGTATTTATTCTGGTATTACACTGATCAAAATAGATCGACTCCTGCGGCAACCATTCCAGCATCGCCTCCTGCTGCAGCGACAGGCTCTGTAGCAAACGAGACGAGCGCTTATCTGAACGGTAAAACTTATTGGCTGCCGGTGTCGTTACCAGAGCATGACTACTCTCCTGCAAGGTCAGGTCAATGGCTAACTGATCACCCCCTACAACGCCTCCGGGCGGATGCAAAACATAAACGTGGCAGGTACCACCTTCAGGATAAAAGGGTTTCTGTACCGCCAACGGCCCTTGGAAAGATTTACCGGCGATAATGGTACGGCTGCCTTTAACTGCAAACTGCAACGATAAATTGGCAGACCAACCAGGCGGTTGATCTGGTGCCGATAGCGACTGTCCGCCTGAAACGTTCATGTAATAGAGTTCATGTCATAGAATTCATATAATAGAGTTCATGTAATATTGATTAGTCTTGCGGCATGGATTTTAGCATTCTATGTCGGCTACTCATTAATACTTTGTGAACCCTGTTATCCGGTCTGGTAGACCATCGTGTACCTAAAACAGCACCCTGGGAACGGCCCTTCAGCTCGCAATCGCTATCTGGGCTCTTAGCCTCAGGGTGCTATCGACCCTTGAAATCGGGCTCCCGTTTTTCCATGAAGGCTAATCTGCCTTCGGCATAATCTTCCGACAGACGAATCTGCGCGCGGCGCTGGTCGCCGAGCTTCCTCGCCGATGCTTCATCACCATAGACTGCCTGCCAGAGAGTCGCCTTCTGTGCCCGCAAGGCAAGTGGCGCGCACTCCTGCACCAACCGCCGAGCAAAATCAAAAGCATCTGTGCGCAATTCTCCAGCCGCACTGATATGTTCGACCAGTCCTGCGCTGTGGGCCCAGCTCGCGTCCTTGGCATCACCGGGTGATAGAAAGGCAAAGGATTTTGCATAACCTAAACGACGAGCCAGCTTAAGCGGTATATCAACCGGGTTTACGCCAATCCTAACTTCCGAGATCATGAATTGTGTACTTGCATCCGCAAAAACCATGTCACACGCCAGTACCAGGTTAACGCCTTCGCCCACGCAGTAGCCCTGCACGGCAGCAATAATAGGTTTGTCTGTCACCATCCGCTGATCAATATTGAGCCCACCAAGACCACTGGTTATGCCCTGACTGGCTAAATCATTGAGCGCATTGACATCAGCGCCCACTGAAAATGCCCGGTCACCTTCTGCTTGAATGACCGCCACCCAGGCATCTTCAGACGAATGGAAAGTATCCAGCGCCTGATTCACACCCTGGTACATTGCCGCATCAAATGCGTTCATTTTGTCAGGCCGGTTAAGGGTTATCAGGGCTACTCTATGTTTTATTTCATAGCTTACCCGGTCAAAAAATTCCTGCTGCATGTTCCTGCCCCGCTAACGTTTTATTCATTTTGTGAACCTCTGCTACTGGGCTATCACAGAGGCCAGTAAGCTGTCGATATCTGCTGTTAGCCCAGCTCGATTCTCCAATCTGGCAAGCCACGCCTGGGGTATACCGCATTCACCGCCGACGCCATAAAGTGCCCCGCAGGCCGCGCCCAGTATGATCGCTCTGCCGCAATTATCGCCGCCCGCATAAATATTGGCTCTGATGGCATCAACATAGGACGAAGTTGATTTTAGATTAAACAAAATACTGGGCACACCCGCGCCCAGATCACAATGCATGCCCACTTGGCGCGTCAGCTCCGGCACAGAGCCATTGTCTGCCAGCGCTGTTTCCAGCTTTCGACGCTGGGTCCCGGAAGCAGCCTCCAGGCCTGCAGTTATCGCTTTATTAACATCCTTGCCTGCTATGATCGCGGCCAGCAATTGCGTACAGATCATCCCAAAATCAACCGCCCGCGGCGTATTATTAGTCACCCTTATGGCACTTTCAGCATATCCAGCCATATCCGGGTCACCGGCATATCGAGCGATCAGGGCGGGTAACTTACTGACTGCTGGAAGCTGTTCGTCTTCCGCTCCCTGGAATTCTGCCGTTGCCTGCAGTGCCTGTATCACTGCCCTGGCGTAGCCCAGGCACGCTTCTGATGCTGGCATGGCGTTGGTTATATAAACTGCCTCCTGCTCTAATCTATCACCCTGGAAACGCCTGGCCGCGGCTAAAATCTTGATTAGGACCGTGGTTTTCTGCTTCGCGTCGCCCGCAAAGGGTACCGCATTCGCTCTCGCCAGCGCTTCATGTTCACTGTGATAAATCGTATCCAGCGTTTCTCTGGTCGGCCGGTCTATATAGCCTGAAAACTTTCCGCCATAACCAAAATGATCTCTGAAGGCATCCTGATAGCGGTCTTTATTGTATTGACCGCTATTATCAAGCAGGGAATGCAGCATTACCCAGCATTGCTCCCCGTACTGGGAAAACGCCCCAGCTCGCTTTCCCGGATGAGCAAAGTATCCGACATTACCGGTAAAATCAGCTTCATCGGGTTCTCTGAATTCAGGTTGTTCCGGGGCTAACTGGAGGATCCGTGTCTGGCTGTACAACCAGTGGAATCCCAGAGCTGCAGCATCGGCAACAAAGGCACCGAGAATGGCATTTTTAGCGCGGCTTAACACGACAGGTTCAGGCATGATCATTTCAAGTTAAGGATGACACTACCAATCTACACCAGCTGCCTGCCAAGGTAAATTACGGCTAGGGTCATTTCAATCGGCAACGCCTGTATTATCCCTGATAGTTACCATTCCCAGTGGAGACAAGCCAGAGGCGATAAGATTAAAATACTGATTGGCGAAGCGCTTCTCCCTGATAACCCTGGCAAGACTAATCAGTGAGCTATGAATTCAATAAAAAGCGACATCTACTAATAAAAATTTAGGCCTACACCTACATCTACAGGACGACATTGATACAACTACATTAATATTGCAGTCACTATAGGACTTACTTTATGAGGCATACTCTATAAGGCTATATCTGTACGGCTAAATCCACAAAGCTATATTTACAAAAAGCTATATTTACAAAAAGCTATATTTACAAAAGGAGGCCAGCTTCATGATTACTCGAGAACACGGCTATCTAAAAGTCAAACCGCCTGATCACGCTCCGAAGGAGAGCCTGACCCTTGAGCAATCCGGCGCCTGCAGGCTGCCTAGGGTCTTTTCTGAATCAGAAGTCCTGCAATTAACAGAAGAGATTGATCAGATCTATAAGAACCGCCAGCCTGACGGCCGCAATCCCAATCGTCCAGATGACATTGACCAACACTTCCGCTACGAGATGCTCAACCGCAGTGAGGCCTGCCAGAAAGCCGTCGGCCATTCCCGCCTGCTGGCCGTTATAGAGCCTTTACTGGGACAAGATTGCCATGTGATAGCCAACACAGCCTGGAAAAACCCTGCCAACCCCAATGACCCTTCCCAGGCCTGGCATATCGATGCTGGTCCACATATACCGCTGGCAGAAGGTGTCCTCTGGCCAAAAGATATTCCTCATCCCATTTTTGCTATTGGCTGTCACATTCTCCTGCAAGCCTGCGGCCTCAAGGATGGCCCAACCGGCATCATCGCTGGTAGCCACCTGTCTGGACGGCCCCCGCCAGGCGATAAATTGTTCGATAATGAACTGAGTTACAATGGCCAGCAGGTTACCCCGTTAACCGGTCAGGCAGGTGATGTACTGCTGTTTGTTTCGGATGTCTGGCACCGCAGACTGCCCACCAGCAGCAGCGACCAGGGCAGATTCTTTCTGCAGGTTCATTATGGGCGAAGGGATATTCAGCAGCGACTGCATACCGCTGAACAAACAAACCAGTTAAGCCAGGCAGCAATTAAGCGAGCCGCCTCTAGACGCGAAAAAACCCTTATCGGGCTTCACAGACCTGGTTTTTACGATGGCTAGAAAGACAAGCCACTGCGTCTCTTTAAATCCAGACAGCTTGCCCCTCAGCACGGCATCAGCAGTGCTGCGGTCAGGCGTTACTCATAATAAAACACAAATCACGCTGAGAGGATCCGCAAATGGCGCTATATAACCGACATCATCGACGCTTTCAGGAGCGATTCAAATCCAGGAACCTCGCCGATAAAATGCAAGATATCGTGGTCAGGGAAGAGATAACCAGCGCGGACAAAACGTTTATTGAAGCGCAGGAATTCTTTTTTTTATCATCCATCACAACCGATGGCAGCCCGACTGTGTCGTATAAAGGCGGGAATCAGGGATTTGTAACGGTTCAGGACAATAAAACCCTCGTGTTCCCAAGTTACAATGGTAATGGCATGTTTCTGTCTATGGGTAATATTCAAAGTAACCCAGCGGTGGGTCTGTTATTCATAAACTTCGAGCATCCCCATCGAATACGCTTTCATGGCCATGCCAGCGTGCTAGGCGAACACAAGCTCATGCAGCAATATCCAGAGGCTGAGTTACTGGTAGAAGTGAAGCTCAGCAGAATGTGGGTGAATTGCCCTCGTTACATCCCGCGAATGCAGAAACTCGAAGATTCAGCCAATATTCCAAAGCCTGGCCTGCAGACACCGCTAGCGGACTGGAAAAAACTCGACTTATTCCAGGATGTTCTTCCCCCTGATGATCAGCACAGAGTCAATGACGAGGGTGGCAGCTTATCAATGCAAAACTATGCAGCTCTTTTAGACGAGGACCGCTGAAGCCAAACCAGCACCATAGCATCCCGCAGACAACCAGATCTGACTCTCACTACGAGTAATCAGTCTGGCCAGCACAGCTGCTAAACCAACCCAGATCAACGAACGGTAATCAGTTCAACCTCAAAAACCAGAGTCGTATTGCCTGGAATCGGTCCCACGCCATTGGCGCCATAGCCCAGATCAGGCGGTACCGTCAATTTCCATTTGTCACCTTCCTGCATCATCTGCAATGCCTCAGTCCAGCCAGCAATGACGCCATCTACGGGTAAATCAAGGGGTTCACCCCGATCGACCGACGAATCAAATACACGACCGTCCTCGAAGGTACCGTGATAGTGCACAGACACAACATCGGTCGGTCCCGGCGTCCTGCCATCTCCTGTTGCCATTATCTCGTATCGCAATCCCGACGCGGTAACCTTCACATCTCCCATATACCCTCCAGCTAAATCTGTGTTTATTGGTTTCGCCGTCAACCATAACCTAAATCTACCTAGCAGTAGACAATCCTGGGTTCACTTTATTGCTCAGGCAGTTTACTCAACCAAAAAGATACAACAAGTCACTGTCCTGCATTGAATCCAGGGTATTTTTAGTCTTTAATTTTGATTGACCCTAATAGCCTGGCCAGAATTCTGACTGCCTACCTGATCTGCCTCGCTGTTAGTAAGTCCAAGCCATAAGACTGGGGAATATTAATGCTGACTTTATTTACCGCAAAATCGATAATCACCATGAACCCGTCAATGCCTGCAGCCGATGCCATTCTGGTTGGTGATGGTCGCATCATAGAAGTGGGCCACGAGGACAAGATGCAGCCTTGGCTGGATGCCCACCCGCACACGGTAGACCGGCAATTTTCCGAGAAAGTAATCTGCCCTGGTTTTATCGACCCCCATCTACACCCCACTATGGCAGCGGTACTTCTGCCCATGGAATTCATAACAGCCATGCGCTGGAAACTACCCTGGGGAATCGTTGAACCAACTACCACGGCAGAACAGTTTGATCAGCGTATGGTTGCACTGCATGCCCAAAAAGAGCCTGATGCGCCCCTGTTCATCTGGGGCTATCATCAACTATGGCATGGCCCCATGGGTAAGCAACGCATCAACAACGTCAGCAGCGAGCGGCCAATGGTGGTCTGGCACCGCTCTTTTCATGAACTTTACATGAACGATGCGGCCCTGAAGATGACCGAAATCAATGAGCAAGATATAAAGCCCGGCGCGCAGGTTGATTTCAGTAATGGTCATTTTTACGAAAATGGCCTAGGCCTGGCAATCAACAGGCTCAATCCCTGGCTGCTGGCACCGGACAAATATGCCGCTGGACTGCAGCGCCTGAAACAGGTCGTTCAACACGGCGGACACACCAGCATAGGCGACCTGGCGACGGGTCTGTTCGACTTTGAATCTGAAGCCAATGCCCTGGCGTCAATTCTAGATGGGGATGATGTGCCGTTTCGAACACGACTGGTTGCACACGGCACTGCTATACTCAAAGGGAGCCAATCGATCGAAGACGGTCCAGCACTGGCGATGCAATTAATCGAACGTAACAGCCACCGTCTAAAGTTTGGCAAACATATTAAACTTTTTTGTGATGGCGCTTTCTTCAGCCAACTTTCACAATTAATGGAGCCTGGTTATATCGATGGCCACCAGGGCGAGTGGCTGATGCCGCCGGAGATCTTAGAACAGAACATGCGGGCCTACTGGCATGCTGGATTCCAAATTCATGTTCATGCCTGTGGTGACCTCGGCATTGAACTCACCCTGGACCTGTTGGAGAAAATGCAGGCTGAAAAACCCCGTTTTAACCACGGCTTCACCATAGAGCATTTTGGTTTCAGTACACCTGAACAAATCAAAAGGATTAAAGCACTGGGGGCCCAGGTTTCGGCTAACGTTTATTACCTACACGAGTTATCAGACATCTATTCTAGAGAAGGTATTGGTTACGAGCGAGCATCGCAGATGTCGAGGCTTGCCTCCTGCTTTACAAACGACATCAATACCGCCCTACATTCAGACTTCACTATGGCTCCAGCAGAACCGCTCAATAGCGCCTGGGTTGCAGTCAATCGAATCAACCATGCAGGCGAGGTCATGTGCGCGCAAGAATGTCTGACTGCTCAGCAGGCTCTCGAAGCCATTACCATCAATGCTGCTCATGTATTGGGCATGGCTGCAGACACTGGCAGTCTTCGAGCCGGTAAATACGCTGATTTTACCATTCTTGATGAAGATCCATTAACCTGCGATGCCATGCGCATCAGAGATCTACGCATTCATGCAACCGTATTTGAAGGTAAGGTATTCCCCCTTGACTCTTGATAATCAGCGCCGCTCACCGCAATGAAGCAACGACTAGTCCCCATTACTATCATCAGCGGTTATCTTGGTTCCGGGAAGACAACGTTTATCAATCGTTTGCTGGCCGCAGATGTTCTTCCCAGCAAAGTGGCTGTTCTGGTCAACGACTTTGGTGACATCAACATTGATGCAAAATTGATTGCCCAGATTTCCGATGACGGCAGTGTTGTCTCCCTTACAAATGGCTGTGTCTGCTGCACGCTGCAGGACGATTTAGCCAACACCTTCGAGCGGATAAGCAGCTTAGCGATCGATCACGTTCTGCTCGAGGCCAGCGGCGTGGCACTACCGAACAAGCTCAGGACCCAATGCCACTACCCTGGCTACTTTCCTCAGCACTGTGCAGTGACCGTAGATGCAGAAAATTACCATAAAAAGAGGCAGGACAAATATGTAGGCAATCTGGTCCAGCAGCAGGTACTGCAGGCCGATACGCTAATTATCACCAAACTGGACCTTGCCGGCAGCTTCGAATTGCCTGACAGCCATGATCCGGGCAGGCCTAATAGCACAGACTTATCACCGGCTAAGCAGTACTCTGTCACTGACCCCCAGCTCATTTATCACCTGCTGGAACCCGTTAAGGGCCTTAACTACAAGCCAGGGTCTTCTTCCGACATGGCCTCATTCAGTAGCTGCACCCTGGAGCAGCATAAACCAATAGATATACAAGAACTCAGCGACCTGCTTGCAACCGTTCCTGCACAGATCGAGCGCATCAAAGGCTTTGTGGACACGCCAACAGGCTTACAATTGATCCAGAAAGTGGGTAAGCGCTGCAGCATAGTCCCAGCCGATGCTGCGCAGAACCCTGGCCTGGTGTTCATCTATCCCAGCCAGGCAGCAAACCCGGCAGAGGTATTGCAAGTGAACTGGAAACCCTGGATGACACTGCGCGGCAATCATCTACACAGCGCTCATCATCCTGAACAGAGCTGAATAAAGCGCTATTTGTCTACCATGGCCGCGCTGCTCGGACCCAAACTGGCAACCCCGCTGCGGTTAGCTATTCAGGGGTTACCTACCCAGATTGTCTATCAATTCAAAGGAAATGTAGTTTTCCCAATAACTGTCAGGCGAAGGGGCTCGATCAACTACCTGCTTATCTGCCAGGCCGTAAATTCCGTGATTTCATGCCTGTCGAGATACACTGTGTAATAGTCTCCTTTGAGCCAGCTTTCATACTGATTGGTTGTAAACGCACTGTCGGAACGGCCGCTATTGCCGCCTGCTATGACAAAGCGGGCATGCTGGTAGTCTGACAGGTCTACCACCAGACGATAAGCCGGGCCGTGAAAGACCCGGCAGGGCACATCACCTGCAGCTGAATTTCCCGGCCCTCTGCCCATATGAACGGCCATGGCCAAGGTAAACGGGCTACCGCCGATTGGGTCCGGGCCAAGATGCAGGTGGGACCACTGCGGCTGTTTATGCAGACGATGCCAGAATTCAATTTGATGCAGGTCACCCCAGCGCCATTTCCGGTGATCAGGGCCCAGGCTTTGCCTCAAGCCTAATACCACGGCTTTCATCTTCTCGTAGATTATCTGGCCAAGTATTTTTTTGTGGGCCAACCAGGGGCTGCCCGCTGACATAAAATGCTTTATATCCAGACGATTAAAACCAGGCGCCGCTAATGGCAGAGACTTTACCAGGTCATCGCCAAGCACATGGTACATGAAATCCCGAGGCCAGAATCGGTCCAGAAAGGGGTAGAAAAAGCAAGCTCCCAGGGAAGTGCTCGCTGCTTTACAATCCCAAATGCGCAGCTGCTGCCAGGCCAGTTGCACATCCTCATCCTCGCTTTGTTCAAGCACTGGGAGCAACTGCGCTAAAAGATCAACTGCGCGGGTATCGGTTAAATCCAACTGCATGGCGCAAAAATCTTCAACACTGAATTTATCTTTGGCCAGCAACCCTGACCGGATTCGGTCAGCGCGAGCGCTATGGGCCGGGAAATTATGGATATAAAAATCACCAGTTTCACCCATGGTGTCGTTGTTAGCCGTGAGCATGAACTGCTGCTTTGGGTCGCGTTCCACCACCAATTCAGCCGCGCGGGACAGCTCGAACCGATAAGCATCATCCCAGCCTGGTAACGGAACAGAACCGGTTACACCCTTTCTCACTGGCAGGGTCGCTGCGATATACCGTTGCAGATGACTTAAGCGATCAACGCAGATGATATTGTTCACCAGCGGACAGACATCATCCTCAAACAACAGTTCACCAAACTGTTCTGCTGAGGATGCCATCGGTAGCAGCGCAAGTGCACCTGCCGAGGTAGGCACCCTGGCCAGGGACCATTGCAGGCTGGTCTGATAGACCGGATCGATAGCGGCTGCCATACCCAGTTCCTGCATTAGCGGTTCGAGCAGGACACCATTGCCAGTTTCTGAAACGGTGAAGGAGCGCTTGCTATGGTTTTTTATTTCTATCTCTTCACGACGATGGTTCAAAGGCACCCAAGAGCCACTGTAGTAGCTGCTGTCGCCCTTCATTTTCTCAATAAACACATCGTAGCTATCGACACAACCGGTGGTCAGACCCCAAGCAACGTCAGCGGTATAGCCCATCATGAAATAGGGCACGCCGGGGAATGCAGCGCCGAACACCTCCCAGTCACCCGCATGCAGGTGTACATAAAAGAACGTGTTCGGGATTGAATGTGGTTGGTGCGGATCTGTTGCCAGCAGGGGTCCACCTGATTGCGACAGGTCGCCGGCTACCGCCCAGTTATTACTACCTGACAAGTCCGGCACCACGGCATCGGGGTATGCCAACTGAATCATCCTCGGGTTTAATTTTTGCAGCGGTTCCGATAACAGCTCGATCAACTTTTCGTCCTGCACAGAAAAATGCAGGACATTGTTACGAAAGTAATCCACACCATGGCGCGCCATAAGTTGGCCTATCACCAGTTTTTCCGTCCAACTCTTATGCTGAAACCAGGATGTAAAACGATACCGGGCAGCGACATCCTCGGCTGTGAATTGGCGAGGTTCGGCTCCGGCCTGGGCAAATTCACCTGGAATTTCCGTGAGCGAATCAATATAGGCATTCAATCCATCCAGATAGGCCGACACCACCCAGTCTCCCTTGCTGGCCGGCATACCGGTCAATCTGCCGGGAACATTACAGGCTCGCAGCAACGCATCCTGCTGAACAAATCGCTCGCCAAGCAAAGCAGCGGCCTCTCCATTGGCATAACAAGTGCTTAGGTGAATCTGCCATAACCGTTCATAACCCGCCGCATAGCCCATCCCCCGATAGGCATCGGCCTGGGTTGAAGCAAACACATGGGGTATGCCCTGGTCATCCCATACTATTTCAAAGGGTGCATCTGCTGCCGAGATTCTATGTTCCATATTGCACTTTCATTACACTTTCCTTCCTGGATTCGATTACGCAGGCTTGACACACAAATCACCCGCCAGACCAGCATAGGATAGATAAGGCGCCCAACTCAACAGTTGTAGACTGATCCATCCACCCCAAGAACTCGATTACACTGATATACTCACAGCCTGCCAGAATGGCGGCTGAGATGCCGGTAACCGGGCTCGCCCATTACAATAGAGTGATGCAATGCTTGAGACAGCCTTATTTGCACCTGTAAAAGACTACCTGGAAAAGCATGGATATGCCGTTAATGCTGAAGTCAAGGATTGTGATATCACTGCAGTACGCGGAACAGAGCTGGTTATTATTGAGCTCAAAACCAGCGCCAGTATGCAACTGCTCATTCAGGCTACCGCTCGGCAACGTATTACTGACGCAGTTTACATCGCAGTGCCCGCACCACGTTCAAGGAATAAGCACTGGCTGGGAATCCAACGAGTTGTAAAACAACTGGAACTGGGACTCCTCACCGTCAGCTTCTCGCCCGCCGGTGCCTCCGTACAAAAGCTGTTTGACCCAATGCCAGCACAACGACACAAACTAGCCAGGAAACGTAACGCCATCATCACGGAAATTACCGGTAGGCAAATCGACAATAATATCGGCGGCAGCCATCACGCGAAATTACTGACAGCCTATCGCCAAAATGCACTACTGATTGCGGCGGGGCTCGAACTGCTCGGTGAGTGTTCAGCCAAAAAGCTCAAAACCCTTGGCACAGGCGAGAAAACGCTTAGCATCCTCGCCAACAATCACTACAGCTGGTTCCAAAGGGTACAACGAGGCATCTACACGCTGACTGAACTTGGCGGTAACGAAATGCGGGCGTTTCCTGAACTCTACGCGAAAAACAAAACCTTTATTCAGGCCCAAATCACCAAATCCAGCGCATAACCGGCCAGAACCGGCTGATGCTGTGCACGCGTAACTTAAATGACATCAGCTGCTGTTTTCCTGCTAACCTCATCAAGTATATCCTCATACGCTTCCCAACAACTTCTGCAACTGATCATCGAGCAAGGATGCATGGCCCATGTCCCAAAATTTAACGACTTCGATCTGCCAGGACTATGGCATCACTTATCCCATCTTTGGTTTTGCGCATAGCATCAATGCAACTATCGCCATTACCAATGCCGGCGGGCTGGGCGTATTCGGTGGAACCCGATCAACCCCTGAAGAAATTGAACAGGCCATGTCCACCATTCGCGCCGGGGTTGGCGACAAACCTTTTGGCATTGACCTGGTGATGCCACCGGGAATGCCAGAGCAGGATAACAGGGCGGCCATCGAAGCCGAAATTCCGGAACCGCATCGAGAATTCGTCAAGGGTATCCGCGACAAATACCAGGTCCCTGAAGGCACTGGACCGGGAATGCGTTCACGTTTCGTCCGCTCAACGGAAATGCTGGATCAGCAACTTGAGGCAGTCATGCAATCCGATGTCGATCTGTTTGCCTGCGGCATAGGCGCACCGCCACGCGCGGTTGACCAGGCTAAGGCGCTGGGCAAGAAAACCTGTGCCCTGGTAGGCAGCCCGCATCACCTGAATAGAGCCCTGCACACAGGCATAGACTTGATCGTTGCCCAGGGATATGACGCCGGCGCCCATACAGGCCAGATCGGCACTTTCTCCCTCATACCGCAGATTGTTGAAGCTGCCGAAGGTTTACCGGTACTGGCGGCCGGTGGAGTCGCTACAGGCCGCCACATCGCTGCATCTCTGATGCTAGGTGCAGTCGGCGTCTGGATTGGAACAGCCTGGCTGACCACCTATGAGCACCAGGACCACATGTCTGCCCTGAACCAGAAAAAACTGCTCGAAGCCGGCCCTGAAGACACTGTGATATCCCGGGCTGACAGCGGTAAGACCTTACGCCAGATCCGCTCCGCCTGGAGTATGGAGTGGGCAGCCGACGACGCCCCAGCACCCTTGAAGATGCCGTTTCAGGATATTCTGGTCGGCGACCTGCTGGGCGCCATTGATGAGCACAGCGTAGACGCGTTGGTACATTCCCCTGCCGGACAGGGCATTGGTTGGTTTAATGAGGTCAGGTCGGTTACCGATGTGATGCAGGATCTAGTCAATGAAGCAATTCAGACACTGAACTAAAGCCATTCCTGCCAGACAATGGCGTCGCAAGACAAACCTGCAGGGATCAAAGCTTGCCCAGGGCGCCGGGTGGCCGACCTCCTACTTGATCTTGCTGGCAGCAACAGGAAAGCTATCGAAGCGATAGACCACCAAGGATTCTGCTTTTGGATTGATGAATAAGGTAGCAAGGATCTGCCTGCCATCAATGGCCCAGTACCGGTGACCGTGATTATTAAGGGTAACGGTCACCTGGTTAACTCCGCCAAAAAACAGCGTCGACGGTAAATGTACACGAGTACCATAGAGTCTTTGCAGTTTCTGGCCATTAATATACAGGTGGCCATGGCCCAGCATAAAGCCTGAATCCGCATCGCCGGCTAACCCGGTCAACTCTGCCAGGGATTTAGCCACAGGTGGTGCACCTAAAGTAAAATTCTCAGTAAGCACCTGCAGATTAAAACCATCAATTGCGTCCCTGGATAGCTTGAGACTAAGGCCAGGAAGCGGTGCCCGGGCAGGTACCTCAATGGGCAGATGGGCATGCTCCGGATACAGCGCCGTTGCCGCTGAGACCGACCAGCAGGAACCCGTTAATACAAGACAACTCATTAACAGCAATAAGCCCAGCTGAATCGCCGCTGGTTTCATTTTCTGGTTCAATCTGGCTTCCATACTGCACCCTGAGCTATCTACGAGCCCGGCTTAAGGGGGTGGTCCTTGCGGTGGACCCCCGCCGGCACCGCCACATGATGTCATGGCATTATCTGGCAGGTCACCATAGAACTCAGGACCAATAGTGAACGGAAACCTCGGCACTAGTTTGTCTTGTTCGGCTAGCAAGGTGATATGGTAATGATAGCCGCGGCCATCACTATTGTCATGACCGTTATGCTCATCGAGCCTGTAGCTAAGACCTGCCTGATCACCCGAATAATAGTAATCCTCCAGGTAATAACCATCTGCGGCGGCGAGACTATTGCCAGACAAGGTTGTGACCGTTGCGCCGATATCGGGGCCCTGGGTCACCGTACTTACGCCCTGGGTAAGGTCGTAAACATCATTTAAAACGCAGCTGCGCTGCCCCTGGGTAGCACAGCCACCCTGCCCACTTGCAGCCCCATAATCACGCATTTGCCAGCCGCTGACAGCCAATACAGCGGCGCTCTCAAAAGGCCCGTAAAGGGCATAGCCATCCGCTGCAAAACCATATATCGGGGAATGGCCATCGCCTTCATCGGCTACCAGGTCCGCCAGACAGCTGGTATAGAAATGATGGTGGTAATCGCCACTGGGAGGCGCGTGCCCGCCACAGATATCCACGTCATATTGTTCTGCAATGGGTGCCAGATTATACCAGACACCATTTCCATAGGCTTGACCGTCGCCCCAGTTATATATACTGGTACCGTTAACCATTAACCCGATAGCACCCAACCCCGTCTCACAACGAGTAGCAGTGGGTACGGGTTCAACCGCAAGGTATTCCTGCTTGCTCTGGTTGGTCGGGCAGGCGGGCCCTGGCGGCCAGTAACCGTCCCCCCCAGTAGAAAGACAGTTGGCCGTGCTACTCCTGTAACCAATGTCATCACCGAATTTCACTATGGAGCCCAATACAGCAGAGGTGGCTGCAGCAACAAAATCATTACCCAGACGCGGCCTGCTATTGAGTTCATCAATGATTTTCTGGGTTATTCCCACATCGTAATTAGGGATTCCACTAGCCTCTACATAAGCATAATCCCTTGACGCCACGGTTTCCGGGTTAACCAATTGAACATCCTCCAGCACGCCAAGGCTACTACTGGCGGATTCAAAAATTCTGGTTGACCGATTAGCGGTATTAATAATCCATTTAGCCAGGACCTCAGGGGCCGCTGGATTGACTGTGATCACAATGGTGTCAACAACGGCACTATTGACCCCATCATCCACGGATACCTGAAACGTCAGTTGTTCAGTCGCGCTAATCTGGGGTGCCGTAAATCCGGTGCTGCTCGAAGAAGCGTCTGATAATGTCACTGGCGTTCCTGAGACCTGGCTCCAGGTGATCGCAGGCGTTCCTTCATCGGACACCTCGGCAACCAGCGAGACCAGGTCATTTTCGACAACGACTTGATCTACTCCAGCAGAGACCTCGGGAGGATCATTTGAGATTGCTGTCACCGGCGTGATTTCTTCCAGGTACTGCTTGATGTCTTCAGGGTCCGTTCGAGTCGCATCAGCAGAGATGGCACCTTCGGTCAGCGACGCTCCACTGAAGCCAAACAGGTGCCTTATAATCATCAGCCCATCTGTCAGGGCGCCGGTCTCGCCATCCTGGTCGATATCCAGATTACTGATCAGGCCATCAATTTTTTCAGCAATCTGGACCGGGTCAGTCAGGGTTGCATCCTCACCAGTCGCCCCCTGGACCAGGGGTTCTCCGCTGAAACCGAACAATCTTCTGATAACTAACAGACCATCGGTCAGTGCCGAGGCCGTGCCATCACCATCAATATCAAGAATTTCCGGTGATGCAGCGCTGCCATCTTTCACAACCATGGTGGACTGCGTCCGCGGCTCCGTATTTAAAGTCGCTGCATCAATTGACACCGCCGTAAGCTGCCCGTGGATGACAGAAAACGTGTCTACACTAAAGCCAGGCACGCCATTGAATGTAGTGCGGACATCCGCGCCAATCGACGCGATCTCCTGGTGTGGCGTTAATGTGCTGAACTCGCGATCACTACTAGGCGGAGTAACAGCTTCGGCACCGGCCGAGCTTTCCGAATCGGAGCCACCGGCCCTGCCGGGTTGCCTCATAGCATCGACCCTTTGCAGCGTTGTCGAAGACTGCCCCATATCGCTCCTGACCAACCTGTCAGCGAAAATCAGCGTATCGACTTTCAGGTCAACTTTCTCAGCCGCAGCGCTGTCGGTTGACAGCAACTGAGCTAGTAACAGGACAACCACAATTAATGACGGGTTCAGTGTAGGCCTTGCTATGCGCCTCATACCGGTATCCCTTAATAGCATTTCGTGACCCTCCACTATTGATACGCTTTTTCACCCCGTTTCTGTCGCCTGCAATCTGATTAATAACACCTGTTGATAACACTTGTTAAGAACATGTGTTAAAACCTTCTATTAATAGCACTGGGCTCTGCCATAGCCTAACCCGCTCTCACTACACCCCTGCCACTTGATCATGAAATTCTTAAAAGTGGCAAGGTGGTTATTGCCGGACTTCCCCGAACTGACAAACTCATCGAAACCAGGCTGGCAGGCAAACCACCAGGACCACCACCATCGACAGAGTACCAAGAATAAGCCACAAACTTATAGTCGTGAGTATTGTTCAAAGGCATACTAAGTGCTACCGCGTCTGGAATATAACATTGCAGAATCAACAAACAAAAACTTTGTCGGATCGCAGAAGCTGGCCAAAAACCCTGTTCACCGGCAGCCAGCAATCCAGCTGCTTCAACCGCCTGAAAGACCGCTTTCCCTACCACACTATCAGAGCAGGGACCTGATCCTTATGAGAGCTAAGACCATGGTCTACTCAGAAGAACAGGTCCCCAGCCAGCAAGGCAAGGTGGTTTTTATTACCGGTGCGAATACCGGCATCGGCTATGAAACTGCACGCATATTCGCAGGCAAAGATGCCCGGGTACTATTAGGCTGCCGGTCAGAGTCAAAAGCTCAGCTGGCAATCTCTCGCATCCGCGACATTCATCCTCAGGCAGATCTGACATGGCTACCTCTGGATCTAGCCGACTTGAATTCCATCAGGGCAGCGGCATCCGTTGCAGAAGAAAGCCAGCTGGATATTCTGATCAATAACGCGGCCGTCATGGCGGTGCCGCGAAGTCTCACCAGAGATGGTTTTGAGCACCAGTTCGGCGTGAATCATCTCGGTCACTTTGCACTGACTGGACTGCTTATCAAAAACCTGATTGCCAGCCCAGGAGCCCGGATCGTCACGGTCAGCAGCCTGGCTCATCGATCCGGGAAAATTGATTTCGACGATATTACTGGCGCCCAGTCATACTCAGCCATGTCAAGGTATCAGATGAGCAAGGCAGCTAATCTGTATTTTACCCTTGAATTACATCGAAGGTTGCTTACCGCCAACAAATCAGCGCTTTCTGTGGGCTGCCATCCTGGCATAGCGACCACAGAAATAGGCCGTCACTTCCCTGCCTGGCTGCAACTGATTACTCCCTTGGCGAATCCCTTTTTCAATAGTGCGGCACAGGGCGCACTGCCCTGCCTGTTTGCGGCCACCAGCCCCACTGTCAAAGGTATGGATTACTATGGGCCTACAAAAAGAGGGGAAAGTGTCCGCTCAGCTGGCCAGGCGATCATCGCCAGTCAGATCATGGATGAAACCATTGCCCGTCGTTTATGGGACCTGTCAGCCGAACTCACCGGTATAGCGTTCGAAGTATGAAAATACACCCATCAGGAATTGTGATCTGATAGGATGGGATTCATTAAAGAGGTTAGTGAACTATGGGCAAAATGAAATTCGGGGCTTTCTTAGCCCCGCATCACCCGATCGGCGAACACCCCATGCTGCAGCTGCAGCGCGATCTAGATCTGGTTGAACAACTCGATCGGCTGGGAGTAGATGAATTCTGGTGCGGCGAACATCACTCTACCGGCTGGGAAGTCATTGCTTCTCCAGAAATGTTTCTGGCGGCAGCCGCTCAGCGCAGCCACCGCATTATGCTGGGTACCGGTGTCATATCGCTACCTTACCACCACCCTTTCAACGTGGCCCAGCGAATTGTCCAGTTAGATCACATGTCAGGAGGTCGCGCAATCTTCGGGTCTGGTCCCGGCGCACTACCATCGGATGCGTTCACCCTGGGCATCGATCCGATGACCCAGCGAGACCGCCAGGATGAAGCCCTGGGCGTCATTCGCAGACTCTTGGCTGGAGATGATCGCTTTGACTATGAGTCTGACTGGTTCACCCTGAAAGACGCCAAACTGCAACTGCTTCCGCTCCAGGAAAACCTGCCTTTTGCGGTGGCATCAAGTATCAGCCCATCAGGTATGACACTGGCAGGCAAACACCGTACCGGTGTCCTTTCCATTGGTTCAATGTCAACCGCTGGTCTACAGGCACTGCCAACGCAATGGGGTTTTGCTGAAGACTCAGCCAGCCACCATGGCAATCAGGTGAACCGCGCCGACTGGCGAATTGTGATGTCATGGCACCTGGCCGAAACCCAGGAAAAAGCAGAGCAGCAGGCAGGCCCAGGCTTGATGCGCTGGCACAATGACTACACCGTGGCAACCCTGCAGCGACCTGGTGCGCAGGCCTATGACACACCAGCCCTGGCAATTCAGGAAATGGCCACCGGGGAGCAATCCGCGGCGGTAATTGGCACACCCGACGATCTCATCATTGCAATCAATAAAATGATCGCACTAACCGGTGGCTTCGGTACAGTAATCGGTTTTGTACATGACTGGGCTAACCCCAAGGATACCGCAAACAGCTGGGATCTTTTCGCCCGTTATGTCGTGCCTGAGATCAATGGGCTGCTGGATGGATATCGCGAATCAGAAGCGTATGTCAAAGAAAATCGAGCGATTTTTGAAAGAGCCGGTGCTGCTGTGGTTGCTAAAATCATGGAAAACGACAAGGCAGCAGCAGCAATGCAGGAACAAGCCACCGCACAGACCACAATGCGATCACCCAATGCGCCGGATCTATCTGAAGTGGTTAAACAACAAGAGAAACCCGAACAAGCTTGAAGGTGCTGCCGGGAAATGGTTAGTGTCTATTGACCTCCCTGCAGGCCGGTAGTACCGAACCCATCAAGAGGTTAACGAATGAAAATACATCCCATCTATACCCACAATGCCTTGCGCAATTTCACTTACCTGATCGAATTACCTGATGCAAGTTGCCTGGTACTGGATCCATGGGATGAAAAACAGGTAAATCAGGCCCTGCAGCAACGACAACTGACCCTGTCGGTGATTATAAACACCCACGAGCACTGGGATCACACTCAGGGAAACCAGGCCCTGGTGGACCAGCATCAATGCGAAGTCTGGGCCCACGAAAACGGTCAAGGCAAAATCCCCGGTCTCACCAGAACCCTGGCTGCCCATGAGAAAATCAGCCTAGAGGACGGTATTGAGCTTAATGTCCTTGATACCCCTGGGCATACCTTTGCTCACCTGTGCTTTGTCGTTTTGCAGCAAGGTGAAGCCAAAGCAGTGTTTACCGGAGATACTCTGTTCAACGCCGGGGTGGGGAACTGTCATAATGGTGGTGACCCAGCTGTGCTCTACGAGACCATCAGCAAACAGTTCCATACCCTTCCTGGCCATGTCATTGTTTACCCTGGCCACGATTACCTGGAAAATAATCTTCGCTTCACCCTGGACCTGGAAGGCTCCAACGGTATAGCCCAACGGTGGCTTAAAAAGGCAGAAGCAGCTAACCCAGCCATCAACCCTCTGCTAACTACTATAGGCGATGAGCACCAGTTAAATACCTTTTTCAGGCTGGAAAACACGGAAATAAAAACCACCCTGGGGTTGTTGGATGGCAGTGAAAAAGACGTTTTCCTGGCACTCAGGGCCCGTAGAAACAAGTGGTAATGCACCTCTTTGATTTACAGCTGACCAGGAACAGTGTTGTGCTTGCCCTGCATCACCTTCCCGGCACCGCTTTTCACCGGCTCATTATTTATGGCGCCCATACCTAAGGTTTAGACCCATCGATACTTCATATCTTTGCCTTATCTAAGCTTGCGAAAGATTAAATTAATGCCCCATAAGGAGCCATGTGAAGATTAGTTGGATACTGGTTTTAGCGGAGGTTAATTGACCCTGTGCCTACCTCAAATTGGCAGCAGCACGTCACACAGCTGCTGGCTGCCATGCCTGCCCGTGGAGATCCTGTCATCCAGCATCTGTACAGTTGGCGCGTGATCCCGGTAGGCAGGCCAATAAGGTCGACCCTGGCCGTTAGGATCACCAGTTTTAGCAAATGCGACCCAATATGCCTGCATCCGATCGGTTAAGCGCTGATCAATAACGTCTGTAGGTAACCAGGTGTCATGGGTATCAAAGACGTAAGGCAGTTCAGCGCCATGATAGGCACCCATTGAAGCAGCCAATTCACCCTGCCGTTGCCTCAAAAAATGATAGACCCAGACCTGCTGTTGCTGCTGGCTGAGCTTCGCCGCTAACAACAGAGAAGGGCACACAAAGGCATTGGCCGTAATCAGCAGATCGAGACTGCGCTCAGGGTCAGTTTCCGGTTCAAGGATCGTATTTAACAAGTCTGCATCCTGCTCATTTACATTATCAGCCAGCCAGGACGACACATCTGGTTCAACTTCGAGGTACATCAACCATTCATCGTCATTTGACCCAATCAACAGATCAACGGGATAAAGACGATTATCTTGCACTGCTCCAATCAGGCTGCTGACAACGCTATGACCATCCACCACAGGTCCAAAGGAATGTCCCTGATAGACCGCATCTGCGGCTGCCAGGACCTGCTCTGCCGGTATCTGCCGCATTTCCTGCACCGCATGTTGCTTGTCTGCGCCCAGCAGCTTGCTGGCAAATTCCTCACCGAGGTCCAAGTGGTCTAGTCTGGAGCTTGTGCCGGTCAAACCGGAGCCACCGCTCTGGTGTATAACACGTTGGAACAGGCCACGGCTCAAGGGTGATGCCAGGAGAAAATCAATGTTATTTGCACCGGCAGACTCTCCCATTACCGTGACATTGCCAGGATCACCTGATAAGGCGCTGATGTTATGTTGCACCCATTGCAGGGCCATAATCTGGTCGAGCAGACCAAAATTCGAATACTCCAGTTCAGGGTGGGCAAAATGGCCAAATACGCCGAGGCGATACGCTATGGTAACAACGATAATGCCTTTCGCAGCCAGGCCCTCACTAAGGTAATTGGGCTCGTACGACCAGCCACCTTTATTACTGCCACCATGGATAAAGACAATAACTGGAAACGGTTTATCTGTGCTGCCTGTGGGCTGCCAGATATTAAGGTAAAGACAGTCTTCGCTGACCTGTGGTGGTACTACCGAATCAGGGTCTCCTCCAAACCCGCTGACCACGTTTTTATACCAGTTACTGATGTGCGGACCCTGAAAGCAGGCAGGCGCGAACTTATCTGCCTTATAGCTTATCTTCTGTTTTCGCTGCCAGGCTTGTGGAGGCGCCCAGCGCAGCCCGCCTGTGGGTGCCCGGGCAAAGGGCACACCAAGAAAACTGTTTACCCTGGCAGTCTCCACAGGAACTCCGGTCACATTGACGCCACCCATTATAAACCGCCCAGCAGGGACAGCCGCTAGAGGATAAGCCGCAATCAACACAACCAATAACAGTTCTGCTAGCCGTTTATTTACCATAATGCCTCAACAATCAAACTGGGTGATATTCTATTCATGATAAAGCAACTCTGCAGGAAAAAAAGAACTGCACTGACATGCCGGTTAATGCCGTGACCTCATCATGGTCGGGTAGAAAGGCTTTCGGTATGACCATCAATGGGTATGGCCTGCCCGGTTATAGACTTTGCACTGTCAGAGCACAGGAACAATATCGTCTGGGCTATATCTTCAGCATCAATGAACTTTCCCATGGAGCTCTGGGTCAAATACGCTGACCTTATTTCTGCCTCGCTGACCCCTCTGCTGATGGCATCATTTTCTATTACCTTATCAATGCGCGGTCCATCAACACTACCCGGGCAGATAGCATTAACCCTGACCCCATAGCCACCCAATTCCATTGCCAGTGTTTTGGTCAAACCAATCATGGCCCACTTGGCGGCGACATAGGGAGAACGAAGCGGACAACCGTACAGACCCGCATTAGACGCCATATTTACGATCTGGCCCGACGAACGTTTCAACAGGGGAATCGCCAGCCTGCTGACGTAAAACAGACTGTTCAGATTAACATTTATAGTTTCATCCCATGCTTCTATTTCAATATCTTCCATAGCCGCAGTCGGGCCTGAAATACCCACATTGTTAACCAGAACATCCAGTCGACCATAGTGATCATTAAGGTCTTCAAACACCCTGCTGACATCATCAACCTGTGCTACATCTGCCAGGGTCGCCGTAATTCCAGGTTCCTCAGTTGCCATCGCCGCAATGGCAGCAGTCGAGCGATCACAGATATGCACCTGTGCACCTTGTGCGGAAAAACCTTTGGCAATCCACCGACCAATACCTGAGGCGCCTGCCGTGACAAGAACTGTTCTGGCTTGTCTGCTCATAGTATAAATCTCCTTAAGAAAGTGAACCTCTGAACAATGTCAGCTTGACAATAATGTCTGCGTATTCCGCACCTGCTGCCTCAAAGCCGCCCTAATCGGTCAAAAAGAGTGTAGTAACAAGAACTACAAAAAGCGAACAGCCATTGCCTTTGCTAATCCCCTCTCCTACGACCTGCATCCTTGAGCGTGCCCACAAACCCTTTAGTAACCCGACAGAAACGTCTGTTAGTGCCGCCTGCCGATTGAACTGCACCCTTCTGCCTGTTAGCCTAGCCCGGCGCTGAGAATCAAAACCGCGGATACAGCCATGCAGAAGGCGGACCAGCAACGACTGGCCATGCCTTAGGCTCTCACTAACCAGGTTCTCTACGACGTGGTAAGCATTTGGTGTTCACAGCGCCAACGCTTACCAGGCAAAACCGGTAACAACGCGTTATAAGAGAACCTATTATTGTGGATATGCCTACGCTCCTAGCATTTATAACATTTGCCACCATAGCGGCCTACACGCCAGGGCCCAATAACCTGATGCTGGCAGCATCCGGTGCTAATTTCGGTTTCCAGAAAAGCATTCCCCATATAGCCGGTGTCACCATCGGCTTCTGCCTGCTGGTTACCGCCTCAGTCCTGGGGCTGTCCAGGTTGTTCAATGCGCTTCCCTGGATTTACACGACATCTAAAGCTGTTGGATGCTGCTTTTTGATCTTCCTGGCCTGGAAAATCCTGGTAGCAGAAAAACTGGTCAGTGAAGGCAACGCGTCGCCTATCAGCCTTATCCAAGCCGCTTTCTTTCAATTAGTAAACCCCAAGGCTGTCCTGGTCATCATCAGTTCAGTTAGCGCATTCACGCGAGGCTCCGATAAGCTTTTCTCTGATTTATTGATATTTGTTGGGGTATTTTTCATCATTACACTAAGCTCGGCCTGCATCTGGACCGTTTTTGGAAGCACTCTTTCTACGCTGCTCAATCAACAACGCAATCTGCGGATTTTTAATTTCAGTATGGCCCTGTTGCTACTGGCCAGTCTTATCCCGGTCATAATCTGAATTAATGCGGCAACAACCTGCCCCTAACAGCCAGGACGCCCTGGCGAGCCTGGTTTTCTTACACGGGTCCTGCCTGACCTAAACCCGATTCCAGAACCTATCTCGCTGACCACTAAAGCCTCAGCAAAACTCGCATCGACCAACGGTCATACTGATTGGTCTGGAGGAAAATGGGTCAATAATTACCGCGACACCTGAAAACAGGCGCTGAAATAGGCTACCCTTAGCTCTGTTATTAACGCCGGTCTGTTCGATCAGTGACTCAGAGCAGCGTATCCAGGGGATTAAAATAACCAGCACAGGTTGAATAAGGCATGCTGCAAATACCAGAAGTTGATGTAAGTCCGCTGTTTTCCGCGTCCAGCAGGAAGCGAGATATCACTGATCGCTTGATTTTCCATGCTGCAACTGCAACTGGCTTCATGACCATACATGGCATACCGAATTTTTCGGCAATCAATGAACAAGCAAAAGAAGCCCTGATCCACATTTTTTCCCTGCCAGAGGATAAACAGCGAACACTCTGGAAACAGAACTTTGCAGCCGAAAACCAACACCTTTATCGGGGTTGGTTTCCGCTGCATTCCGGTGCAACCTTGAGTCGTGAAGGTTTTGAGATGGGGCCCGATATAGTGCGGGAAACACCCGATGACACTGACGACCTGCTCTATGAAAAATCTGTCCTGCCAGACGAATCCGATATTCCTGGGTTTCATGCAACAGCCGCAAAATATTTTCTTACCATGGAGACCATTGGTGAGGCCTTGCTCGATTCAATCTCAAGGGGCCTGGGCATCGATCAGTTCATCTTCAGAGATGCTTTCAGAGATGGGATTTCAACCTTGCGACTGCTCCGATATATTCCAAGGGATAACCTGCCCCTGACAGATAAACTCAAGCGAAGTCGAGGGGCTCATATCGACTCAGGTCTGCTGACAATTCTGGCAACCTGCAGAGGCGTCCCAGGCTTACAGGCCAGAAACAGCCTCGGTCACTGGCAGGACATTCCAGCCAGGGATGACACCCTGATTATTAATTTTGGCGGTCTCCTGGCAAGATGGACCGGTGGTAGGGTGAAAGCAACCGAACACGGCGTCAAGCCCATTGGTCAAGAACGTTTTTCTATCCCTTTCTTTTTTGAACCCAGACCCGACACACGAATAGAACCGCTGCCTTTGCCTGGTATGGCGCCCTTCAAACCGTTTTTATTTGGTGATCACCTCTGGGCAACAACGACAAAATTCCCGGAGAACTTTGGCCTGCTGGCGCGTCGGCCTCACAAAGCGCCTTATCAAGACCCGCTGCCACCGCCTTCCACACCAAGCGACACGGTTTAGTTAAGCAGGATTGCTGAAACATTCTGGATACATCTCTGGTTCAGGGCCGATAGTCAGCACACTGGGTTTACGATCCGGATTTATGCGCAACAATCACCTCGCTCTGATCGTCCCAGTGATCATGGGCATTTTTCCAGCGATCAAAGGTCGTTACTATACGATCTGTGATGGAGTGCAGTTCGGTGTAACATCCGATTGCATCGCGTGTATCAAAATAGCTGGCCCAGACACCATCAGCATACAACTCACAGGATTTTTCTATGCCCTGATTCAGCAGGCGCTGCTTTTCCCCACTATAATCTTCCACCAGCATGGCAATATGGTGAAACCCGAAGGTACCCTCTGGGTACATATCCTTGTAGATTGAATTCTTATCATCATGCTGCTGAATGAGCTGTATCTGGCAGGCACCAGCATAACCAAAAGCATAGGAAACATCTGCCTGAACTGGTGTACCCCGATATTCAAATTGATCGGTCTTATGATGTGGGGCAATAAAAAAGGGCCCCGCCTGGCTTATTTTAGCCCAGTCATGGGCGGCTGATACCAGATCCTCCACAAAATAAGCGTATTGAAATATTCGATTAAGCTGATTCTTCATAAAATCCGACTCCTTACCCCGGGGGCCCATATTCCACCCTTTTACCCTGCCCCGACCATCACTTCAAAACCATTACGAGACCGACCTATTTACGGCATGTGCCGGCCACCATTAAGCATGATGGTCATCCCCGTTACGTATTCCCCGCCCTTGCCTGCCAACCAGACCAGCCAGGGTGCGCCATGCTGTTCTGGGTCGCCCAGGAACCCCAGCGGCATTTTATCTTTGAGACCCTGAACAAATTCCTGATTATTAGCTTCCCAGTTTTCCCAGGCATCCGTTCGCAACGACGGATTAACCGTATTAACAGAAATAGCATATTTCCCCCACTCGCGCGCTGCCGTGCGAGTCAGTGCTCGAATCGCCTCCTTGGTTGCGTTATAGGGCGTATTACCGGGGAAGCCGTCCATCCCAGAGCCAGATGCAAAATTGACAATCCGGCCGCCATGTTCCTTCATATAAGGGAAAACTGCCTGCATACCCCATAGCGTTGCTGTAGCACCGGTTCGGAAAGTGTAGTCCCATTCCGCATCATCGGTATCTTCAATTGGTGTTGGTATGGTTGATGCCCTTGGTTTTTCGGCCGTGCCAAAGCCCTGGGCATTATTAATCAGTATATCGACCGTCCCGTAATGCTCTACTGTGGTGGCGACCATTGCTAGAATCTGGTCTTTCTGGCTGACATCAGTGGGTACGCCCAGAGCAGTATGGCCTTCATCCCGTATTTCCTGGGCGACGGCTTCTACCGTGGCCGGGGTGCGGCTGGCAACCACTACTTTAGCACCTTCCCGAGCGAAGACCTTGGCAACGGCTTTACCTATACCGCGCCCAGATCCAGTAACAATAGCAACTTTACCTTCTAATTCTGCCATCCTGGCCTCTTTAATCTTGTGATTTCCATGATTATGCCGCAGCACATCTCAAACGCAAATGACTGCGTACAAGCTTGGGCCGAAGGCTCGAAATCAGGATTAACCCTGATTCAGCGCTGGCAACCATCAGCGTAAGCATAAATAAATACCTGCCTGAGCAGGAGCAGGCATTATCTAGAAGTCAGTCCCGGGTACGTAATAGCGACTGGCCCAGATCCCCATAGATGCTTCTCCTTCAACCGGCATTCGCCAGGTCACCATCGTGGCGTCTCCAATGGCTACTCGATACAGGCCTCTTGGCTGGTCAATGGTATTGTGAATATATTGCCTGGCGCCTTCTATTCCGACATAGCGCTGCGCAATACGGCTGTAAAGCTCCCGCCAGTCATCATCCTCACCGACGTCATGAACCAGTTCAGCCGCTCCCTCCACAAGAACTTTCCGGTACGGCATAACCTGCTCATCTATGCTCAAAGCAACGCGAGGATCCCGTCTGAGGCAATTGAACCATTCTGACTTTTCACGCGGCGTGAAATAGATAGCATTATTTTCGTGGATAAACCAGATGGGGGTAACCAGGGGGCTACCATCGGCTCTGACCACGGCTATGCGCATCACAACCCCTGGTTCCTGTAAAAATTGATCTCTTTCTGTCGCTTTCAGTTTAGGCATAGACACCCCTGCTATCGGATTTCGCAGATTTTATTGCCATTTCAACCGCGTTAAACCCTAGTCGTTTGAATACAGTGTCACCACACAGGCACCACCTAGGCCGAGGTTATGCTGAAGCCCATGGCGGGCGCCCTCCACCTGACGCGGACCGGCATCACCACGCAGCTGCCAAACCAATTCCGTACACTGGGCCAGGCCGGTTGCACCAAGCGGGTGGCCTTTTGACAGCAATCCGCCGGATGGGTTGGTAACGACCTTGCCACCATAAGTGTTATCACCGTCCCAGATGAACTTCTCTGCAGTGCCCTGGTCAGTCAAGCCTAACGCTTCGTAGGTCAGCAATTCGTTAGCAGTAAAGCAGTCATGCAGTTCAACGACCTGTATATCCTCGGGTCCGATACCGGCTTCTTCGTACACCTGGTCAGCCGCGGCCTTAGCCATATCCACACCCACCAGTTTACGCAAAGAATGCTCTTCCAAAGTACTCGCAAAATCTGTGGTCATCGCCTGGCCTTTGATACTAATGGCGTTATTCAGGCCATGCTTTTTGGCAAATTCCTCGCTGCAGATAACAGCAGCGGCAGCGCCGCAGGTTGGCGGACAACATTGAAAACGGGTTAATGGCCCATAAATATGGGGTGATTCCATTATCTGCTCTACAGACAACAACTCACGAAATACGGCATAAGGGTTATTTGCCGCGTGAATCCTGGCCTTCGCAGAAATTTTTGCAAAAGTTTCAGTACGTGTTCCATATTCGTCAGCATATTCCTTACCAGCACCGCCAAAATACTGCGCGGCGTCGGGCGCCTGCTTATCAACACCCTGCAGTCTCTTTCTTTCCCTAAAGAATCGTTTTAGTGGGCTGGGACGATCCGAGAAGATAGCACCAAGTGCGCCCGGGTTCATCTGTTCAAAACCCAATGCAAGCGCGCAATCGACAATGCCGGCCTGCACCGCCTGTCGAGCCAGGAAAAGAGCCGAGCTACCAGTGGCGCAGTTATTGTTCACATTCACCATGGGTATACCCGTCATACCCAATCCATAGAGGGCGGCTTGTCCTGAGGTCGAATCCCCATAAACATAACCCACATACGCCTGTCCGATATCCCTGTAATCAATGCCCGCGTCTTCAATCGCAAGCCTTGCAGCTGTTTCACCCATCACTGGGTAGTCGTCACTGGCGCCGGGCTTGGTAAATGGAATCATACCTACACCCGCTACTTTTACTTTATTACTCATGCTCTGACTCCCTGATGGTTTAATACTGATAACAGCGCCCAACATAATCATCCCCATGACTAAAGTCAACGCGTTACCGGGCTCTATCGGCTGGCAGAACCAGGCGCTGAACCAGAGGGCTTCAGAGCAAGATTTATTTTTCCGCAATTAAGCCGCGAACACGGTTGAAGACGAATATTATGAATGCCCTGTTAAGGGGGGTTTAAATAGAGCAGCAATTCGCTGGTTTGCCCTGTTTGCGGCATCATGCCGTCTGTTACCCGGGGTGACAGACCGCTGCGGGGCAGCGCCGTAAAAAGCCGGCAAGCAATTCCAAGGTAAATGTTATAAATAGTGGTTTCAGTGATCTCATAGCGCTCGTTCCATAACAGGACATCATCGCAATCACCCTGACCGAGGCGAGCAGTATCATAAACCAGCCGATGCGTAGTTTTTTGAAACAGCAACGGATTCATACAATCCAATGGCGCAACTGCATGCCATAAACTGACAACTGAAACAAATGGAGGTGATTTTTAGGCCTTTAATAAAAATGGCGACCAATTTTACGCTTTAAATAAAAGTGGAGACCAATTTTACGCCCTAAATAAAAATGGTGGCCAATTTTAGGCTTTGAATAAAATTGCCATTTGCCCCGGAAAGCTCATACTTGCTGAGATGCACGTTAATTCTATCGCTTATTCGGGAATAGTTGCGGCAAAACAGCAACTTTCTGTCTCGGCAAACAATGTCGCCAACAGCCATACTGAAAGCTATGAAGCACAGCGCTTGGATATCAAAGCGGTGAAATCCGGCGGCGTAACGACCTCTCCGCAGGAGTTTGAAAACCCCAAAGAAGTCTACCAGAGAGACGGAAACCTGCCAGATCACTCAAACATCGACCTGGCCTTAAATTGATAGAACAATTACGAGCCGAAATGGCTATCGACGTGAACTCAAAGGTCCTCCATACCGCAAACGAGATGGTCGGTAACCTCATTGACGAGGCTGTTTAATCCTGGCTGACCCTGGTAGGCCCAGCCGGCCGTTTACGATCCCAGGCTTTCAGAAAACAGCGAAATAATTTCACTCAACCTGGGCAAGGTCAGCAATAACATTCAAATGCGCTGAGAGATCATCAAGCACTGCCGCAGCGATCAGAATCTGTTCCTCTGCCGTGTCAAAGTCTCTGATCTCAATAGCTTCTCTAACGCCTGGAATGGTTTTGACACCATATCCTGTTGTTAGCCCGGGGGCATAGATATGGTGCCTATACCAGGATCGATCGGGTAAGCCGTGATCCCGTGTTAATAATCGTTCTGACTGATACAGAAGCTTATTAAGACGACCCATCTGTGCCTGCGGATAAGAACCATTGGCCTGCTCCAATCGGGTCGATGCTGCTTGTAACTGAAGCAGGGCATTTTTTAAGGGTGTAAAATTTATAAACGGGACTTCGGCACGAATTACAGGCGCTTTTAAAGCTTTATCAGGGTCCAGCGCAAGGGCAAACTGACCCGTTGATACCAGCGCGTTGGAACGGGCAGTCTGTTTACGCAGGGTATCGGCCAGAATTTCAAGCTCATCTACATAACCGCTGATATTGTCCACCAGATGGGTAAACTCAAAAGGTAACTGCGGCGCATTTGCCAGTCGAAGCGTGGCACGACCTGCAACCTTAGCCAGCGTACTACCATAGGCCAACCCAGGATCGCGGAAGCGGGTGTAATGCTGGTAAGTATCGTAAAGGGTGTGATAGCTGCCCCCGGAGCCTTCTCCGCCAAAGCCCAGGTTTAATGAAGCAATACCCAGATGCTGTAGAAAAGGGGTATAGTCGGAGCCTGAACCCAGTGGATAAAGCCTGAGCCCATCCCGTTCAGCATCTTCCTCACTTGGAGCAGGCTCACTGATTGCAAGTCTTGCTTTCAGTCTTGCTTTGACAGATACACCGGTCTGGGGATCATCTACAACCGCTGCAATTTCGTCGACGAATTTTTCCAATGAGTGGCTGCCCCCCGCGTTGAGAAACCCTCGGCTGTTTCCATCTGTATTAATATACGCAACTGCCTGCTTGCTGAGCTTTTCGGCGTGATGTTCTACCCATTCCGTCGATCCGATCAAGCCGGGTTCTTCGGCATCCCAGGCCGCATAAACGATCGTTCTGGATGGCTGGTAACCCTCTCGAATGAGACTGGCTACAGCTTTGGCTTCGGCCAGCAAGGCGACTAGACCGCTCAGTGGATCGGCAGCACCATGATTCCAGCCATCATGATGATTGCCGCGTATAACCCATTCCTCCGGATACTGGTTCCCTGGCCACCGTGCGATCACATTGTAGGCCGGCACGCGATCCCAATTGAATTCCAGGGTCAATCTGACCCGGGCAGGCCCTGGCCCAAGATGGTAGGTAATTGGCAGGCCTCCTACCCATTCCTGCGGCACAACCGACCCACCCATGGCTTTCAGCAGCGGCAGGGCATCCTGGTAGGACACAGGTAAAACAGGAATCTTGGTGATAGTCGCGACGTCTTCCATTGCCAGCCGCTCAGTGCCAGCAATGGCTGGTTGCCCTGGGGTTAAAACATCACCGGGATAAACCGGCATATCCATTACCGAACCGCGTTGTACAGCCGATGCGTGTTTGTAAGCCCCATGGGGATACACATCGCCTCTGCCGTAACCATCGTCAGCCGGGTCTGAGTAAATTATGGTAGCAACAGCGCCTTTCTCAGCGGCCAGTTTCGGCTTGATGCCCCGCCACGATTTACCATACTTGGCAATAGCAATTTTCCCTTCCAGGCTTATACCATAGCGCGCCAATAATTCGTGGTCCTCAGGCCTGCCATAATTGATAAAAACCAGCTCGCCTTCCGCGCTGCCATCGGCTGAAAAGGCATTGTAAGGTGCCAGCAATCCTTCACGGGCCGCCGTACTTGGGTCCTCAGGCAGGGCTTCCTCGGTGAGCCCGGCCACAATCAATTCGGGTTCGATCAGATCGAGCTTTCTTACCTTCGGTGTAGGCAATAGAATCTGATAGGTCTCTATCGTCGTATCATATCCCCAGGAAGACAACCACTTGCTGATAGTCTGCGCAACAACCTGTCCAGCCTCAGAGCCAACGTGATGGGGTTTTGCAGACAGTTCTCGTAACCAGGCATCTTGGTCTGCTTGTGATAGACCTTCATCAAAACGTTGTTCCAGTTGAAGTTGTATGGCAGCAGATTCAGCATCGAAACCAAGCAGACTCTGCTCGGCATGGGTCAGGCAGACATATAATATGGAGCCCAGGAATAGCAGCATTCTCATGGTCGACTTCCTCTATCAGGTTCTAGGTTACCTTACACTAAACTGCAACTGCCGAAGCAGGGGAACGGCGTCTCCTGCAAACCGACTGGCTCAAGCTGGCCGTACTTTGATGCCATGATAGACATGCGCAGCTGAACCTCTCGGCTCAATACCACTGCCTACAGCAACAGTTGCCCTCCGTCCAAAACCAGGTGTTGCCCGGTCACCACGGTGTGACTATCTATAAAAGACAGAATCGACTGGGCAACGGTTTCTGGGGTACAGACTGCCTGCAGCGGGGCGCGCGACAGCAACATCTGCCGAGTACGATCATAGTTGTCCTGGCCCATTCCCTGAGCCAGCCAATCGCCTTCAATAAAACCGGGGCAGACCGTGTTGACACGAATCTCCGGTCCTAATACCCGTGCCAGTGATTTTGTCATGGTTATCAATGCGCCTTTTGAGGCAGCATAAGCAATTGAAGATCCCACCCCCTTAACCCCAGCAACTGACGCTACATTGACCACAGCAGCGTCACCTGATGCCGTTAACGCCTGCCTAGCTGCCCTGACCATCTGGAATGGACCAATGACATTCACACCATATATAGCTTTAAAGTCATCGCTATCAAGACCATCAAAATCACCATGCGCTACAAATTTGGTTGTCCCGGCATTATTGACCAGCACGTCCAGACGCCCCCACCGGGCAACAGCTTCATCAACTAATTTTCTACAATCTGCATCATTGCTGACATCGGCCTGACAAACCAGTACCTCAGCACCGAGAACCCGACATTCTTCTGCAACCTGCTCTGCAGCTGGCGCGCTTTTAGAATAATTAACCACGACATGACTTCCCCGTGCAGCCAGCAGACGTACCGTGGCGGCACCGACCCCAGAGGACGAACCAGTCACAATACTCACTGTGCCTTTCATATCCATAATGACTTCCTTTTAGAGGGTGTATTAATCAGCCTGCTTGTTCGAGGTAGCCTGAATTCCTGCCAGTCCAGCGGCACCGACAAGACTGGCTTACTAAAACCGGGCCGATACCAGCCAAACTGCTGACCCCAGCCATAATCCCTGATCGCTCATATGATCCTGAAGTACCGTCCTCACCGCATCGAGCGCGCTTTTCAAATCATCTCCAGACAACTCTGCCATCGCTCTAGCGGCGGGGCCAACCTGGCCCTGTATGATCAGTGCTTCGTCCAAGGTATCCGCCACTTTCAGATCTTTTTTGAGCGACTCTATGACAATTTCATTGAAACCAGCTTTGGCCAGCAGGTCTTCTACATAAGCTGGATCAGAGAAGGCAAATGGCCCGGGGGCCCGGGGATCCGGCGGTGAAGCAGGCGCTGGTAGAAAGGGTTGCAAGGCCCTACCGCCCAGGGACATCCACGGATTAGCACTGGGCTTCTGCCAGCAGATAAACACCAGTCTACCCTTCTCGCTGAGGCCACTGTGGAGGTGACTAAAGGCCTTAATCGGATCCTCGAAGAACATCACACCAAATCGAGAAAATAAAAGCTGAACAGGTTGTGCAAAGGCCACAACCGCTGCATCCGCCTGAGTAAAGGTAACGCCCTGGATGGATTTCGCCCGCTGACTCGCCAGGCGTAACATAGGCTCAGACAGATCAATGCCCTGAACGACTGCACCTGTCCTGGCTAAAGCAATACTGGTATCACCGCAACCGCAGCCTATATCCATAACCCGCTCACCCGGTATTGCCGCTGCGATCCTGACGGCTTCAGCTGACAGCGGGTTCAGCATGCGATCCAATTTGATCTGGTTCAACGTCCAGGTTTCCCCGGCCTGGCCGTTCCAGTATTCGCGTTGTTGCTTGTTACCTGACATCAGCAGCCCCTTGATCAGCCTTTTTATTATCTCGTACCACAAATCTGCAAACGCGCTTTATTACCCGAATGCCTTACTCCATGACGTTCACGACAGTAACAGATCAAGTCTCACCGATCGACCGATATACACCCTCTGAATCTCTTTACACAGGTTTTGCAGGGGCGAGACACTGGCCTTAAGTGCATTAACTGAGATAGCCCCCTCTCTTTTCGCAGGCTATTAAGCGATATCAAAGGTTTGCCAAATCCACTACCGCCCGAGGGAATCGTGAACTGATATTTATTGCGGGTTCAAGGTTGTGCTATGTTCAGTTCTCTTACACTTTGAAAATTACGAACTCGATGCCCTACCAGTTAACCAGCAGACAACAGTCTGATTATGCACAGCGTGGCTTTCTTGCACCTGTCAGACTGTTTTCAACTTCCCAAGCACGCCAGTTAAGGTCTGAACTGGAAGCTTTTGAAAACCGGTTCGGCGAAAATTCCTCGGTTAAACCTACCGATCTGCACTTATTGCAGGGCTGGGCCTGGCGCGTCGTCAACGACCCGAGAATAGTTAATCCTCTGACAGATCTACTAGGGCCAGATCTGCTACTCTGGTCTACCCAGTGGTTTATCAAAGAGCCTGGCGATGAGATGCATGTCAGCCTGCACCAGGACGCAAACTACTGGGGCCTTGAACCGCACGATATCGCAACCGTTTGGATTGCCTTATCAAATGCTGGGCTTGAAACCGGGCCAATGACATTTATTCCGGGTAGCCATCAGGGAAAACTGTATAAGCACGACAATACTTATGAGAAAAATAACCTGCTAAGCCGGGGTCAGACAATCACAGAAGAGCTGGATCTGAATTCTGCTGAGACTGTCCCTCTGAGGGCTGGCGAGATGTCAATTCATCATGTCAGATTAATTCATGGCAGTGGACCCAACCTGACAGGTGACCGTCGCATAGGTATGGTTCTTCGCTATTGTGCCAGCCATGTATATCAAACCAAGGGCCCGGATACCGCGGTACTGGTTACAGGTGAAGATCGATTTAATCATTTCAAGCTGCTACCTGAACCAAAAATTGATTTTGGAACTGCCGAAACAAGCCGTCATCGAGATGCCGTCGAAAAACTTCATAGAATTATCCACACGGACTAAGCCGCAGGCATTGGTTGGCCCAAGCCAAGGCCATAAAAAACATTTCTGCTGTAAACATGGCAGGCATGTTAGTCTCACTGAAAACTGCGGCAAACCCTTATAAGGAGTGCAGCATCATGAAAAGCTTCGCAAATAAAGTAGCCCTGATTACTGGCGCCGGCTCAGGCATGGGGCGTTATCTGGCCATACTGCTGGCCCGATCTGGTGCTGATGTCATTATCTGTGACATCAACGACGAAACCCTCAATGAAACCCTGGACATGCTGAAGAATTACAACGTTGCCGTGTCAAGCCACAATCTGGATGTGGCAGATAAGCAGGCCGTTCAGGCCCTGCCAGAGAAGGTTCTGGAACGGCACGGTAAAATTGACCTGTTGTTCAACAATGCAGGTGTAACCGTTGGTTCTTCTTTTGAATCCATGCCTGAAGCAGACTGGGACTGGGCTATGGGCATCAATCTTCATGGCGTAATCAATCTAACGCGAGCCTTCATGCCCTTGTTGAAAGAGCGGCCCGAAGCCGCCATTATTAACACGTCTTCAATATTTGCCATGATTGCTGTAGCAAATCAATCTGTCTATCACGCCACTAAGTTTGCAGTACGGGGGTTCACGGAAAGCCTGGCCAAGGAGCACAAAGATAGCCCCATCCAGGTTCACTGCGTCCACCCTGGTCACATTGGCACCAACATAGTCAACAACTCACGATTCAATGAAGAAGAGATAGAACAGCGGGAATCACTGATCGATACCGCCGCATCAAAAGACGAGATGGCAGAAATGTTCAGAGCCAACGGCATGCACCCCAGCAAGGCGGCTAAAATCATTTTGGAGGGTGTCCGGAAAAAGCGCACCCGAATCTTTATCGGCCTGGACGCAAAATTGATCGATATCGCACAACGACTGTTGCCCATGCACTATGAGAAGTTATTACCCATCCTGCTGATTCCACTGACCTTGCTGAGAAACAAGAAACCACTCAAAGACCTGGATTGAAATTCAAGCAGGCTCGGGCCGATGTATGATGCTATAGCCCATGAATTTCAATCGCCTACATCAATCATTGTCAAAGGTGCTTTTACGCAGGCGTCTCATACCATGCAACCAGCGATCTATATTATCACCCTTACGCCTGACATAATCACCCACTTCAGGGTGTGGTAATACATAAAAACGTTCCTCTCTTAGCGTCTCTACAACGGTTGCTGCCAGAGCTTCTGGCTCGATAATACCATCAGTCTGGCCATCGCCCAGCCTTTTTGGCGCCATTGCTGTATTGACCCCCTGGGGACACAGAACGGACACCTTAATGCCCTCATCACCATGGGTAATAGCGATAAATTCGGCTAATTTCACCGCGGCTGCTTTGCTGACTGAATAGGGCCCAGAGCCCATGGCTGCTAACAAGCCTGCGGCCGAAGCCGTATTCAAAAGATAGCCGTCACCCCGAGCGAGCATAGCAGGGAGCACAGCGCGAGCCGCATAGACATGCGACATCACATGTAACTCCCACTGCTTCTGCCAAACCTCATTGCTGGCATCTGTCAGCAACCCAAGCCCTCCGGCACCGGCATTAGAACAAAACAAGTCAATCTGGCCATACTGCTTCAGGGTCCTGTCAACCACTGCCTGAACATCGCCCTCCTGGGTCACATCGCAAGCCAGGCCTGTACATCCCAGTTCCGCTGCGGTTGCTTCAACCTGCTGCTGATTCAGGTCCGCCAGGACAATCCCTCTAGCGCCCTGCTCAATAAAAGCGACCGCCATGGCCTTGCCAATACCACCACTACCGCCTGTGATCACGGCTACCTTATCCTGTAACTCCATCTTCAATTCCTGCTAACTCTGAAAACACCAAAGTAACTGCTTGACCTCACAAGCGCAAGCGAAGGACAGCCGGCCGTTAAACTGGCTTCTCACCTTTGACAATGACCCGATGCATGTGACGGCGCTGGCCTTGATAATCATTCAAAGCATGGTGGAAAACACAGCGATTATCCCACATCGCCAGCGAACCATCTTCCCACTTGAAGCGGGTTACAAATCGATCCTGGGTCAGGTGTCGGGTAAGAAAGCCAAACACTGCCAGGCTTTCTTCACGGGTCCAGTTCTTGATTCGATGGGTATGCGGCTTACTGCAGAAGATACTCTTTCTGCCTGTCTCGACATGAGTTCGAATAAGGGGATGTTCAACTTCTGATTCAGCGAAACCAGCATTACCGCCATAGGCCTGGCCCAGACCCTTTCGTGCAGCAATCTGGTTATAACCCCCACCGATTCCGTGCACCATTTTAGGTGAATACACCCCGGTGAGCACCTGCAGCGACGAGCGCATGCCAACACTCAGGCTCTCACAGGCAGCAGTGGAATCGGCAAACAGGGTATCTCCTCCTTCATCAGGAACTTGCATCGCATAAAGCACCGTCGCCTTGGGAGGCCTTTCCTTGTACGACGTATCAGTATGCCAGGCACCACCAAAATTAAGGTCTGCGGTTGGCTCCTTGATAATCGGAATCACATTTGGATGATCCTCTACCGCCTGCATGAAAGGATAAATATCAAGCTCCCCAAAACAGGCAGCAAAATCGGCTTGCTGCTTAGGCGAGAGATCCTGATTTCTAAAAAACACAACATGATGCTGCAACCATGCCTGGTGAATTTCAACAATTACCTGTTCACTCAACTTCTGTGACAAATCAACCCCATCAATGACCGCGCCAACAGGGCCGATGCTGACATCAACTGTTATCTTTTCATACTGCACGACACAACCCTCTCGCTTTCTGTAATACTTACGCACCATACTACGCCAAACAATCACGATCCAGACACACAGGGGACAGCACCATGCAGCGCAAGCAAGTTACCGTATTCAATGGTGATGATGCATCACCGGAAGTAATGAAACCCACTGTCGAACTCTTACAGAAACTTGAGCTTGCCATTGATTTTGACTTCCCGCTGATCGGCGCAGCAGCTGAAAAAGAATACGGGAAAATTCTTCCCGACGAAACCATTGCCAGCATCGATGCCGCTGATGCTACTTTCTTTGGATCTACCAGCGGCCAGAGTACCGCGGCGCTTTTTTACCTGCGCTGGGGAAAACAGACTTACGCCAATATCCGGCCATGCCAATGGATACCGGGATACAAATCCCCCATGGCTAATCCCCAAGGCATTGACTTTATTATCGTCAGGGAAAACCTTGAAGACCTGTATCTAGGCTTGGAAGGAAATATCGAAGACTTACACGCCCTCAATTTCTATTCTAAGCACGCCCGCTCAAGTCTGTCGGATTTAGGTGCCGGCCGATATGCTATAAAGGCCATTACTGAATCGGGTTCAGAAAGAATCATTCGATATGCCTTTGAATTAGCCTCAAAAAGAGCAGGCAGAAAAAAAGTTACCCTGACTTCAAAATACAATATGCTGAGCCAGGTAGATGGCTTGTTCAGAGACATCGGACTTCAGATATCCTCGAGCTATCCTGACATAGAATTTGAAACCTTTATTATCGACGACTTCCTGTGCAGGATGATCTCCAATCCTCAGGCCCTTGACGTTGTCGTCATGCCCAATCTGTATGGTGATATTATGTCCGACGGGGCTGCTGGCCTGATTGGTGGGTTGGGTCTGGCCCCTTCTGGCTGCTACGGAGACGATTACGCCTATTTTGAATCCGCTCACGGTACGGCGCCGGATATTGCCGGGCTTAATATCATCAATCCCACCGCAACGATACTTTCAGCAGCCATGATGTTGGAATACCTGGGCTTTACCCAGCACAGCAAAACCCTGCAACAGGCAGTAACCCAGGTCTACGCCCAGGGTAAATTTATTCCGGTTGACCAGGGTGGTGATGCTTCCACAACGTCATTTTGCAGTGCTATTGCAGACTGTTTCTGATGCTGTGACTGACCCCGTAATTCAGGTCTTAGGATAAGAACCTGGCTGTAGCCACATTCAGTTCAAAGGGTATTCCCTGTTGATATGCCGGCCTAACCTGGCAGGTAATAGCCTGTAACTGAACTCAAAATTAACTCAGTTCCGCTTTAAATGCGTACAGTACACGCCCTCGGGCGCTGACCTGACCATCCTCATTAACGATACTGACCTCCACAGCGCAGAGTTGCCTGCCCCGATTGATTACCTCAGCATGCGCCTCAATCCATGCGCCCTGCGCTTGCCTGAGATATGTCACGTTCATATCTGCCGTGCCTGCCGGAACAGCGCCATCAGCAAGATTACTGAAAACGGCTGCAACAGCAGCCATATCAACCATGGTTGCAACCACGCCGCCATTGACACTGCCGCCAATGCCAGTCGGTGTGGTCTGAGTTTTGACCAGGCGTAAACGCACGCAATCCGGCTTAGCCTCCACCAGAGTCAAACCTAAATATCTATGAAAAGGATTTTCGTCAAATCCCGAAAAAAAATCTTCTTTCATTTAACAACCACCAGATAGAAACCATCACAAATTATTGACACCCTTAGTACAGCAACAGTACAGTAACAGTATAGCAATCATGGGTTATAAAGCCTGAAACTTTGACCCAATCTTACATCATGAACAGGCAGCCTTGCATCTGGCTACCGCCATTGTACGAGTGTTGCAGATAGTTGCCTGCTCACCCCAGCAGAACCAGGCAGGGATATCAGTTTCCCCTATCATTACCGAGCCCATCTGATCTCTGGGAAGGGTTTCTCAATCACTTAGCTGACACGGACTATGGCATTACCACTGCATCAGCGTCATATTCATTATTTCCAATGCCCCCGGTACAGGCGCCCGAGGTAAGTGCTTGCAAGCCTTAAAAAATCCGAATAACCCTCAGCCTTGAGCCACTGACAAGATGAAATCACCAACCCGTCGGGCACCTTACCGCGGTTATTATCTGCGCTAAACCCTCCCATGTTGCTATTATCAGCCAGTGTCGCTAATTTAGCAGTATCAGGACAATTGAAGCAGATTAACTGGGGCGGCGATCGCTCCACTCGTTGCCGATTGCAGCGACCAACAGGCCCTACCCGTGATTATTAGCGTCAACATTGCCGGTAAGGTAACAATCCAGAAATTCAGGAACCGTAATCGATGAACAAGCCTATTATTCCAATGTTCGGTGAACTCCTGGCCCCCTATCTTTCCCAGATCCCAGATGAAGCCAAACCAGGGGCGCTAGCTATCTTAGAAAGAGGCGCGGCAGAACGCTATCGTGGCTGGGCCGAGGCTGTGCCGCAGCACCGTGCAGGGCTCCTGGTCTGCGCCGCCAGAGAGGAGGAAATCGCCGATAGCATCGATACCCTGCTACCAATTCCCAGCCAGCACCGGGAATTGGTAGACAAATTCATCCCCCAGGCAAAACAGGCTTATTTTGATGTTTTCGAAGGCTTAAGCGCGATTGATCAAATGACGATTCAGGCAGCCGCGGAAAGACAAGGCGCCCGGGCCTGGCCCGCATTCGTACCGGCCTATCCCGACAAGGCCCGGGATCTGGAAGCACTGTCTGCAATCGAGCTGGAAAGTGCCGATTACCTGGACAGCATTCTCAAATAACAGGCTTAGCAACGACACCCTCGAGCGCCACCTTAAACTCACTCACCGAGTATAAAGACGTCGCAATTGGACAATTCCTGCGTTATGTTGAAAGTTCTGGGGCGCACCAGACGGCCGATTAAAAGTAACATTGATGGCTATTCAGGAGAGAACATGGATTATAATATGGCACAAGAGCGCATCGCTCTGCAGGATGTGATGTTAAATTACGCTGCCGGCGTCGACGATCGAGACTTCGATCAATATCGTAGCTGTTTCAGTGAGGATGTTACCGTACTCGGTATGGGACCTGAACCGGTCTATGGGCTTGATAACTGGATGGACTTCGTTCGCAAGGCCTTATCAAAATACAGTGCGACCCAGCATATGCTCGGCCCGCAACTTGCCAGCATACAGGGTGATAATGCCACAACACGGACCGATGTCAGGGCTCTACACTGCCTTAAGGACGAACCCGGTAAAACGTTTACGCTCTGGGCTACTTATCGTAGCGAAATGGTCCAGGTTGATGGTCAGTGGAAAATCCAGAAACATGAATTAATTCCGCGATTCAGTCGGGCCGAAGGATGATCCATCTATCTCCAGGCACCGACTGAGACAATGCCGGAATCATTCCGGCCAACATCGATTATCCCGCCTGTATACGGCATCGCTCTGCCGCTCACCCAGCAGGGTCTTGGGTGCATTGGCAAAGTAAGGGTCCTTGCTGGGCTCTGAACGACTCCAGTCAACTCGCTCACTGCGATAAGCCATCTTCCATTGACCATCTTCGATCTCGTACCGGTCCAGGTACCGCCCGGCAATTATCATATCCTGATTAATTCCACCCGTTTCGAACTTGTGATAGGCATTAAAGTAAATTTCACCAAAAGCCTGTTCGCCTTCAAATTCAATCAAGTGATTTCCCACCATATGCTGATTGGCAATGTGGTTACTCAACGCGTTCAGGGCATAATCTACAAATAGTGTTGGATTACTGTTGATGAAACCGTATTCACAATAAGCACCTTCAGTAAAGACCGACAGTAGTAGCTCCCGATCAAGGCGATCCAGGCCGCGGCTGTATCGACAGGACAATTCATAAATTTCCTGTTTCGCTACCACCCTTTGCAAAACATCTTCCATGCTGTTTATTCCTTTTCTAGAACTCATTTATGCTGTTTCAATAGTTTATGGCAGGTAATGCCAGGATAAATCATTGGCATCCTGAGACCCTTTCGATAAAGCCTTAAAGGACTGGCTTTCACGCTCGTCTTCAACCGCCCCTGTTCGACTCCAGTCCATGACCACATGTCGATGTCTGAACTTCCAGAACTGTTCACGCAATTCAAACTGGTCCAGATAGCGACCCGAGAACACCATTTCAGAATTCCCATCCCTGACCAGGTGCTTTGCAAATACATAACTCTCGGTAAAGGCAGTTTCTGCATCAAAGCGAATCAGCGTATTACTCACCCGATGTTGAGTTAACTCGTACTGTTTCTGCAGGGCAACCATCACGATCCCGGCAAACTCATGCGCAGATCCCTTGAATCCGCCGTAGTCCACCTGCGCATCAGGCCAATACAGGGCTTTCAGACCAGCAGCATCAAGCCGATCAAGGCAGCGACTATGACTGGATAATAATTCCATTATGGCAGATCGATGTGCGAGACCCTGTAAATCCGGTACCTTCCCGATCGATTCCTGCATTTCGTTCTCCTTAGCATTATCTTTTATGCCCCTTTTTGTACCCTTTATGCACCTTTTATGCTCCTCTTATGCACCTTGTATGCATCTTTTATGCATCTTTTATGCATCTGGGGCTTTTAAAAACCGGCAACACCCAGTCCCGATTAAGACTCTGTGCAATCAATCAGGCGCCGTTAACCAGGTCCCAAACAGGCTATCCGAAAACACACTATGTCGTTACCGATGCCATCAGGTCACTTCAATCCAGATGCCTTTTCCTCTATGCCAGCACGGATTTCCGCATGTCGCTCTGCTGTGATGGGATAATTCCAGACGATAGCCGCGCCTGTAAGGAAAAACACCGAAGGAAAGGTTGAAAAAAGAAAACGTAATCCGAACAATTCATCAGCACCATTAGTCGAACCTGCACCTGCTTCAAAACCAACTAAACTCAGGCCAAACAAAGCAATGACGCCTCCCAGAGAAGCCGTGGCTTTCTGAGCAAAAGACCAGGCCGAGAAGAACTGGGCAGCTCTGTTTTCGCCAGTCTGCAGGGTATCCAGGTCAATGACATCTGCTTTCATGGAGTTCGGCAGGGTCTGCGAGAAGCCGCCGGCAGCAAAGCCTGTCATCATCGTCATCGGCAGCATCCACCAGAAATCCCCTGCTCCGAGGAGAAGATAAAAAGGATGGGCCAAGGCGAGCACAAAAAAGGAGGCCAGATAAGCCCTGTGCTTGCCAACTATTTTGGCCAGCCAGACCCAGAAAGGTACGGCTAAGATATTCATAATATAAAAAACGCTGAGCATATAAATGGCTTTATCCTCTGCCTGCAGGACATCAGCTATAAAGAAAATATATAACGGCGTGGTTATATTCAGGCCAATCGAGCCGATCATAAAAGCCAGTATCAGCCGCTTAAACGGCCCATTTGACATCATCAACTGTAACCCTTCGGACACTGTCACCCGCTCAGCTGCAGGCTCATATTCAGCCTCTGGCACGTTCATTACGGTCAGAGTAACGCAAATCGGCATCAGCACCAGCATGGTAAGTCCAACCAATTGCAGCACGACACTGGTGCCGCCAATACCAAACAGCAGCAAAGCCAACGCCGGAATCAATTGTGCCGCCAGAGAACCTAGTGCACTGAACATACCCCGGCTCCCGGTAATCCGGGATCGTTCATTGTAATCCTTGGACAGCTCAGCTCCCCAGGCGTAATAGGGAATGAGCATCATCGTAATAGCAATGGACAGCAGCACACTCCATAGGGCCAGGTGCAAAGCACCCGCGTCTTCTGGCGGCAGGAAAAGCTGGTACACCGATAACATCATCAGCGGAGTCGACAGGACAATCCAGATTTTACGCCGGCCAAAGCGCGAACGCGTATGATCACTGATATATCCCATCAAGGGATCAGTTATTACATCGCTCCACCGCACAAAAAACAAAATAGTGCCCAGCAGTACCAGAGGAACGCCCATATCACTGGCATAGAAGCGAGGGATGAACACCATAACCGGGAACAGTGACATGGCAATAGGCAGATCTGTCAAACCGTAAAAAAATAGTGTTTTTTTTGTTATTTTCGACATATCCTGCTCCAACTGTTCCTTAGGGTCTAGCGATCAAATAGCCCGTAGCTGCTCAATGTTCTTGTGCCCCTGAATCTCTCAGAATTCCCAGCGCCTGGCATTCCCTGATCCGACTTAACCACCAATTGCCGTACAAGGCAATGCCCGCGCATAATCCAGTCTGCTCAATCAACTGGGAAGCGGTCTGGCTCCACCGACTCGCTAGAGTGCGCGTACAAACCATGTTAATTTAACAGAACTAGTTATATCCAAACTCGAGGACTTTTCATGAAGAATATTCAGGTAGTACTGGCTCGACGACCTAACGGCACGCCTGTTGCGGAAGATTTTTCGATAAGAGAAACGCCTGTAATTCAACCCGACAATGGTCAGGCACTCATTGAAAATATTTACATTTCCCTGGATGCGGGCTTTCGTAACTGGATGGACGAGGATGCAGGAGACGAGGTGTTGCCCGCCATGCCTTTAGGGCAACCCGTCATGGGCCTGACTGTCGGCAGGGTGATCACCTCGAAGCATCCAGGCCTGCCGGTTGGCAAGCTTGTTATGGGCCGATTAGCCTGGGAGTCTTTTTCACTGGCCAGTGATGATTTCCTGGTACCCCTGGATGATAACGACGCAATTCCAGAACACTATCACCTGGGCATCCTGGGTGACACAGGCATGTCAGCTTATTTCGGCTTAAAAGACATTGCCGCGCCCGGCCCTGGTGATACTGTGCTGGTATCAGCAGCAGCCGGGTCAGTGGGTTATGTTGCCGGGCAAATCGCCAGGATAATGGGAGCAAAGCGCATCGTTGGCATAACCAGCACGGAGGCTAAACGGCAGCGCTTGATCAAGGAAGTCGGTTACGACGAAGTCATAAATTACCGGCAAGGCAATCTTGATGAGCAACTAAAATCAGCCTGTCCAGCCGGCGTCGATGTTTATTTTGACAATGTCGGTGGGCCTATCCTGGAAACGGTGCTGGGCCAGATCAATCAAGGCGCCCGCATTCCATTCTGCGGCGCTGTTGCAGACTACAGTCGCACTGCGCCTTCCGGACCGAGTAACCTGTTTATGCTGGTCACCCAATGTGCCCGCCTTGAGGGTTTTCTGACCCATACCAAATTAGCGCGTTATGACGAAGCTCGGCAGCAACTCAAAGCCTGGATGGGCGAAGGAGCTCTAAAAACCTTTGTGCAGTCTTATCAAGGCGTAGACCAATGTGGAATTGCTTTTGCCGATCTATTTGCTGGCAACAATTTTGGTAAGACCATCGTCAAAGTCTGAAGCACAAAAGCCGAAGGATCCTGTCTCGGAAATCGACGGGTAACCTCGAATTTACCCTGAGGCCGAGTTCTGTAACCCTTGCGTTTAAGGGTCTACAGCACCAGCCAGAAAAGGATGCTATGGTTGCTGCCTTAGGCAGGCGCTTGGCATAGACGAAACTGGCCCCCGCAGGCTTGATTGCAACTAACCTTAACCTGTTCGGTTGTAAATAAAAAATCCACACCTGGTGCGTGCTTATGCTATGTTTAGATGTCAATGCAACTCTCCGCTACTCCAAGGCGGTTAAGGCAGATTGTGCATAGGCTACTAAAACATCTCAGAGAATATGAAGACTATGCCTGGGTCATTGCACTTTACTTTGGATGTTACGGCCTATCCTTTTACCCTATCCTAACAGCGCAGCGTTATTTCCTGGAAAATCAGCCGCTCTATGCACTGCTGTTATTCCTGCCGCATGGCGTTCGAATTCTCGCTACCTGGCTGCTCGGTGCCAGGGCCATTATTCCTCTGCTGCTGGGCAGCTGGCTCTGTTGGTTTATATTTGGTCACAGCTCCGATAGCTTCCTATTATGGCCGGCTGTGGTCAGTGAGGTGTTGCCTTTTATCACCTTTAAGATGTTGCAGTTCGCTGGCTTACCCAGTTTCGCGACGACCGATAATTTAACTCTGAACTGGAGAATTCTGGTATTAGCCGGCATTGTCGCTGCATTACTCAATGCGGCAGCTTCCCATGTCCTGTTCAGCGGTGAATTTTCCTCTTCTGAAAGCCAGTCTTTCATCCTGACCTTCATCATAGGCGACGTGCTCGGTATGGCCCTTTTCATGATCATTACCATGATGACTTTTCGGTGGTACAGATCAACTCAGCTGCACGCCTAGAAATTTCGTTGCAAAGTAAGCCTATACCCTCTATTCCCTGAGAAATCATGGTAGAATCAGATTACCATTATGGGAGTATTGGATGAACTTACAAAACCTGCGGAAACTCGCCCAATTAAAAGCCGTATTAATCGACATGGAACAAGATTTTGGCTTAAGCAAGCTAACTGAACAGGAAATCCGCATACTCAGCGCGATGACCGAAACACTGGGCCCTGATGTTTCCCTGGTTTCCTCAAAACAGTTACGAAATAGCCTTTACTGCAAGTCTCTGTCTTCGCCTACTTATCATCGAGCATTAAAGTCCCTTTTACAAAAAAGCCTGCTTAAACCGGCTGAAGGTAGAAAAACGGGCTTGTACCAACTATGTATAGAATGACCTCCAGCGCCTAAACTCATGCTCTTCGGGTCGTTCTGATTCAAAAAACCTTACCAAACTTAGCAACTTTATTGCCTGGTACCCGTGCGTGGGGGCTAGTGATAGGGGCCTTTGTAATGGCATACGGTGTTCTTGAAGCACTGAACGCCAGCCTGAATTCAGAATCTCAAACCTATTATGGCCTGAGCTTACTACTCTTCCTGCCCCACGGTATTCGCGTGTTCGCGACTTATTTCATGGGGTTTCGTGCCTTGCCACCCTTATTGATTGGCCAGCTGATCTGCTTACAGCTATTTCCTCATCCTGGCAATTCACTGGCAATGTGCCTGGTAGGTGCCAGCTGTGCACCCCTGGCTTTTGAAATTTTTAGGCAGGCCGATATCAGGCTGTATCATTCAAAAGGTGCGCAATCCCTGAACTGGCGGGCTTTGCTCCTGGTAGGCATCATTGCTTCGCTTATCAATGACATTGGCTCAAGGCTTATTCTCTCGGTAGATGCCCCTGCGGCTCTATTCAGCCCGTCCTATTTCTTGTTTTTTATGCTTGGAGATATTGCCGGCCTGATAGTGTGTATTGTGATTTTCCAGATTATAGTTCATCAACTCCAGGCTAAGACCCACTAGCCATTTGTTATACGCCACTAGCCACAGGACAGCAGCTAATAGTCACTAACTATGCATACTTTAGGACGACTTTACCTGGTTCATCGCGGCAAAAAAAGCGCCTAATGGGAAGAGAGCTTCTCCATCAGGCTCAGCGGATAATTTCCACCCTGCTCGTAATAGGCTTTATACACATGCTGAGTGGCGTCTACAAAGCCTTCTATCTGGCCACAATCAAAACGCAGACCCTTAAAATGGCAGGCAACAACTTTACCCTGTTGAGCCTGTATATCGAGTGCATCCGTGATCTGGATCTCGCCATTACGACCCGGTGGAATACTTTCAAGAATGTCAAAAATGTCCGGGGTCAGAATATACCGACCGATAATCGCTAAGTTGCTGGGCGCCTCTTCTGGTTCAGGTTTTTCCACCATCGAGGCCACCTTGATAACCCCCGGCTTGATTTCCTCGCCACAAACAATGCCATAACTGGCCGTCTGGGCTCTGGGCACCTCCTCAATCGCAACAATACTGCACTGGTGCTGCTCATAGAGCGCGACCATCTGTGCTAGCACGCCATCGCCACTGGTGACACAGAAATCATCCGCCAGGACCACAGCAAAGGGTTCCGGGCCTATTAGCGACTGTCCCGTTAATATGGCGTGGCCTAGCCCTTTCATTTCAGTTTGCCGGGTGTACGAGAAGACACACTGTTCTATGAGGTAGCGTATATCTTCGAGCAGAAGTTCCTTGTCTGAACCGGAAATCTGGTGTTCCAGCTCATAATTGATATCGAAATGATCTTCAATGGCACGCTTGCCCCGACCCGTGACAATGGCTATTTGTGACAGCCCTGCAGCCACGGCTTCTTCCACCCCATATTGAATAAGCGGTTTATTGACAATCGGCAGCATCTCCTTCGGCATGGCTTTGGTTGCAGGCAGGAAGCGGGTACCATAACCTGCCGCCGGGAACAGGCATTTTCTAATCATGCTGAGTATTTCCTTTTTTATTGGCGGCATCTTCTTGGTCAGCTCGACCATAGTGATCTTCAAATCGGACTATATCATCCTCACCCAGGTAACTACCGGACTGAATTTCAATGATCTCAAGCGGCCTCGCGCCCGGGTTTACCAGCCGGTGTACGGCGCCAAGTGGAATATAGGTAGACTCATTTTCGCTGAGTTCAAATACGGCGTCATCGCGAGTCACCCTGGCTGTTCCCGAAACCACGACCCAGTGCTCGGCCCTGTGATGATGTTTCTGCAGGGACAGACTGGCACCGGCATTGACCATGATACGCTTAACCTGAAAACCCGGTCCATGATCTAAGGCTTCATAATATCCCCAGGGCCGAAAGACTTTCCGATGGGTCAGCCGCTCCTCGCGTTCTGCCAGGGTCAGCATGGCAACGATCTCTTTGACCTGCTGGGATTTGTCCATGGATGCGACCAGAACGGCATCCGCTGTTTCCACCACCACCACCTGTTCCAGGCCGGCCACGGCAACGATGCGGTGTTCGGCCCTGATATAGCTGGAAACCGTATCGTGGGTCAAGACATCACCGGTCAGCACATTCCTGTCGTCGTCCTTGTCACTGACCTGCCAAAGGGACTGCCAGCTGCCTACATCACTCCACATTGCCTGCAGGGGGACCATGGCTGCCTGCCGGGTGTGTTCCATCACTGCATAATCAATCGAATCAGGCGGACAGGATTCAAATAAAGCCGCATCCGGGCGAACGAAGTCCTGATCGCTACTACGTTGGTCCCAGGACGCTGAAACCTGCTTGAGTATATCGCCCCGGTAAACCGCTAATTCGTGCAATAGCGAGGTTGCAGAAAACACGAACATACCACTGTTCCAGTATAACCCGCCCTGCTCAATATAGGCTTGCGCCTGTTCCAACTGAGGTTTTTCAATAAACTGCTTCACAGCAAAACCCGGCCCGATGGGTTCACCTCTGCTGATGTAACCATAACCGGTTTCCGGGTATTCGGCGGGCACTCCGAAGGTCACTAGATGCCCTTGACCGGCCAATTCCACGGCCTGCTCCACCGCGACATGAAAAGCGTTAACATCGCCTATCAGATGGTCGGCCGGTAATACCAGCAACACGATTTCATCGTCGACCTGCTGCTCCCTGGCTGCCAGCGCAGCCAGAGCAATAGCCGGGGCCGTGTTACGCCCTGTTGGCTCAAGTAAAATAGCACTACAGTTAATCCCAGCATCACGAAACTGCTCGGCGACCAGAAACCGGTGGGCTTCATTACAGACTGCTAGCGGATCGAGTACGTTGTCAAAACCGAGTAGCCTCATAGCAGTCGCCTGCAGCAGCGTTGCATCACCACCAAAAGAGAGTAATTGCTTCGGGTAAAGCTCTCTGGACAGCGGCCATAAACGCGTGCCGGCGCCGCCACAGAGAATAACTGGTTGAATTAGCATCACAACTTCCCGGGAACAATCCCCGCCATTATAGCCCAGAAGCACGGCATTGTTGCTGCCCAGCCAGCCTGGCCCGGTTATACCCTCTAGTGAGGCCCCTGCTGACCTGCAGGGTCCTGCCAGAGCGCTGAAAACACCGCGTCACCATTGATAAAGTAAACCGCATCACCATCAACCACCGACCGACTCTGGTTGGAAGCATACTCACCGTCGGCTAAACCCTGTACCTTGAGATAACCCGCTTCTGTGATACCAGCCATGGCCGGATTGCTCTTATCCGTAATCTCATACAAATACAACCTTTCGACACCTTCATAACCAGCCTCCCCTGAAAGCCAGCCACTGACTGGAATCGCCAGCCGGTCCTCAGCCTCATTGAGTACCTGATAGGTAAAACCATGACGATCGTACTCTGCGCTGGAGTAGCTGTATTGCAGGTCACGGCCTGCTTCCAGTGCGGTCCTGGACACAGGCTGGCTCAGGTCGCTGACATCGAACAACTCCAGCTTGGCCAAATTATTCTCGGACATGCCCAAGCCGAGCAGCAGGTCTTCGGTTACCGGATGCAGAAAGTTTGAAAAGCCCGTCACTTCCAGTTCCCCTGCAATGACCGGATCTGTTGGATCCGATAAATCTATAGCATAAAGCGGGTCAATTCGTTCAAAGGTAACCAGATAAGCCCGGTCCGCCAGGAAACGGACACCATAGAGGTCTTCGTTTTCCTTGCCCAGGGCGGTGGCTTTGTCCGCATTGGGCAATTTGCCTATAATCTCTAATTCAGGCGCATCCGCAGACAGTCCCAGGACAAAAAGCTGATGCTCCCAGAGATCGTTACCGTCTCCTGTAAAGCGACTGGTCACCAGCCGCAAATTATTATTATATTCGCTGATTCTGAAGTCTCTATTGTCACCCAGAAACAGGCCTCCGCTGACCTCACCAGACCCGGCATAATCAAGGCCATCTGTCAGGTCAAAGCGATGAACCAGCGTCATTTCCTGATCTCCAGCGAGGGCCGGTACAGCATGTAACTGGGTCAGATACAGCGCATTACCCGAGATATAAACACCATTGGTTGATTCCACATAACACAATACATCCTTTATGGTCCCCTGCTGTGGATCAATCAACAGCACACTGGTAATGGCGGGAAAACCCAGATCACTGGGTGCCAGCTCATGTTCTGCATCGATACGGTAACATTGATCGGAATCGACAGCATTTACTACGCTGCCATCCACGCTCACGTCTGGAAGCAGATCGTCGATTGTTAAAGCATCGAGAATTTCCTGGTTAGCGAGCAGATCATCTTCTGTTACGGGGTAATAATTCAGGTCCGCGATATCCGGCGTGTGCCGACTGATCAGATAAATTCCATCCGCCGTTTTTTTGCTGGTGATAAACACCCCTTCTATTTCGACCTTGCTCACAAGGGTATTCTCAGACGTGCCGGTGTCATAGACATTAAGGCCTGCAGTCTGTCCCTGCCAGGTCGTGAGCTCGTCAAAAAACCGTCCATAACTTCCCCACCAGGCCGTGCTGGTGATCGTGACTAAACGTGCTTCATCCAGGTACAGGCCCTCTACCGACTGCTCGTCACTGAGCGCAATCCTACCCGTTTCTTCTATACCTGCAGTTTCAGGGCTGGTCGTCATTATCCTGATAGAGCGCTGATCAACGCTTGCAACCACTGCATCTTCAGCAGCGGCCGCATCGGCAACCGCGCCTTCGGCGGGGGCATCATCAACGATAAAACAGCAGGACAGACTTCTGGTCGGCGCAATAAAAAGTCGATTGCCATCATATTTCACAACATCATGCTCATCGACACTGGCTTCCTGAGTATAGGTGGTGGTAAAACCACTCCCCGTCGTGCTCGTATCCGCATCCAAAGCGCTGGCCTCGGCAGACATCACCTGCCGTTGCTGAGATTCCGAGAGTTCACGTTTCAGGCTTGACTGAACCGAAGACAAAAGCGCCGAATCAGACTGGAAAGGTACTAGCAAGCCAGTTTTCGGTGCCGTTGTTACAGGCGGTGATAACACAGCAGAACTCTGACCAGAACCACCACCACAACTCACCAATAAGGCCAGTGCCCATAAGCACAGGGCTGCCCTGTTTCTTACAGCACTTTTAAATCGGGATACATACTCAACACCCTGTCTTATACCAAGACCTGCTAGACCGGAGGTTGCAGCTATCCATTTCACTTTCTAGTCCTCGGCAAGTTTGCTAATACTCTCGCATCCGGTACATGAATTTAGCCTGAATACAGGAACAGCATCATAAACAGTGATGGCTTATTACCCATAAGAGACAACAAAGCAACCCTTTAGCCTTCTACTCTAATAGAAAATACTTAATTTATCAGCGCTGGTATTACCCCACAAGTTTTTGACCTGATCCGCGCGAAGACCCGATTTTACCGCATCAGGCTTAACCGTCATTGGGCCCATAAATTCAATCAGGAACACAACTCGATTGGCCTGTGACATCCACGCAGCAATTAATGGCCTTACCTGTTAACCCTCTGCGGCTTATCAGAAGTGCTTAATTCATGCCTTCAATAGAAAGTAGTGGGATCGCGTCACTGCCCGTGAATCGAGGCAGAACACCGTTCCACTTCTCTGCTATACGCAGTTGAATCAGCTGTGGGTTGTCCTTCAGGGCTTTGGCCTCTCTTTCAATAGCATCAGCCCTGGCCTTAGATTGCACTTCAATTTCATAGGCCATCGCATCAGCCGCCAGGGTCTTTTCTGCTGCAGCAGCTTCTGCCTGAGTCACCCGTTTCAATTTCTCGTTTTTAGCCTTCAGGGCTTCCTGTTCTGCCCGCACCTTCTCTTCAATCGCCCGGTTAAATTCAGTTGAAAAATTAAAATCGGTAATCGCTATATTAGCGATTGTCAGAGAACCAATCAGCTCTTTCTCTTGCAGCGTTTCATTCAGGAAACTATCAATCTGTGCCTGAATTCGATTCTTGACCTCGTCCCGCTTGGTAATTAACTGTTCGGCTGTATATTGCGCCGTAACCGCCTTTACCGATTCCATGATGGCAGGATCTATGAGCGTTTTCTCGACCACCAGTCGAGTACCAATTCTCTGTAGCGTCATCGGCATCAACGCGGCATTCATCGAATATTGCACGGCTATTTTTGTTCTGACCATCTGAAGATCCTTTGACGATGCGCCTGCATCGGATACAGCTTTACTCAGACGAACATCAAATTTCTGTACTGCATCTACGAAAGGTGCCTTGAAATGAAACCCTTCTGGCAGAAATTCAGGCTGGACCGCGCCCAATCGTTTTACCACGCCCACGTAGCCAGCATCCACCACCACAAAGCTGGAGGCTGCCAGAGACAAGAAGATCAGAACGGCTGCAATGGTTACGCCAATTTTTGTACCCGTCATAATGTAGCTCCCAAGAAAATAAGCCGTTATTCTACTCGCTAAACTCAATTTATCTAAACACAAAGATGCAATCGATCGCAGCACTCATAACCCTGAGTGACATGGACTGTTTAAATCCGATCCCTGCCATCGGCATAACAGGCCGCGAGCTGGCGATAATATGCCGCGTTCGCCATGTTCGCAACTGAACAGTTACGGCTGCTAATCTGCTTCGCCGGAACGCCACCGATGACCGAATTTTCCGGAAAAACCGACCCTTCGCTAACAATGGCATGACCCGCCACTATTGAATTTGCGCCGATCACAGCGCCATCCATAATCGTCGCATTGATACCGATCAGGCAATTATCACCGATGCTGCAACCATGCAGGGTAACATGGTGCGTGATCGAACAGTTCCGCCCCACCAGAGTTGGCGTCTGCGCACCCTCATGGATCATCACGAAATCCTGGATATTAGAACCTGCTCCTATAACAATTTCGAACTGCTCGCATCGCGTCACTACATTTGCCCAGATGGAGACATTCTTTTCAATGCAGACCTTGCCGTGCAATTGCGCCGTATCATGAATAAAGAGCGGGTCATTGAGTTGAACAAAAGGGCCAATATGAGCCATGTACAAATTCCTTATGTTAAAGTTAAAGCTAACCAGGATTAACTACGCTTGAGACAGCCCAGGGTCTATGTCGGCCCATCAGGCCCGGGAAGTTTAGCCGTATCTAATATGGCGGCCAGTCGTGGCCGATGGCGGGCAATCTCAGCTCGACTCAAGCCTTCCAGAGAGTGCGGGAATTTAAGCCACTCATCGGTTTCGTGAACAAAGTAATCCGGTACCCGCTCCGTCAGATTCCTTGCTGGCTTATAGTAGGGTACCGCCACCCGGATATCTGAAGGCGTATTCCTTCGCGCTTTGGTTGACAGATGATCGATGACAGCCGCTATACTCCTGCCCGTATCAAACACATCATCAACGATAAGCAATGCGTCCTCCTGGCGAGCATGCTTTACCAGATAATTCATACTGTAAACCTGCACCTGGTCACTTCTACCATCGATGCCGGAATAGGAGGCAGTGCGAATAGCAATATGATTTGCCTTTACGCCTTGTAATCCCAGATATTCCTGAACGGCAATGCCAATAGGAACACCACCTCGCCATATGGCCACAATAAAGGCGGGTTTAAACCCGCTCGCCAACACCCGCGCACCCAGAAGCCAGCTGTCTTCCAGCAGTTGCTGGGCATCAAGATAGCGTTTCCGAGACATATTGGGTTATCCTTCTAACAGTAGCTAAAACAGTTAACAGCAGCTAATTAACAGCGACTAAAGCAGCTAACAGCTACTAATTTACAGCAACTAAAACAGTTAACAGCAACTAATTTACAGCAACTAAAGTAGCCAGTATGCAACAAAAAATCTTTATTGATGAAACCACTATTATAGAAGACAGCTTCCGTCTTGGCGTCGAAATCTATCGCTCCAGGTTCAATCCTACCTTTATCGTCGGTTTGTGGCGTGGTGGCAGCACAATCGGTATCTATATTCAGGAGTGTCTGCAAACCCTGGGTATCAATACCGACCATATTGCTATCAGAACCTCTTACGCCGGAGAACATGAATACAGAAAAATGCTGCAGGCAGAAAACCCTGACATCAGGGTTCACGGTACCCAATACCTGCTGGAGACGCTCAATGCACACGACCGGCTATTGATTGTTGATGATGTATTCAGTTCCGGTCTTAACATGCAGGCCGTTCTTGCCAAGCTCAAAGACCGCCTGAAACGAAACCTGCCCGAGCAGATTCGCATTGCCTGTCTATATCGAAAACCAAAGCGGTCAAGGGTCGCATTTCAACCTGACTATTTCCTCCATGAAACCAATAACTGGCTGGTACTACCCTACGAACTAAACGGCCTCAGCGATGAAGAACTCGCCCTGCACAAACCTGCTGTGCTAGGTTTAAGAACTGCATCAAAACTACCACAATCCGGTTTATAATTCTGACAGCAAGGAAAATCCAGTGTACGAATTCATCGTTCTTATCAGCACAGTGATTCTTACCAGCCTGATCTGCTGCAGCGCCAGATGGCTGGGAGCACAGATACTACCGCCTCTGCTGGCCGGCTCTGTGGTAACTTCCATTTTTATTGCCGGGAAACTGGGCGATCTCAGCATCCCTGGTTTTGGCACAGTTGCTATATCTGTTTCAATCCTGATTTACAGCAGTACCTTCCTGATTACCGATGTCATATCGGAATTGTATGGCCCCAAACTGGCGCAATCTGCTGTCCTGGGAACCGCCCTGTGTTATCCCATAGTGCTCGCTGCCAGTCAGTTCAGCATTCACTGGACGCCCAGTGTTTATTACCCGGATCAGCAAGCATTTGCCAATATCATGAGTTTTGCTGGGCGAGTCACCCTGGCCTCCCTGCTTAGCTATTTAGCCAGCCAGACCTTTGACGTCTGGGCCTTTCATAAGATCCGAAGCTACACCGGTAAATCCAGGTTATGGATACGCAACAATGGTTCCACCATCATCAGCCAGGGTCTGGATACCGCTATTTTCTATGGGTTAGCCTTCTACGGGCTCATGTCATTCAACCAACTGTTACAGTTAATCGTAGTTGCTTATCTTTGCAAGGTCGTTATCGCGCTGATTGACACCCCATTCGTTTACGCTGTCATCTACTTCGTTAGAAAAAGTGAACGCCACGAGCAAGGTATTCACCCTGATTACACCTGAGTGACCCTCAGATCTAATGGTGTTGGCCTGTTTTACGAATGGCCTGCTGACAAATAAAATCATGGGCTAAGGTTGCAGCAGCAATGGCAGTGATCTCGGCATGATCATAAGCAGGTGCAACTTCCACTATATCCATACCGATTATGTTGAAATCCACCATTGCCCTGAAGATTGCAAAAGCTTCACTGGAGGTTAACCCGCCTGGCACTGGTGTCCCTGTCCCTGGGGCGAATGCAGGATCAAGGCAATCAATGTCAAACGTCAGATAAGCCTTATGGTCACCTACCACTCGCCTGATTTCTGTAATCGCCTGAGCGCTACCGTGTTCCTGTATCCATGGCGCCGTCAAAACAGTGAAGCCGCAATCATCTTCACTGAATGATCTGATACCCAACTGAATGGAACGGGCGGAATCAATCAAGCCTTCATTTTTTGCACGCAAAAACATGGACCCATGATCGAGTCGCTGGCCGTCATCGGGCCAGGTATCAACATGAGCATCAAAATGAATAAGCGACAGCGGCCCGTACTTTTCAGCATGTGCTTTCAGCAGAGGATAAGTTACGAAATGGTCGCCACCGAAGCTCAGCATGGTTACATCTTGCAGCAGCAGTTTCCGCGCATGCGCTGTAATAACCTCGACCACATGCTCTGGATAACCGCTATCAAAATAACAATCACCATAGTCTGCTACTGCCAAGTTCGCAAAGGGATCCAGATTATACGGGAAAGCATTGGCGGTGAGTTCAGCCAATTGCACACTGGCGGCCCTTATCGCCTGTGGTCCAAACCTGGCTCCAGGTCTGAAGGTCGTCGCCGCATCAAAAGGCAGCCCTGATATAACAACATCGGCACCGGTTATATCCTGGGTGTATTGTCGTCTGAGAAAAGAGAGTTGACCACCATAGGTCATACCGGCACCTTCTGTGCCCAACAGATCCTGCCTTGGGTGTGGTTGTTTGATGCTCATACTTTCTGTCTTATGGTTAGCTTATCGCTAGTGTGCCTGTTAATTCAATTAAGGTCGAGCAACTGGGCCGAGACAATCCCGATCAACAGGTTGGCTTACTTGCCGGTAAAGCCTGGCACCAGGCTCGACCAAATCTTGGCAAGGAGAATCTCGGCCGCTCAGCTAGAGCATACTGCCCAGATAATGGACCTCCCAGGAAGAAACGCGACTGCTGAAATCTTTCAGTTCACTCCTTTTTACGGACAGATAAACCTCTATAAATTCTTTCGAAAAAGCTTCGGCAAACTTTTCGCTGGCCTGCAACCGACGCAGCCCCTCCGCCATATTATCAGGCAGATCAGTTGTCAAATCCCAGGCATCCTGTTCGCTCGGCGCCTCGGGCGTCAGCGCTTCCTCAAGCCCCATCAAACCTGCTGCCAGAATGGCTGCTAACAACAGATAAGGGTTTGCATCAGCTCCGGCTATTCTGATTTCCACCCGACCTGCGTCATCCGGGCCATAAGGTACACGTAACCCCGTACTGCGATTATCATAACCCCATGCAAGATTAATCGGCGCAGACTGATCGCCTATAAATCGTTTATAGCTATTCACATTCGGCGCCAGTAATGCAAATGCTTCGGGCAGGTAGAGCTGCAGTCCACCAATAAAATGTTGCAGGGCAGCGGGCGCCTGTCCATTTTTCAGGCTGAATATATTTGCCCCCTGAGCATTGAGCATACTGCAATGCACATGCAAACCTGAACCTGGCAGTTCAAAGGAGGGTTTGGCCATAAAACTGGCCAGGTAACCCTGCTTTAATGCACAGCCTTTTACCAGGCGTTTGAGTAGGAACATCTGGTCAGCGATGGCCAACACAGGGCCATGACTGACATTCAATTCAATCTGCCCTGGACCTACTTCATGGACGATGGCGCTGAGGTCGATATGTGCCTGGGCACACATGTCCTGCAATGAACTGACCAATGGACCATAACGATCCAGAGCGTCGAAGCTGAAAGCTTCACCACCGAATTCGTCCCGGCCATCAAAACCAGAACCTGACGTTAAGCTAACATCGCCTCGTTTCGGTGGATCGAGAAGATAAAATTCCATTTCCGGCGCGACGATCGGTTCCAGGCCCTTATCCTGGTAGCGCTTGATCACCCTGTTTAAGACATTCCTTGCATCATATGGAAGGGGATCACCCTCTTTGTTCAGAGCCCGGCAGATCACTTGACCAACTTCACCCTTTTTCCACGGAGTTGCCCGGTAGGTTGACCAGTCCGGCTGCATAATCAGGTCTTCGTCCTTGGGATTAAAAGACGCCATGGCAGACGCCGTATAGTCTCCATTGATACATTGAAACAGGATCGCCTCGGCCATCCGTGGCAGATCATTTTCGTCAAAACTGGCCGAATCAATTGTTTTCCCACGGGGCACACCGTTGGCATCCGACAAGAGCAAATCTATCTGGCTGGCAAGTGCTTCTGGTCTGTTCATGAGTAAACTGCCCAGGATCTGCTACCTGCTTTATCCTGTTCCCACACAAACACACTCCTTTCTATAAAAACAAATGCCAGAATCCACAGGAAAGCATCCCAAAAATCCAGGAAATCCCCGGCCCAGCCCCAATACCCTGCCACGATCAACAGAATAATATAAAGTGCAATTTTGAGTCGCCAGCTAAACCACTCAAAACCTTTTGAGAGACGACCCTCGACCCCCAGCCAGACATCAAGTTCCAGAATGATGACAACCAGTATCCAGCTAAGCGAATTAATCACATCAATTCTCGCCAGATTCACCACATCTTCAAAGGTTGCTGATGTAGCCAGTGCCTTTATTGCCTCATTCAAATAAACCAGCCCGGTCAGGGCACCGCAGTTTTCTGGGGTAAGGGCCTGGTACTCGTCAACTGCAATAAGAACGCCATAGCCCTTGACAATATAATCACAGCTGGCGCTCATCATCACGGCCTGATAATCAGCCAGCGCAAAAGCTTTTAACACATAACCATAACAGGCATAAGCGATTAGGGCATAACACAAGCCTCTGATCGCTACTAAACTACGGGTCAGCGAAGGCGTTAGGCTGGCATCGGACAACTGAAACGTTTCCAGCTCAAACATCAATAACAGGATGACCCAGGCAGCAGTATCGATAGTCGCTGCAAATCCCTGAATCACTTGGACCCAGGACAGACCATCCTTGAAAACATGTTGTGCAGCTATCCATTCTTCAACAAAAAAGAAGCCCACATCAGCGGCTAACGCCAGGTAAACGAAATACTTAAACAATGCAAAATGATGTTTTGTCAGCCAGGCGATCAGGAGCGGGCCTCCCGGCGTTGTTTTATAGCAATTCCAAACTGTTGAAACAGCGTTTTTGAAAGTAGATCTTCCTGAAAATGCCACTCAGGGTGCCATTGCACACCGACCACCCAACTACCCGGTATTGAAACGGCCTCTACTAAGCCATCTTCCGCCGTGGCTTCTATACACAAAGACTCCGCCAGGCGATCAAGACCTTGACTATGCAGCGAGTTGACCCAGTGATTTTTACCGCTCAACCAATGCGCTAGTCTACCCTGATCAGAAAGATGAATTCGGTGTCGTGCCGAATACTGCTGTTCCCTGGATACCTCGGGGGGTTCCCGATGATCCAGAAAACCGGGTGTTTCATGAACACTGGGATTAAGCGAGCCACCCAGAGCAACATTTAATTCCTGGACACCCCGACAAACAGCGAGCACGGGCAAACCCATATCCAGCGCGCAGTCAACCAGCCGAAATACCAGATCATCTCTCTGTAGATCAGGCCGTGATGCCGGCATATCCGAACCATAACGGTCTGGATGGATGTTGCTCACGCTCCCCGTCAGAAATAATCCATCGACTGATTCAAGCAGCGGTGCCAGGCTCGAAGGTTCCAGACAGGCCTCCATATCCTGGCCCTGGCCCCAAGCCGGCAGCAATAGTGGCAAAGCACCAGCGCCATGAGTGACTGCATTAATATACTTTTCGCCAACACAGTGGAATGGATAGGCGCCCATGGCCTTGACATCACAGGGCAGTAACACAACAGGTCTGGTCATCTACGATAAACGACCTCACCCTGAAGCAGGGTCATGTGCACTTTAGCGTCTCCGCTATGGGCCGCTGGGATTTCAAATAGATCTTCTTCCAGCACCGCCGGATCAGTCCATTTGCCATCTTCAATAGTTCCAACCTTGTCCTCCTGATGCATGAAAAAGCCCCTGTTTTTAGGATAAGCTTCGTTCATTGCGGATAAAGATAACGGCATTCTTGCTGTCTACTCGTCGAAATCGTACTGTTCCGGGAAAGTCAGAATCTCAAGATCGTGTGGATCTGGATCAATCATCGAGATGATACCATAACAATCGAATTTTCTGGATCATGGGACTAGTTCCGAATCAGATTTGCAACCCTTCCTGATTAACGGTTCAAACCCTTGGCTCCCTGTTGAGCTTCAATTTATGGTCTGTGTGATTGCCACATTCCTGCAAATATGATCAGATCTATTGCACCCGACAATGCTAATAAGCGTGGGGTCGCGCCTCATTTTCGCGCTGTACTGTTAACTGGGAAGGAAAGCAACCATCTGCTGAAGGCATTTCTCGATTTTAAACCTAGTATCAAGATTGACTGATACACAGCTAACCAGCGGATCCATGGCCACCTGAAACACTGAGCTGCAGCGCTAATCAGAATCGCAATCCACCTAAATAACTGACTCAATCAAGGACAAATAAAATGGGCAGACAAGATAGATCAACTGAGCTTTCCAATCTGGACCGGAGCTCCCTGCTGCACCCATTTACCGATTTCAAGCACCACAAGAAACAAGGCGGTCGCACTTATGTGGGCGGCGAGCACATTTATATTGAAGATGCCGACGGTAATAGAATTCTCGATGGCATGTCTGGCCTGTGGTGCACTAACCTAGGTTACAGCCAGGACAGCATCAAAACCGCGGTAGCAGAACAGCTGGAAAAGTTGCCTTTCTATAACAGTTTCTTTAACTGCACAACCGATGCCACCATACGCCTGAGCCAGCGTCTCAGCCAGGTTTTCCCAGAGGCCTTCAATCACTTCTTTCTCACCAATTCCGGATCAGAAGCCAACGACACGAATATCCGGCTGGTACACCGCTATTTTGATCTCATCGATATGCCAGAAAAAAAACTGATCATCAGCCGAAAAAATGCTTATCACGGCAGTACCATAGCAGCTGCCAGTCTTGGCGGCATGAAGGGCATGCATGAGCAATTCACCGGGCTTAATTATGTTCACCATATCGAACAACCCTATAGTTTTGAACTAGCCGAAAATCTAACCAGGGATGAATTCGGTAAACAGTATGCTAATAAACTCGCCGACAAGATTGATGAGCTCGGTGCTGGCAGGGTAGCTGCATTTATAGCAGAGCCTGTCCAGGGAGCCGGTGGCGTTATCATACCGCCGGATTCCTACTGGCCCGAAATTGACCTGATATGCAAGCAGCGGGGAGTGCTGCTGATCAGTGATGAAGTCATCTGCGGCTTTGGCAGGACCGGTCAATGGTTTGGCTGCCAGACCTTTGGCTATGAACCTGATCTCATCACCTTCGCAAAAGCGGTTACCAATGGCTATCAGCCTCTCGGCGGCGTCGCGGTACGCGATGGCATTGCTGAAGTCCTTACCAGCAAAGGGGGTGAATTCACCCATGGTTTTACCTATTCAGGACATCCAGCCGCCTGTGCAGCTGGGGAAGCAACCCTCAAGATCTACCAGCAAACAGCCCTGCTGGAAAAAATCCAGTCTGACACCATGCTTTACTGGGCCGAACAGTGGGCCTCCCTGGCAGAACATCCTATCGTCGGTGAAGCCCGTAGCCAGGGGATGCTCGGTGCCCTTGAGCTGGTTCGCGACAAGGACAGCACAACCAGATTAGCACCAGACAGCCAGGCCGCTGTATTCTGCCGTAACAGTGCGGTCGACAATAATCTCATGATTCGCCAGGTAGGTGATTCAGTTATCAGCGCACCGCCTCTTATCATCAACAGAGAAGAAATAGATCTGTTGATCCACCGCCTTGCGGTTGCACTGGATGCCACCGCAAAGCAATACGGGGTAAACCGTAACTAGATCAGAATCTATCTGACGAGCTAGCATCATGCCAGACACCGACAAGACCCTACCCAGCCACTGGTTTGATCGACAGGATAACTCGGCAGACCATTATTTCTATGCGCAACCCAGGCTGGTGCAGCACATCGACCTCGCAACCATCGATCAACTGACTGAATATTATCGACATTTCCTGCAGGAAGGATCTGATTTATTGGACTGTATGTCCTCCTGGGTATCGCATTTACCCGAGGAGATGCAGTTTGGACGAGTCACCGGGCTCGGTATGAACGCCGAAGAACTGCGCCGCAACCCCAGATTGACCGATTGGTGCGTCCATGACCTTAATCAGGATCCAAATTGCCCGTTGGATCCGGCCAGGTTTGATTACGCCATGATCACGGTGTCCATACAATATCTAATAAAACCTATTGCTGTACTCGACTCCCTAAGGAAGTGCCTGAAACCCGGCGGCCAGATTGCCATAGCCATGTCGCATCGCTGTTTTCCAACCAAGGCCATTGCCGCGTTCCAGGTCTTGCCCGCTAATGAAAGAATTCAACTGGTAAAATCTTATCTTGAACAGGCTGGATATGCATCGTCACAATTTCGGGATTGCTCGCCTCAGCACGGTGACCCGCTGTGGATAGTGACTGGCAAAGTGTAGGATGCTGCACTACATAGCCGCCTGCAGGGCATCAAGTTTAGCCAGGCGAATACCCATGCTGGATCGAGCAGTTGCATTCAATAGCATGGTGCTATGCCCCTGGGGATGGTAGGCCTGCCAGTGGGGCAAATCAGCACCGTTTGGGTTGCCATTCCTGGCAAAATTAGTCCAATAATGACTCACAAGCTCCGCTAACGGGTAATCGTCTGGTAACCAATAGGCGCCTGCTTTATCCAGATTATTAAAGACATAAGCCAGGTCACCCGAATGGTAAGCACCAGCGCTTCGCGGACCACCAGGAAGCTCCAGCTCGGCGGTATCAGGCAAATAGATTCGCGATGCTGGTGGGACATGATCCATAAAATAAAGGAAAGTCGGTTGATCCGCCCGGCTATTGAAGCTGGCCCATTGTCGCATGCTTAATGCCATGAACAGATCCGTGGCAATCGCATGCTGGGCTATTCCCGGGGATTGCTGAATTTCTTCTACATAAGCCGCTTTAATCGCCTGAACCTGGCTTTCACCACCGCCAAAGTTCCTTAACAAATAGTCGTCAAACTGGTCATGGGTCAGGCCCTGATTGAGAGGAATCAGTAAATGACCTTCGTTAGCCAGGCAACCCACCAGTAGCGGCATCCTGGCTGCTGCACCTTTCCTGAAAACGTTTTCTGGAACTTCTGGCAGGACCCAGCCATCGATCGTGATACGACTCCGACTGGCCCAGTTTGTTGCCAGGCAAGCGCCCAGCAATCGCTCATTAGAGACCGCCCTGAGCTGATCCAGACTCATATCCTCAGCTAGTTCTGATACCAGTTCCCTGCCCGTTACAAAACCATTAGCATCACTGGAAAAGGCTCCCAGGCAGCTGGCCGACTGGCCAATCGCCTTGTGAAACAAACCTCTTGCCAAGGGAGAGGTCATCAAAGCGCAGGTACTCTGGGAGCCAGCGGACTGGCCAAATACGGTCACATTAGCTGCATCCCCACCAAAAGCAGAAATATTCTGCTGAACCCATTTAAGTGCACTTATTTTATCGAGGAGCCCATAGTTACCCGAGGAACCATTAGGCGATTCTTCAGATAACAGCGGGTGTGCCAAAAAGCCCCAGGGCCCCAATCGGTAATTGATGGTCACCAGGACAACACCCTGTCGAGCCAGATTTGTTCCATCAAAAAGCGCGTTATGACCCCAGCCACCGGTGTGGGCACCACCGTGAAACCAGACCATCACAGGTAGCTTGTCAGCATCTTCCGGGCTCCAGATATTCAGATAAAGACAGTCTTCACTGCGCTCAAAGACACCTCTGCTCCAGACAAAAGCATCCTCACTATGGGACTGCCAGCAAGGCAACGAAAACTCACTGGCACTTCGCATTCCGGTCCACGCCATAGGCGCTTCCGGGGGTTTCCAGCGCAAGTTACCTAGCGGCGGCTGTGCATAGGGTATACCCTTGAAAACCCGTATTGCTGGATCAGTATCGGTGTCATCACCGACTATCCAGCCATAGGTCGTCTCGACGTTATGGTTCATGTGAGTGTCTCCCTTAACCGCTGCCAGGCCATTAAATAAGATTGCCGCCAGAAACACGATACCACCACGACCAAAGCAAACAACTGATTTTGTGGCCGTTACCTTTTAGGTCTGATGATTCATGAATAGACTGCCAGCTGCCTTCTACTGTGATGCTAGTGACTTCGGCACCGGCTTTGAGGACTTTAACTGCTACCCGCCATAGTAGCGTAAACCATTGATTTAAATTCAAAGCTGAACGGATGAAGGAAGCCTGGCATACGTTGCGTAAAACACATCCCGGCGATGTCAGCGTGCGGCGCCAACCAGCTATGCGTGCCAGCTACGCCACCCCAGTGGTACTCATCCTGTGAATCCGGATGATCAGTCTGGGACAGCTGCGATTTAAGTGCGAAGCCGAGACCAAAAACAGTGCCTGGCATTTGCCACATCAAGAAATTTACTCCCACGCCTTGCGCCAACTGATTGGTACGCATTAACTTTAGGGTCTCTGATTTTATTATGCGCTGGCCAAACCACTCACCACCATTTGCAATCATGCGAATGAAATTTAGATAATCTGAAACCGTCGACACGAGCCCAGCTCCACCGCTGAGAAACCGACCAGGATAATTAAATCGTCCATTGACAGCATCATCAAATTTCACCAGTGCAGTATCCATGGGATCCATCAAATTAGTCGGTGCATACAGGGTCGTGAAACGATGAACCTTATCCTCTGGAACCCAGAAATCCGTATCAACCATCCGTAGCGGAGTAAAAATATGGTCTCTCAGATAGGAATCAAACTTCTCACCGGAAAGCACTTCAACCAGTCGCGCACAGATATCAGTGGCCACCGAATATCGCCAGAAGGTACCGGGTTCATATACCAGCGGTAAGCTCGCCACCTGCTGCGACAGCGCCTCCAGATCACCACCGCCTTCCATCACAGCACCGATACCCTGCTCGGAATACAGCTGATCAATCACTGAATCTGGCTCGAAATGACCGTAACTCAAGCCTGCACTATGGCTCAGGATATGCTTTATGAGGATCGGACCCTTGGCACTGTTCAGGTCATGCGCTGCAGTTGCCCCCGGGTTCAGCACCTGCATATCAGCAAACTCAGGCAGATAGGTCGATAAGGCATCGTCCAGCCGAAAGCGACCTGCCTCATAGAATTGCATTAGGGCCACTGACGTAATGATCTTGGTATTGGAATAAATTCTGAAAATAGCATCTTCCCGCAAAACTGATTTTCTCTCCAGGTCCTGGAAACCCAGATGCTGAACATCAAGCACATCAGTACCGCGTAAAATGACCGTACTGATGCACGACAATAACCCCTTATCGATGTAGTTCTGCATTTTCAGTTTAATGGGTGCAAAATCGAAATCATGATCGCTCTTGTCAATCGTCATAAGTGGGCCTCTTCACTCTTATATTATTGCAGCAACCGGCCGCACAACTCCTTTTAAGCTGGTCCAGCTAGTAACCAGAGCTAACAACCCTTTTACCGAGAATACGTCGATAAAGGGTAACCCAGGTCGCTCTAACCCTCTCTTACGCGCCAGCAAGTTAGCCAATAAGTTAACTGATATCAGACTGCGTTATTGGTGGAATAAACAGCAGCAGAATCAATCCAATTAATGCACAATGCAAACTGGAGTCAGAAACTGTCTGGATTTCTTACCTTCCCACAAGTAAATATCTAACCCCAGAGACAGTAATCAGGAGCGTATCAGATGAGGCTCAATAAAAAAATTGCAATTATCACCGGCGGTGCCAGCGGTATGGGACTGGCCACGGTACATCGCTTCCTGGACGAAGGTGCCTGCGTTGTTATAGCCGACTTCAATGAACATAATGGCCTGGAGGCTGTACATCAGGCTAGCCAGGCAGGGTTCAGCGAAAAAGTTCTGTTCCAGAAAACCGATGTAGCCTCAGAAGATGATATTGAAGCAATGATTAACCGTACCATATCTCACTTCGGTGGTCTCGATATCATCTTTAATAATGCGGGTGTGGGAGGCGCCATAGGCCCCTTGACAGAAACCACCACCGACGACTGGGATTATACCTTTGACGTGCTGGCAAAAGGTGTGTTCCTCGGTATCAAGCATGCTGCCCGAGCTTTCAGGGCGCTCGCCAAAGGTGGGTCTATTATCAATACAGCCTCAATTGCCGGACTCAGTGGTGATGCAGGACCACTGGTCTATTCAGCAGCAAAGGCCGCAGTCATTAGTATGACCAAGGCTGCAGCGGTTGAACTGGGTCCAGATAGAATTCGGGTTAATGCAATCTGCCCAGGTTTTATCAATACACCCCTGGCAGATGGCGGAGACCCCGAGGCGACAGCGAAAGCCTTTGGCAAAGCTCAACCCTGGCCGGAACCGGGCAGAGGAGATCACATTGCCGGAGCGGCTTTGTTTCTAGCCAGTGATGATGCAGAATTCGTGACTGGTGAACACATCATCGTTGATGGTGGACTCACAGCAGCCGGTCCTGAATTGAGCAGACGGTTCCCCAAAGCCTCTGCCCGTACCGGTAGATATTCAGGTGTTACCAAGGGCTCTACGGGCGCAGACCCCGAATTGCGGCGCCTTTAGACATCAGGGGATACAAGTACTGAGTTCAATCACACCTCGCTGACAGTATCGGTGCCGATACTATCACCTGCACCCCCACTACTGGATTTACGCAAAGCCAGTTCAGATAAATTTGAGGAATGATCGTCTCTGCTAATCCTGTAAGTGGAGACTACCCAAAGCCCCAGCAAAAACAGGCCACAGTATAGGGGTAGAAACAGCGTGGCAAGGTCTCGCCTTATCTCATAAGTAACCTCAGTCACCGAGCTAATGCTGTCCAGCCCAACTATAGAGACAATTGCTCCTGCGCCTATAATCCCCCCCGCTGAAATAGCTTTAGCAGCAAACCCGCGTGCCGCGTAGAACAATCCCTCAGATCTTCTATTGGTCGTTATCTCGCTATCTTCGACCACATCCGCCATCATGGAATCCAGCAGCACGCCACCGATGATCCCACAAATCACTTCCATTACGATAACAAAACTGTATATGTAGAGAGACAACCAGCTGCCCAGTTCTGGCCACCAACCGCTGAGCACCAAAATGTAAGGTATCGGGTATAAAATAATATTCACCAGAATCGCAGCAATTGCTGCCTGCTTTTTGCCCAGCATTTTACCGAAGAAGGGAGCCGCCCAATAGGCCACCGCCGGAGACACGAGAACACCAAGCCCGGTGACAGCAATCTGCTCGCCAGTAAAAGCAAAGAAATACGTGGTGTTATACAGGTAGAGTGCCATGCCCAGGCCACCCGCAATTCCAACGGTTAACCCATAGAAAAAAAGTGCTGCAAAATTTCTATTTTTGACGGATTGAAATATCTGGCGAATTTCCCGAGAAATTTCCCTAAACCTGAATTTTTCGCTGGGTCTCGGTAAGGCAGCGGCCGCCTTTTGGGTGCCCAGTGCCGATACCAGTATTGCCAGGGCTATCAGAATAGCGCCCACAGCGCCATAGATGCTGTAGCCAGTCTGCACCGCAAAGCCGTAAGCTCCCACCCACAGGTACATATTAACGGTATGAATGCCGTTACCACCATACCAGCCAAAAGCATGACGCAGGGCAAGCCACTTATTCCTACGATCATAGTCAGTCTCAAGGTCAGGCAACAATGCAGTAGAAGGCACCTCAAACAGGGTCGTGCCCGTTCGAATCAGCAAGGCCAACGCCAGTACATAAGCAAAGGTGTTGCTTTCATTAAGTTCAATAACGGGATTAAACAAGGCATAGAAAGTCACCGGCAACAGGAACAGGGCTACATACATGAAAGGATGTCGTCGTCCCAGAGCACTGCTGGTTTTATCGGACCAATGGCCGAGCAATAGGTCTGATATGGCGTCCCACAGCATGGCTATAGCGAGCGCAATAGAAGCAAGATACCCGGGTAACCCCAGAACCTGGTTTGCATAGATCAGCAATAAATAACTGAACGCATTATTCTTCACACCATATGAAATTGCTGCAGAACCGTAAAACCAGAATGTTGGACTTCTCTCTAACTTCGATATAGCCATACCCATACCCATCTCCTTCTCACTCGATTAAAGCGGAGTTTGATCTCGAACGAAAGATAAAAATAAACATAAAACAGCAGCCAACCCGAAAGTCTCAGTATTTCCCAGGTGATGGACTGACATATTGCGGCAGCAATGGATGCAACTTATGATCTAGGCTGGTCAAGCAGGAAAAGCAAAAATGAACCGCCGACACAGCCCCGCTGATGTGGACACCTGGAAAACGCAAGGCTTCGTACTCATCCAGGATTTTTTCAACCACGAGGAAATAGCGCCTATTCTAAAGGACTTTCAACAGCTCTATACTGAACAAAGCAGTCAGCCAGGCAGCGCGACGGAACTCGACGTAAAAGCCGCTGGGCAAATTGGCGGCTTCCACCCCAAACAGTTTCTTCACTTCGATACCCTGCCCTACCAGGCCTCCGAAGCCATTAACCTTATCTCCCTGCATCCTGCATTAATAAGCTTCGCTCAGGATCTTATCGGCGTCGAGAAAGTGCACCTGTATCAATCTCATACCTGGGCAAAATACACCGGTGAAGCTGACTACGACCAACCCTTTCATTGTGATTTTGGTAACCACACCCTGACCGTACCTGCTGACAACCCAAGCCATCGAACCGTCGATTTCGTCGTCTATATCTCAGACGTAACTGACGAATTAGGTGCCCTTCGCTATGTCACTAAACCGGACAGCAATGAAATTATTGGCCAGCGTGAGATCACTGCACCGCAAGAAGTACAAATACCGCTGAAACAGCGCGAGCGCTCTGCTGCCGCGCCTTCAGGAACGCTGCTAGCTCACAGCATTGATACCTTCCATCGCGGCAGTAATCTCACCGCTGACAATGGCTTCCGCTTTACCATGACCATGGGTTACAAAGCTGCCGGAAACGATATGATCGGCTTTCATGTCTGGCAGGACGCCGCCGACAGGCCATGGGGAAAAATCCTCAATAATGCTTCCCCGGAACAACTAAGATGTATTGGCATCCCGCTTCCTGGCGACGCCTTCTGGACGCCTCGAACGCTCAGACTGACCCAATCTCGCTGGCCGTACTGGAATATGCAGGCTTACGTAAAAAAACAGGCTGAAGAATGGCAGTAGGTTTTTGGAAAACAGTCAGAAAAGTGCTTAATTCGGCACCACCAATGGTTACTATATGTGAAACCTGTAACCTTGTTAATACCGGATTACCTGCCGTGCCAGGTCCGAAAAAAAATTGAACTCGCCTGCGCAGCACAGACCCGCATAGCAGATAACGGCAAAGAATGAGCAGGTGAAACGGTCAGACTATAGCCCTGATTATGGCATCCATTGTACAAAAAACCGTCACTTCTGTTTGTTTCTTGATCTCGATCAGTTTGACTAGTATCCATTTTTGATGAAATAGTGGCATAAATGGACAACGATAGGTAATGATCATGGTTGAAACCGCTACCGGTACTGATCGATCTGCTGGTACCAGTTACCAGACAATTCTTGATGAAGACAGCAGAGCTGTGCCCGATATTTTCAAGGTGCAGAATCCCCTTCCACCCGGACCTACCACGGTGCCAGCTGAACGTTACCATTCCAGGGAATTTCACGAACTGGAGGTGGAAAAGGTTTGGAAACGCGTCTGGCAGATGGCATGTCACGAGGAAGATATACCTGATATCGGTGACTACTATGTCTACGATATCGCCTCTCTTTCGTTCCTGGTAGTCAGGACAGGAGAGAACGAATTTAGGGCACACCACAATGCCTGCCTGCATCGCGGTCGGTTACTGAAAACGAAAAATGGTAAACGCGCGCGCGAGTTTCGCTGCCCGTTTCATGGCTGGGCGTGGGAACTCGACGGTACCTTGAAAGAGGTTCCATGTGCATGGGACTTCCCGACCGTTTCTGCCAAGACCCACAGCTTGCCCTCAATCAAAGTTGGAACCTGGGGTGGCTACGTTTTTATTAATCCTGATGAAAATGCAGAGCCGCTTGAAGACTATCTCGGCAACCTCTCGGATCAGTTTACAACGCTGCCCTACGAGCGAAGGTTCAAATCGGCACATGTGGCCAAGATTCTCCGTTGCAATTGGAAGATTGCCCAGGAAGCATTCAGCGAGGCCTACCATGTAATTGCTACCCACCCGACAATCCTGAACTCCATTGGAGACGCCAATACCCAGTACGATGTGTTTGGTAACTACTCTCGGGCAATGTCACCCAATGGCGTAAAAAGCCCCCATATCAAGCAGGAGTGGGAACCCCTGGATGATGCTCGACTTTTTACAAAACTGCGTCATCCACTGATCGGGCATATTTATGAGAGGGGCGAAAACGGCCTTGTACAGGTCACTGATCATCGCGGTGAGATCAGCCGATTTGAAGCCGATGGTACCTGGGTGGATGGCCCCATGACTCAAACTGATCCGAATATGTGTAACTGGATAGGAGGAGATCAGCTGCCTGGGAGTGAACAGATTCCTCTTGGACTACCACCTGAAGTTCCCGGAAACCAGAACCTGAGGCAGGTCATGGCTGAACCCGTGCGTGAATCCCTGCGTCCAGCACTGGGTGACATGGTGGACGACATCTGCGATGCGGAGCTACTGGATTCCATTTACAACACCGTATTTCCGAACTTTCATCCGTGGGGTTGCTTCAACCAGATCAACTATCGCTTCAGGCCAAACGGTGATAACCCGGATGAATGCATCATGGAATGTATGTATCTGTCACCGAAACCCCGAGACGGCAACTATACCCCGGTAAGAGAACCTCATTGGCTTGGCCCTGATGATGACTGGTGCGATGCACCGGAACTGGGTATGTTAGCCAAAGTATTCAATCAGGATATTGTCAACATGCCCCAGGTGCACAAAGGGTTGAAAACGTTGAAGCGCCCCGAAATAATTTTTGCTAACTATGGAGAAACAAAGCCAAGGCATTTTCACAAACTACTCAATGAGTGGCTCGAGAAACCATAGTCCTGGCTAATGTCAGAGCACTGTTTAAACACAAGATGTCACCTGGGCTGGGGCAATGTTTCCAACTCGCTGACCAACACCTGTTTTCTAACCAAACCGGATTCGTTTACCGACCCAGACTCATCCCAGCAGGAGCGAAATCCAAGCGCAACCTTCTTCAATCTAATTGATCTGGGTCGTGTTTTCGAGACCCCGTTATGCTTAACTGACTGACTGTCGATATTGATGATTTATAAGGAAAAGCCCATGCCAAATGCCCTCGAATGTAAGCAATCCCTTACCGGCACTGCGCTTGATCGCGTTAAGGCATTGTCTGAGGACATCACAAAAGGTGGTGACGAGGCGCAGTTGATACGCCGAATGCCGGATGAACTGAAAGACACGCTCATTGACAACGGATTGTTTCGCTTCACTTTGCCAACAGAACTGGGTGGCGAGGATGCCAGCGCACTTGAGACCATAGAGGTGCTGGCGGCAATATCCGAAATTGATGCCTCCATCGGGTGGAATGTTATGCTCGGTTCTGAGATCAATGCCATGGCCGCTGGAGGAATGCCGAAAGATCTGGCCAGGGAAGTCTATATTGAAAATCCGCGGGTGGTAATGTGTGGTGGCGGCGGACCAGGATCGCAACCCGCTTATGCCATAGAACAGGCAGATGGCAGTTTCAAGGTCTGGGGAGAAACAACCTTTATAAGTGGTTGTCACAACTCGACCTGGTGTTTCATGGGAGCACCCATCATTGAAGACAGCAAACCACGACTTGACAAGAACGGGCAACCCATCTTCAGGATGTGGTTCATGCATCGATCTCAATGGGAAATCATTGACAACTGGGATGTTGCTGGGCTTCGAGGCTCTGGCAGTCACAACGTCATGGCCAATGGCGCCGTTGTCGAGGCCCGCTGGTACCCAGTGGAACTCATGCGGACCCCGGCACTCTATGACAACCCGGTTTTTAGGATTCCTGTACCGCTGAGGCTTTCATACAACAAGGTGGCGATAGCGCTTGGCATTGCCAAGAGCGCACTCGATACCTTCTGTGAAACGGCTAACAACAAGGTACCGATGATGTCGGCATCGAAGATGCGGGAAAGGCCAATTGCTCAGTATCGAATGGCTGAAATGACCGCCAAATACCGGGCTGCAAGGGCGCTGGTCTTTGATGCTATGGGATCTGTTGAGCACGAGTTGGAAAGAGGTGCTGAACGTCCGGGCCCGGAAATGACGTTTGATGCGCGACTGGCCTGTACCTATGCCGCCCAGGCCTGCATGGAAGTAGTCGATGTCGTACATGCCGCCTGCGGCACCAGTGCCAGCTACATGAAAAACCCTCTCGAGCGAAAACTGAGAGATGCGCATGGCGCAGCCTCGCATCGATGGGTTGCTCATCCGTTATATGAGACGTTGGGATCAATTCTTTTCGGAATGGAACCGGATGCTGAGTTCTCCGGTAAAGGAGGGCCGGTATTGGGTGGTCTGGGCAAGAAATAACCCTGATCAGAGCATGCAATCGTCAAGGGATAGTAGGAGCTTGTCCCTCCTAACCCGCTCATAGCCAGTTTCAGCGTCTCTGCCAACATTTACCATGGCAGGATTCGAAACAGGCAAAGGTCGACTTCTGTAAAATGGTCCATTCGGGGTGATCTTTCCAGGCCCTAGTAGACAAGTTCCCTTTTTATTGAGAGAACTGATCCTCACTGTGTTCATAAACCAACTGACCTTTGAAGAAAGTCAGCTCGACTTGCGTTCCGGCAATATCATCAGGTGGAATTTCAAACAGGTTTCGATCCAGCACAATCAGATCCGCGAACTTGCCTTCGCTCACCGAACCGGTCTGGCTTTCCAATTTGAGGCCAGCCGCGCTGGAGAGCGTAAAAATCGATATCGCTTCTTCCAATGTCACAGCCTGTTCAAGCCAAAGCGTTCCCGGTGTGGAACCATAAGGGTCGGCACGGGTAACCAGAGCCGCCAGACCCGACCAGGGATTAGCATCAGGAACTGCTGCTGGCCAGTCTGACCCGATTGATACAGGGCCACCGCTGTCGAGCAGATTACGCGTCGGCCAGTATTGTGTCCCTCGCGTCCCCCCTACCGCACTGACCACCGATGCTACGATAGGTGAGGGATGCCACAGGTAAGGTGAAAAATCAGCTGCAACATTAAACCTACCAAACCGGGAAATATCTGAGGGGTCAATATACCCAGCATGAGCCAGTTCGTGGCGCAACCCGCTGTCACCGTTTACCTCTCTTGCTGCCTGAATAGCATCCAGTCCGACCCGGACGGACCGGTCGCCAGCTGCATGCATTTTGATCGTGAAGCCGCGTCGATCCAATTCGATAACATCTTCGCGCAGCCTTTTCGGTGCCAGGTGCAGCTCACCTGTAAAACCTTCCCCATGAACCTCGTCAGCGACATAAGCTTTAAGCATGGCAGCAGTCCTCGCCGAAGTCGGCACACCATCGAGAAACAATTTGACAAAGTTGGTGTGAACATTGGTTGAGGCATACTGGTCTCTTTCACTTTCCAACGCGGTAAAATCCAATGCATTCTCCCGCTTGCCATAGGATGTCCGCAGACAGATTGCCACATGCATGCTGAGCCTACCATGCCGGTCCAGAGTGTTGTATGCCTTGGGCGCGTTCCTGAATGCACCGGCATCCTTCATCCCGGTGATACCAAAGGCATTGAGTATCTCAACGGATTTTTTCGCCGCTGCGACATTTTCAGCATCAGTCGGTGGAGGGATAATCGCGTCATACAATCGACCTGCGGTTTCGACCAGAACACCGGTTGGTCTACCTAGCGAATCCCGTTTGATGATGCCACCTTCAGGGTCTGGTGTGTTTCCATCAATACCTGCCAGTTCAAGCGCCTTTGTATTTACCCAGGCGTTATGACCAGAATCGTCTGCTAAATAGATGCCTTGGGTTGTCGAGACCTGGTCGAGGAATTCCCTCGGTGAATCTATCTTGTAATCAGTAAAAAAATCGCTCCCCCACTGCCCTCCTCGAATCCAGGTTGCATCAGGACGCGCCGCAGCACACACCGAAAGCGTTGCCTTTATTTGCCCGGGAGTCGCGGTAAAAGGGAATGAACATTCATAGAGAACCTTGACGCCGCCCCACAGCGGGTGCACATGCACATCATTGATGCCCGGCATGGCCATGCGACCACCAAGATCGATAGTCCGCGCACGGTCGAACGCTGCCATTTCCTTGCTGTCGCCCATAGCGACGTAGCGACCGTCCTCGATGGCAACGGCTTCTACCCATTTGCGCTGGCCTTCCACTGTATAAATCTTGCCATTGGTCAGAACCAGGTCAACTTCAGGTCGAGAAGACCGATCAGAACAGGCAGAAACCAGGCACGTACTCAAAACAACAATGAGCATCTTTTTCATGAATTTCAAAGCCCGGGTCCAAAAAAAAAGAAAAACATAAACCAGACAATGGATCAAGGTGGCAGACGAGCAGAAAACCAAGTGGGGCTAACTCATTACTCTTTGCAAGGGCGTGGGCGCAACACAAAACAAGGCGAACAAGATTAGAATATGATGCGCTTCACCCCGGCTCTAAGTGCATTGCAGGCAAAAATAAATAGCCAGCTGCCTAGAACTGCAGCGGATGCCTGCCATTCCCTGAACACCACTACCGGTATTTGAACACAGGGTCCTCAAGGTCAATTAAGGGAAAGTCGGTCTTCTCTGCCCAGTAATCCTGCGTGTGCTGCCACTCGGGTTTATCACCTCGTCTGGGTAGTTTATGCATGGACCGCTTGAGGTAATTTGGATTGAAGTTGTCTGGATCAATCCAACAGGAAATGGGCATATCCCGGTCTTGTCTTCGCAGCTCAGGCATGACAGAAGCTACGCCGCTCTGATCCATATGATTTAGAAGGCGGCAGACAAAATCGCCGATCAGATCTACCCTCAGGGTCCAGCTCGCCCTGAAATAACCAAAGATCCAGACCATATTGGGCACACCGGTGAACATCATGCCGCGGTAGGTGATAGTGTCTGCGAAGTCCACCGACTTTCCATCAACCATGAAGTCGATGTCACCCAGCACACAAAGGTTAAACCCCGTCGCCGTTAGAATAATGTCAGTATCAATCTGCCTGCCTGATTTCAGGCGTACCCCGGTTTCGTTAAAGGCCTCTATTTCATCTGTAACCATGGTTGCTTTGCCCGCAGCGATACCCTTGAAGATGTCGCCGTCCGGAACAAATGCTAAGCGCTGCTGCCAGGGTCGGTATCGTGGTGTAAAGTGCGTATCGATGTCGTAGCCTTCGGGCAGGTAGGCCTTCACCCCGTTCAACAGTTCTTCCTTGACCGATTCGGGGGCTTCTACCGAGCGACGGGTGAATTCCTCCTGGTTAAAGAGGATGTCTCTGCGGACGATTTCATGGATCCAGTTTTCATCGATTTCGAGCCTCCTTAGATGATCTGCGAGTTCGCTCTCGTTTCGCGCTGGTATGAAGTAGGTGGGCGACCGCTGAAGCACCGTAATGTGCTCGCAATCGCCCGCCATGGCTGGAACAATAGTGGCTGTGGTAGCTCCGGAACCAATCACTAGAACCTGTTTATCACGGTAGTCGAGGCCTTCTGGCCAGGTCTGTGGATGAACGATCTGGCCCCGGAAACTCTCCATACCTTGCCAGTCAGGCGTATAGCCCTCGGCATGCTTGTAGTATCCCTGGCACATCCAGAGAAAATTTGCTGTGAAGTTGATGGGCTCGTTGGTATCTTTCCGGGTACCAGATAGGGTCCAGCATTGCTCAGTACTGGACCAGCTGGCACTATCGATCCAATGTTGATAACGGATGCGCTGATCAAGGCTGTTTTCTTCGATAACTTCCTGCATGTAATCAAGGATCTCAGCAGCAGTTGCAATCGGGGCACCCGTCCAGGGTTTGAAGCGATACCCGAAGGTATAAAGGTCACTGTCTGACCTTATCCCGGGATATCGATGCATCAGCCAGGTTCCACCGAAACTTTCTAGACCTTCGAGGATAACAAAGGTTTTGTCGGGGCACTGGGTCTGGAGATGATATCCAGCACCAACACCTGAAATACCGGCGCCTACTACGAGTACATCAAAGTGTTCCATGGCTCACATCCAAATTAGTTCTCTGATGTAGTCAGTTTACGCTCTCTGCTCAGATGAGAACTGACCCAGATCAAAAGTCAGTAAGTAGAGATCGATTAGCAGTTATCGTTATGATCTGTCATTAACAAAGCTGATTAACCTAACAGCATCAGCACGCTTTGCTAATATCGATCAGGTATTTAAGTGTTAAGTTTTTGCTGTCGCGTGCCACTAGGCCAAGCAGAGACCTGATTTAGTGACCCTGAAACGGTCAGTATAAAAGTCACTCAAAACCTACGGGCGAACGCTATAAAACTGTGCTCTACAGCTCTCAATATGGGTTAGCTTCGGCCATCACTGAGCAGCCAGTGCTGGCTAGAGTCTGGTTAACCCAGTTACTGGGTTAACAAAAAACGACGATGATGATAATGGATAGAGTAAAACTAATATTGTGGTTGTTAATGACGTTCTTGGCGATTGGAATTTCGATATATGCCTTGGCTTTTTTTGCCACCACCACGCTAGGTTCCCCGGAATTCAAGCAGCACTTTGCCAGCATACCCCTATCTGCCCGGTTGCACATTATCCCAGGTGGCATCGCACTATTACTGGGTGCCTTTCAGTTCTTGCCGCAGCTACGTTCTGGTTGGACCAATCTGCATCGTTATAGCGGCAGGCTGTATGTCATTGCGGTACTGGCTTCAGCAATAGGTGGTTTTCTGCTCGCATGGTATGCAATAAGAAGCCCAGCAACCCGCCTCGGCTTTGCCACGCTTTCGATCCTTTGGTTCTATTCTGGAATCATGGCCTTTCTTGCAATTCGCGCAGGAAACATAAAATTACATCAACAGTGGATGATACGCTCCTATGCGCTGACACTGGCCGGCGTGACCTTAAGATTACAGCTCTATGCATTGGGGAAATGGCTGGGTTTGAGTTTTGATCAGGCTTACGATGTGGTTGCCTGGTTTAGCTGGCTTCCAAATCTTATCATTGCTGAATGGCTGTTTATTCAATCACCGTTACCAGGCGCCAAAAGGACTGCCGCAAATCCGCGAGAAAATTCACAGCCAACCACTAACTAAAACAGTAAGAGCGCTCGGCTGCCACGCCTTTAAAGACACTATTGGTCCCGGTAAACTCCTCAAAAAGCGCCTGTTAACCCAGATTCGCCAATAGTTCCTTTCTGTGTTTAACTCGATTCCTGATCAGATTCAGGAAACCTACTATGCTTTACTGCCAAAAATTCAGTGCTGTCACAGGTCGCATCCTGCTGGGCCTGTACTTCTTGATGCCCGGAATTTCAAAAGTGAGCGGATTCGAGGCAACCGCTATTTATATGTCAGAACACGGTATGATTCTTGTCCCTTTTTTCCTGATCATAACCATCATCCTGCAAATCGGTGGTGGTATGGCGCTGATTCTGGGGTTTCGAATCAGTGAAGTTGCCTTTATGTTTGCTGTCCTGACACTCATTATCAGTCTGGTCATGCACGATTTCTGGAATCTCGAATCGGGTATTCAGCAAGCTCATGAAATGCAGAATTTTGTCAAAAACATGGCCATTATGGCCGGCTTACTGGTCCTATCTGCAACGCAGCATATCGGCACCTGGAGCCTGACCAACTCAGCGAGTGAAGCTAACGCTTAATGCCAGGATGCTGCGCCTCTGAATTTCGCGGATCCGCATCAGGCATCAGCTTGCTGATCTTCCAATACTTCCCAGCGATGATAAAGCGAGGACAATATGTCGCGTTCATCATCCAGCATATGATACTGCTTCAGTTGATCATCCTGATCCAGTTTAAAAAAACTACTATCAGTAACCGCTGCCTCCAAAGATGCAATTCTTGCTTCAGCCTGCTCGATCAAAGCGGGTAATCCAGCCAGTTCCTTGTTTAGCCTGCGCTGTTGCCTGGTCTTTGCCGAGGGCTGCCTTTTAGCCTCTGGTGTGCCAGCTACAGTGCTCACTTTACTTTCAGCGTGCCCTTCGAAAACCCCGCCACTGTCTTTCCAATCCTGATAATTACCGACATATTCACAAATCCGCCCGTCGCCCTCAAACACCAGCAGGGAAGAGACCACATTATCAAGAAAAGATCGATCATGAGAGACCATTAAAATCGTGCCCTTGTACTCCACCATTAGCTCTTCAAGTAATTCAAGGGTTTCAACATCTAGATCATTGGTAGGTTCATCCATCACCAGAAGATTAGCCGGCACCATAAACAGCCTGGCCAGCAGCAACCTGTTCTGCTGGCCACCACTGAGCGTACCTATCAATGCTCGAGCATCGTCGCCTTTGAACAGGAATCTCTTAAGATAAGCCAGCACATGGATAGATTTACCATTGATTTCTATGAAATCACCGCTGTCGCAGAGAAAATCCAAGGCCCGGATTTCAGGGTCCAGGGTTTTACGGATCTGGTCAAAGTAGGCCGTTGTTAATTTAGTGCCGGTTCTGATAGTACCGCCAGAAGGAGAAAGCGTCCCTAACAGAAGACCCAGTAAAGTCGATTTACCGATACCATTGGGGCCCAGCAGGCCAATCCGGTCTCCTCTCTGGATAATCAGGTCAAAATCTCTGATCAATACCTGATCATTGATCTGATAATTAACGTCGATGCATTCCTTTATAGCCTTACCCGATCTTTCGCCACTATCAACTTCAAGTTTCAACTGAGCAATTGAACGCCGCTGTCTCCTGTCTTCGCGCAGAGACTGCAATGCCCGCACCCGACCCTCGTTACGAGTGCGTCTGGCTTTAATGCCCTGGCGAATCCAGACCTCCTCCGCTTTTAGCTTCTGATCAAACTTTTTGTCCTGTTCTGATTCCACAGCGAGTTGGTGTTCCCTGCGTTGCAGAAAGGAAGCATAGTCCGTGTCCCACCGGGTGAGTGCGCCACGATCAATATCGATCACGGAGGTCGCAACCGCTTGCATCAGCTCCCGGTCATGCGAGATGAATATGACGGTACCCGAAAATTCGAGCAGTAACTGTTGCAGCCATTCGATGGTCGGTATATCAAGATGATTGGTAGGCTCATCTAACAACCAAACATCAGGGTCAACTACCAGAGAGCGTGCAATAGCCATTCGCTTTAGCCAGCCACCTGACAATTCACTTAGCTTTTTTTCTGCAGGTAATTCCAGCCGGTCAATCATGGCCTCAACTCTATAGCCCACTGCCCAGCCATCCAATGCATCCAGTTTATTTTGCACTGCCAGCAATTCTTCAGGAGCGGTTGCAGCATCGGCCGTGAGGCCCTTGTATTGATTCAGCAGGTAGCCAATTTCACTGAATCCTGCAGCAACAGCCTGATAAACAGTTTTATCCGCCGCATCTGGCAAGGACTGGTCCAGGGTAGAAAAACTCAATTTGTCCTGTCGCCAAATCTTGCCCTCATCAGGCAGAACCGTGCCATTAATCACTTTCAATAGGGTGCTCTTGCCACTAGCGTTGTAACCGGTAATACAGCAGCGTTCCCCAGAACTGATGCTGAGGTTAACGTTGTTCAATACCGCATTATTGCCGTAGGAAACTGAAATATTCTGAAGTGAGGTGACCAGCATGAGAATGATCATAATACCACGACTAGGCCGTCTTACGGCAAACAACATTATGGGGTGTCATCTGATCCTACCCGGGAACCGGCCAGGAATTGCTTTTGGCTGAAGCCACGACTATCTGCCTTTATCGGAGGATATGATCCCTGACTTATTCTCTATGACGTCTGCCTACAGGTTTAGTTCGAAGCAGGCATCAGCCATAAAGAACTGAAACTCAGCTGACAAGCAGACAATCCCCGGAGCCAACTGTCAACTGGTCACCCGATCTGGCTGCACTGCGACAAAACAGCTGGCAGATTTACTGACGAAGCACAGTGAAATCCACGCCTGAGAAAGGGTAAGATTTAAACAAAACCGTTAAATGCTTCTCAATTGACCAACTACGCTGGAAAACCATGACTCAAAAAGCACCCAAAGGATTCAAACGCTTTCTTCCAAAAGCTTCAAAGTTACTGCAACGACCCGCTGAGCTTAAGACGTTGATTTCCAGTGCCAGTAAAAAGCTTACAGCAACCAGCGGTTCCAGAATCTCAGAAGCACAAGCCAAACTCACGCTGTTTCTGGATCTTCTAAACTGCTATGTACAGGGGACCTATCGAGACATTTCGAACGAAACTCTGGTCGCAATTGCTGCCGCAGTCCTGTATTTCCTGGTTCCGTTAGACCTGATACCCGACTTCATTCTTGCCTGGGGATTACTCGACGATATAGCCGTTGTGTCTTACATTTATGGCCAGGTCAGGGATGAGTTAGAAAAATTCAAAGCCTGGCGAGCAGACAACAGCGACTAGCGCGGTCTGGCCAGAAAAGCACTATAAACACGACTCAACTTACTGGTTCCCCATCAACCACTGCCCCTGGCCCTGTTAACCAGGTCGGGCACGATAACAGCAAGCAGTCATTGTTAGCGATTAATCGACATGGGTAACGAATAATCAATGAATGCCGTTACCTAATGAAGAGTGGCTCTAGCCATTCGATCACCGTGCGCACTACCCATGAAAATCTCATCACCTACCTTCAGTGCAACAGTGACATAACCCATGGGGGCACCATTATGCTCAATCACGGTTTCACCCAGCATCGTCTCGGAATCAACTCGAACCACCTTAAAAGGCAGCAGACACGGCCCCTGCTCAGCAGTACAGGTTTCATTCAGAGGATCGTGCTGGTGAGATGCTATCCATAGCATGCCATCATCGTCGATGGTGACGTTATCCGGCTGACGTACATCAAAGGCGCTTTCCAGCATGCCTGAGGCTCGGTCCAGTTTGACAATCCTGTTTCCCATGTACACATTAACAAAAATTTTCTTATTATCGGCACTGACAGTAATACCATTGGGCATCACCAACTGAGAGTTTGCTACGAAGCTAAACCCAGATTCCGCCTGCCACTCCCAGACCCAACCCATTTTTTCACCATTGAGTAGCCTGCGACCAACCTCTTCAAAGGCAATAGACTTATTCCACATATGAGTAACCAGAAAACCGCCGTCCGACAGCGCTACTACATCATTAATAAAGGGATCTCCTGGTGGTAGAGCACAACCCCGCCACTGCAGTGCCCAGCCATCTGGTGCCGCTAACACCTCAAAGAACTCAACTGCCTCGCGGCCGCCATGATTCACCACCAGTAGCTGCATTCGATTATCGGCACGACCGCTCAAATCAATACCGTGCGGGCTGAACAAGTCTGGCTCGGGGGCCACGCAGTCCTCGTCTCCCCAGACTTCTGTCTCCGACGACCAGCTAATCGGCAGATCCTGCTGCTGCGCAGCATCGATATCGTAGATCAGTAACCTTCCCGGGGTATCCATCATGAACTCTCCCATTTCGCTTACCAGTAATTGTCGGGTACCCGGCAATTGCACCAGATCCTCAGGATTCTTGAATCCGCAGATTGGCGTTATACCGCCGACCGGCAGGCAGGCCTGTGAGCCCTGCCCGAGCTGATCCTCCTTGGCTTCATTATCAGACGATGGGTCTTCGCAGCCAGCAATCAACAGACTGAATAGTAAAAGTAACGCAATTTTAGATCCTATCCTCATATCCTTCTCCTGAAACGGCTGATCTGCCTGCTTACAAACATACCCGAATCAAAGCCAAAGATTAAGCCTCTGGGGCTTTATCGGACCCTGTGTCAGGTAGTTAACATAGCCTCGATGCTGTTTCACCTACCTGCATCCCTTATCTGGATCTGGATCTGAATCGGATTCAATGCCTTGCCCAGACCGGGCGCATTGGCGGTAACCTAACCCCAGATCAACCTCGCCTGGTGCAACATATCTGGTATTCTGGGTTTATACAGCCATCGAAGAGGAAGCACTATGGACGTTCAAACGAAAGGGTTCTGTGATCCAAGGTTTGAAAAAGTAAGCACCGTTTTCAATGGCCTCTTAACGAGTGGCGCGGATCTTGGGGCATCCTTCTGCGCCACCTGGAAAGGTGAAGTCATCGTAGACCTCTGGGGTGGCCACCTGGATGAGACTCGACAGTTGGAGTGGCAGCCAGATACTCTGGTCAACGTTTATTCGACCACTAAAACCATGTCCTTTCTTTGTGCCCTGCTACTCGCCGACCGAGGAGAGCTGGACTTCAACCTGCCGGTATCCCATTACTGGCCTGAATTCTCGGCAAATGGCAAGTCAGGCGTTCTCGTATGGCACCTTATGAACCACGCTGCCGGTCTTTCCGGCATGGATGAGGTTATGACAAGCGAAGATTTATATGACTGGGACAAGATAACTCAATCGCTAGCAAGACAAGCTCCCTGGTGGGAACCCGGCTCAGCTTCAGGCTATCACGCAATAACGCAAGGTTATCTCATCGGCGAACTGGTTAGAAAAATTACCGGCCTATCACTGGGCCGCTTTTTTGCAGAGCACATCGCCAAACCGCTGGACGCCGATTTCTTTATTGGCGTTCCCGATGCCGAATTCTCACGCATTGGTGACCTGCTGCCCCCTCCCGGCTCTAACCTTATCGGCGGCCAGGGCACAGCGGATTCAATTGCAGTACGAACATTCAGGAACCCCCCCGTCTCAGCACTTGACAGTCGCTCAGCAGCCTGGCGGAGAGCAGAAATACCGGCCGCCAATGGTCATGGCAACGCTAGATCCGTGGCTAAAATCCATACCCTGCTCGCCAATAATGGTATGAGTCATGGCCAGCAGATACTCTCACCAGAAACCTGTCGAAGCATCATGCAACCGAGAATAGAGGGTATGGACCTGGTGCTTGGCGTGCCAATGGCTTTTGGCCTGGGCTTTGGCCTTAATCCAGTAGCAGATGGCCGGCGAAATCTTTGCTTCTGGGGCGGCTGGGGTGGATCTCGAGCCATCATCGATCAAGATAATGAGCTCAGCTTTTCCTATGTTATGAACAAAATGGCCGATGGCCTATTAGGCGATGATAGAGGTGACAAGCTTGCCAGAGCCCTGTTTTCCGGCCTGCCCCGATGAGTGTCGGAGCGGCCACCAGACAGCGCTGATCCCGCCAGGTTGGCTCTAATCTTCAACTGACCCCATAAAAACGGCCTCAGTTGATTCGAGTCTTTCTCGATAAGGCTCAAGATCCATGGCCTTGTAACGAATGCCCATATCATTCAGGGTTTGCTCATTCCAATAGGGATGGCCGGGCAACGGTATATCAAACAAAGCGCGCTGCTGCGGTGTTGCAGAAACCAGAAACTCAATCATCGCCTGCTGCAGTCCCGCCTCAGGCCAGCCCTGGCGGCTGATCCAGGTCGCCTCAGAACATCGATAATCGCCTAGAACAGCCATGCGCGCTTTGCCAACACCGGTAAGCTGGGTTCCTCTGTGAAAAACATCATAGGAATAGAATAAAACCGATCCCGCCGGTCCAATCGCCAGGCATTCTTCATCTCCTGCTTTAAAGGAAAGATTGTCAGGTAGGCGCGTCTCACCGAAAGCAATCGAATCAGTTAATGACCGTGGCAGTACAGCTGTGGGGCCCGACTGTTCATCCACATCGGACAGATAGATGAAAATTGACAATTCCTTGTAATGCTGGTCCTGCCTGGGCACGAGCAGAGTGTGATTACCAAAATCTCGGTGAAATGCCTGATCGTAATCAATGGCTCCCGCATACTTGGCCCAGAATTCACCTTTATTCAGCCTGATATCCTGACTCCCGAGCAGTTGCTTTGCAGCTGCCAGAATGGACTCTGCAATCAGCAGACGGTTGACTTCGAGCGCGTTAAACGGAAATCGTTTCAGTGAAAACTGTGTCCTGCTGTACAGCGGAAACTCGTCAGGATCAGCAAAATAGCGCTCGGCACTCGGATGGTCTGCTGTCATATTATCCTGGGCGCCTTTCAGCAGAGTATCAGCAAGCAATCCCTGCACGACCACAAAACCAAGATGATGATACTGGTTCACCTGGTCCTGGGTAAGCACCTGATTAGTGGTCATCCGTCACACCTCAAGCGTTTTACACTCAACGCCTAGACCTTGACCGCTACAGCAACGGACTCACCAATGGGTCTGATTTCTCCAGTTACTCGTCGCAGTTCCATGTTAGTTATCTGCCAGCCCAGGTCAGGGTAAAAGCAGACCTCATCCAGATAGGTTCCTAAAAACAACCAGACTTTTTCATCCGTCATCTCATGCCAGGCCTGCACGTAACTCTCCATTTGAGCCTGGCCTGACTGTGGCAATCCATTAGCGTCCAGGACCAGAGACTGTATTTCAACCAGTTGCGTTCCTATCAGGTGCTGCGTTGGCCCCAGCGGCGCCAGCGCTTCTGCTACCACATCGAACCAGCCATCAGGGCCGCTGGCTTGCATCGCATCGGTACCCTCGCCTGATATCGTAAACTCAGTATCAGCAGAGAAAATTCTATGATAAATCTGCCTGCCTGCCTGTACAGATACCGGGTCTGCGAGTCCAATGAGATCGGTTGCTTTGGCATACGCTCTACGTAGATATTCGATATTCTGAACGGCGACTACCCTGGCAAGCTCCTGCTGATAAGATGACATAGTACCCCTCCGCATAGAAATTAATTGGCACAGCGATAATAATCAGTTGTTGACAACCCATTTCCTGCGCCACACCAACTACAATACCAGACTGATTCTCCGGAGCAATCCGAATCAGAACCAGCCAACCCTACAACCTGGGGTCCCGCTTGTGGAGCTGATGTGCTTAGCCCAACTGGTACTCGCTGGGCTGCAAGATCACCTTGGATAGCTCTGATAAATAGCTCTGATAAATAGCTCTGATAAATAGCTCTGATAGAAAGCTTTGATAGAAAGCTCTGATCTAAAGCTTTAATCTCTTGCTTCACTGGCTAGCTTTAATGCGCAGCCTTAATTTACAGCTTATATTGATGCCCTATTCAAAATTCCATGATGACTGCAAAGAATAGGCATCGAATGCGCCGTTGAACGCCGAATTAACTGGTTTCGCCCAGGAACCAGTCGCGAAGGACGAATTTCTGGACCTTTGTCGCCGACATAGGCCACTGGCTAACAAACCGGATGTACCTAGGAACTTTGTAACTGGCAATTTTATCACGGCAGAATTCGATCAAATCGGCTTCGTCGATCGCAGCCCCAGGCGAAAGTTCCACATACGCGCAGGCCACCTCAAATAATCTATCATCGGCAACGCCAATGACCTGCGCCATCGCCACGGCAGGATTCGAGGTCAACACCGATTCTATTTCAATAGCAGCGACGTTTTCGCCGCCTACCTTTAACATATCCTTGAGTCGACCATGAAACTCGATCGAACCAGACGCATCAATCAAACATAAATCACCCGTCTTGAACCAGCCATCAACAAACGCCGTCTGGTTCTTTTCTGGGGACTTGTAGTAACCCTCAAAAACCGCGTAACCCTTAAGCAGTATTTCGCCTTTCAAGCCGCGGTCTAAATCTGCGCCTGTATCAGGATCAACGATCCTGGCCTGCAAACCTGGCATGGGTTTACCACAGGTGGTCAATCTGGATTCAAGGGATTCTTCTGGATGGTTGAAAGCGATCACCCCACCTGCCTCCGTTAAACCGTAAGCCCCCGTTTGCACCGCCTGCGGAAAAGCATCCTGGAACTGGCGAAGCAGATCAGGCGGAGCCACATTATTGATTCTTCTTAAGCTGGACAAATCACGCCTAGCAAAATCCGCATGCTGAATCAATGACATGGTCACCGTCGGGAAAGAAGGAAAGGCGATGGTGACCCGTTCCTGCTCCATCATTTGCAGAGCTTGACCAGCGTCAACATAGGTCATGGACAGCATAGCGGCACCGGCGTCCATGCAGCACAACAAGGGTAGAATCGAGGCCATATGAAACAGCGGCAGAGGGGCCCAGAATCGATCAGACTCGTTTAAAAAGTATCGGGACTGGTTCATGTTCATACCGTTGCGCACCAGCATTTCGTGGCTTAGCGGGCAGCCTTTGGGGTGAGCTGTCGTGCCCGACGTGTACATCATTATCGCCGTATCTCTTAAGCTCACCTGGCCGCGATAGTGATCAACAGCATCAGCGCTGATGGACAACGAAATTTCCTCGAATTCCTGTTCAGATAGAAAGCCGGGGCGATGTTTACCCAGCATGACAAGGTGTTTCAAACAGGCAGGCCGAGCCTGCGCAAACGCCTCGTCCAGCAAGTCACCAAAATTGGCATATTCTGAAATGAGATCATGGCTTATCAAGATATCCAGATCCGCATTTTCCACCACATAAGCAAGCTCTGGTGCCTTAAAGCGTGCATTTATCGGAACAACAACCGCTCCAATTAGCTGCGCCGCAAACAAACACTCGACATATTCAAGGCAGTTTGCCATCAGCAAGCCCACATGATCTCCTGGGCCAATGCCCAGCCCAAGCAGGCTCCTGGCTCTAACTGAAGCTGCGTCAAGCAACGCTGCATAAGTCAGCCGCTGGTCCGGAAATATCAGGGCTTCATTGTCTCCCCACTGGTCGACAGCACGTACCAGCAGGTCTCCAAATGTTGTGACATTAATCCAGGACAATATTTTTCCCTTCGAAAACCGCGAACGATCAGTGTGCCAGCAAATCCGAAAAGCAGTGCTTAGGTGTGACCGCCCTTAATGACAATAGTTTCTCCTGTCATCCAACTTGACGCGGAAGAAGCCAGGAATACAACGGCTGGCGAGATATCGTCTGGATCGCCAACCCGACCTAATGGAATTCCAAACTTTTTACCCAGCGTTGGTATGTCTTTTTCCTCGAGTTTGAGAAACTCCAGGAACACTTCAGTTGGAATTGGCCCGGGTGAAACACCATTGACCCTGATATTGTAACGCGCCAGTTCTGATGAAAGTGTCTGGGTCAGATTATCGACACCTGTCTTTGCTACCGCATAGGGGCCATTAAATGGTGACGCTTTTCCTGAGGCGGCTGAACTGATATTTATAATGGTGCCACCACCATTCTTTTTCATGATCAAGGCTGCAGCCTGGGCACCAGACCAGACTGCTTTTAAATTCAGATTGAGTTGAAAATCCCATTGCCGCTCAGGCATTTCCAGCAACGTCCTGGGTACCCTGTCATCAGCGCCACCGGCATTACTGACCCAGCAATCCAATCGCCCAAAGCTATCCAGAGCGGTCTGTGCAAGCCTCTGCACCTGATCCAATTGCATCACATCTGTGGTCACGGCAAGCGCTTTGCGGCCCAATGCCCGAATCTTGTCAGCGACCTCTTCGATCTCCTGCGTGCGCCGCGCTGCCAGCACCACATCCGCCCCCGCCTGAGCCAGGCCGAGTGCAATACCCTCGCCTATGCCTCTTCCAGCACCGGTCACCACTGCAACCTGGCCATCTAATCGAAAACGATCGAGTATATCTGTCATAGAACACCTTTCAATAATGAGTTCAGTTATTCAACTGGGTCAAGCCGCCAACGCCGGTCGACTCACCGGCATCTCTGCGGCTGTTCTAATACTAATACTTCAACCCCTATCTGACCTTATCGAAAGCCAGATCGAGCCCAGAAAGCCCATGCAACAGCACATTGGCCGAGAACGAGGGTGGGCTGGCGTCTTCAGCCAACCTGAAATTCTCCAGTCTTTCCAGAATAACCCTAAAACCAATATTCATTTCACGCCGGCTGAGAGCCGCTCCCAGACAGTGATGCACACCTTTACCAAACGCCACCTGGTCCTTCAGGTTATCCCGCATCAGGTTAAAACTTTCAGGTTCTGGAAACTGTTCTTCATCCTGGTTTGCAGATGCAAAACGAGCAAATAAAATAGCGTCCTTAGGCACAGTAACACCTTGCATCACGACCTCTTTAGCCGCCCTCCTGAACATATTCGAAGACGGGCTGGATATACGCAGTACCTCTTCCACAAAGCGCGATATCATCTCCGTAGAAGGATTTTCACGGAGCAACTCATATTGATCCGGGTTTTCAATCAATAACCAGATGCCTTCACTGAGCGACGCCGAGGTGGTTTCATTACCAGCGACCAGAATCTGGGAAATCATCGATAACGACTCGGCTTTAGACAGCTGCTTTTCGCCATCAATACTGGCATTTACTATTTTAGACAATATATCTTGTTGAGGCTCAAGACGCCGCTCTTCTATTCTTGCCGCGAAATAATGTTGAAATTCAAGCATGTCTTTTGCCGCCTGTATCAGCCCACCCCGGTCCAACTGCTGACTCAGGTTACCAATAAAAGCTTCCGTCCACTTCCGACAAAGTGCGATATCAGACATGGGCACGCCCAGTTGGGAAACGATAACTCGCAAAGGTAACTGCACTCCGAATGCTGAAAGAAACTCACACCTGCCACTATCAATAAACTTATCAATTAACTCGTTTGCGGTCCTTTCTATAAAGGGCTCCAGGGCCTTCAGATTAGCCGGCGAGAAGGCGCCATCAACAAACTTGCGGTAGCGTCTTTGCAGGGGCGGATCCTGCGTCAGCATCGTCGCAACCTGCGGATAGCCCTGTTCCATGATCTCCAGGATTTCAGAATCAATGGTAGAACTCAGGGCCCGGGTCGAGCTAAGCATTTTACTGGAAAAGGTCCTATGGTCCATTGCCATCCTGACCACATCTTCATACCTGGATACAAAGAAAATACCACTGACAGGGTCCTGAAAAACCGGCGCTTCATGACGCAACCTGCGATTCATACCCCAGGGCCGTTTTAAGAGTTCCGGGTGCATGGGGTTGAGTTGATGCAGTGGACAACCTTCAGCCTGAGATAAGACCTCGGCAACTGAATCTGTCATGTGAACCTCCTGCTTGTTAGGGCTTCGCTATAAGTGCCTGAGATTATGCAATTAATATAAACCGACCCGACGAGCTTTCCAACTGGTACATCCCGGGTTGAAAAATGAAGCCTCCGTCAACTCCTTTTATCAAGCCTGCCAGCATCAAAACCCGTGCGCGGACCAAACCATCATCAACGAATCTGAACAGTAAAAATGCGCAGCAGAAAGAATTTCTATAATAGCGTTCTTTCAGGCAACCCCAGAAACCAATGCGCTCTGGGAACATGAAAATTACTCTCATCCTAACTATAATTGCGTTCTGATAACTACCCAGCTCCAGATGACAAGAGTATAGTATTTAGACCATATATTGAAATATTAGTCTATTCGGAGAGAAAATGAGTCAACAATACGTGAGTAGTAGCGACGCAGAGCGAAAAGACCTGATGTTAAAAATGAGGGCGGGGGATCGTTCAATATCCAATAAAAAAATCGCCGAAATTTTTGCCATTGATCCTTTCATGGATGCCTACGACCTGGAACTCGATGAGCTGGACCCTTCTCATCCGGCATTATTTGCAAACGACACCCTATGGCCTCACTTTGAACGCCTGCGTAATGAAGATCCGGTTCACTTTCACGAAAACTCCATGGTGGGTCCGTATTGGTCTGTGAGCAAGTACCAGGACATCATGTACATAGACTCCCACCATGAATTATTTTCTTCTCAGCAACAAAAAGGCGGCATCGCCCTGGGCGGTATTCCTCAGGATGATCAATATGCGCTGCCTATGTTCATTCAGGAAGATCCTCCCAAGCACGACGCCCAGCGCAAAGTAGTCACACCCATGTTCATTCCCAGACAACTGGCAGACCTGGAACCTTTGATCAGGTCCAGGGCAGGAGAAATTCTGGACAACCTGCCCAGAAACGAGGAATTTAACTGGGTCAAACAAGTCTCTGTTGAACTCACCGCACAAATGCTGGCAACGCTTTTCGATGTCCCCCAGGAAGACCGACTTAAGCTGATTGAATGGTCGGATACGATTCAGAATCTGGCAGATCCGGATTTTTTTGAGTCAGTAGATGAAGGTTTCCAAACCTTATTTGAGTGCCTGGCTTATTTCCAGGCATTGTACGAGCAGAGGAAAAAAGAACCACCAAAATTCGATCTCATTTCAATGCTGGCTCATGATGAGTCAACCAATAACATGGAACCCATGGAATTGCTGGGTAATGTGATGCTGCTCATTGTGGGCGGCAACGACACAACCCGCAATTCAATATCCGGCGGTGTTCTGGCACTCAATCAAAACCCCGCAGAATATCAAAAGCTATTGCAGAACCCCGCTCTGGTTCCCAAAATGGTCCCGGAAATTATCCGCTGGCAGACACCGGTTGCTCACATGGCAAGAACAGCGACTCAGGACGTAGAGCTAGGCGGTAAACTGATCAAAAAGGATGACCGGGTCTGTATGTGGTATATCTCCGGGAATCGTGATGAAGATATTATCGAAAATGCCAGTGAATTCATTATTGACAGACACAATCCACGTCAGCACACAGCCTTCGGCTATGGGGTGCATCGCTGCGTGGGTAACCGATTGGCAGAAATGCAGTTAAGGGTGATCTGGGAAGAGATTATCAAGCGCTTCGGAAAAATTGAAGTCACCAGTGAACCCATATTACTTGCTTCCAATTTCATCCACGGCATAAGGGATCTTCCGGTAACCCTGCGCGAATAAATCAAATCATTTAGCCCAATCAACCAGACCATTTATTAACATAACAAGCGCACTTTCCAGACGAGGCTGCGTATTACTAAGAGGAATCATGATGAAGGAATTTGCCGGTAAAGTTGCTGTTATAACAGGAGCGGCAAGCGGTATTGGCCGGGCCTTGACCGAAAAGTGTCTCAATGAAGGTATGCAGGTGGTTATGGCGGATATCGAAGAGCAGGTGCTTATCGATGCTGCAGAACAATTGCGCAGCCAAGGGCACAATTCCATTCTGACGGTACCCACTAACGTTGCCATCCTCGAACAGATCGAAGCGCTATGCCAGAAAACGGTTGATCAATTCGGTGAGGTGCACCTGCTATTTAACAATGCTGGCGTCGGCGGTGGCGGCAATTCATGGCAGGCAACCAGCAAAGACTGGGAGTGGGTTATGGGTGTCAATCTGTGGAGTGTCATTCACGGCCTCAGAGTTTTTGTTCCGCAGATGATCAGCCAGGGCGACCATTGCCATATCGTCAATACGGCCTCGGTCGCTGGCCTGCTTGATGGCGTTACCAATGCTGCCTATGCCGTAACCAAGCATGGTGTCGTTGCCTTAACGGAGATTTTGTTCCGCGACCTGAATCAACAGAATTTAGCCATTGGTTGTTCCGTACTGTGCCCAGGCATCATCAATACCAATATCATGACCAGTGGTAGAAACAGGCCAGCAGACCTGGTTAATCAAGAACCAGAAGCGCCACCGAGTGCGGACCAGGAAAGTGCCCGTGCTCAGTTTGCTGCATTTTTGCAGCAGGGCATGCCGACCTCGCAAGTGGCTGACATCGTTTTTAAGGGCATTCGTGAGGAAACCCTGTATATCCAAACCCATGATGAATTCAATGAAGACATACTCAATCGAGCCCAGAACATCACGACAGCAACCAATCCCTTACCCAGAGGCCTGGAAGGTGATGAATAGCCTGCGGAATACATATGTCTGAAAATTACATCCTCTATGGCGGTGAGTTGAGCTACTTTACAAGGAAGCTGGAAGCTGCGCTTATATTCTACGGTGCTGATTTTGAATTCAGAGCCAAAAACAATGATAATCGAGAACAACTTGAGATGCGCTCGGGAACTCACCAGGTCCCTGTTCTACAAACCCCGGAAAACTGGCTGATCGCAGACTCGACGCCAATTATGACCCTGCTCGATAATCGATTCCCTAATCGAAGCATGTTTCCGGAAGGCAGGTTAGGTGTACTGGTTCATCTGCTGGAAGAATATTTCGACGAATGGATAGCCAGAACCATGGTTCACTATCGCTGGCACTATCCCAACAGTGCTGAATTTGCGGCCAATCGTATGGCTGCAGGCAATCCCGAAGCTGCTGCCAGAGTCCTGACATGGGGTCCAAAGGCCTGCCGTGCCACGGGTACGGATTCTCAACGGCAAAGACAAGCTGCCGAAGATGAGTACGTGCGCATTCTGGAAACCATGGAAAAACAGCTCACCCTAAGCCCCTACTTGCTGGGCGGAAGGCCTACGGCTCTGGACTGCGTGGTCCTGGGCGGCCTCAGGGCCCATACCAATATGGATCCAGACCCCAAAATCATAGTCGCAAACTATCCTCGGGTTGTTGACTGGGCTGAGGCATCAGCAGATAACTGGAGCGGACAGGGAGACCTCTGTGATTTCGATAGCCCGACACTTTTCGGTCAGTTTATCCTTGAGGAAATGGCTCAGACTTACCAGCCTTACGCCCTGGCCAATAAAGCAGCGCTGCGCGTCGGTGCGAAAGCCTTTCATGCGGAAATTTACGCAGAGCAGGTCAGCTACCTGTGCCGTCCCTACATAGAAAGGTCACGACAGATGCTTGAATCGAGAATAAACAATCAGCTAACAATATCAGAGCGGGACAGTGTTCTTAGCTGGTTAAATCACCATCAGCTGAATAGTTTTAACAATGACTGGTTACAAAAAAACGACTTAATTTGATACCCTGATGATGTGTCTGAACATCGTTTGCAGCAATGGCAGTCTTAGGTTCCCTGATCCCCGGTTACCGCCTGATTCTACTGAACAGCAACAGAGTACGATATCGTGAAGTCAAATCTGATCTGGGCCAGCGCTTTAATTTTACACCAGCAAAATCTATGACCTGCGCAATTGTGTCATCAACCCGTTTAGCCAATAACACCACTATCGAAGAAGGGAGCAATCAATGTCTAATATCGAACTGTTAGCGCAGCGGCAACAAATCCTCGGTAATGCCCATCTCTTTTATCGCGAACCCATTCAGATAGTGCGTGGCCAGGGCGTTCTGCTCTATGACCAGCATGATCGAGAATATATCGACATGTACAATAATGTACCTTGCGTCGGCCACGGAAATCCGGCAGTGGTAGCAGCCATGCAGAATCAGATGGCCGAACTCAATGTGCACAGCCGATACCTGCATGAAGGCATTGTTGAATTCGGCCAACGATTGCTGAGCCGCCATGCAGATGCGCTGAACAGTATCGTTTTCGCCTGTTCTGGCACAGAGGCCGTAGAAGTGGCGCTGATGACAGCCCGACATTCGACAGGCGGTCAGGGCATTATCTGTACTGATGCAACCTACCACGGCAATAGCACAGAAATTGGCAAGATGTCTGCGAGACCTGTGACTGACCCCAATTTCAGAAGCATCCCATTCCCCCAAACCTATCGTCCCCTGGCTGACGGCGCGAACGAAGATGAACTCTGCAATCTATATCTCAAAAAAGTTCAGGAGGCCATTGATGACTTCGCCAAACAGGATATTCCCTTTGCCGGCATGATTGTCTGCTCCATTCTGGCAAACGAAGGCTTACCTGATATACCTGCAGGGTTCATGCCCAAGGCAGCGGCGTTGGTGCGCGCTGCCGGGGGGCTGTTCATCGCAGACGAAGTCCAGGCAGGATACTGTCGCTCTGGTCACTGGTGGGGCTATCAAAGCAGTGGTTTCACACCGGATATCGCCATTATGGGCAAACCCATGGGCAATGGATTACCCCTGTCTGCTGTTGCCGCAAACCGCGATCTGATCGCCGCCTTTAGAGAAAAAACCGGCTACTTCAATACCTTTGCTTCCAGCCCACTGCAAGCCGCTGTAGGCATGGCCGTGTTGGACGTTTTAGAAGCTGATAATATTCTCGAGGGTGCCACCAGAGTGGGTCAATACCTGCATACTGAACTAAAAAAAATGCAGCCAGACTGCGAGCCCATGGCCGAGGTCAGGGGTTGTGGGTTATTCATCGGTCTTGAATGGGTGAGCGACAGAAGACTCAAGATAGCAGACCGGAAGGGCGCTTTTGACGTTGCCAATAGAATGAAGCAGAAAGGATTCCTGATCAGTAACGCAGGCGCTCTGGGGAACGTTGTGAAGATACGACCACCACTGGTTTTCAAAATGGAACATGCTGACCTGTTCCTCAATGCCTTCGCTGAAATGTTAACCGAGATCGAAAAATAATGACCGCTCCCGCTTTTCTGCTGGAAGCGGCGAAAGACAGCTTAAAACACTGGCATCTCGAGCCTGCGCATATCGACGCCGTCTCGCAATCAGAAAACATTGTTTATAAAGTGATCTCCACCGACGGGCTGGCCTACGCCTTACGACTGCATAGACCAGGTTATCATTCACTAGGCGAGCTCATTTCCGAACAGGTCTGGATTGAGGCTTTACGAAAAACTGGTCTAAACGTGCCCCATAGCCTGAGGTCGCACCAGGGCGACTATTTCGTGGCTGTCGACTGCGGTGATACGATTCGCTACGCTGGCCTGATCGACTGGTTTGATGGCCTGCCCTTGAACGAGATCCCAAAACATCACCAGGCACCTGTCAATCCCCTGGCCTACTTGGGTCAAACCTGCGCCAGGATGCATAATCAGGCAACCCAGTGGCAGCCGCCAGCAGAATTTGAAAGGCATGAATTCAATATCGAGGGATTCTTTGGTTGCAAGCCCTTCTGGGGCAGATTCTGGGAAGTCCCGGACTTAAGCGAGACTGAAAAAACCAAATTCCTCATCATAAGGGATCAGCTTATCGCCCTGCTCACGGCATATGGGCAGCCAGAAAACACCTACAGCATGATCCATGCTGATATGCATGAGGGTAACGTTATGGTATCCCATAATGATTTTCTGTTAATAGACTTCGATGATGCTGGTTTCGGTTGGCATCAGTATGATATCGCCGTTGCCCTGTTCAACCACGCTGAGAGTAATAACTACGAGACTCTCAAAGACACGCTAATCCGCCATTATCGCCAAATCAGAAACCTTTCTGATGATGACCTTGCCCTACTACCTTACTTCATTTTGATCAGAGCACTGGTTAATGTGAGTTGGTTACATCTACGCCCGGAACACCATCAACCCGGCCTGATCCCCACCTTCATCAGCAGAGCACTGCGCATTGCATCCAAGCTCAAACTCATCTCAACATAAACCTTGTCAGCATGGCTTGCTCTATTGCCGGTCATTACCTGCAGCTGCCCGTGATATACGATTAACACTATCAATAAGGGCACAGCCTGGAACAGGCCGAAAACTGGCCCGTCGAAAGCACCGGCAAATCTTGTATTACTGAATAAATGAACGCTTAATGAGCCCTGATGACAGTCATTGAGGGCAAGTAGCATGGCAGCAGCAATCAAGGCACTTAGCGTCACAGGCCTGATGCGACAGGCAGCACACTATAACGCACATCGCACGGCGATAATTTACAAAAAAACCTCGCTGACTTTTGCCGAAGCATGGTCTCGGGGTACCCGTATGGCAAACGCGTTGCTATCTCTAGGCCTTAGACCGGGTGATCGAGTGGGTGTGCTCGAAGATAATTCCATTGAAGCTCAGGATTTTTTCCTGGGGACAGCAATAGCCGGACTCGTCCGTGTTCCGCTGTATGCAAGAAATTCTATCGAGAGCCATGCACACATGCTCAGTCATACTGGTTGCCGCGCCGTGGTGGTCGCTAAAACCTATGAAACTGAACTGACTGGTCTGACCGACCAGCTTGCAGCATTAGAACATATCATTGTCCGTGAGCATGATTATGAAAACTGGTTGCTGGGTTTTTCCGTGGAGGATCCTGACTTAGACATCAATCCGGACGACTGGTTTATCATCCGGCACACCGGCGGCACGACCGGCAAGCCGAAAGGGGTTGGTTATAGTCATCGGTCATGGCTGGCTGCGGGCCGAGATTGGTTTTACAATTTTCCGCCGATGGAGGCTGGCGATGTCTGCCTGCACGCCGGCCCGATTTCGCACGGCAGTGGTTACCTGTTTACACCGACCTGGTTATCGGGTGGGGCTAACCTTCTCCTGGACCATTTTGATACAGAAAACACCCTCAGAGTGATTTCAGAATCAAAGGTGGGTTACCTGTTCCTGGTGCCGACTATGCTCAATGCCCTGGTTCATCATCCGCTGGCTCGTACCCTTGATTTCTCTGCTCTGAAAGTCATCCAGATTGGAGGTGCTCCCATCGCCGATGAAACCGCGCTACTTGGGCGTGAGGTGTTTGGTGAAGTTCTATATCAAGGCTACGGTCAGACTGAAGCTGTACCGGTTTGCATGATGGGCCCCAAGGAGTGGTTCTCAATAGTGCCAGGTTCTGACCCACTGAGGTCTGCTGGTCGCGTCTTACCATTTGCTTATCTTGAAATTCGCGATCAGGAGAATCCCGACATTGGCGTCGCGCTGGGCGATGAAGGAGAAATTGCCATTAGATGTGACGGCCAGATGCTGGGTTTCTGGGAAGATGAGCAGGCGACAGCGGAAAGAACGTCAAGCGACGGCTTCATATTGACCGGAGACATTGGCAGGCTTGATAAGAACGGTTATCTATATGTGCTTGATCGAAAAGATGACATGATCATCTCGGGCGGGTTTAACATCTGGCCTTCAGAACTTGAAAACATCATTTTAAGCCACCCGGCAATAATGGAAGTTGCAGTATTCGCAGTACCTGATGAACATTGGGGCGAGGCGCCTGCGGCGACCTGTGTGGTGGGTCATGAGGTAAACGTCAGTGCTCAGGAAATTATAGCCTTGTGTGCTAACAGGCTCGGTTCCTACAAAAAACCATCCAAGGTGTTTTTCCAAACCGATCCCTTACCGAAGAGTCCTGTGGGGAAAGTTCAGAGAAAAGTCTTACGCGAAGCGTTTTGGCAGGACCGAAGTCGCCGCGTCAGTGGCAGCTGAGCAGTTGTTCCTGTAAGCAGATTAAGGTAGCGTTTACCCCACATGATTTAATTGCAGTTAACAAATCAGGAGAGATCACTATGGGTTTAAATTTAGCCGCTATGGAAAAAATAACAGCGGATGTTCAGATGAAGGAACTCGACTGGGTGGAAGTAGGGCCTGGCTCTTACTTCAAAGTGTTGACTGTCCATGAGCCCACCAACACTGTCGCGTTCGGCTACAAAATGGACCCCGGGGCACCTGATTTCCCGTCGCATTTTCATATATGTCGAGCCATGGCCTGGACAGTCAAGGGCTGGTATGGCTACCGGGAATCTAAGAACCCTGAAGAAAGCAGAGTCACAACGGGTATGTTCTCGTATGAAGCCGCGGGATCGTTTCACACGCCGTTCAGTGATTGCCCAGAAGGATTTGAAACAGTCGGCATATTTGAAGGCGACACTGAGATTCTTCTCCAAAATCATGCCGAAGCGAACCCCAACTCTGAGCGAATTGGCGATCTGCTGGTGAGCGATTTCATCGACTGGGCGAGCCCTTCGACTCATATTGTGCATCTGGACGGATCGATAACGGGTAACCCCACCTTCAAATATGATTTTACTGATGGCGTAAACACGTTTAAGACTTAGTGGGCACTCAGTAGTACGGGACTATAATGGTAAGCGTTGCCTGACACCCGCCTCTGGCACGATAAAGGGTGTTACTGAAGCTGTCTGCCTGAAATGATATACGTTACTGCAACAACTAATTACCGATGATCTGTAAGAGATAAGCAAACAAGGATAACGATGAAACTATATACCGGTGACCTCAGCCCCTACTCCGCCAAGGTTCGTATGCAGATCTATGCGATGGGCATTGAGGATGACATTAAATTTGATCTTCCTGTGCAGTTCATGATGGGGAAAATGTCAGAAGTATCACCCATCGGACGTATTCCGGTTCTTGAAACCGAGCAGGGCCTGATCCCGGAAAGTGAGGTAATCGCGGAATATCTCGATGAGCTTTATCCTGACAAGGCATTGCTGGGTGCCACGCCAAAGCTGCGTGCCGATGCAAGAGTGATTTCTAGAATTGCTGACACTTATCTGATGAATAACATCTTTCTGTCTCTTAGCCAGCTAAACAAGGAGACCCGTGTTGAAGCCGTTCTTGATCTTCTTCTTGGCCAGGTTCAACGAGGCATCGGTGCGTTAGAACAACATATCGGAAGGGGCGATTTTGCTGTAGGTCAGCTGCTTACAAGGGCTGACTGTTCGCTGACCCCTGCACTGTGGATGTGCACCAGCACAATTCCAAGGCTCGGCACTGACAATCCTATTCAGCCTGGCTCCCGGGTCGCCGACTACTGGCAGAAAATCCAGAAAAACAAATACGCCCAGAGAATCCTGGGTGAGATGAATCGAGGCCTGCAGGCGAGACTGGATGGCACGGAACGCCGCATGGCGGAACAAGCCATCGCCAGCGCTCGTGACACTAACCGGAATTAATCTGGCTTCACGCGATGCACCTTAAGCTAAGATGCATCTTAAGCTAAATAGTTAGCACAGACCTCGCTCTCGTTAAGTCTTCCTCTGCCCACCTGCTATCTCCTTATATGTCTGAATGTTATAGTGCTGAAGAAGGTAGTAGACGCGAGAATGAATTATGACTAAACAGATTATGCTAGTACTGACAGAACCCACAGAAGGCAAGGAAGACGAGTTCAACGACTATTACGAAAACCTTCATTTAAAGGAAGTGCTGAGTTCCACGGTACTCAAAACTGCACAGCGATATAAACTGGTTGATCAGGCTGGGGAAGACTGTCCCCTGCCTTATCTTGCGTTATATGAAGGAGACAGCAGTGATGCCGCCAGCCTTATTGAGAATTTGAATGAAACTCGCTCGCAACGGCAACAAAGCCGCTCACTCAATAAACGAACCGGTCGGGTGTGGGTGTTTGAAGCCATAGGCCCTGAACACGCGGAATCAGAAGACCGATAGGCCACCATCCACTGGCAGCGTGATGCCCGTAATGTAACCCGCCTTATCAGATGCCAGAAAACAGGCAGCGTGAGCAATATCCCAGGCACTTCCCATCTTTCGCCCCAGTGGTACCTGCTGGTCTCGCTCAGCGATAACGGCTTGACGGGACTTATCTGCGGAAACTCTGGGTTCGATTGCCATTGGTGTATTCATCAATCCAGGCAGAATCACATTTGCACGAATTCCGTAACGCGCGTTGGTGGTGGCTAACTGTTCTGTCAGGGCGATAACACCCGCTTTAGTCGTTTTATAACCGACCAAAGGGTAAGGCTTAATGGCTGCCATGGATGCGATGTTAATGATTACCCCGCAACCTGCACTACGCATATACGGAAGAACGTGCTTGGATGTGAGCACCATGCCAAGAAGATTGATTTCAACCAGCAAATTAAATGAGTCTGGCGTAATATCTTCAATACGCGCGTCCTGCCCGGCGATACTGACACCGACATTGTTGTGCAATATATCGACTTGATGCCATTGGTCGATAACCTGTTTCACCATAGTCTGGATATCTGGCTCGCGTCGTACATCTGCCTGAATGGCAAAGACCGTGTGACCTTCGGCTTCGATCATGGCTGCAGTTTCCCTGGCAGCCGACATATCCTTGTCAGCAACAGCGACCTTTGCACCTTCCCTGGCAAACTGAATCGCTGTAGCGCGACCATTGCCGATGGTTTCCCCGGGTGTCTGTCCCCCACCAACGACGATGGCAACTTTATCTTTAAGCAGCATGATCAATAACTCGACAAAGAAAGTTCTACAGAATCTATAGACGTCATCTGGTGTCGTACAGCGGCGCCGCCCTGACTTGGAAATCAGCAAGGTAACTGGGGCTTGAATTACCGTGCTGCATCCATTTCACGCCAGTTGTCAGAACCGCACAATCCCTTCCAGGGTATAGGAACGACCTATACCGAGGTTACGGAATTGACTACCCGCGATATTGTAGGCGTGCTGTATAGTCATTTCATCGCCTAAATTGCGCCCAGTGACACCCACTTCCCAACGTTCATCGCTCGCAGCCAGTGCTATTCGGACATCGAACTTTGTAAATGAATCCTGGGTGGCGTAAACAGCCTGGGTCGGCTGAACAAAGTACTCACTAGAACGATACATCGATGCAGAGGCTTTGAGCATAATTGCATCAGTAAGCTGTGATTCCCAAAGGGCACTGAGGTTGATTTCCAGGTCAGGCGATCGTTCAAGCTTTTCACCTTTCTGGTTTTCTGTGTTACTGACCGAATCACAATCCGCGTTTTTTGGTGCTCCACTGGCATCTTCCACGCATTGAGCCCCGGCGAAGTCATCATATTGGCCATCGATCCAGGAAAATGACGAATGCAGTCTCAGGTTAGCCGAAGCCTGCCAACTGAGCTCCAATTCCGCACCGTTAACGGTCGCGCTGCCGGCGTTGCCGATAATGAACTGAGTGCCATCATAATTGGAAGTCTGTAGATTGGTAAACTCAGTGGTGAACACTGCAATAGCCAGAGTTGCCGCTCCGGCAGCAAGGTTAGTTTTCATGCCAAACTCCCAGCTCTGCGCTTCCTCATCTTCGAAATCAAAAATGCCGTTGCCCTGTTTTAGCGTCAGCCCGTTGGCGATATCATCCGATGTGACCGATGATACACCGACGTATTGCTGCAGGTAGGCGGCATCACTGGCCTTAAGCAATAGCTGAGCACCTAACTTGGAGTCATTTGCCTTCAAGCCCCCGGCTTTGGAACCCTCTGCATAAGCCAGGTAAGTCATCATGTCATCATTGACATCAAACTGAAAACGAACGGATGGGTCGAAGCTGTTATCAGAGCGTGTCTGTCTATACAGATATTCAGGATCGTGACCAGCGGTGCTTTGCGTTACTCGCACCGGCTCAAAGGTACTGCTCCCAGAGAACAGTAGCGGCCAGGATTTACCGATGCCATCCTGATCCTCTTCTGTGTAGCGCATATCAATAATGGTGCGAAACCGATCACTCAATTTCCAGGTCACTTGTCCGTAAACAGAGAAAGCGTCGCTGTCACGAGTAAAGTTACGATCCATGCCCGAACCATGGGTAAAAGCCAGCGCCAGTGGCGGAATAGTCATGCCAACCGCGATGGGAAGGCCGATTACACCCTGCCAGAACAATGGATGAAACGGCGAGAACTGGCGCGTTGTTAACTCGGATTTCTGGTACCAGATGCCTGCGATATACTCGATTGCCTGATCAGCAGGTGACAGTATACGCAGTTCCATCGTGTTCTGATCGTACTCATCAAACAAAGCCGTGTTTAGAATCGCTTCCGGATGGCCATCAACGTCCAGGAACCATTCATTTTCGTATCCCCAATATCCTGCAACCGCGATCAGCTCATGGCCAGCCACTTGGGTTTCCGCTTTCAGCGTTAACGAATTCCATTCATAGTTATAAAAGTCTTCTTTTTCTACACCGGTACTGACACTTCTCGTTTTATCTGACTCGTATTCCTGATTAGGATCAGTGGTCGCACGCGACATCAGGCCTGGCGCTACCAGCTGGTTATTGCGTCCATCGGTATTTGATTCACCTGTCTCGAATTTTAAATAAATACTGGTATCATCACTCACATCCCAGTCAAAGCTAAGGCGAACAGCGTTGATTTCATGATCGCCATCTTCTTTATCCAATGCAATATTTTCAGTATAGCCATCCAGGTCACTGACTTTCACCGCGAGACGCGCTCGCACACTATCTGATAATGCACCCGACACATGACCAGCCACCGTATATCCGCCATATTCGAGTTCGGTGCCGACTTTCAGGCTAGCTTCAAATTCATCGGTTGGTTTTGCACTAATCGAGCTGATTGCCCCTGCAATCGTGCTTTTACCGAACAATGCTCCCTGGGGTCCACGAGCTACTTCAAGCCGCTCAATATCAAGAAACGCTGATTCCATGCATTTCCCACGACCGCAATAGACATCATCCACATATACAGGTACCGATGAATCAAAAGCCAGATTGGTAATCCCGGAACCCAGGCCACGAATACGCACTGCCCAGCTACCAAAAGTCTGCTGAACCTGCAAGCCGGGTATAAAATTCTGAGCATCGCTTATATCCTGGATATCAAACGTATCCATGAATTCACCGGTTACGACGCCGACAGAAATAGGTACATCCTGAAGATTGGTAGCCCTTTTTGTAGCCGTGACAACGACCTCTTCCAAAACCTGCGTTTCTGCTGCGAGTACATATCCAGGCAGAATAAAAAAGAACATCGATAGAAACCTAATTATTTTTGAGTGCATGAGTAAGCCTTCAAGTTGTTTTTGACTCAAAACAGTCTCTCCGAGAAAAATAAATTAGTCAAGCCATTGTACTAATTCTCTGACCTTCAGAATTCATGGCAGCTACCTGAGTAGATCGTGGTAAGGCGTAAACTGTGCTAATGCGACCTGGCTAAAGAGTAAAAGCTTGTTAAACCAGATACAGGTCCTAACGTGGGCCCATACTATTTGTCTTTCCTTAGACTAATCTGGCACCTGACTCTGACACCAGAGTTGCTGGCCCAAAACTCGACTCCGAAATTTTGATTTATACGTGGTGACGAACTAACATGGGTAATCCTAACAGCCAATAGAAAGGCCCTGCCAATGCCAACTGTCAATGACGATACCCCAGCACATCTGCGCGGCAACGGGAGACCGGTAGCCGAGGAACGAACAATCTCTGATTTGAAGGTCAATGGCTCGATCCCCAGGGAACTGGATGGACGTTACGTTCGAACCGGCGCCAATCCCCTCAGTGGTACCAGTGAACACCCATTCTTCGGTGATGGCATGATCCATGGGGTACGCTTACATGACGGCGAGGCAAAGTGGTACCGGAACCGCTACGTGCAGACCCCCTTCATTAAGGATCCGTCAGTAGACATCCTCGATCCTTCTGTACTCGCTGACATGACGGCATCCAAGGCGAACACGCATATAGTGGGTCATGCTGGCAAAATTCTAGCACTTGAGGAAGGCCATTTTCCCTATGTGGTTGACGGTGATCTGAGTACTGTCGGTCCCACCGACTTTAAAGGTGTTCTGAAAGGCTCATTTACCGCACATCCAAAAATCTGCCCTGTGACTGGAGAGTTACTCGCTTTCGGCTACTCAGCATTCGAACCCTACCTGCGCTATCTGCGCGTATCGGCCGAGGGCAAACTCGTACAGACCGAAAACATCACGGTTGGCGGTCCAACCATGATGCACGACTTCAACATCACGCAGAATTACGTTATCTTCATGGATCTGCCTGCCGTCTTCGACTTGCAACTGGCAATGAGTGGCGAAATGCCAATACGATGGGACGACGACTATCCGGCACGCCTGGGCGTGATGCCGCGCGATGGTACAGATGACCAGGTGAAGTGGTATGAGATCAATCCCTGCTATGTATTCCACCCGATGAACGCCTATGAAGATGGCGACAAGATCGTACTCGACGTTGCTCGTTTCAGCCACATGTGGCGGGATTCAGCCATGGATTTCCCATCGCCGGAACTCTGGCGCTGGACTATCGATACCAGAATCGGCAGGGTTCAGGAAGAGCAGATCGACGACCGTCCCGCTGAGTTCCCGCGGGTCGCCGACAGCGTAATCGGCCTGGAACATCGCTATGGATACATGATGGGTATGGCCGATAACGGTAACCCGGATGACCCGATGAGCACAGCTGGCACCATTTTGAAATATGACCGCCTCACAGATACGCGGACACAGATTGAATTGGGGCGTGGCTGCGTCGGCGGAGAACCGGTATTCGTACCCAGTGCCAGTCCTGCCAGTGAAGATGATGGCTATCTCATGACCTACGTGCATGATGCGCAATCGGACACCAGTCGCTTTGTCATCATGGACGCCGCAAGCATGGACAATACGCCGGTGGCGTCAATTGAGTTACCTCGCGTCCCGAGCGGATTCCACGGCAGCTGGATTCCAGCGTCAATCGCCAACTGAAGTTGAAAGCAAACTGCCACTGGCGCGTTCAGCCAAGCATCTGGCATGCGCTATATACAACTATCCGCAACCAGGCCAGTCATGACCCAATTAACTTGGGTGATGGCGCCCTGATTCTGGCAGTCCTGGCAACATCGACACGGTAGCGGCTTTTTCAGTCTCTAATGCTGCCTTATCGCCCTGGCGGCAAATGCTGCTGATCGCTCAAGGCGGCAGAATCCCGGCGCTCGTTTAATTCCGCAAATCAGAAATTCTATCGCTTTTTATTTCAAGCCTTTTCAATCATAGCAGTCACGCATTGATCTCCTGCCCGCCTTTGATCACCCTCAGCTTGCTATGGTCCTGAAGCACCTTGATATCTTCAATTGGATCACCCGAAACGATAACCAGATCAGCAACCGACCCAGTTTCGAGGGTTCCTGAGCGTCCCGATTGATCCACAGCCAGACCACCGTTTCGAGTCGCGCAAATCAACGCCTGCGCAGCTGTCATACCAAACAACTCCACAAAATACTGCAAATCCTTGGCGTAGGTTCCATGGGGCGCAATACTAATGCCGTAGTCACCGCCAACCACTAATCGCACTTGCGCGGCCCGGAGTTTCCTGACTGACTCAACCGTTGCTTCGATCTCTCTTTCATAACCTTGTTGGCGAACGACCTGCCGGGAGACTCCCAGGCTCTCACACTGAGCAAGGTATTGAACCTCCCAGGCGATAGCAGGTCCCACAAACAATTCATCTTTGTTGGCCGCGAGCAACTCAACCGCTTCATCATCAAGATAATTTGCATGACCTACATAATCCACGCCGGCCCGCACAGCCTGTTTGACTGCCGCTGCAGAACGCGCATGACAAGCCACCTTTAACCGTCGACGATGGGCCTCATCGACAATCGCCTCCACTTCCTGGTTGGTAAAACACAGTTCCCCCGGTGGGTTTATCGGATTAATCGCTTCACCGTCGATGAATATTTTAACCACATCAACGCGCAATTTACGTTGTTCGCGAACCGCCTTTCGCAGTTCCCAGGGTCCGTCTGCGATCTGACTCAGACCACCACCTGAATCAATATTGCTCGCGGTCGCACCCAGGTCACGACCCGCAGCAAGCAATCGCGGACCGACGATCTGGCCCTGATTGATAGCATCGCGTAATGCCACATCAATGCAATAGGTTGAACCAAAACTAACGGCTGATGTAAATCCGGACTGGAGCATTAATCTCGCATTGTTGACAGCGGTGATAGTGGCCTGTTCAACCGGTGTCTGGCCAATAGCAAATGGACTTGCATCGGCAAACGACAAATGAGCATGCGTTTCCGTCATACCCGGCATAACAAATCTACCGTCAAGATCACTAACTTCCGTGTCGGTCGGTGTCGGCGGCAGCTGATCGCCTGGCCCTGCGAAAAGAATACGACCGTCGGCGATCCATATCGCCGCTGCTTCAATTACCGATTCGTCTGTAGCGGTAAACAATCTTGCGTTGCTAAAAACCTGATTTTGTACTGGCATAAACATTCACCCGAATTCTATTCCGTAAAGAACGATTCCTTCATTTCCCCGTCTGCGCCGTACACCGATTCTCCTCGCTCCACCAGATAGGCCTGATTGATACTCTCTTTAATGTTGGCACCGCTCAATAGCTCAACCATTTTTGTGTAATTAGGATGCTTGAAGTGAGCAGCCAGAGACTCGCTATCTGCCCACAGCTCATACACCTGGATACGGGTTGGCACCGACGGATCGGCGGCAAAACAATAGTCATGGCATCCAGGTTCATCTACCCGGGTGGCCAATTGCACTTCCCGGATCAGGTCAACCGCCTGGTCACGGTCAGCCTGGTTTTCAAATCTCAGTGCAGCAACGACAACAATCATGAGCGGCTCTCTTAAATAATCTATTTTTAAATTCAGGCAACGTCAGCCAAGGTCCAGCGCCTATGAGATGGTCCCTCTACTCCACGCTTTTCTCGTGCATGTTCCGGATATACAGAAGCTGTATATAAGTCCCCATAAGAATCCATGGCCAATTGATGAATATAGATCGCAATATCATCCACTCGCTTTATCACCTCACCGGTGTCCTCGTCGAGAATAGCCAGGTTGCTCATCTTGTCGCTGGCAAAAACCTTATTGCCATAGGTGGCAATACTCAGCGGTGCAATATGTGTCCACTCATCAATATAGTTCCCTTCTGGGTCGAGCCGCTGAATACGGTGTTGGCACCCTTCTGCCACTCGCGTTCTGTGCTCTGCGATCTGTCCGGGAAGCGTCATGTAATCGTGAAAGTTACCACCGCACAGGTCGGCCACCAGCAGACGCCCTTTGGAGTCCTGAGCAAGGGCGTGCGGCGTATGGAATTCGCCAGGCCCTCGACCCCATTGGCCAACGGATTTGATGAATTCGCCTGCTTGGGTAAACCACATGAGTCTTGAATTCCAATAGCCATCGGCAACGACAATATTGCCGTTTTCCTGGACAATAACCGCTGTAGGACCATTGAAATGATTTTCATCGTCTCCCCATTGCGCAAAAGTGCCCAAGGTCAGCAACAATTCACCGTTGGGGTGATATTTCTTTACCGTGTGACCGTCACGATCCGTGGTCCAGAACATGCCATCCGTTTCGATATAAAGCGTATGTGCACCAAGCGCGAAACCACGTTGGTCAGATGGTCCCCATTTGCCCAAATAGTCCCCGTCACGGTTAAACATGGAGATACTGCTCTTACCCATTTTATCTCGCATCGCCAGCGGATGCGCGGCCCAGTGCTCAATATCGCGGGTAAACAGATAAATTATGCCCTGCTCATCCACAGCGACACCTGATCCCATCTCGAACTGCATACCGGGTGGATATCTGGGCCAATTATCCGCCAGTTTATAGCCACTGCGGGGATCACCATTTTCTGTATTGTTATCGACATCGTGAGAAGTGCACATATTCGAGTTACCAGAAAGAGATAACGACAGACTAACTGTGTTAGACCGCACTAACAAGTCGGTCCCCCAATGGCCACGCTAAGGGAGCAATGTTAACTTCTGTAAAGGCGCCGCGGTACTGACTTGAGCGGGTATTTCACTCGCTTTAAGAGAGCCCACGACAAACTTAATCGGCTTCATCAGTTACTTTTTGCCGAGCGGCAGATTTGTCTTTAAACCACAGAGCGTTTATCTCTACGAACTGTAGCGATACTGTAGGGGTATCCATATCAGCGAAGATTGCGCCGACCGGACAGGCCGAGACACAAACATCGCAGTCAGTACAGCTACCCGGATCAATAAAGCAAATTCGATCTTCCTCATCGTGATGAATGCACTCTACCGGGCATACCTCAACACAAGAAGCGTCGAGTACATCAATACAGGCTTCTGTGATCACATAAGTCATGGCGAAATACCAGAAAATTTCTTAGCCGCCCGAATGCTCAGTCAGCGCTTATAAAACCCTGATCCCCAGTACACGTATCTAGGTACAAAAAGTCAAGTGTGATGGTTTTTGCCTGGGCAACTCTTTACTATGGGTAATAAGTCATGCCAATAATCACAACAACCGGTATCGATACTGAATCATTCCAGGTGCGTCTATGTCTTCCAATGCTATAACAGCAACTCTAGCCAGACTCATCAATGCAAACAACAATATCACCGAGGCAGAAGCGTCCAATAGCCCGAAAAACGATTTATCAACCACCTTTCCACTCATGGCGATTGGTGATGCTCTCGATATGGGCCACGCTGACGACGGCACACCTTTAATCGATCCACGTCTATTTGACAGCCCCGAATTTGCGCGTAATCCCTACCCTTATTATCGAATTATGCGCGATCACTACCCGGTGTATCACGATAAGCTCCACAATTGTTACTACATCAGCCGTTATGCAGATATAACAGATTGCTATTTTGACGACCAGGGATTCAATACAATTCCCAAAGGTTCTTCAAGCGGTGTTCTGGGTAACACCCAGCTGGAACTCAGTGGTGTCGAGCATCGCCGCAGACGCAATCTGTATGGCCAGCATTTAGTTGGCAAGTCACTGGCCAATCGGCTGCCATCGATAGAGCGATTAGCAGAACAGATGATTTCAGCCTGGGATGAAAAAACCAATACCGATTTCATTGAAGATAATAATGGCGTCAGAACCATTGAACTGGGTCGTGCCTTTGCCAATGAGTTCCCCATCAGCGTTGTCTGTCAGGTTTTAGGCTTCCCTGATGAAGCCAGAACTGATTTCTATTACTGGTACAACTCAATGATGTCCGGTCTTGGCGGTTCGGCAGGCCATCAGCAGGGCCTGGAAGCCCGCCAGCATCTGGAAGACTATATAGAAGGTCTGGTGGAAGAGCGCCGCACAACACCCGGCTTTCTTTACGATAACGACGGTCAGCAACTAGGCAAAGACATCATCACGAAGTTATGTGAGAGCAAAATAGACAATGACTATCTCTCTACTGAAGAGATTACATCGAACATCGCGTTGGTGGTTGGTGGTGGTGGTGAAACCACGAGAGGCGCCATAATGAACATCTGGTACCTACTGCTACAGCACGAGGATCAATTGGCAGAGGTCATAAAAGATGATTCACTATGGGATGCGGTATTCCATGAAACATTGCGCCACTCTACCCCTATTGGTGGTCAGCCACGACACAACAGTTTTGACATCACCCTGCACGGCATCGATATACCAGCGGGTTCTCTTATTAACATGGTTGATTTTTCTGCTAACCACGATGATCGTGTATTCAAAGATCCGGAAACGTTTAATATATTCCGAGATGATCTTTATTACGGCAAACTACTTCGCAGCGGCTACGCCAAAGACGGCCGTTCAAGCCATATGGCTTTCGGAGTCGGACCTCATCTATGTCCAGGGGCCTGGATATCGCACCAGGAAGCAGCCATCGGTTCTCGTTTGCTAAGCAAACAGATGAAGAATCCCAGGCTCAACAGGCAGCGCATGAGAAAAGACATCGATGGTAAGAACCTGGCGCCTTTAGGCCTGGCTTCAGCAAGAGAGGTATGGATCGATTACGAATTGGAATAATTATGTAGTGTGAACCACCCAGGAAAGAAAACCATTGTGAGCACAGTCAAAGGCGAGCCACCGACCGTCGGTAAAAACGGGGTCCAGATTAAACGCAAAGTCTCCCTGGGCGGCCAGGGTTACCGCACTTACGAGATTTACCAACGTCAGCGCGTTGGCGAGTCCACTGCCAAACTCAATCCTGGACAACTCACAAATGCAGAGTTTATTAACGACCCTTACCCTGCATTAAGCCTGCTTCGAGATAATTATCCCTGCTATCGTGACTGGCGAGCGAACGCATTCTGGATCTCACGATACGACGATGTCACGTCAATTTTTGTCGACGACGCCAACTTCGAATCTCGATCGAAATGCTGGTTTTACGGGGTAGAAAACTATGGCCGTGACTTAGGCCAGCAGCTTACGGTACTCAATGCCCAGGCACAGGCTTACCAGAGCCATGTACCACAGATTATGCAAGACATTATCAATCGAGCTATGCCCAGTGGGAACATCAATCTAGCTACCGAATTTGCAGCGCACCTGCCAATAGAACTATTAGCCCGATCGCTGCAATTACCAGTACAGGATTATGCTTTCTTTGCCCGTACCTACTGGCAATTGCAACAGGGTTACCAATGGGAACCTCAGGCTCAGAACAACGGCTTGATGGCAATGAAAACCCTGACCGAGTATTTCCGACCACTTTTAAGCCAACGCCTCAAGAACCCATCGAACGATCTGATATCCGCTATCGCTAGCGTGGAACTGGAGGATGGACCTGCTACAGCTGAAGATCTTGTGATCACTTTACTGGAAAGCGATCATGAGACCCTGCATGGTGGCCTGGCCAATATGTGGTACCTGTTATTAAACCATCCTGAGCAATTACAACTGCTCCATGCAACACCACGCCTGATTAAACAGGCCTGGTTTGAATCGCTGCGGCATTCACCCGCCGTGCTGGCAGCCAAACGATTCTCCAGGCATGAAGTGGAACGTTTTGGACAATTGTTACCCGAAGGGGCGATGATGATCTGCTCTGCGGCAGCCGCCAATCGTGATCCTGAGATATTTACCGATGCAGAACTTTTTTTAGTCGGACGCAAAGATCTTTGCCAACGAGAACCACGAGGCATGTATCGTGCTGATGGCCTGCCCGCTGGCATAACCCTGGGACTGGGCAAACCTACAAAATATCCAGCGATACCGGAAGACCGACCGATATCACTGTATGCCCTGACTCGAAATGCTGTGGTTGAGGTGTCAAGCATGATCCTGGAACAACTAACCAATCTGCGCTTAACCAATACTGCAGATCCCAGTTTACGCAGTTTACGCCTGGGCGATATGCGTACCTGCTGGGATCTGCCAGCTGAATTCGATAATTGACACGAGACTAACCATGGTGGAACTAACAGGAAAGAATGCAATTGTAACGGGCGCCGCAATGGGTATAGGTAAGGCTTATGCCACAGCCCTGGCAGAACAAGGCGTGAATATATCGATCTGTGACATCGATCCGGCCATCCTGGATATCCCCTTCACACTTGAATCCACGGGCGTGCAAACATACGCCACTGTAGCCAATGTCGCCAGCCCTGATGAGGTTCGAAATTTTGTCGACACCACCATTTCAACTTTTGGCCACATCGATATCCTCATCAATAACGCCGGACAATGTCATGTGAGTCATCCTGACGATGACCTTGACAAATCAATGCGCGATTACGAAAAAATGGTGGGCACTAATCTCAAAGGTGAATACCTGGTCGGCCGAGCGGTCATAGAACAAATGCTAAAGCAGGAGACACCAGCCGATATTATCAATATCGCGACCGACCACATGGTCACCTGTGGAACGCCGGATGAGCTCTGCCCCCGTCTACCCCAATGCCCCTGGGGTAGTTCACCCCGGCCTTCCGGTGGCGGTGAGGTGATGGATATATACGATGCATCAAAATGGGGCTTAAACGGCTTCCTGTTCGCATGGGCGAAAGCCCTGAAACCCCACAATATAAGGGTTAATGCTATCTGCATGGGTGCAACCGACTCGCACATGATCCGGTCCTTTTATGGCTTTGCGGCCGATGAAGAAACGACAAACCCTGATGCGAAAAAGGTCATAGAGACCTGGATGAGCGCAACAGATTCTGCCCAGGTGGTTATTGATCTGCTCAAGGAAGGGCCAGCAGGCCGCACAGCACGTAACCTCAATCTATGCGTTGGCCGAAGGCCCGAACTCGAACCCGTCTTGCCACATAAATACATTCTTGAGGAGGACCTCCATGCAGGATCTTAAAGGCAAGGTTGCAATCGTATCGGGTGCCTGCCAGGGCCTGGGCAAGGCTATCGTGCACGCCCTGGTAGCACAAGGTGCCAGTGTTGTCGCGTTTGATAAGCAGCAGGGCATCATGGATGCGGTGGCCGAAATTACCTCAGAATCTGAAAAAAATGTGCTCGGTCTGGTCGCTGATGTATCCCTGATTGATGATTGTAAACGAGTATTAAGGTGTGCCCTGACTGAGTTCGGCGGGGTTGATATTCTGGTTAACAATGCCGCGACCTATCGCCAGACCCCGGTTACTTCGAGCTGGGATCAGGCCGTAGCTGACTGGGACTACATTATGGACACCAATCTTAAAGGGGTTCTCATGTTGTCGAGATTATGTATTCCAGAACTCAAGGCCCGTGGCGGTGGCGATATCGTCAATATGTCCACCTATTATGTATTGCCAGCACGTTCACCTGGCACAAATTCCGCAACCACCGATCTCTATAACGCATCTAAATGGGCGTTGAACGGTTTTACCGATGCCTGGTCGAGGGCCCTCAGCAGGGATCATATTCGAGTCAATGGCATGTGTATGGGGGCCACTGACACGCCCATGCTGCGCAGTTTATTTAGGAACAATGAATTACCCAGTGCATTGTCAGACAACGTGATGCAACCCCAGGGGATTGCCCAACAGTTGATAGATCTATTGAACGACGGTCGAACCGGTGAAAACATAGGCGCCTGGATTGGATCACCCATAGAAATACCACCGAACCCATTACCGCATCAACTGATCAGCGGTTGACCTTGGTTCCTGCCTGACTCTGACCCCACCGTTCTACTTCAAAAAAACTAGTTGAACTCCTCGGTGGTATACAGGGATACCTTCATCTGTTCGCTCCAGCCGTCGCGGGGTAGACCTGCCTTGACCCGGAGTTCACCGATAAACTGTCCTGCATCTGGTATCTGTTCCCAGACCGAAGGGAGATAAGTAGAACGGTGATCGCCTTGCTCAAGAATAACCCCATCGATTCCGGGTCTCAGTTGCGCTACCAGTTCCTCTCGGGTCCGGATGTCTACCTCCTGAGGTGGACTTAACACCGATATGTGTACGTCAACCTGGGTAAATTCCTCCAGCGTTAACGGCTTGAACCGCCTGTCCTGGAAGGCAGCGGCAATTGCATTATGGGCAACATCCACCACCAAATCACGTGAAGCCACCAGGCTACCAATACAGCCGCGGAGCCCGCCGTTGACTTTCAAAGTAACAAAACAGGCCAGTTTCTGACGTAGACTCGCATGGTATTGATTGAGTTTGATCTCAAAATTACCTCGCTGATCTAATTGGGCAAGAATTGCATTGCGCGCCAGATACAGTAATTGCTGTCGCTCAGCGCTACTTAAAATTTCGCGTGCCTGACTCGATTCGTTCACAACATAAGCACCATAGCCGACTACACGGCTTCTATCGCCGGCAGTATCACCTGAATTAATGACCTGCAGTTCACTGATCGATAGATTCTTGCGTTTCAGTACTTGCAGTAGCCCATTCAGGGGGTTAGCGCCACAAGCCTGATCACCTGAGAGCGTCGCGGAACAGGCTAATATCTGCCCTGAGGTATCAGCATCTTTCTGTCTTGCATCGGCATAACTTAAGAAGTGGCTGAGGTCAGAGCTGATCACAATCAGGGTTTCCGGCCCGCCCCACAGGGCCTCTATAACACGGGCAACATCATCCGCCGGGCATTGGCCAACCACGATGGGAATCAAACTAAAGTGGTCCAGGCATCGCTGCAGAAAAGGCAGCTGCACTTCTAAACTGTGTTCTTCTGCATGAGCTTTGGCAAGGCTCACAACCGAAGGCAATAGCCTGATCAGTTCAGTGCCATCCCGGTCAATACAGATGTCGCCCAGGGGCGTTGTATAAAAATCGGCGTCTGAAAGCGCCATGCCGCGAAAACCCAGCCGATGTGCCGGTCCCAAGACCACCACCCTTGATATACGATCGCGGCCATTAACCACCCGAGCGTAGGCCTTGGCAGCCGTTGAGCCGGAATAGATATAGCCCGCATGGGGCGCAACGATCGCCTTGGGACAGGTTTTATCTGTTGTTACGCAAGCCAGCAACTGATCGACAGTATGCTCCAAATCCAGGGTTTCAGCTGGATAAAACTGGCCGGCAACCGCTGTCTGTCTGGTTAAGCTCATGGAGCCATTCTGCGCTGAATCAATAGAATTTTAAAGTCAACAAAGCGCTATACTTTGAATATGAGTAATTCTTCAACGCCGACCCGCTACTGGCATCAGCTAGACGATGGTCGGCTTCAATGTGACCTATGTCCGCGCGCCTGCAAGCTACGCGAGGGTCAGCAAGGGTTATGTTTTGTCAGGGCCAGAGAGAATGACAAGGTGGTTTTAACAACTTATGGTCGTTCTTCCGGTTTTGCGATCGACCCCATAGAAAAAAAGCCGCTCAAGCACTATCTGCCAGGCACGCCAGTGCTTTCATTTGGAACCGCCGGTTGCAACCTAGCCTGCAAGTTCTGCCAAAACTGGGATATGAGTAAATCGAGGGAGATGGCAACGCTTGCAGATGCTGCATCACCGCAAATGCTGGCCAATGCTGCCAGCAACCTCAATTGTCGCAGCATAGCCTACACCTACAATGATCCAGTTATCTTTCATGAATACGCGATCGACGTTGCTGCCGCATGTCATGAATTGGGCGTTCGATCAGTTGCGGTTACAGCAGGCTACATCTGCCCTGAACCGAGAATAGAATTTTTCGCAGCCATGGATGCTGCAAATATTGATCTAAAGGGTTTTACCGAAAAATTTTACCATGAAATCTGTGGAGCGCATCTGCAGGAAGTACTCGACACACTGATCTACGTGAAGCATGAGACCGATGTGTGGCTGGAAATCACCACCTTGCTGATTCCCGGACAGAATGACTCACGACCTGAACTTGAGGCGATGTGCCAATGGGTGGTTGAGAACCTGGGGCCAGATGTACCGCATCACTTCACCGCCTTTCATCCCGACTGGAAAATGCGCGATATTAAGCAGACTCCGACGCAGACCCTGCAGCTGGCTCGCACTGTTGCCAGGCAGGCAGGTATTCGCTACGCCTACACCGGTAATGTTCATGATGCCATTGGTAATTCCACCTTCTGTCATCACTGCGATGAACTGCTTATAGAACGCGACTGGTATGAAATGGGTCGCTGGAATCTATCCGCCGGGGGCGTCTGTCCCAGGTGTGCAACGCCGCTCAAGGGCGTTTTCGAGGAAACACCCGGAGACTGGGGGTCAAAAAGACAAGCAGTCAGGTTTACGCAGGACAATTAACAAAAATCAGGGGTAAACAACCCCAGCATCTGAGCAAACAGCACGGCCCTGATCGCTTTAACCTGACGCTAGCGACTATCCAACCGGTTTCTGAAGGCAATTGACTGTGAACCACACTCCCATCAGACAAAGCTCCTCCTCTGTTTAATCTTTGGCCACGCTACTGGCCCTGACTGCCTAGCCAAACTTCAGCCCTTCAAAACTCCCGTCTTCGCGCCAGGCCTTGAGCAGTTCAAAAAAGCGAATCGAACCACCACCATAGGGTGCTGATTGCATTGCATTAGGATTAGGCTGGCCTTCATTGTTGTAATAACCCGGCGTACAATCGGCACCGCCTAAACCGCCCAACGGACCTCCAGAAAAACCTAGAATGGTCTTGACCCATTCTTCCTCGGCTTTTTCGGTCACTTCAACAGTGCTGTAACCCTCATTCATCGCATAAGCAATGATGTGTGCCTGATGTACCGCTGACTCATCCAGTAGATGAGGGAAATTAGCCGTAAAGCCACCTTGGGAGGTATTCATGATAAATACGTTAGGGAATCCATGACAACCCATGCCGTGTAAGGTACGCGTACCGTCTCGCCAGTGATCGCTGAGCTTCTTATCGTCTCGACCAATCACGTCGTAACCAGAGCGGCGAGTGTAACTGGTACCCACCTCAAAACCGGTGCTGTAGATAATGCAGTCCACTTCATACTCGACGCCATCAACAACCAGTCCTTTTTCTGTAATGCGTTCAACTCCCTGACCGTCAGTATCAACCAGTGTCACATTGGATCTATTAAAGGTGGGTAGATATTCGTCGTTAAAGGTAGGCCGTTTACAAAACATTTTATAGTAGGGTTTGAGTTTTTCGGCGACAGTTTCATCTTCAACAAATTCATCAACCCGAGCACGAATCTCTTCCATTTTTTCGAAATTCGCCATCTCGATCATCTGTTCGAGGCTCATATTGGAATTGGCCTTGGCCTTATTGAACTGATGAATCATCTTGCCAATGAGATCCGTCCAACCATCATTTACCAGATCTTGTTCCTGTGGAACGCCGGAAATCATGGAGTTGAAATTCTCCATGCGGTTTTTCTGCCATCCCGACTGCAAGGTCTTTGCCCACTCAGGGTCAGTGGCGGAATTACCACGAACGTCAACCGTCGATGGCGTTCGCTGGAACACATAAAGTTCCTTTGCCGCAGTACCCAGAAACGGAACACACTGAATCGCTGTCGCACCAGTACCGATAATAGCAACGCGTTTGTCAGACAGCTTATCCAGATTGCCAGCTGGACCACCGCCAGTGTAATCGTAGTCCCAGCGACTGGTATGGAAGCTGTGCCCCTTGAAATCTCGAACCCCGGGGATACCGGGTAATTTGGGCCGATGAAGTGGACCGTTCGCCATGGAAACAAAGCGTGCCTTGATCGCATCACCACGATTGGTCTTGACGATCCAGCGATCTATCGATTCATTCCAGCGCAGTTCCGTTACCTCGGTCTGAAATAGCGCACTGTCATACAGATCGAAATGTTTTCCAATTGCCTCGCTGTGATCAAGAATCTCACGTGCATAAGCGTACTTCTCTTTAGGGACGTAACTCAGTTCCTCGAGCAGGGGCAGATAACAGTAGGCTTCGATATCACATTGAGCGCCCGGATAGCGATTCCAATACCAGGTACCACCAAAATCACCGCCTTTTTCGATAATACATAAGTCTTTTATACCCGCTGCCCGCAACCTTGCAGCCGCCTGCAAACCGCCAAATCCACCCCCCACCAAGACCACTTCAACTTCATCGGTGACCGGGTCACGATCCGTTTTCTCATCAATATAGGGATCTTCGAGGTAGTGTGCGAATTCATCGGCTATCTCTACATACTGCTCATTGCCATCATCACGCAGGCGTTTATCACGTTCCAGCCGATAACGTTCGCGCAGGGCGTTAGCGTCAAAAACCAGATCATCTGTTATTTCACTCATAAGAATGCCCCTCCTGCTTCAACTTATCCGATTATGCCCAGAGTATACCCAATTAGAAAAACTAAGACAGGCTACTTATCCAGGGGAATAACACTGTCTGGGTTTCATCAATGTGCCATCCAGGTATCGGGAAGGGGGGTGAACCATCTTTTTTCACCGCAGGCTATCTGCTGCCCCAGCCTGGCCTCTCCTCCATGGCAGATTTATGGAATGGCTGACCTGAGACGCAATTCTGATGTTGTGGAACGCTGCAAGTTATAGTTTAAATCGTTAAATTTATTTTGTGGGATCGGGCAGCAACAATCAGGCTCATAGCCAATCCAGGCCGATAGCGGTGCTGTACAGCACACTGGCAAGCACCAGCAAGACACACAGTATCATCGCCATGTTGCACGCCACTGCGGTTGCACCGCTGGGCGTGTCATCAGCAAGGTAATCACGTCGGTTATTAAGAATCAACCAGCCAATGTAAGCGATGGGCAAAAGTAATCCACAAAAAGCTGAAGTAGGCAAAATAACGTAGGGCCCCATACTCGGCCAAAGAAAAACGCCCAGGATCGCTGGTGTCGGAACCAGACAGGCCAGCCGATACTGATGGGAATCCTCCTCAAAATCGAACATCTCCACCGCCGCAGCACCACAGGTCAGCATATGCATGACCAGTGAACCGATCGCCATGCCCAGCACACCCAGCGGAAATACAAGGCGCCCTACCAGATCACCCATACCCGCTGCTGCAAACATGGCACCCGCCTGCGCCGGCGCGAGCCTGGTATGAATCGTAGATTCACCATCATAAAGGCAAGCTGCCGCGGCAATGGAGATAAGACTTGTGACCAAAAGGTAGGGGATAACCAGCCCCAGGATAATGTCATATCGTGCCAGTTGCCGTTGTTCACGACCCCAGCCGCGCCGCAGCAGCGTGTACCCGTACACAAAGGTCATGTTGATACCCACGGCCGTGCCAAGGGCTGCCATCATAGTCGTCACGCCGAGCGCGTTATCCGGCAGTGAATGTGGCACAAATCCCTGGATAACAGCTGAGAAGTTAATCTCTCCGTTCGAACCTGCTCGGATAACCAGCCAGGCAAAACTCACGATGATCAGCACGGTCAGCAGTTTAATACCATGCTCAAACAATCGCACCGCTCGACCGCCCTTGCCATAATTCCAGACGGTAACAGCACAGCCGGTCCAAACCAGAACAGCCAGGGCAAACAGGTAAAGATGCCTGCCAAACGCATTTTCATCCCCTTTCAGGCTATAGCCGAAGGCGACTTCTATGGCTTCCTCCAACATGCCAGCGCTTAACGGGTAGTGAGAAAACCCCCATATGACACTGGATCCCAGTGCTGCAATAGCCCAAAGCCAGGCAAGACTCGGGGAAAGATGCTGCTTCATTGCCAAAAAAGGTCTTTGGCCCGTAGAAAGTGTCTGATGTGCAAGCGCAAACAGCATGATGCAGCCAATCAGGATAGCCACTGGCTGCACCCAGAGAAATTCATATCCGAACATCGAACCAATGGTCAGGGAGGTAATAGCCGAGCCACCCCCCAGGGTCATGGCACCCTGAAGCCATCCAGGACCGCCCTCTTTAAAATGCTGCAATACCGAGGTCATAACGACATCTCCTCAAGATTGATGGCAAGGTATTCTAAGAACCGCTTCGATGGGTGAGCATTTGCTCAGCGGTTGCATCAGTACCCTTTGGCAGACCAACCAGAGCAAGCCATTATAGGCACTAGCCCGGCTACCTGACTTAGCGATCACAAAGCGATGCGCCATCTCAGTCTGCCAGGCGCGGCAATTCTAACCCGCCCTGATTACTCATGCGGACAGCTTTTACCACACCACTGTCAGCCCAGATAAATTCAATCCTGAAATCTCGCGCTTGAAAGGAAAAGTGGTCCTCTTTATCCTCACGCATCGGCCCATTAAAGTACACAGATTGCACCATCAGGTCGCGACCATCAAAGGTAAATTTCAACCTGAAAGAGCCACCACCGTATGTCCCGGTGTACCGCTGATAATGGCTGTTGATATCAATTTCCGCGAGCTCTTCAGCAGTCCATAAGCCTTCGTGATCGCGGCTTTCCCGTTGAACCTGATAAATGAAAGCTGGCTCTATAAGACGACCCGAATGACCCCAGGCTCGATGCAGAAAGGTGAGAAGGCCACTGGCAGTTTCTGGGTCAAATTCAGCTATGCTCTGATGCCCCGGCATCATACCATCCCAGACCGTCCCCTTAACGGAGATGGGTCCCTGCAATCCCTGCAGGACAATTCTGGCAAGTCTCTCGCTTGGTCCTGTTACCCATTGCGATGCTGCAAGAGGCGGTCCAAGCGAGGTAATACCGCCGCCATCATTTGCATGGCAAATCGCACAGCGCTTTTTGTAGTACAACTCACCCTTGTCCTTTCGGGCCTGCTGATCAGCTGACAAAGGTTTTGCACCTGCAGCCAGGTCATCCCCTGCCCAGGTAAAGGCTGTTCTTGCTCTGGCAATGACTGGCCAAAGCTCATCGGGCGGATCAATAAACAACGGATGTGGCTGGCCAAGAACAACCCGGGAAAACGTATCTTCTCTGGTTACTTCAAAAATACCGGTCAACACCACTACCTGCTGCCATCGTTGATCCAGTTGCATTACGTATTCCAGGAGTCGATTCGCAGCCGCGGGATCCGCCCGGAACAGTTGGCGGACCAGGCCGCCAAAAAATCCCGTGGACTGCTCATCAAGTTCACTCCAGCCCATATCCCCCACCGCCTTGATTAAAGTCAGCTCGTTACCACGACTGGCAGACTGGATTGCCATACGCCTGATATCATCTAGATCGCGGCTCAGCACCCTGTCAGCCAGATAAGTGATAACTTCCTCATTTTTGTTTTTCCCTGCCAGGTATAAAGTCGCATGCTGCGCCATCGCGGCGCTTTTAGTCTGCCCGGCAAGGGCGAGAAGTACATCCACAGAAAGCAGTTCATGACCGGCTCTCAAGGCGGCAAGCCTGACCGAAGGATATCGACTGGAAAGTGCTTCTGCTACGGTTCTGTGATCAAGGCTACCACGTCCGTTCAGTGTCCAGACAGCATGAACTGCACCAAATTCGTGGTTTCCTTTAACCAGGCGCCGCAACGCCCGGTCGATGCCTTTGCCGCTTTGTCCAAGCAACAACCTCTGTGCAGTATCGCGATTCCAGCCGTTGTTGTCCTGTAGCCTGGCCACCAGTTTAAGCCCATCCGCAGGAAAGTCCGGATGGCTTGATCCTGAAGATGCCTTATCGCTTGTGATCCGCCATATTCGCCCCATACCAAGTGGCTTATCCAGGCCTCTCGACAGAGCCTGCGCGCGAAGCTCATCTGATAGAAAGATATGATCCTGAATAATACCGCGATACATATCCACCACATACAACGCCCCATCAGGCCCTACATCAACATCAACCGGGCGGAATCTTTCGTCAGTCGATGCAAGAAAGTCCCGCTGCTGCCATTCTTTGTCATCATAAAGAATATGCTGACTACCAATTATCAGGTCTTGCCTGCTCAAGCGCAGCTGAACCACTACATTCCCGGCCGGTTCAGCGACAAAAACATCCTGCCTGTACTCTTCGGGAAACTGGTCACCTCGGTAGTAGGCCATGCCACTTGCAGAAGTCGGCCTGGCAAGCCGGCCATCATCCCTCAAGACACCAGGAACATAAGCACGATTAACCCCAGGGTTGACTCTTACTGCATACACCTGATCGTTCCTGCTGATCGGAATATTCAAACCAGGCCCACCAGCGTTCCCCGCGGCAATAACCGGCTGGGCATCATAAAAATCACCCAGCAGGAAATTCGAATTGGTGTTGTAAAACAACTGGCCCTGATTATCCTGGGTGATCCCCCACTGACCTCGAAACAACGTTGCTTCTACTACCAGTTCATCGTCAATAATTCGCATTCGTCGATCAGATTTTGCATTGTAGAGCCAGTTATCAACAGCCATCAGCAAACCATTTTCCACATGCTCAACATTGCCAGGCAGATCGCCATAGCTGGCCAGCCTTTTCTTTGCCTGACAATCAATATCGATCGATCTCCCGGTCAGGCTGGGACAAAGCCACAGGTTCGGCGGCTCACCAATAAGCAGGCCTTCGTTGACAATGGCGATCGCTCTTGGCAAAACCAGTTGATCAAGCATGACCTGGCGTTGATCGAAACGGCCATCCCCATTTTCATCGCGCAGCCTGACCACGGCGCCCACGGGCTCTGTATCATTATGCCCGTAAGCATCAGGCATAAAACCGCGCATTTCTACAACATATAGATCACCTGTTTCGTCCCAGGCTATGGCAACAGGGTCTTCAACCAGAGGCTCTGCTGCAACCAGTTCAACCTTAAAGCCGGGGGCAACCGAGAAACCATGCAGCGCTTCAGATGGGCTCAATTCTGGCGCCGGCGGTGTTTCCAGCGAAAGGTAAGCCGGTTTCTGTTCCGCCCAGGCAACCTGGGATGCCACTACTAACATGGCTATAAGGTTAAGGTGCAACATCAGAATCTCATTTGCTTCAGATAAGCAAAGGACCGCTCGATCGACAATGCAGGGGCCGGCGGATTATCACGCTCAACAAAAAAATACCGGGTTCCCTGCGCCAGCGCTTTTCTGGCAAATGCAGGGAAATCGATTTCTCCATGGCCCACATCGGCAAAATCACCATTCTGGTCAATATCTTTCAGGTGACAACTTGAGAACCGGCCTGGATACCGCGTCAGGTAGTCTTCCAGCCCTCCACCACCTTTGACAACCCAGTAGGCATCCAACTGGAAACTCACTTTGTCCGGGGCGGTTTGTTCTAGCATCAGATCATAAGGCACAACACCGTCAACGGGTGAGAACTCCCAATTATGGTTGTGGTAGCCGAACAGAATGCCGTGCTCCATGCACAACTCACCTGCTTCGTTCAGCAGATCAATGGTGCGCTTAATCTGAGCCATGGTCTGAAAGTGCTCCGGCATTAAAGCCGGCAGGTTAAGGTACTTCTGACCCAAGTCCTGCGCATCAGCAATTGAATGGCGGACATTTTCCAACAGTAATTCAGGCCGGCCCCGCTCTCGAAAAACCTGCACAGCTTCTGAACGTGATAACTCAAAGAAGTCTGTCGGCAAAACCGGCGTAATTCTACCAACAGGAGCGACAAGATTATGTCTGGTCAGCAACTGCCGGACGTAATCCGACTTCCGACCTAAAAAACCCATGGCAGAAAATTCAACCTGGTTGTAGCCAATTTCTGCAACTCTAGCCAGGGTACCCTCGAAATCCGCCAGCATCAGTGAAGTCACTGTTGAAAGCTGCAGACCTATATCTACCAGTCTATGCACCTCTTTTTTATCCTTTCCAGGGCTATCTTCTCCTGGCTTCATGCTTTGACTACAACCACCCAGCAAACCTGAGCCAAGCGCCATAGCCGAACTCAGGTAAAGAAAGTCTCTTCGTAACATGTCACCCCCGTCAGCGGAATCAGTAGTTGAATCCTACCCTAATAAACGCTTAATTTTCAGCTTCTCTGGCTAAACCTAAACACAAACCTGGACACAAACCTGGACACAAACCTGAACCCAAATCTGGATCGATACTGGTATTCAATTTATGACCACTGCATTGGCTTGCGGTGGACTTCACAGCTTAAATCCATAGGCCAACGAAAAAGGCTCTCAGCCTGCTGCTACCCTACCTGAGAGGCTGTGATTTGCCAGCACCGTATTCTACAACTGAATTACCAGGCAGGCCTGACCGGGGCTCAGCCTGAAAGGCAATACTGCTTAATGAAAAAGAAGATTTCGTCGCCACAAAAAACGACTATAATGGCCTGTTACTGCATAATTTCAATTTTTCCATCAACAATCGCAATCGAGCCAGCTGAGATGATATCTGACCAAAAAAGTAAACTAAGCCAACTCAAAGAGATGACTACCGTAGTCGCTGACACCGGTGACTTTGAGGCCATCAGTCAATATGCTCCCGAGGACGCTACCACCAATCCATCGCTGCTCTTAAAAGCAGCGCAGATGCCCGGTTACCGACTGATTGTGGACGCTGTTATGGCAAAAGTAAGGCAAGGCGGTCACACCGGCCAGGAGCAACTGTCAACGGCAATGGACCTTCTGGCCGTGGCTTTCGGCAAGGAAATCCTCCAGGTCATCCCCGGCCGAGTCTCAACTGAAGTTGACGCTCGATTATCCTTTGATACTCAGGCTTCCATAGCCAAAGCAAGGCGTTTGATTGAACTGTACGAAGCAGCGGGTATATCCAGACAACGTGTACTCATTAAAATGGCTTCCACCTGGGAGGGCATTCGCGCCGCCGAGCAACTGGAAAAACAGCACATAAACTGCAATCTGACCCTGCTGTTTAACTTCAGCCAGGCTGCCGCTGCCGCCGATGCGGGTGCCTTTCTCATCTCCCCCTTCGTCGGCCGGATTCTCGATTGGCATAAGGCATCTGGCGGATTGCAGGACTATGCACCAGAAGACGACCCTGGTGTCCAGTCAGTCAGGCGGATTTATAATTACTACAAACAGAACAACTACCAAACCGTGGTGATGGGTGCCAGCTTCAGAAATACATCAGAGATAGCGGAACTGGCAGGCTGTGACCGACTCACCATCAGCCCCGCGTTATTGCAGGAGTTGGACACTGATTACGACCAGTTGGAACGTAAACTTGATCCCAGTGAGACCGGCTCTGAAATCGACTACAGTATGCCCGCTGAAGCCCAGTTTCGATTTGAGTTAAATGACGATCCCATGACTACCGAAAAACTTGCTGAGGGAATTCGAAGTTTTGTCGCCGACCAGATTAAGCTGGAAGCCTGGTTAAAGAAAATGGCCTAGGATCCGACAGAGGGATATTAGCGAATGGGGCTTTAATCAACGGCACAAATCAGCTTACTAGTAAAGGTTATAACAGCGACCCATTCGAAAACTACAGAAAACTGGCATCAGGCCTGGCCTTTGTTCAACGTAGCGTTACACTGATGACTTTTCAATGGTTTCTCCCAGGGCCTTTGCTCGATCAAGTCTGGATGCTTCATCAGAGGGAAGATAACGCATCGCCAGCAGCAGCAAAATTGCGGTTAAAATGAACATGACTTGAGCTGACGCAATAGCATCGGTTAGCGCGCTTCCAGAGTCTGCGCCTTGGGAAACAAAATAGTCCGATAACCGGCCCATCAAATAAGGCCCCAATGCCAGGCCGATTATGGTATTCATAAGCAGGAACCAGGCCCCCGCGGTAGCTCGCATTCTCGGCATAACCAGGTCATTAACGGTCGCAGGCGCGATGGAGACCCACATGGACGCAGGAATGTGGTAAGCAAAATTCAACCAGTAGGCTGTGCTGATGTCCTCTGTATACAGCATCCACAGAATGAGTGGTGCTGTGGTTACAATGGTAATAAAGCCCACCAGCAACCGGCCATTCACCATTTTAAGCTTCAAACGATCACCCAGCACGCCCCCCAACACAACGCCGATCAATCCTCCCATGGCATTACCAATGCCTACATACCAGCCAATATCTGAGGCGCTGGCTTCATGGACCCGCATCAGGAAGGGGGCTGTCCAGAAACTGGTTCCATAGGCGACAAATGCCATGGTGGGAAATGCAAGGGTAGTAAATACCAGCGCTTTGGAATGAAACAGCATGCCAAAGGAAGCCGAATCTCGCCGGGACAGACCCTGCATCCAACTCAGAGTGACATAAATAGCAATCGCCAGCGCAACCCATTGCAGAATATTGCCGGTCACATAAGAGAGCCACCAAGCCACTAACCCCAGGGCAATCGCAGCCAGCAGGTTTATCCCTAGGGAAGCGCCGTGCCGGTATACGCTCCAGATTGTAAAGGGAGGAATAACCGCTGCCAGTTCCGTTCTGAGCACCTTGAATGGTGCAGGATGGCGCGCCGTGATCAGGCCTTCACTGGCACCACGCATGGGTTCACGCAGCGTGCGCACCAGCCCGGCTAACAAAATACCCGGTAATCCCACAGCCATAAAAGCAACATGCCAGCCTTTCAAGCCAAAAGGTGCATCACCAGGCGCCGGAAAGGCACTGGCCCAGTTATCCAGGATCAGTCCTCCCAGAATCAAACCCACACCACCGCCGATGTAAACACCGGAAGAGTAAATACCAATCACGGTTGCACGGAGTCTGGGGGGGTAATAATCCGATAGCATGGAATAGGCTGAAGGAGATGCACTGGCCTCACCAATGCCAACACCGATACGAAACATGGCCAGGACCGGAAAAGAACGGGCCAGTCCTGATAAAGCCGTCATGACAGACCAGAATAACAATCCTGCTGACACCAGTGACCGCCTGACCCAGACATCTGCGAAGCGTGCCAGAGGAATACCGAACACAGCATAAAAGACGGCAAAGGCAGTGCCATAGAGAAATCCCATTTCGGCGTCACTGACGCCAAGATCTGCCTTAATGTCTTCTGCCAGAATCGACAGGATGTTACGATCAATAAAATTGAAGATATAAACCAGGACCAGTACAAACAACACCCAGTGCGAATAGATGCCTCCGCTTTCAGGTCCAACCTTGCCATTTTCTCCGCTAACAGGCAGTGGCTGTTCCGAGGTCTCTTTAGCCATTACGATCTCGCTTTCTGATTATCACAATACGAGCATCCAGCAACGTCTTGGCTGCCCTGAGTACCCTCGACCTCAGAGCATTATTGAACTGAGCATGAACTGTTAATCATAATGTCTTCTGCAGCCCAATTTAGCAACAATGTCAGGCCAACATTTCATCTCAGTAAGTGAATTCGTTGGCAATAAAAGGACCATAGCAATCAGACTCGGTACCCTTGTAGGTGGTCCGATCTAAAACGCGCGTTTCAGATTTCTATTGAAATCGATAGCAGCTCAGTCCTGATCTCGGTTGGCATAGATTCTGTTCAAACATATAGTGCCGAACAAAGACTCACAGGCGATAGTACAGCACCCATAATTCAAGATGATTTTGTTTCCTGCTCGGCCACCGTTGCCTGCATGCCCGGCCATTCCAACCAGATATCACAGAGGGCTTCGGGAAAGACCATTAGCTGGTTTTCCTGCCGACAGGATGAAGTGATTCGAAAGTAGATCATAAATCGGGGGTCTGGCTCGATTACCTTTGTGGCAGCATGGGGCGTTGCGTAATGAATAATGACCGCATCACCTGCCTTCATCTTCAACAGCGTTGGTTTCGGCCATAGCTGTCCATCTCTGGTGGTTACTGCCTGACCCGAAAATGCCTGCCTGATTGCATCCGGATAATGTCTCAGGCCATGCCCATTGGGTGCGCTTTTGTTCTCTCTGGGCCAGCCTGGCCCATCGGGGCCCAATGGACCACCTGCCTTTCTCTGCGCTTGAAAAAACTCTCCCATTTTTTTATGAGCACCCCTGAGAACACCAAGATTACCTGCACCTTCAACAAGCTGGTCAGAGAGTGCAATGCCTACCAGTGCAGTAAAATTCTGAAGATTGGAATTGGTTCCAGGATAAGTCCTATAGCAACCATTAGTCGATGGATCCCGGTACCAGCGCGATCGCCTGTAGGGACTGAGTACAGCATCAATGGCAGGAACACGGCTGGCACCATTCCAGAGTCCATCCAAATGTCCACACCAGCCATTATGGGGCGTATCCTTAACCGGATAGCCTGATTCATTGACAATGTCATTCTCGCCCTGAGGGAAGTTAGTGGCCACCTGAGCCCTTTGGATTGGTTCCAGGGAGGCACCCAGCAGGGAGCCAAGTATTCTTTTCAACGCTGTTTCATTAAACAGATTCAGTATATCCGGATCGCGACCCAGAGCCTTTGCCGAAGCTATCGATTTATCAAGATCCGCCCGTCTTGCCACAGACAATGCCCTGGAACTTAACGCACCAAGACTCACGTAAAGCTTTCGCCGGGCACGGCGCACCATACTGTCATCGATGGCTTTCCTGAGCACTACAAAACCATCGCGATAAAGTCCCAATTCCTGATGTTGACTTAAGGTAATGGTCATGGTCATGGTGATGGCAATTCCAACTCAGTAGAGAATCTGCAAAATCGCTTTGCTTGAATCTTTGCCCAGCTCTACCTTGTGACTTTAGAAAAGAACTTCCAGTGAAGCATCAGCGTTTGCACGTTTTACCATTTCAGGATCATCGACGCGAAGATTGGTCATTGTGGTAGCTGAATTCAGATCCATGAGGAACGGATGCCAAGGGTCTTTTTCCTGGCGTCGATAGTAACCCGACACCTGCCAACCCGCAGCAGTCCGGTAGATGTAAACTTTACCTGCTTCGCGATTGGGCTGTAACGGATCAACAATTTCCAGGCCATTAAGCAGCAAGGTTTCAGCCAGTATTGTGCGAACCTCGATGACAACCGACTCTTCAAGGCGTCGCTCAACCCGCCGGCTTGAATCGGTAATCCACTGGTATGAGAAGAAAGCGACAAGAATCCCTATCGCTAAGCCAAAAGTAATGCGTGCCACCTGATTATCCACCATTTGCGTAAAGGGGCATTATAACTTAAGTTCTCCATCGGCCTGCAACCTTTGCATCAGGAAATCTCAGGCGCGCGCAGGGAAGGATCATAAAATCCCAGTGAGCCATGCATGGGATAGCCGACCAGGTCTTTTATTTCATCTGACATCCCTGCCAAAAGACTGGGTGGCAGATCCAGATATTGATTTTCTTCCTGGCGAAGCCAGCCCAGTGAATAACTCAGAATGACCCCATAGCGCCAGTCATCAGAAAGATTGGCTGCCGCTGCATGGAGCGTTCCGCCCAGCCAGATCATAACGGAACCCGATGGCATTTCTGCTGATACTATTTCATCGGGCTGTGCTTTTCGCTCGGCAGGCCATTTATGACTACCTGGAACCAGCAGAGTGGCACCATTGTATCGGGTGAAATCCGTCATCGCCCACATTGTCGCGATGACTAAATTGGGTCGCGGTAAAGTAAAGAACTGAAAAGGGTCTTCTTCTCTGTGAAGCACCTGCTCTCTCGCGCCTGGTCCTATTTCAAGGGCAGCAGATACATGAAGATGAAACCGTTCACAGTTACTGCCAAGATGATGCCAGCACAGCTGCTCAATGGAGTTGTCCAACGCCATGGCGTGACTACCGGGTGATCGGGCAAGGATGGCCGGCAGCCGCCGGGTTTTAGCTGGATAGAACTCCTCGGGAGAGTCTTCCGTCGCTAAAGGCACCTGCGACATGAATTCATCGAGTTCCGATTTTACCCGATCAACAGCTGCTTTTGTCTGAATATGTCTGATTACGGCACAACCCGCCTTATCAAGCGCCGCCTTAATTTCAGCCATATCATCATTTTTGTCGAACACAGGAATTTCTGATCCCATTTGCTGATCTCCTCAATTACTACCCTGCACCCTGACATACTAGTGCCAGGTAAATCCTAAAGCAAAGTGCCGCAACGTCCTGTTTTCGACTTACCAGACGCCATGACCCCTGCCTAGTCACCCATTTAGGATAATACCCTTCAGATACTGCGCATAAACTGAAATTTTTGGAGTAACTATTCTTCAAAAACAACAAATCCTGCAGCCTTACCAATACGCTGCGCTCAGCCAGTAACAAATTCACAACCCAGAAAAAAAACAGCCATCAACACGCTTGAACTGCTTATCAGAAAATAAATCCGGTCTTTATTTGGAGATTTGATTTATCCGGCTCTTTTACCGCTGCTCAACACTTGCTATCTTATCTAAAAGTTAACTCTCCAACCCAAGGAAAGCCGTAATGTCTGAGGCAAATTTAAATGAACCGGTAGATGTCCTTATCATCGGGGCTGGTGCATCTGGCGCAGCTGTTGCCTGGAGCCTTGCCGACACCCGAATGCGAATAGTCTGCCTCGAACAAGGTGACTGGATGAAACCATCGGAATACCCAACCAACGGCACTGACTGGGAAATCCAGCAACATGGTCCATTTAATATAGACCCCAATATACGCCAGCGCGACACCGACTATCCCATTAACAACGACGAATCCCCCATCAATGTCGTTAATTTCAATGGAGTGGGTGGTGGTACTGTACTGTATGCAGCTCATTTCCCGAGGTTACATCCATCGGATTTCAAGGTAAAAAGCCTTGATGGCGTTGCTGATGACTGGCCTATCAGCTATGACACACTGGATCCCTATTTCAACCAGAACGATCGCATGATGGGCGTCTCAGGCCTGGCTGGCGACCCCATGTATCCACCTAAACAGCCCCCTCTGCCACCGATACCCATGGGCCTGGTGGGTGAAAAACTCGCCAGTGGTTACAATAAGCTGGGCTGGCATTGGTGGCCCTCCGACAGCGCCATCATTACCAGACCTTATGAAGGCAGAGATAAGTGTCTGAATCTTGGACCGTGCACATCTGGCTGTTCGCAAGGGGCTAAATCAAGCACCGACATCACTTACTGGCCGCAAGCGATAAGAGCCGGTGTGGAACTAAGAACGCGATGCCGGGTCCGAGAAATCACCCTGGCAGAAAACGGTATGGCAGAGGGTGTCATCTATTATGATGAACACGGGAATGAATGCCATCAGAAGGCTGAAGTGGTTGTCATGGCCTGTAATGGGGTTGGTACACCGCGCATACTGCTAAATTCCAAATCCAGCAAATTCCCGGATGGCCTTGCTAACAGTAGCGGTCTGCTGGGAAAGAACCTGATGTTTCATCCTGTCGCCTTCTCCCAGGGTGTGTTTGAAGAAAGGCTGGATAGCCACAAGGGCCCACAGGGATGCTGCATTCTCAGCAAGGAGTTTTACGAAACCGATCTTTCAAGAGGATTTGTGCGTGGTTATAACATGCAGATTACCCGAGGGACAGGTCCTTTCAACACGGCTATACAGGGCTATGCCAGCGGGCAGATACCATGGGGCCCAGATCATCACAAGGCCTTCCAGCGTCGATTTGATCACGTGGCATCTGTCGCCGTTCTCTGCGAAGACCTGCCTGAGCTCCACAATACGGTCACCCTGGATCCAGAACTGGTTGATTCAGACGGCATCCCCGCCGCGAAAATCAACTACACGTTGAGTGAAAACAGTAAGAAAATGCTCAAGCACGGGGTTGATCGAGCAGAACAGGTATTGGCAGCAGCAGGCGCGGTTGAGATTTCATCGGCAGAGCTGGTTCAATCAGCAGGCTGGCACCTGCTGGGTACTGCCAGAATGGGAGCCGACCCAAACACCTCGGTGGTGAATTCCTGGGGGCGCAGCCATGACGTTAAGAATCTGTTTATTGTAGATGGCAGCATTTTTGTAACCGCCGGCGGCCTGAATCCAACCAGTACAATTCAGGCTCTGGCGCTGTATATCGCCGATACCATGAAGAAGAACCTGGCCAATCTATTTGACTGAGGAGAGCCGCTATGAATAAGGGCAATATAACCACTGATTATCCATTAACTAATGCGCAGAGAAATAAACTGGGCTGCTTACTCGATGTATTGATTCCTGCCAGTCAGGACGGCCACATGCCCAGCGCAGGCGATCTGGACCTAATTGCCTATCTGCAGGCTAAAGCGATGGATTTCCTGCCCTCGCTGATCGCCCTTCTGGACGGCTTAGATGAAGACTTCACGACCGTTAATTTCGACGAGCGTTATCAGGCCGTCAAGATACTGAGCAATGACGAACCCGGGTTATTTCAGGCGTTGATCTACCAGGCCTACGCTGTTTATTACCAGAGCCCAGCGGTACTTGAAGGTATCGGTGCTGCAGCCGGCGCACCGTTCCCCAGGGGAAACACCATCGAATCCGGCGATCTGTCCTTGCTTGATGCCGTGCTTGCAACACCCAAACAATACCGAAAAGCACCCTCATAACGCCATCTGATTTTGCCCCGGGCAGGCTTGAAGCCGCTGATTCAGATAAGTTGGTAGGGCCTAAGATCCATACCAGGGAACCGGGCAGCAGCACCTGCCAATGCTTCACTGTTCCAATAGGCATCACCGGGAGCAGGAAAGCCCAGTAGACTTCGCTCTTCTACAGTCGCTGTTTCAACCCAGTCCTGAAAGGACTGATGAACGCCTTGCTCAGCCCAGCCTACGATTCCCAGCCAAGGGCAACCACTGGGAGCATAAGTTACAAATTCACCAATGCGCGCACCTGCCCTTTTGAAGGCCGTGCCACGATGGAAAGTCCGCATGCTATAGGCCAGTACTGATCCCGCGGGCACAATAACCTTAACCTCATTTTCATATAAGGAAGCTCGTTTATGTTTCTCATACGAGGTCGGCCAGAGTAGTTCATCTTTGTAATGCTGCCACGAGCATACCGCAGTCGGCGCAAGTCCTTCATCTACGTCCGTATAGTAGATCAGATAGGCCGTCTGCCAGTATTGTCGATCGATGGTCGGATAAACCAGCGTGTGATTAGTATAATCGAGATGCATCAGCTGCTCTCTATCCGCCCTGTGGCCCTGATATTTATAGGCTAGGTCTGCCTGCTCACAAACCAGATCATCATGACCTGCATTGATTGCAGCGAACTCTCTCAGGTCCGGATGCAGCGTTATGGCATTTAATTGCTCGCCGGCAAAGGGAAACCGGTTGTCTCTTCGAGTTCGCGGCGGATCGCGAAAATGATCTGGCTTGGGTTTGTTCGGATTGTGGGCGTATTCTAACCATCCAGGAATCAATCTATCGATTTCTTCATGGGCTTTGCCAAGCTCGTCTGCTGTCAGAAAATTTTCCACAACGACATACCCGTGCTGAGAATAGTGCTCTATGTGTCGGGAATTAAATCGCATCCAGGCCTCCTACCCCGCTATTACGCTATCAATACATTTTGTTGCGGCAAATGTAAACCTCAACCACCTGCTTTTCGGATGCCACCCACAAACTGGGTTCGCTGAATGGCCAGACATCCTGCAGCAATTGCAAATTAGTATCGATACCAAAACCCTGATCATATTTACAGTTATTGGCCTACTGGAAATTTTTCCTGGAAAGCGGGCTTCAGGGTGCATTGCTCAGGAGTCACTCCAGCGGATCTCGGGCGGGTTTCTGGTAACGATGGGTTCCCTTATTCTGACCCGCTCTGTGCTGGACCTGACAGTTTAAGACTGGCCTGGCCAATTCTCTCAATGAAGTAATACCAGAAATAGTCCGCTGAGAAATACCCATTCAAACGCTCACTCAATTCGTTACCCTGACTGTCAAAAAACAAAAGCGTTGGCGCACCATCGACCTGATATTGGGCCATTAGTTTCTGCCCTGAACTGGGTCGGCCGTCAAAATCAATCAATTGGGCCTGTTCCATAGAAAGTTCTCTGAGCACCAGCTGATGATCAAATTCTCTGCCAGCGAGAAGGGGTTGCAGCACATCCTTTTCAAGCCGGGCGCAGTAGGGGCAATCAGGCCTGGAGATATAAAGCAGGTAAATTTTTTGATCGAGACCTGCCTGACGACTTTCAGTTGCTAAATTGTTCGCTGACTGAAGCACAGATCCGTGGGCTGCCGCCAACAGCAGCAGCAACCAGCACCCTGTGATATATCTCATCGATCCAGCCACTGAAGTAAATGCTCCACCAGTTCATCCGCATACAAGTCTCGAAAAAAATGATCGGCCCCTTCTATCCAGATGGTTTCTACGATGGGATTGGCTGGAAATAACCTGGACTGGCTAAGATAAGTTTTAGCAAGCGGATCTTCACTGCCCTGGAAGACTAATGTAGGAAGGTCCATAGCCGGCAACAAGGCCGGGGTATTCCTGTTGGGCTGGTCCGAATAATATGACAGGAAACTAGTTGCCAGGACTTCAGCATTCAGGCAACTAAGTAAACCTGCATCGATAAACCGTTGCGGATGTTGACGCGCCATTTTAATAACCTGAGCAAGCTCGGTATTGAATTTTTCTCGATAGGCACGAGAGACATCGTCAGCGGATTCGCTCATCGGCGCTATCAAGGCCAAATGAGACACTTTTTCTGATGCTTTCTGAAGCTGATAAAGCGCCACTTGATTACCACCTCTGGAATGACCAATGAGAACGACTTGCTGCCATTTTGACCCCAGATGTTTTACCCAATGATCAATTTCGCTGACAGCCTGCTGGTGGTTAGCAACCACAGGAGCATCACATCCAAGAAACCCTTGCCTATTATCCATGCCCAGACTCAAGGTGATGGCCAGGCTCGCTTCTCCTGCGTCTTCCAGAAGCGTCTGGACCTGATCAATAATCTCCATTCCGGCATGAGCCCAGGTACCATGAACGATTAGGAATATTCTCTGTACATCGGCCTGCGGAGGACGTCGCAGGTCAGCGTTCAATACCCGTTCCCCCAGGCGAATTTGCACAGGCCCAGCCATCGCGGCGGGGCTCAGGGCGACTAAAATAACAATAAGCCATTTCATTGAAACATTTCCATTTCCATGGTCTGGAATAAACGACCGGCATTCTTCGCCGCAAGCTCCTCGAACGCGTCCAGGTGCCGGTATCGGGTCTGATCAATAGCATAAGCCTGGCTCAGGTCGGCATCATCATCGAGCAACTGCTGTATCTGCTGGGTCAGGAACTCGAGATAGCCAAACGTTGTGGCGTGAATAGATGCCATATCAGTCGGCGCACCATGGCCCGGAATGATATAAACCGGCTGTAACAGGCGCATTTTTCTAAACGAGCTCATCCAGGCTGAAACATTGGTATCAGGGAATATTGCCAACATGCGTTGATGAAAGGCAATATCTCCAGTTATTAACACCCTGTCACCGGGTAGCCACACTGAGATATCTCCCGGGGAATGTGCTTCTCCAAAGCTTCTCAGTTCTATGTCTAGGCCCTCCAGAGAAATCAAAAAGGTATCGGTAAACTGATGATCTGGAACCGCCACATAGGTCTGTCTGGCCTTGTCCTTATTGCGCAGCACCATGCGCTGCAGGATCTGAGAGCCCTGCTCTTTGATTTTTCGCACCGCATCGGCGTGAGCTATTACATTAACCTTCTGATCACGCCAGTAGCTATTGCCTAGAAATGCATGACCCTGGCCATTTTCATTAACCACCCAGACCACCGGTTGCTCCGTTAACGCCCTGATGGCAAGATGAAGGCGCTTTGCCAGCAGATAATTATCACCGCCGTTTACCACAACCACACCAGCTTGACTGACGATAACACTGAGATTGTTATTGTGCCCAGCGTTAGCATAGCTAGGTGGCCCAGTCACACCGATGGCTGAAAAAACGTTATCGGTAACCCGGTGCAACACAAGAGGTTGAAGTTGATCTTCAGCCGAGCAATCCCATGTCGAACCAAGCGCCCAAAGAAGTCCGAGCAGCAGCCCTGTGTTTTTCATCATAGCAAGCCTCTGAGTTTACCCCTGTCCGCTGGGCCGCAGACAGAACCGGTGATTCAGTTTATGTTAGCGCTAGATTCTGCTTAAGTGCTTAATATTATAGTAACTGTTAGCCCGACAGAATGAACCTCTTTGGGAGATTCTTAATTATTTTAAAATTAACATATATGTTTAACTTAATATAATAAGATGCTAGATTAATTTTAGATAAATGCAGTACCAAAAAAGGAACCTTACATTATGAATGATCAACCTATCATATCCTGGAAGGCAGCAGGTATTGCGCTGGGCCTGCTCCTGACCCTGGCAACCTTTTTGGTAAAGCCTTTAGGTGTATCGACCCAATTTGTAGTAACCGATGCTGTGGTGATGCACCAGATTGCACCGAAACTGGCCGAAGACAACCAGTATCTGGCCAAATACGGTGAAAAATCTGACTGGTCTATCGATTATGGCTGGATGCTGGTATTCGGAATGCTGGTTGGTGGGGCTATATGCTCGGCACTTTTTTCCACCCGGCAGCCCGATGCTGACAAAGGCTCTATGCCGCCAATGTGGTCGGCTAAATTCGGCCCATCTGAACTGAACCGCTATGCTGCAGCCTTTGCAGGCGGATTCCTGCTGCTGTTTGGCGCAAGGCTAGCAGGCGGATGTACCAGCGGACACATGATCAGCGGCATATCCCAGTTAGCCATTAGCAGCTTCATCTTTGGCGTAACCACTTTTACGGTGGCAATTATTACGGCGAAGCTACTTTATCGAGAAAAAGGAGACCTGTCATGATGACTATGGCAACGGGTTTTGGAATCGGCTTGTGCTTTGGCGCAATTTTATACCTGGGTGGCGCATCGAGTTACCGGAAGATACTGGGCACACTGTTATTGAAAGATATGACCATTATCAAATTGATGATGACTGCCGTAGGCGTAGGCTCTCTTGGCGTCTATCTACTCGACTTCGGTGGCCTGGCTAACATGAGTATTAAGCCCGCCTATGTCTGGGGTGTGATCGGTGGCGGTGCTATCTTTGGCATTGGCTGGGCCATTTCCGGATACTGTCCTGGAACTTGTGTCGTTGGCACATCAGAGGGCAAAAAAGATGCCCTGGCAACCCTGGCTGGTGCCCTGGTGGGCGCGCTTATTTTTTCGTTTGCTTTCCCCTCTCTGGACCAACTGCTAATGCAGAATGCCAATTTCGGAAAGATTACCCTTGAAAGCTTACTGGGTGTGAATGGCATCTACCTGGCCATCCCTTTTAGCCTGGCTTTGTTATTTACTGCATTCTTCGTATTAAAAGATCAATACGAATAGATCGCGCCAGTACAAACACCATTTAACGGTCGGGGCCTATCACCCCGGCTTGTCAGATATTCATGCACGTGGGGTGCCTCTGGTTTCACTGGAGAGACGCTGTTCAACAACCTGCGATTTACTACCGATAGATAGCGGGCATAGTCTGCTTTAATTCACCCAACATTAAAGCCACAACAGTCTATCTAAGGATGGATGTGGGTATAACCTGTATTAATTTCATCCAACATAAAAACGACGCCGGTCTGTACTCCTTCAACACCAGGGAAAAGAACCGGAAGAATACCGGTTTTCCGATATAGGGTGTCAATTGTGTTCAGGCAAACATAAAATCTAACCCCATTATCCATCAAACTCTCAATCCTCGAGGCATTCACATTCTGTTTTTCCAATAGCATGCCGACACCTTTACCAAAGGCAATAACCTCGATATCAATCAGGTCAGGACTTCCGTAGTGCTTAATCAGGTTATTGGCAATATCCAATGCCGTTGAATACTTGCTGGCGTCTGCATCACTCACTTGTAATATGACTTGATGTTCTGCAAACGGTTTACTGTCCAGGTCGCTAGCAAGCGCCTGTTTACTGAGCAATGCAATGAGCACATAGCCCAGGAAAACTCGAGTAAAGTAAATGAGGCGCATGGCGTGTTTTCCGTTGTCCTAGAATAGAACCAGTCTGCGTTGATCCATCAGCCAAGGCAAGGTTTCATTGCCGTAGAAAACCGCCTCTACAGTATAATTACCCCGATATTCCACCCGCATAATCCGCGATGCCAGAATTCCCAGCAATACCTTTCAATCGAGGTGTCTCAAAGCGATCAACACTGACCACCTGTTTGTCGCGAAGATAATTAGCAACAACGTCCCAGACCGGCTCACCAGGAGACTGGGCAGCAACCGTTGCCCATCCTGCTACCCGGTAAGTTTTGGAATCTTCAATATAACGGCCATCTCTAAGCTGCATATCAGTGATTCTAGACCCCATACTGGCCCTGGGCGCGCAGCTATAGTTCATCCCGCCCGTGCGAACCATGTCACCACCCTGCTGATAGTAGGGGTCAATATTAAATAGATTATCGGCAACACTTTCCATGATGGTCTTGATTTCTGTTCCGGTCATGTCCCTGACATAAGTTTCAGGGTAGGTCATACACGTCTGGTCAAGCAATCTTTCCATGGTGATCGCCTGCCCGGGTAATACTGAAGTGCCCCAGCGAAACCCCGGCGACAATGCAATCTGAGCATCTAATTCCTGGATCAATGCATCGCAGATAACCTGATCGAAAGTGCCGTTGAAGTTGCCTCGTCTATACAACAAGGTATCGGCGATAGCCAGCTTCTCATCCAATACGTCTGCATACGGCTGGCGGACTTTATCAATGTAAGCCTGCATGGCTTTATCGGCGGGTAACAGGTTGGCAAAAACAGGCAGCAGTTGATATCGGTAACCGTTGAGTCCAGAGCGACCAAAATCCAGATCCAGCACGGCTACAAACTTACCGTTTGAGCCCGCATTGGTCACCACCGTGGTGCCTCCCGCATTCTTTACTTCTATGGGAACCGGTACGCCATCATGAGTATGGCCGCCCATAATAAAATCCACACCACTAACCCGGCTTGCCAGCTTCAAATCCACATCCATGCCATTGTGAGATAACAGGATAACGGCATCGGGTTGTTCGCTGCCTCTTATCCGCTCTACCAGTGCATTGAGATCCTGTTCCTGAATACCAAAGGTCCAGTTTGGAATAAATCGTCTGGGATTGGCGATAGGCGTGTAAGGGAATGCCTGGCCAATAACAGCGATGCTTTTCCCATTGACCTGCTTCATTGTATAGGGTGGGAACACGTGGCCGCTATCTTCGTCGTAAACCTCGACACCTTCAAACAGAGCATCCTCCGTGGCACGGATATTCTGGGCGACAAAATCACCATTAAAAGCCCGCACATTTGACAGGATCTCTTCTTCCCGGTAGGTAAATTCCCAATGTCCTGTCATGACGTCAACACCCAGCAAGTTGCAGGCGCCTACCATGTCCTGACCGCGTGTCCACAACGCAGTCCCCGAACCCTGCCAGGTATCTCCACCATCGAGAAGCAACGATCCGGGTGCTGAGCTCCGCAATTGCTCAATCAATGACCTGAGATACTGGAACCCACCTACCTTGCCGTAACGTTCAGATGCTTCTGCAAAATCCAGGTAAGTCAGGGCATGAATATCCGCAGGGGCAGCTGTTGAAATCGCATCAAGAAGGTTTCTACCGACGCGATGCGGAAACTTACCCGCCGCAGAACCGACGCCAATATTGACATTGGGTTCGCGAAAATAAACGGGGTGTAACTGAGCGTGGGTATCCGTTATATGGAGAATTCTAGCCTGACCAAAGGGCGCCAACTGGTAAAGGTTTTCTGCTCGTAACGGCCTCAAGGAAGAGCAACCGGAAACACTTGCTGCAATCCATGCCTTACTCAGTAACGCTAGAAATTCCCTTCGATTCATTGATCAATCGACTCATTAAAATAATTAGCGATATCACCCGGGCGCAGTACCTGCTCCTGCCTGCAATTGGCCAGCTTTAGGGCACTCTGGTACGCCAGGCCTGACTTTCCAGATTGGCCTGTGCCAATGAAGCCTGGGCTGTTAGCTGCGCTCTTAGGGCTGCTTGTCGAGCAGCAGCCAAATCCCCTGCTTCCAGGGCCTTTTCGGCTACTGCAATCTCCCGGCTGGTCGCGATCCAGGCATGATCTTTCTGTTTAGCCCCATTATAAAGTGATTTTGTCGCAAACAGGATTACCTCTGGACTGTCGCTAGCAGCCGCGTCAGCTTTCGCAAGAGTAGCTTCACCAGGCTTAACAGAGTTAGATTCGCCACAGCCAAAGAGCGATAAAACCAGGCATAGGTGCAGGCTATAACGAGATACAATTGTAATCATGGTTTATTTCCTGCTGGCTGGCCCGTTAAGCGTCATGCCGTTATTCATATAGGTCAGGAAGTATTCGAGGTTCCGATAAGCCGGGCTCTGCTGCGCAAGGCCCTCGGCACCGACCTGCTCGTTACATTCTATAAAGCGCTTGTGTAGCCCCCCTATCTGCTCCCACTTGAACCGATAAGTCGGCCAATGGGTTGCATGGCCTATGGAGGCACTGAGTATTTCTGCCCGCAACATGCCGCCTGCTGACTGCAGATGACAACTGCTACAGGCAAAATTCAGCTGCCCTCTTCGTTCATAGAAAAACTGCTTGCCTGCCTCGTACGCTGACAGACCCTCAGGCGGGACCGTAATAGCAAACTTATTACCCCTGGAGGTATAAGCCATATAAGCCGTGAGGTTGCCCATCAGTTCACCCGCATAGTCCAGGGGCGCTTCACCGTGTTTTTCCCTGCAAAGGTTCAGAGCCATCTCAAGGGTAATGACCTCGGACCTTTCAATATCAAAATAGGGGTAATTCTGTTTAATACCCAATCCACCCTGGTCGAAGCAGGCTGCGTAGCTCTCACCATTGTCAAATGCCCGCGCATATAAGAGTTCACCCTCATCTACGGCTATTTCATAGGGCGGAAAATCTTCCATTTCCAGCCATTGTTCACGTTTAGCCTGGTCAAGCGCATAAGCCCCATCCTTATGCGCCTGTAGTTCAATAGAAGGAAATCGTGAAAGATAAAACTCAGCAAATGCCAGGCGGTCCGCTTCCGGATCAGCCAGTGCCGGCAGGGTGACACTGAAGACAACAAGCAAGGCAACTAAAATTTTCATACTGGGTCCCGAATTCATTTAAGCGTCAATTCCCCACTTGCAGATTCGCCTAGATTATCCGCCCAGGTGATGGTGATGGTGTCTCCAGAAACAGCCCCTTTAACCTTGAATGCAAAATAGGGGTTCTTCGACACAGAAGCACCCCAAAGCGCCTTCATGGTGACCTTACCATTGTGCTTGCAAACGACTTCTTCTATATAGTGAGCTGGAATAATACTCCCGTCGGCCGCCCGACGCGTCCCCGTCTCCATTGGATGGGGCATAAGGGCCTTGATCTGGGCAACGCCCTGTTTGATTTTTCCTCTGATCTTAACGGGTTTAACCGCCATAATATTCTCCTTGGCCTTAGCCTCCGCATCCACCGATGGTGACTTTGACTTGCTGCTGGGTCATATAGACCTTATCCACTGTCTTCACCATCGCCCGCACGACCGAACTCTTGCCCATCTTAACGCGTGTGGAAATATCAGCTGGACTTGAATCAGTCAGTTCAAAACTGGCGGACAACGGATTGGGATTCTGGTCAATAATGACATGAATGGATTGCACATTTTCAAGCGATGTAGAGATCGATACCGGGACCACAGCACCGTTTTCAGCAATATCAGGAATGCGCATCTTTATATCGGCGCTCTCAATTATTTCCATATCGGCAAACAATTCTGCGTATACGCCATCCAACTCAGTTGCTTGAAATGCCTTAGTGACCCGCGCCAACACCTTCAGTGGTGCTACACCCAAGGCAATAAGTGACAGCAAGCCGCCCAGCATTCTGCGTCTGTTTACAAGCACATTCATATTAACATCTCCGTCTGAAAACGAATTAAAGGGAATAAATGTAGTCAACCACCAGGTCAACTTCACTTTCCGTTAAAATATTATGTTTGCCATAAGGTGGCATGATCGTATCTGGATTCTGACTCGCTGCATTCCATATCTGAGCCCTCAAAACCGCCCTGTCCGGAAACCTTGCCTGCATCTGTATCAGGGGTGGGCCAAGGTTACCTGGCAATTCGGCGTCGACCACAAAATGACAGGAAAGGCAATTCCCGGCATTCCGGTTGAAAGCAATTGACCTGCCTTTATCAATGCTGGTGGGGATCACCTCAGGCAACTCTTCTGCCAGGGCTAGACTGACCGGGAACAAAATGCTGGCGACCAGCGCCGTCAACCGCAATATCATGCTCAGGTTTCTATTCACTGGCTGGAGTCCACCATATATTCGACCACCTCTTCAATTTCCTGATCTGTTAAATGAGTAAAACCGCCTTTTGGGGGCATGAACCCGTACTGACCAGTATAACCATCAATAGCTCGTTTTTTTAATGCCACCATACCGCCTGCTTCCCTGTCCTGCCAATCACTCACTTCGCCGACAATAGGCGCCCCTCCCATACCGGACTTATGGCATAACGAGCAATACTGGCCATAAATTTTTTCCCCTGCAGCCTGTGCAGCCCGATTGTCGATAACAGGGGTGGCCACAGCCCGAACAACCGGCATCACCGAGGAAACAATTCTGATTGACGCAGGATCTTTACAGTCCTGCATACACCGGCCATTGGCCACGTCGGGTCGCTGATCAGGGATAAAATTTAAATTATTGGGCAGTTCAATGCTGGTAAAATTGTCCCTGGATAGAACAAAGTCATCTTCGATGAGATCGTTCAGATAGAGGACATAGGCTGTTACCGCATAAACCTCATCGCTGGTTAAAGATTCCGGCGCGGTAAAGGGCATGGTCCTGCGTATATAATCCCAGAGCGTACTGGTATGCGCCCAGTAGCTACCGATGGTTTTTGAAGGTCTAGAGTCCGTTAGTGTTCCTTCTCCGCCCGCCAGTACCGGAAAACGGCCAACACCTTCACCGAAACTGCCATGGCATTCAGCACATTGCTGTTCATAAAGAAACTCACCATCCTCAACCGATCCCTGTCCTTCAGGCAAGCCCTTCCCGTCGGGTCGGATATCGATATCCCAACCTCTAATTTCTTCCGGAGAGGCCGGTGTCCCCAATCCATAATACCCAGTTCTGTCCGTTGCATTGACAATACCACTGGTCAGCAAAAACAACACGACGAATGCTGCAGCCAGCTTAAACAGACTGACTGACCCGACTCTGCCTTGGCTATCTGTTATTGAGTCAGGACAATTGTACATTCGCAACAGTGCCTCCAGGTTGCAGATTCCAGGTATGAATCGCGTTCTTGTGATAAATAGAATTGGTTCCTCGCACGTCACGCAACTGTTGATAGGTAGGCTGGACATAACCGGTTTCGTCCACCGCACGGCTCTGCAGCAGAGCCGGTGATCCATCCCAGTCAAACTCCAGCCCAAATCTGGTTAATGCTCTGGGTAAAACGATACTGGTGATTCCGGCTTCGCGCCAGGAGATACCGCCATCGAGCGACACATCAACATGCTTGATCTTACCCCTGCCCGACCAGGCCAATCCTTCGATCCAGTATTTACCTTTGCCCTTCAGTGGCTTTTCAGGACTTGGCGACGTTATAACTGAATTACATTCCTGCACAAAAGTAAACTCCCTGGCCTTACCATCGGGCATCAGGTCTGTATATTTGGAGGTTTCCTCACGCTGGTACCAGGGTTTGTCTCCTATCTCCAGACGCCTTAGCCATTTGATGCAGGTATTACCCTCCCAACCAGGGTTAATCAGCCTGAGCGGATAGCCCTGCTCAGGACGAAGCGCTTCACCATTTTGCGCGTACACGACCAGCGTATCATCCAGTGCCTTTTCCATGGGGATACTTCGGCTCATATGAGCGCCGTCGGCACCCTCAGCCAGTATCCAGCTCGCGTCCCTGGAAAACCCCACCTCCTCCAGCAAGGTCGACAACAGTACACCGGTCCATTCACAGCATGCCAGCATGCCATGGGTAAACTGTACACCCGTCATCTGCGCACCACGCCACTCCATGCCACCATTGGCGGGGCATTCTAGAAACCGTATGACGCTCACCGAAGGCATACGCATTAAATCATCCATGGTCAACAGCAAAGGTTGCTTGACCATGCCATGGATCATCAGGCGATGTTGTCCTGGGTCAATCTCAGGAAGCCCTGAGTGATAGCGTTCAAAAACCAGGCCGCTCGGCGTTATAATGCCTTTTAAATCAGCAAGCGGAGTAAAGCTAATAGAAGCCATGCGGTCTGCGGTGAGCCAATCTACCGTTCTCCGCTCAACCTGTGCCTCATACCGGGACGGCTGACCATAAGGATGGGCAACAACCCCTGAGCCCAGGGATTTTGTCCAGATCGGCACATCAGGAGGTAGATTACTGCCTGCTTTCGCATCGGCTAGCAGACCCATTGATCCCGCCGCAGCACCACCGGCTAACCCCAGGCCAGCTAACATGAAGCTACGTCGGTCATTTCCCGCCGAAACCTTCACGCTTTTGGCATTTTCTGGAGTAGCATCGTGTTTCATGACCTATTCTCTTTCAAAATCCGTAGGTAATATTAACGTATTTTAGTATATTATAAAATTCTTACATACATGCACGTTTTCATCAACCGGGGGACTCGATGGATTTACAGAAAATGCAGGCAGCGGCAGAGCAAGCCAGTGGAATGATGAAGCTTTTAGGGCACCCGCATCGCCTCATGATCCTTTGTGAATTAAAGGTCGGTGAGAAATCGGTGGGCGAGCTAGCCAATACAATTAATATCAGCCAGTCATTGGTTTCGCAGCATCTTGCCAGGATGAGGCACGAAAACGTTGTCACAGCAAGACGCGAAGCCCAGGCGGTTTATTACGCACTAAAAGAAGGCGAAGCAGCAATATTAATCTCCACGCTTTACGATATTTATTGCACCTAATCGCTACTTTGCTCATTGCCTGGGTGTCAAAAAAAAGCAATGAGCGGGGCCGGCACAGTCTCTCCAGACGAAACCACAGCGGCTGCTATCAATCCGGCATGTGCAAGCATGGTTGAAGAAGACTGGGAAAAGGGCCTGAACATGTTCTTTCCCAGGAAAAGTTATTCTGCTGGAGTCGGTCAGGTAAACTGAAATTTCGGTGCCTTCACCATTGAACTTTCAGATGTCAACTGCAGCAGTGAGTATTTCCCAATACCTTATTTTGGTACAGCCTGGCCTAACAATGATACTGCCGCTGTTGCCGTTAACTTCTATGATCGCCGTGCCATGAGTTCGATTTATAGCGGTGGCTCTGCTACCCAGGTCTGGTTGGCCTGGACCTGCTCCGGTGATGACACTGCCAGCAACCTTTGCAGGTAGAGAGGCCGAATTTGATCTGATGCAGGCTCGTCCCAGGGTGATTCGCCCTATAGCAGCCATTGCATAATTCTGGACTGGCTTGGCTATTCTTTGGCATAGAACAGGCCGAGTTTTAACTAGGCAGCGGCAATCGCCAGCAGTGCATCCACCCTAAGCGCTAACTTTTCAACGGTCGACCCAAATACAGGGACGACCAGCTGGTCTACCCCCAAGTCACGGTAGCTCGCCGTGGTTTCCGGCGTTACCGGATGGCGATTCGGTCCGACAATCAGCGTAATGTCCTCGCGCCGCCTATCGGCATCAGCCAGGGCGGCATCCAGAGCCTGTAGTCTCCTGGCCAGATCCGAAGGCGCCATATCATAGCCGTACCATCCATCACCCTGCTGGGCCACCCTTTTAAGTGCTGCATCGCTCTCCCCACCGAAATAGATCGGCGGATGCGGTTTCTGTACCGGTTTGGGATTAAAGTGACAGGGGGTAATCTCAACGGAAGGGCCGCTGAACGTTGACACGCCGTCCGACCACAGTTCTTTCATCGCGTTAATATATTCTTCACACAGTTTGCCTCGCCTGGCAAAATCAGCGCCCAAATTATCAAATTCTTCCTTTAGCCAGCCCACTCCGACGCCAAAATCAACCCGTCCCCCCGATAAAAAATCGACATCTGCAACCAGTTTCGCGGTATATACGGGCTGACGCTGTGGCACCAGGCAAATGCCGGTTCCGAGGCGAATATTTTGAGTACAGCTGGCTATATAGGTTAGCGCCGTGAAAGGATCGAGCAAACCCTCAGGATCCCCGGGAATACGCCCGGAACTCGAATAAGGATAAGTTGAGGCATAATCAGGAAAGAACATGACATGTTCGGGCACCCATATGGCATGCACGCCTTTACTTTCTACGAGCTGCACCGCCGCTTTAATAAAATCTGCAGAAGTGTGTTGGCTGAAAGCCATCGCTACACCAATTTTCATACTCTAACTCCTAAGTCACTGAACCTGGCCCCATCTGTACTGAACTAAACGGGCCTGCTATAAAATGGCCCAGATTGCTCAGGCCTGTCTAACTTAATCTAACATCTGGAAGGCAAAAATAAATCATCTTTTCACCGCAGCAGCGCGGCTTCAACAAAACCCCAGGCCCTGCCTCAGCGGCCAATTCCCCAGCTGGTTACGGTTATTGCCACAGGCGATGACCTGGTTTAGCATCCATAACTGCCCTGCTGCTAATCCATGAAACCGAGTCAAGCCACGCAGGCAGCAACAACTGAAACCGGAGCCTGCTGTTAACCACCCACCAGGACTGGTTTTTCATCTGGATAGAATGCAATTAACCTTCCAACCATTGTCTGAGGATACCTTAAAACATGTCAACAACAATGAATACCAAGCAAAGAGAGGCCTTTTTAAGTGATCTGCATGTCGGTGTCCTTAGCATTGCCAGGGATCAAAAAGGCCCTCTGACTGTACCCATCTGGTACGACTACGAAACCGGTGGTGACGTCTGGATGATTACCAGCGCTTCATCCAGCAAAGGTCGATTACTTAAAAAGACAGCTAGAATAAGCCTCTGTGTTCAGACTGAACAAGCACCTTATCAATATGTCTCAGTGGAAGGGCCTTTTACAATCCAACCTGTGCGCGCCGGCCAATTATTACATATGGCCACCCGCTACCTTGGCACCCAGGGTGGAAAAGCCTATGCCGAAGCGTCACAGGACACAGCCGACAGCATTGTTGTACGCCTCAGCCCAGCGACCTGGTACACCGTGGATTACAACCTTTCATAAGCAAACCTCACGACCTGCGGATCAGAGTCTCCGCCACCAGCGGTCCGTGTTCTTGAACAGCGGTTGATCCAGTGTCTACAGCAGCCGCTTTACCGTTCCCGGCATCGGTCCCTGCAAATGATGTGGCTTGTATCTCTGGCATTATTAATGAGATAGTGCAGCTATATTGCTTAACGTGGAAGGACCTCATGATCCCCAAATTATCATTTGCAATGGTCCAGACCGGCACTCGCCAACTAGAACCAAGAGATATTCTTATCCCGGATATTGATGAGGACTCGGCCATCTTGGAACTTGAGGCCTGTGGTATCTGCGGTAGTGATGTCGAACAATACGAAGGCGTCATCAGCGTGGAGCTACCGCTCATCCCCGGGCACGAGCCACTGGGGCGAATAGCCAAGATAGGGGACCGCGCAGCGGCGCGGTGGCGGGTTGATGTAGGTGATCGTGTTGCCGTTGAAACCATGCTGTCGTGCAGATTCTGCAGTTGCTGTCTTGGCGGCCAATACCACCTCTGTCACGACAGGAGAATCTATTCCTATATTCCTCTTTCTGAACAACCAGGCCTGTGGGGAGCTTATTCACAGTATATGTATCTTCACCCGAACAGCATTGTACACAAAATGGATCCTGACCTGCCGGCGGAAACCGCAGTGATGTTCAACCCGCTTGGTGCCGGATATCGATGGGCCGTTGAATTACCACAAACCCGGCCTGGCGATAAAGTCGTTATTCTGGGCCCAGGACAGCGAGGACTGGCCTGTGTCATAGCTGCCAAAGAAGCCGGGGCAGGCCAGGTCATCGTCACCGGACTCGAAGCAGACAAAGCCAAACTGGAACTGGCCCTCGAATTCGGCGCAGATCACTGTATCGATGTCGACAATGAAAATTCCGTAAGACGCGTCAAGGAATTAACCGATGGAGGGGCAGATATCGTCGTTGATGTCAGTGCCAATGCGACCCGGCCTGTTAGGGATGCGCTGCACATGGTTCGTGCAGGCGGTACGATTATTCTTGCGGGGGTCAAGGGCATGAAAGCAGTTGATGACTTTGTTTCAGACTATATTGTCCTTAAAGAAATAAAGATCCAAGGTGCTATCGGAGTCACATCAAGTGGCTATCAAAGCGCGATTAAACTCATTGAATCCGGCAGATCACCCATTGCCAGGATGCACACCCATAACTTTGACCTAAGTGAAGCTGAACTGGCAATAAGGACACTGGGGCGAGACATTCCTGGGCAGGGATCCATACACTCCTGCCTGATACCACCAAAATAGAATAATGGAGAGCAACATGGCAAGAGAGATTCCTTTTAATAACAAGGTCGCTGAAAGATTCATCAGCAGCGAAGGCAGCGGTGGCCTGCCCGATTTCCTGGGCATTCGCATAACCGATGCCAGCGCTGGCACCATGACCGCAGAACTCGAAGTCCGCAAGGAACTGCTGACCCAATTTGGCAATATGCATGGCGGCGTACTGTCAGCCTTCTGTGACCACATGCTGGGTTGTGTCTGTTACCCGGCAATGACCAAAGGCCAATGGGCTGCCACAACAGAATTTAAGATAAACCTGACAGCACCTGTCTCCCAGGGAATGGTTACCGCGACCGCCAGCATTATCAGCCTCACAAGGACTCAGGCTGTAGTGCGCATTGACGTAATCAACGAAGGACGCGCGGCCGCTGTCGCCCAAGGCACCGTCACCATACGTGACCCGCGATAGGAGATATCATGGACGAAGAAAAGAAACTGAAGATGGCAAGGCAGATTACCGATGCGCTGCCCACCCCGGATGAAATACGCGATGACTGGGGCAAGCTTATTGTCGATACCGTGTTACCCGCAGGCGTTTGGTCCCGGGAGGGTTTATCGCGGCGAGACCGTAGCCTCATTACCGTTGCCGCTTTAACCGTGCTGTATAGACCCAACGAGCTGCGCCTGCACCTCGATCGGGCCCTGAATAATGGCGTGACCCGCAAAGAACTAGGGGAAGTCATCATGCACCTGGCTATCTATGGTGGTTTCCCTACCAGTGTTGAGGGCATGCATATCGCAAAGGAAGTCTTTGACGCACGAGACAAGGACGATGCTAAAACCGCTGACTAAAAGCCATCTTGAGGACTGGCAGCCGTCAAGCCACCTGGGGAATTCAGCCCGACCTATCCAGCGTTAACAGCACGGGCAATCTCACCCCATCTACCCAGGTTATCTGGGTTTCGCTGGATGTCTTCACTGGCAAGATAACTCACAACGCGATAAGCAACACCCTGATAGCGATTAATCAAAGCATCGGCCATATCATCCCACCGGGCGACAAGCGCAAAATGTTCCAGCATCTCATCACTGATCGTGTCTGCCATGCCCTGCATATCGCCGGCTTTCATCTTCTGCCCCAGCCGGGCTGTGGTCCCCGTAAAACCCAGATCGTCAAACTGGAATGCATAATTACGCGTAGAGCCATAAAATGCGATCTGCGTTTTCGCTCTGTTGATCATCGGCCCGCGCTCTTCGGGGGTATCACCGGGGACAGCGAATACCGGTATAATCAGATCAATATCTTTGAGGCTCCGGCCTGCTTTTTTAGCACCAGCGGCCAGCTCCGGTAACAACCTGTTCTCAATGTACGCCATTGAATGCATGGGATGCACATGTACGCCGTCACATAGCTCGCCCGCCACGCGGCACATGTAAGGGCCGACCGCCGATATATCAATTTTAATGTCTTCATAGTCATGACGAGCCGGTGACCATTGCCCGGGCAGTAACGACAAATTGTAATACGGCCCTTCGTGATGAAGCTTCTCTTCCCGCTTGAAGGCACGAATACAGGCCTTAAATGCCTCTACATAATCCCGCATCTGTGGCGCTGGCCGATCCCAAACGGCGCTATATCTTCGCTCAATATGACCTCGAACCTGTGAGCCCAGACCCAGACGGAATTGGCCCTGGGTATTATGAGCCAGTTCCCAGGCAATCTGCGCTGAGATCATGGGGCTACGTGGAAAGGCCACAGCGATACCCGTGGTAAATTCCAATCTTGGCGCTGCCGTTGCGGCCGCTGCTATCATCATCCACGGCACCTGCGATCCTTCAGTGAATAACATGCCGTTGAAACCCGCAGCTTCTATCCTTGATGCCAGTTCTGCAATCTTCTTCCAGGAACTGCCCCCTACCATCAGATCAAAATTCATCAATACCTCCTTGGTTATATCGACTATACAGGCTTGCTGCCTCACTCAATGTGATAGCCCAGCATAGGATCTATACAATGCCAGTCCCAACACCCACTATTTACCCTGCATTTAATACCATATTGCGCCATAAGATCCATAAGATACCAGAACCGATAACCTCTATTTCCGCCTCAGCTGGCTTTATACAACCGACTGGAAATTGGATGATTCTATTATACGCCGGCTGAATTAAGCGCGGGCCTAACCGTTATCTCAGCTCCTTACCTTCATACCTGCCCTGACAAAAAGCGGCAGAAATTCACGATAATGTCTTCCAAGATAAGGTGGCCCATGACAAACCTGCTGATCAATGACCATCCGAAAATAACATTTATGAAGCTAAGTTTCAGTGCTAGGGTAGTAAAAACAATTTACTCCCTAAATCAATGAATCTGTTCCCTAAAACAATGAATGTAGGACCAATGTATGAAAATGATCATGCTGACTTGCCTGTTGTTATCAACCACCAGCGCTCGCCAGATAGCCGCCGCAACCCCCGTCGACTGGTCCCAGATCAACAAAGAAACACTGTTTCACTTCATCAATCTATTGAAGATAGATACCAGCAACCCCCCTGGAAATGAAACACAGGCAGCTCTCTATCTGCGTAACGTACTGACCCAGAACGGCATTGAGTCCGAGCTTCTGGGACCCAATCCTGATCGACTGAACCTGGTTGCCAGGATAAAAGGAAACGGCTCAGCTCGGCCTGTTTTATTACTGGGCCATACCGACGTCGTCGGGGTGCAGCGAGAGCGCTGGCGCCATGACCCATTTGCCGGGGTCATCGAAAATGGCTATGTCTATGGCCGAGGTGCCGTAGACGATAAAGACAATGTTGTTGCTAACCTGATGATGGTATTGATGCTCAAGCGCTCCGGGTTAGTACTTAATCGCGATGTTATTTTTGTCGCCGAATCCGGTGAAGAAGGATTTGCCAAAGAAGGCTTCCGCTATCTGGTTAATCATCATTGGGAAAAAATTGACGCGGAGTATGCCCTGGGCGAAGGTGGAGGCGGGAGTATCAAGGATGGATCGCCCTACCTGCTGGCGGTTGCTGCCACCGAAAAAGTGGGCCGTGGCGCGGAGCTCATTGCCAGAGGCTCTTCAGGGCATGGCTCCATGCCCAGAGTCGACAATGCCATCACCCACCTGGCAAGGGCGGTGGCCCGCATCGCCGAATGGCAACCGCCCATGCGACTCAATGAAATCACGCGGGCATACTTCGAGAGAGTCGCTGAAATTTCTGACCCGGAAAAAGCCAGACGCATCCGTGACCTGTTTAACCCGGCAACGGCCGACAACGCAGGTAATTACTTTAAAAAACACCAGATCCGCTATAACTCATTTCTTCGAACAACCATATCTCCGAACATGTTCAACGGTGGTTTTCGACCCAATGTTATCCCTTCCCAGGCGACTGCCTATCTTGATATCCGGGCCCTACCGGATGAAAACATGACCGCTTTTTACCAAATGATGCGCGAAGTGATCGATGATCCGGCAGTGGAGCTAATACCTGGCCGGCAGATGAATCCCTCCAGCAAACCATCCGGACTGAAAACAGATTTATATCGATCTCTGGAAGCGGTTCAAAAAAGGCTGTATCCGGAAGCTATCACCTTACCCATGCTGCTCACAGGCGGTACGGATCTACAGCCTTTACGCGGCAAAGGTGTCCATGCCTACGGTATCGGACCCTTAAAAGACATGCAGGACGGAGAAGGCAATGGCGCTCACGCGGATGATGAGCGCATCTCAGAAAAAGCCCTGTACGGTTTTGTCAGGTACCTATGGGAAGTTATCCTGGACCTGAGTAGCTGATCTGTTTTAAGACGGCGTCGCAAGATCAGAAACATGACTTGCATCCTGCCCTCGGTTGTAAAATCCCAGTGGCAAAGTTCGCAATAAAAGCTCGCATTAATAGTTATTCTCTTTATTGATGACACCGGCCAAGCCGGGCCGACCTCTTGAATATCGTCGATAAGGTGTGGTTTATTCTGTGCTAGGGTATTTTCTAATTGTGTGTTCACGCTGTGAAAGTAAACGACAAGATGGCAGGAAGGACGTTGCAGGGGCTGGCTTCAACTGACTAGGGTAAAGCAACTGCTGCATGGCCCGGCCCCTGGCAACCGACTAACCCGTTAACTTTACAGAGTCTACTCACACCACAATGCATCAACGTATCAGAGAAACCAGGTCGACAGTCGATCGAGTACTCTCAATAACAGGGGGATAATATGACGGAAAATAATTACCCGGATTATGACTCAACTTCATATCATCTGAATGTTCGCGGAAGCAAAGTGTTGCCCAATAGCGGCAGTCGGAGCAGCATCCAGTCTTCCCCGTATACTCTGTTCCTCGAATCAGGTCAGGGCAAACAAATAGTTGATGTCGATGGTCGGCAACTACTTGATTTTAACAACAACTTTACTTCGTTGATTCACGGTCATTGCCATCCTGCTATTGTGGAAGCCGCAAGGGAACAAATCAGTAAAGGATCGGCATTTTCCTTCGGTAGCGAAATTGAAATACGACTGGCAGAGTTGCTATGCCAGCGTGTCAAAGGCTTTGAGCAAATTCGCTTCATGAATTCTGGGACCGAGGCGGTCATGAATGGTATCAAAGCCGCCCGAGCTTATACTGGCAGGGCAAAAATTGCCAAATGTGAAAACTCTTACCATGGCTCCTATGCTGCCGCCGAAACAAGCCTTGCAGTAGAACCTACCGATTTAAGTATTCAGGACCCCATCAGTAAAGCTTATAGTGCCGGCACGCCACAAGGTGTACTAGATGACGTTGTAATCATTCCCTTTAACGATGTTGAAAATAGCAGAAGAATATTAGATGAACAGGGCCCGATGCTAGCGGGCATCTTATTTGATCCGTTTGGCGCCGGCATGGGACGGGTAGCACCCAGCCAGGCATTCATTAATTTACTGGCCGAAATGCGTGACACCCATGGCTTATTGCTGATCTCTGATGAGGTCATCGCTTTCCGGGCAAATTACGGCGGTTGCATGAGCCAATTTAATGTGCCGGCTGACCTGACCTGCCTGGGTAAAATCATAGGCGGTGGTTTTCCCGTCGGTGCTGTTGCTGGCAGCAGAGACATCATGGCTGTATTCGAAAGTACGGACAAAAAAGCCAGATTACCCCATGGCGGGACTTTCAATGCTAACCCCGTCACCATGGCCGCTGGTTATGCCGCCATGGAAATGATGACGCCCGAAGAATTCCAGCGTATCAATGCTCTGGGGCAAGCATTCAGAGGCGCTATAACAAACGTCATCACTCAACTAAACGTCCAAGCCAATGTTCTCGGCCAGGCATCCGTATTTGCCATCGACATCGTCGATCCTGTTGCCGGTAGTCTGCCTACTGGCCGAGGTGCAATGCGCCAGATTGAAGGCATTGACGCGGCGTTCATCAATGCGGGTTACTTCCTATCGCCGGGCTTACATGGCTCCCTATCTACGGCAATGGATGAAAACGATATTGAACCTTTTTGCGACACCCTTAAAACAATATTACAAGCCCTGTAGGGCCATGCTGACAACCCCTTTAAACCGGTGCATTAAATTGCCATGAGCGACATCAGACTGGAAAGAAAAATAACCTTAAGTGGTGCTGTATTTCTGTTGCTGGGTAACGTTATTGGCGCTTCTATCTTCATCCTTCCTGGGCAGTTGGCAGGTGTTGCCGGACCGGGCGTATTTATCGCCTATCTAATCGCCGGTATTCCCGCTGTTGCAAACTGCCTGATTGCTGCCCAAATAGGCAGTATCCTACCGGTGAGTGCAGCAGGATATGTCTTCTCCAGTGTCGTGCTGCATCCATTTCTAGGCTTTCTGAAAGAATGGACAGCCGCATTGGGCCTGATTGTCGGCGTACCCATCCTGGCCTACGGTTTTGCTGACTACATGGCGTTTTTTCTGCCGGAAGCAGATCGCATCATTATCGCCTTAAGTATGGTTCTGGTGTTGCTGGTGATTAATCTGTTAGGCATCCATACCAGCATCCGTGTGCAGATGGTTTTAGTTTCAATCTTTGTCATCTCCCTTCTCATATTTGCTGTGGGCGGACTGTTTTATATTGATACCTCTTTACTGTCGCCAGTTACCCCTAATGGTTACGGTTCAATTCTTGACGCTGCAGTGCCGGCTTTTTATTCCTACTCCGGGTTCATTACCCTGACTGCCATCGGCGAGGAAATCAAGAACCCCAAAAAGAATATCCCCCTCACCTTAGCGATCACCTTGTTTGTGGTCGCCACGATATACACGCTGATCACGCTGGTATTGCCTGGCCTGATCCCGTGGCAGGAACTTGGTAGCCTGGCGGCGCCAATGAGCCAGGCATCAAGCTTGTTCTTACCCGGCTGGTTTGCCATTTTAATAACAGTCAGTGCGCTCATGGCTGCGGCCACATCGGCTAATGTGGCTTTAATCGTCATGTCGAGAAGCTTTTTCGCCCTGGCCCGACACAAGATTTACCCGGGCTGGCTGGCCACCGTCAGCAGTAGAAACAATGAACCCATTCCAGCGCTCATACTGGTCAGTGCACTGATTAGTCTTGGTATCTCACTGCAGGGAGAGATCGTTCAATATGCCTCTGCCACAGTGATAGGTCTGATGTTTTATGGCATCGTCTGGGCCATCGGACTGATTCGCTTACCCACAGCATTACCCAGCCACTACCAAAATGCGTACTTCAGGCTGGGCAAACGCACCATCTGGGTGGTGGCTACAATCAAGATAAGCATCTCACTTATATTCTTATATGTAGGCGTGATGAACAATCTAAGACCTGCAACTATCTACCTTTGCCTGGTGCTGCTGGGCGCGGTTTATTATATCCTAAGAAATCGTCACCTGGCCCGGTCGGGCATTTCACTCAAAGCTATTCTGCGAGATGAGGCCCACCAGAAATTCGAATAAAACACCCCTGAGCACACTTTCATGGGCTTACACCTGGATCGATAAACCTTACCGGGTTAGCAGAAAAACTTATAAGAGAAAACCCACAATCACGCCAACCGGAATTATCGAAGTTGAATGCTTGCTAAAGCACCAGGCAATTCATTACTGCAGGGCTAGCAATACAATCTTCAAACCCGCCTGCTAGCATTCCTTTTCAGCAGGAAGGATGAATTTCGTCTAAAAATTGGCGACAATATCAAATTATGAGACATTAAAGTGTCCCATCGCCTAACACAGCTAAGCTCGGCACCACTTATGACTAATTGGACAGACTCTTACGTAACGGGTGTCGCCTACACGCACCACTATTTCCCCCTATTAAATCCTGTCCGGCTGAAATTTCTACTGCTGAGCCAGGGCTGGCAATTCCCAGAAATTAACACTGCCTGTGAACTGGGTTTTGGCCATGGCTTCACTATAAATGCTCATGTAGCGGCTTCAACCACGAAATGGCATGGCACGGATTTCCTTCCTGCTCATGCTGGTCTTGCAAGAGAAATGGCAGAAGCCTAGGGTGCTGACATTGACGCCCTTGATCAATCTTTCAAGACTTACTGCTCAAGGCAGGATTTACCGGCATTTGACTACATCTGCCTGCATGGAATCTGGGCCTGGGTATCATCGGAGAACAGAGCCACTATCGTCGATTTTATACGGCGAAACCTAAGACCCGGTGGCGTTGTTTACATCAGTTACAACACCTTGCCAGGGTGGTCCAATATGATACCCTTGCGCGACACTATAATGGCCTATATTGACTATAATGGCCTATATTGAGAATGTGGTTGACCCCAGCAAGGATATACAAATACAAACCAGAGAAGCTTTCGACTTCCTAGATAAACTCTTAGACCAAAGTCCGGCTTTTGGTCGAGCGAACCCACAGGCAATAAACCAGTTCAAGAAAATGAGGAAATAAGAAATAAACTACCTCATTCATGAATTTCTCCAAAAGAGCTGGACACCCATGAATTTTTCTACTCTCTGCCAGGCACTGGATCCAGTAGAACTGATATATATTAGCTCAGCAGATTACCTGAACAATATAGATATCGTTAATTTAAACAAAGAACAACGAAACCTGATAAACGGGTTCACTGACCTGCCGGAGCGCGAAACCACTAGAGATTTCCTGCTTAATAAAAAACTCAGGACTGATATCTGGGTCAGGGACCCTACCCCTCTCTCCTCTGACCGACAAAACAAATTAATTCGAGAGCAGCGATTTATGATTGCTAAAACTTTCGACACAACACCCAAGACCATATCAACCTCGCTTGGCCAGATAAAACTATACCAGGCTATTTACAACCCTGTCCTGAATGCACTGGCAGAATTCCAGATTAAAACGATCAAGCAAATTGAAATGCATTGCCGTGAAGCCAAAATCAGCCTTGACCAGATAACCCAAGCCATTTTAGTGCTATGCAGTAAAGGTTTTATCGTCGCCATTCAGGACGACCATACCAATAACAAAGTTAACGCTCAGACAGACAGACTCAATGCTTATCTACTCGAGAGAGCAACGAGAAACCAGGAAGGCGATGTTTTAACCAGCCCAGTTACCGGTGGCGCCATCAATTTCAGTTATTTAGGGCTACTTTTTATATTGGCCCTAAAAAAGGGCAAGAAAACGCCCAAGGCCAGTGCTGAATTTGTCTGGAACAGGATAAAAAAACAGCGTGGCAGCATTTATATAGGTGACAAATTAGTGCGTGATGCTGGCAGCGCTAAAGCTGAACTTGCGATATCAGCCCAGAATTTTTATGAAAAAGAAAATGATTTGCTTAAAGCAATGAAAATCATCTAAGCACAGCATTGACAGCTCACCCAGAACGCCCTGCAAAACCTGGCATCTAGGTAAATAACTATCGCCGCTGCAGGCCCCATCACTATTATGGGCTGCGTACTTCTTACCAACCGCATTCGGTTAAAAGCAAAGCATGAGGGCATTTACACTTAGTTCCCAACATGCTTAATTTCGGAATTAAACGAGGATTAACTCTTATTTTCTTTAATTAACTATCATAATTCGTATCTAAGTAGTAAAATTTTTACGCAAAAGGGTAGACTCAATCAAAACCCTACGAGAAATTAATATCTCAATCTCTCTGCTCCAGTTGACTCACTTAGCTAAATAGCGGGTTGAACTGTCAGCCAAGGGGGCAGCGGTAGTTTTAAATTAGCTTCATACGGGGATCAAAAAGCGTATCAAACCCGCCTTCTGGATCGGGCACTTTATTGATCAAGTTTTCATCAAATTTTAAGGGGAAGTACTATGATAACTAGTGCTAAGCAAAGACACACAAGGTTAGAGGGATTTATTAAATCAGCGACTGTACTGGCTGCATTAGGGCTATGTTTGACATCTTCAGGTATGGCGATGTCAGCCGATGCCCCAGCCATTGAGGAAGTCATTGTTACTGCCGAGCGCAGAGCTGAAAGCCTGCAGAGCGTTGCCGTCGCTGTTACCGCATTCACCGGAGAGGATCTGGATGCTCAGGGTATCGTTGATATTAAAGGCATAACCGAGCGCACACCGGGATTCACTATGGGTGTCTTCAACCCAGGCCAACCCCAGTTCTATATCCGTGGTATCGGCTCCAACGAAGATGGTGCTGGTGGAGACCAATCCGTCATTATCTTCGTTGACGAGGTTTATATTGGTCGTTCCGCTGGATCTGATCTGGATCTCTTCGATCTCGAAAGAGTCGAGGTATTACGTGGACCCCAGGGAACCCTGTTTGGTAAAAACGTCATCGGTGGTGCCGTCAGTCTGATAACCAAGAAACCAAGCGAAGACAATGAGACTGTACTCCAAGCCACTGTTGGTAACTTAAAGGCTATGACATTACGAGGACTTGCCAGTGGCGAGATTGGCAAGAATGTCTACGGGAAAATTTCTTTCTCAAGCCGGCGTCGGGAAGGGTACCTAAAATCAATGATTTCGCAGTATCCTGAATACTTCCCTTCGGTTAGTTCCAACCTGCTGGGCGATTTTGACCAGCTCAATATTAATAGTGATAGCTTCAGGGGAGCGCTTCGGTTCGTCCCGTCGGATCGTATGGAAGTTAACCTGACTGCTAACTATTCAACCATGGATCGAGCTGGCCCCAGCTACAAATCTATAGGTCCTGGTGGTATACCGTTCAGTGCTGATGCAGCATTACTACCCAACTATGTCGACAACATCCATCAAAACCTGCTCGAAGATCCTGGTTTGTCTCGAAACGATATCGTTGGTGTTACAGCTCGAATCGATTATGAAATCAATGATTCCATGTCTCTTGCTTCACTGACATCTTTTCGTAAGGTTGAAGCTGATCAGCAATGGTTCCTTTCGACACCGAACTTGACAGCGCTTCGTCTATCGTCAGGCATACCTCAAGTCCCGCTTTATCTGGTTGGTTCCAATGACTACAGCGATGATTCAGATACCTTCACCCATGAATTTCGCTTAACTGGCTCGACTGACAGAATGGACTACGTCGCCGGTGTGTATTTCATGAATGAACAGACTGACCGAAATGAAACCTCGCCCATTGGCCTATCATTCTCAGATGGCGCAGGGGGAATAGCCTTCTCCATCCCGGTTATCGATGGTGGTGACTTACAGCAAAATGAGACGGACAGCTACTCCATTTTTGGCCAGGTTTCCTTTAACCTGACTGATGCCCTTGCCGTCACTGTAGGTGGCCGTAAAACCTGGGATGAGAAAGAAATCAGCCGTCTGGGCACCCCGACAGCCACCGCACCCAACCGGGTTTTTGATTTTACTACCGGTAAGAAATGGAACGCTTTCACGGGTAAATTAGGTATTGAGTGGCAAGCTACTGATGATCTATTTGTTTACGCCACTGCAGCCGAGGGCTTTAAATCAGGTGGCTATCAGGGCGCTGCCGCCACATATGAGGCCGCAAGCACACCTTTTAATCCCGAAGAAGCCCTGCTGATTGAACTCGGTATTAAAGCCGAATTCTGGGACAACCGGATTCGCCTGAACACAGCTATTTTCTCTACCGATTATGAAGACCTGCAAATACTGCAGTTACTGGTCGAGAATGCTGCACCTCCTGGCACCTCGGGTCAGTTGATCACCCAGAACGCGGCAAATGCTGACATCAAGGGTGTTGAAGTCGAGTTTACGATAGTTCCATCGGAGAAAATCACCATCCAGGGCTCTTATACCCATCTGGATACTGCTTTTTCCGACTTCTTCCTTCCAGAAGGATTTGGCCCACCCACTGATCCAACGGGTGTACCGACGGCCAGTCCTGACCGTACTGGTAATGCCCTGCGAAATGCGCCAGAGAACGCCTATAACATCCTGATTCGTTACGACACGGACCTCAGTAATGGCGGCGGACTGGCACTACAAGCGGACTTCCGGCATAAAGACAAGGTCTACCAGGACCCTGATGTGCTCGAATTTGCGGCCGTACCCGCCTATGACGTGGTCGACCTTCGGGCAACCTATACCTTCCCCAATGGTAACGTCGACGCTACCTTGTGGTCACGAAATGCAGCAGATGAAGATTACTACCTGCATAACTGGCCACTGCAGGGAAGCGGCCAGGCAACACCGGCACCGCCTCGCACTTATGGCCTGACGGTCACCTGGAGAAACGAGTAAATCATTGTTTCTAAAGCTGGAATTAGCAAAACTGCAGATCATTCCTCATGGAATGATCTGCAGCCTCCTCCGTTACCTGCTACTACTGAATTAATAGAGCAGATCCAGTTCAACAGTCCCTACTAAGACGTTAGAGTCTATCAACTTGGCTGTGAACTTAGACTAACCCGGGATATACCTGAGTAAATCACGATCCAGAACAGCCTCGACAGCTCGATGCAAGCCTTCCACGGCCATTTCCCTGGCGCGTTCACTGCTGGGCACGAAAGCGCCGGCAATAATCATATTGAAATTCATCATAAACAGAACGGCAATGTCATAGTCGGCCCTTACCTGTGCCAGGCTATAGCCGGAAACACCATGACCCTTCATGGCCTCACAATAGTATCCCAGCATATCCTCTTCGATGGCCCGACGGACCTCAACCTTGAGGCTGGTGGCTGCCAGCCAAGCCAGATCCTGCAGCGGATTGGAGATCATCATATTCTGCCAGTCAATCATAATAACAGGATGCTGACCTGGCTCACCCTTGCCAAACATGGCATTGTCCATGCGAACATCTCCATGGATAAAGGTCATGTTCCGCTCACCCATCATTTTCATGATCCCGCCCAGGCCACCGACATAAGCTGGCATGGCATCAAGTAAAACCTTGGGAAAGCACTCAGGGAAATTCTTGATGGCCATCTGCCAACTACCTAAAAAGCCCGGCAGGAAGCTATCAATGTACTCATCAGAATCAATACTCATCATATGACCAAATTCCTGCTGCCAGCACCCGAAAAATCGCGCGTGCAATGGCGCAATCGTATCAACCACCATCTTCACCTGAGTCAGGTTGATGCCGGCCACCTGATCGCCTACCCGATAATCAATGAGATCTTCTATCACGATAGCGTTACCCCCGGTTGAGAGGTCCATTTCAGCGAAGTAACACCGGGTCAGGGGTGTATCGATTTGGCTGGCAATCTCGTTGAAAAACATCACCTCTCGTTCATACATCCTGGTGTTATTGGCAATGGCCCGATTTTCCGGGTTTCGATGTGCGAACTTGATAACCACCGATGAGGGCGCCTGGCAGGTTGCCGTGTAATTGAGCCTGACACGTACCACCTCGCCGATAACACCCACAATCTCACCTACCGGTTCAATCGAGAATGTCTGCACCTGTATATTCGATGTTAGCTCAGCAGAGGTCTGCATGATGTCAGTAAGCCAGGCCGCGGTTAGCGCTTCCGGGCTTTTCGGGAAAGATAAAGATTCCATATAAGTACATACCCCATTCAGGCCAACAATCCTGCCTCCCATTTAAAACGCTTCCAGATCTCCTGGCAACCACACCCTCCTGGAATACTGCATTTTGCGTTCGACCCAGCCGAATCGTTAACTCCTAATTCAACCAAATCAGTCGTCATTTCAAGCAGATTTTTGCTTCCCGGAGTCCCCAGGATGCTAAGCTACCGTTATTCCAGGTGAGGCTTCACTGTGCGCCTCTTATCCATGATCAGGCTCATCGCCGCCTCGACTAGGCTGTACCGCGAACAGCCTTATCCTTATCGTTCGAAAGCACGGGTGGTACTTGAGCTGGGCAATTCGAGTAGCCAGTTCATACAAAACGACACCAGAAAGACGCTTCTAACGCCATTTCCAACCCGTTAACCCGGCAGAGCAGGCTCGAGCCGACCAAAGCGTGAAAAGATTGTTATCATGACTCCTGAAATCACTTCCGGATTAGAAAGCATAAAGGAAAATTCAACGTTGACTTATAACCATGGACTGATGTTTGCAATTAAAACGCTACTAGGTCCTTTCCTGGTATTTGTAGCGACGTTATATAGCCCTTTGGGTCATCTCATGCAGACCATGAAAAGCCCCGGTTTGTGTCCAACAGCGGTAGCGATATCGGTAAATGCGACAATGCCCTGAAGCCCTGCAGAACCATTTTATACGCTGGCTCACAGTCGAATAAGGGTGACATTATTCGATTGGCAGGGGGTCACTACCCAGTCAGAGATACCAGCACGCTTTTTTTGCTGCTCAGCGATCTGATCCCAGTAGAAGGTTTATATAGTGAGGAAACTGCTTTTTCGGAAAAGAACCCAGCGAACAATACCCGGCCAACTGGTGTTCCGCTGGAATTTGCAGATGAACTCGCCCAAAAAGGTTTTACCGTTATTGTTGACAGTAAAGGGGAGGATATAAAACGATCCTCAGATTTATATAAGAAGATGCGAGTTTATGAACAACTAAAACAGCCTAAATTTTCTGACAACTGTGCCAATGGATACGCAGGCGACCATGCCTGCGAAAAAATGGATTTGCTCGCGCACGTGCCATTATCAAGTTTTTCAACTCAGCCTAGTGCGGCCAATGATATCTGGGGTTTCTACGACCTTAACGATGGTCGCGAGTATGCCATTATTGGGCTACGTAACGGTGTCGGCATCGTTGATGTGACTGAGCCAGAATCTCCGCGGGTAGTGAGCAGTGTATCGAGCCAATCAACGGCATGGCGCGATATCAAGGTCTACCAGAAATTCGATCATTCTGCGGGTCGCTGGCACAGCTATGCCTATGTGACCGCTGATAGTGCCTCAGTAGGAACGCTGGTGATTGATTTGGGGTCCCTGCCCGATAGTGTCGAAGCTGTCGGAGCAGACCAGAGCGATTTAAGTGCACATAACGTCTATCTGAGTAACGTGGATTATTCAACAGGAATAGCGCTGAATGATCTAACGCCCTATCTTCATGTCATTGGTTCAGACAGAAAAGGTGGCGCCTTTAATAGCTACGCTTTGAATGACCCCATTGATCTATCCCTGGTCTATCAACATGGTTCAGAATCCCGGGTGACTTATTCCCACGACGTCAGTTCAATGGTCATCCTGGATGACAGGAAAGACAGCCAATGCATAAACAGCGGGCCTTACTGCGAAATTCTTTTTGATTTTAATGTAGACAATTTTCAAATATGGGATAAAACGTTGAATGCCTCTCCTTCACGCTTGAGTACAATCACTTATGCGGGTGTTTCTTATGTGCATTCCGGATGGTACACGGAAGATAAACAAGTCGTGTTAGTGCACGATGAACTGGACGAGCAGGATTTTAATTTAAATACCACCGTTCGCCTTTTTGAGCTGTCAGATCTCCGACAGCCAACACTGCTGTCAACCTGGTCCGGACCGACAGGTGCCATTGATCATAATGGCTTTGTCAGGGGTAATCGCTACTATATGTCAAACTATACCCGCGGCATGACCGTACTTGATATCTCAGACACATTGAACCCAACTGAAGCAGGATTCTTTGACACCTTTCCGTTGTCAGATGAAACGTCTTTCAATGGTGCCTGGGGAGTCTATCCGTTTTTACCCAGTGGTAACATTCTGATAAGCGATATCAACAGCGGCCTGTATATTGTTCGCGATAACACTAAGAAAACTGCACAGGGAAATGTGAGTTTTAATGCCACAACCTACTCGGTAGAAGAAGGCGACAGTCTCGAGCTTTCTGTCGAAAGGAAAGAGGGCAGCCAGGGTGATGTCAGTGTCAGGTGGGAGTTACTGGCCGGTGCTACCAACGACGATGATGTTGGCATGGATTCAGGTATTCTTTCCTGGACAGACGGACAACTCCAAAACCAGACAATTTCAATCCCGATCAGAACTGACAGTAACCTTGAGCCACGAGAAAGTTTCCTGATTCGACTTTATGATCCCAGGGGATCTCTTTCTCTGGGGTCACCCAGTATTTCAGTTATCTCTATTCAGGCTTCTTCCGGGAACTCACCTCCAGTCGCTGATGCCGGCGGCAACGTGTCTGTCAGCGCTGGAGAAACTGTTTCCCTGCAGGGATCTGGTAGCGATGCTGATAGCACGAACCTGGTGTATCTCTGGGAGCAGCTTTCTGGTCAGACCGTGACGCTAAACGGAACCGACAATCCAGAACTCACCTTTACCGCACCGACATCTTCGGGCACTCTTTCTTTTCGGCTAACAGTCACAGATGAAATGGGGGCAGACCATTCCGACACTGTGACGGTGACGGTGGCGGTCGCTGCTGTAACGACAACACCGGCACCAGTTGAGCGCAAAAAGGGCGGCGGTGGCGCAGTGGGTTACCTGATTTTAACCATGCTGCTGGTTTTGTTAACACGGCAAAAAAAAACTGAATCACCGAGTTTAAATCGTACTTCAAACTAAGCACCTTGCGATCCAGTACAACTTTGGAAATCTATGTGAAACCAGGTGATCAATGAATGGTTCGCCGCAATCACGAGAACTTCTCATTTTTGGGTTTGTTTTCGTTATTCTTGGACTTGGAATTTTCCACCAATCCATCAATTCTTTATTGGAATATAATCGAACCGCCATTTCTTCCGGGCAAATCTGGCGGCTTGTTAGCTGTCATTTTGTTCACCTGAATTTCTTACATACTTTACTGAACACAACAGGTCTTATCCTCTGTTTTGCTGTTTTTGGAACCCCTAAGAACCCTGTATGGAGCTGCATCTACCTGATCACACTGGCGCTGTTTGTCAGCGCCGGCCTTTTCTTTTTTTCACCAGATGTCATCTATTACCTAGGTCTTTCAGGCTTGCTACACGGAATCCTGATTCATTATCTGATCGTTGGATTTAACAGGCACCGGCTAATTCATGAACTGGGTATAGCTTTTGTTGTTTTGAAATTAGTCATTGAGCAACTGCCAATGTTTGATGTATTTTATTTGCAGAACTATATTGGTGACAGGGTCATTACTGAGTCCCACCTGTACGGGGCTATTGGTGGTCTGCTATGGGTTGTCATTCAACGACAACTAACAAACGCTGGTCAATCCACAGGTCATTGAAGACTTCAATGAAAGCGCCTGGTACCGGCGACGGCCAACACAGCGGTAGTGTAGTTTGACCCTGAAACTTGTAAAGGATGCTCCCATTAAATGTACCATGTAGCCGGTGTTTGCTGCCGGCCCATATGGCATCGCCCAGGCTTATTTACTAGAAGACACTTCTTCTAGTTAAAAGTGAAGCTGGGATGCTTCTAGTTGAGCGTGCCAAACACAGGAAAAACATCAGGGGTATTCGACGCAGAACCTGGTGAAAGCGCTCATTTGAAGAGAAAAACAGAATCGTATTATAAAGCTTGCACGCGAAAGCCACATCAGCTTTCCTCAGAACGAGTGCAGCCAGACGAGGCGGCATGCCACCAAGTTAAGTAACTGCGGAGGATTAAGAGTAGTGCCAGGAGACTTCAGACACCAATTCCTCAGCTACCTGCCACTACCAATCTTTCAGCTTTCCCACTCCCACAGAGGAAGGAAAACCTCAGCTTTTCGAAGATTGTTCAGATAGCTTTAGATTTGGACAAAACAACAATCCCGGTTTCCCTGGGAACAACTGCCCAACCTACTCGAGGAGAACTTGCACATTGTCACGTAGTTCGCCAACCACTGCTTAGTGAATAGCGAGCTACTACGACATAACGCTGCCCATCTACCTACGAACCCATTCCATGAATGACTCTGAATATCAATTCAAAAGTCGACTCTATCTTTTACTTCCATCTCATCTAACTACCTACCTGCTAGTAGGTAATCAGACTAGATCACGATCTACGTTGGTCTATTGTGCGACGACGTTAATCGCACTAGGCCCTTTCTGACCCTGCTCAACTTCAAAGCTCACACTTTGACCTTCTGCAAGTGATTTGAATCCATCAGCTTGGATAGCGCTATGATGAACGAATACATCAACACTACCGTCAGACGGTGATATAAATCCAAACCCTTTACTATCGTTAAACCATTTTACCGTACCTGTCGCCATTTTCTGCTACCTTTCCATATTGTTAATCGCACATTATATTAGCAAGTTAACCCTTTTGGTACGAGATATTTGAATTAAACACATTATTTCGCACTCTGCTTAGGACAGATCTGCCCAAAACACCAGGTTAAGGGTATATTTCGATGAAATATTGACCCTAGTAGCGATTCAGCAGCCCCACCTTCTGTATAATTCCCGCTCTCCTGCTAGCTGCCGAGCAGCGTTTGTCACAAGCCAGCCATGACAATGTCCTGTATTTGGTTGCGCAATCTACCGCTGCACTCTTTCGTTGTGGATAGGATTATAAGTGAGGTTATTCGGCGCCTCAGTCGAGTGTCGACCTAGCAAGACTGGGAATTACACTTTATATTTGAATCTACCGATGCTGAGTATTGTTAACAATGACCTGGATTCGGAATGCACCATGAGACTTTGTGTGATTTGTGAATTGATGGGCAACTAATCACGCAGGTTCAAGAAGAATCCCGGGTTGCAGATTTTCTGAGGCCATACTAATTACTAAGAGACGAAGGAATTGGAAATAGAACTGGTTCATGTAATAACAGCGACACTCATCTTGATCGCTTTTGGTATGGGCCTGGGCCTAGGACTGGATAACTTCAGAAATATACTCCTTGCGCCAAAAGGCGTATTTATTGGAATGTTCGGGCAGCTCGTTCTCTTGCCTCTAGCTGCCGTGTTTTTGGCGTCGTTTGCAGACTCTCCTATTCTGATAGTGGGCCTGATATTGATAGGTGTTTGCCCTGGTGGCTCTTCCTCAAACTATTTTACCTACCTGGCTCGGGGTGATGTTGCCTTATCGGTTTCCCTCACAGCATTGAGTGGCATTCTTTCAGTCGTATCTGTGCCGTTTGTATTTAATATCGCCAGTGGCATGTTGCTCCATTCCAGTGTGTCGGTTTCCTTGCCTGTTGTAGATACGATGTTAAGAATTTTTCTCTACTTGATTGTACCGGTAATGGTTGGAATGACCTGTAGAAATTTTTTCCCTGAATTTTCTGATCGACGTAAAGGACTGATCGCCACCGCGGCCTTTGCTGTACTTGTCGCGCTTACTCCCGTGTTAATAGCTGAGCATCTGAGATTGATATCCGGGCAAGCATGGCTGATTTTTGTCCTGGTGGCACTACTAATTATTTTTACTATGGGTTCGGGCTTTACCTTGGGGAAAATTACCGGGTTGAGCCTCCCGCAAACACGCAGCCTTACTATAGAAATTGGAGTACAAAATGTTGCCTTGGCAATTGTATTGGCGCTGACATTCTTTGGGGACTCGGCTTATGCGCTTGTCTCCGTTATCTATTTGGTACTTATGTACGTTTTTGTTCCTGCCTTTATCTTCTATTGCAGGAGGGGAAAAGCAGAGTAGCTTAGCCAATAATTAAGAGTTCAAAATGGATCTAGAAAAATCAGGTCGGACTGCACTTGTTTGTGGCTCAAGCGCCAGTTTGGGCCTCGCTTGTGCCGACGTGTTAATGAAAAGCGATTGAAACAACTTCTGGCTGACTGTTCAAGCCCAATTCTGCTCAACAACAATGCCGGTCCCAGTACAAAGCTCTTTTCTGATACAGATAATCCGGTCTGGGAATCGACCTTGGACGGAAATAAAGCGGCACCTCTGATGATGATTCCGGTGGTTCTCCCAAAAATGGCTAAGCGCAAATTTGATAGAATCAAAAACATTACATCAGCAATAGTGACAACGTCAGCCTTATCATGTTCTTTCAGCTAGTGCCTGAGGATAGTTTTTTTAATGGGGTTAATCGGCGCCTCAGTTGAGTATCGATCCAAGCAGGGTCAATGGAAGGCATCCAGAATGCACTAAGCATCTAACATAGAATTCAACCTCCACCCTACCCTCCTGCCATTTCCACCTGAGTAGCACCCACCCCCGGGTGCCCCCCACTTCAGCATGTGGGACTCCTCTATTACTTGGTATTACTAATGTGGACGAACAAGGCTGGTGAAGAGCGATCTATGCTCGTTTGCGTGTCTCAGGCAGCTGCAGGCAGGATCGACTGGAGTGACAATGAGCAGAAGAGTCTCTAAGCAAACAGGACCAAATTGTGCCATATGGGCTGACGTCACACAGGGGGTAAATGGCGATACAAAGCTTGTATGAAACCCCTGTGTTTACTGCATTCTTCAGATGCAAGGTAGATACAAGCTTGTAACAGAACTTTTTGAAAATTATATTGTCATGTAACAGAGGCTTTAAAAATATAAACAGGAATAAAACAATGTTAACAAGACTAATATTGGCATTGATACTAATGTTTAATATCTCAAGTTGCCAATCTTGGGAAATACAACCTACTAATACCATTGAAGAACTGGAAAATAACCTGTTAAGGATTTTTGAAGATTCCGGTCTATCGGGTATTTCTATTGTAGTAACAAATGACGCAAAGTTGTTATACAACAAGTCATTTGGGTATGCCAATGTACTAGTCAAAAAACCATACACTAATACCACAGTTCAGAATATAGGTTCAGTTTCCAAGACCTTTATAGCAGCTGCTATTATGAAAGCCCAGGAGTTGGGGAAACTTAAATTGGATGGCCCCATAAACAAATATTTGCCATTTGAGGTAGTACACCCAAAATATCCTGAAGCACCTATTACATTAAGACATTTGTCACAACATACTTCCGGAATTACAGATGAAGTGTCTTATTTACGAGCTTATGTACTAGACCAACCTAATGCCGATTATTCTCATCTTCCTGACGATGCTCAGGAGTACATCTCCATAATGAAAGAGAATGAAAGGATTTCTTATGCAGAATTTTTGGAAAATGTACTTAGAAAAAACGGGAAATGGTACACTGCCAAGAACTTCACCAATAAAGCTCCTGGAAAACGCTATCATTATAGCAATATGGGAGCGGCTTTAGCAGCTTTAGTGATTGAAAACGCTACAGGGCAATCTTTCTATGAGTTTACAGGGCAGTATATTTTCAATCCATTGCAGATGGAAAAGACCTCCTGGGAATTGACTGATAACAGCCGTGAAGATTTTGCCGTCCGTTACTTTCCAGACAACATACCCGTTCCGGATTACCATTTGATAACAACTGCTGATGGTGGCCTGATTACTAGTACCCAAGATATGGGCAATTACCTGATAGAAATACTGAATGGGGCTAATGGCAAGGGAACTATTCTTTCACAAGATTCTTACAAGGAAATGTTTAAACGAACCAAGCTGGGCAGTGAATCCAGTGGTATTTTTTGGGGCGTAAATGAGGATGGGGTACTTAACCACTCTGGTAGCGACCCAGGTGTATTAAGTATTCTGGCAATATATCCTAAAAGGGGTGTGGGAATTTTTATAATGACCAATGATAGTGCTGATGAAAGCAAGAAACTGATGGTAGCCATCAAACAAATTTGGGAAGCCCTTAAAAAACATAATTGGAAGTAATAAAATTATGACCCACAGATACAAAGTTGATACAAATTTTTTTGTAACCATCGAGTTTAAAGGGTTTCAGAGGGTATTTCTAATGTAGACGGGTAAAGCAGGTAAAGAGCTATCTTTGCTCGGCTGCGTGGCACAGGCACCGGTCGACAAGTACGGGCTTTTTGGTCGGGATTTGTCATTGTGTTAACTTATAACAGTGTCTAAACATATAACTACAGAAGGTTTCATTGAACGTGCTCGCAAGGTGCACGACAACCGGTACGACTATTCGAAAGTAATATACCTAGCCGCCATAAGTACATTTACGATAATTTGTCCTGAACGCGGTGAGTTTGAACAGCGGCCAGCGAATCATTGCACCGGGCGTGGCTGCCGTGAGTGTGGAGGGAATAAACCGCTGACGTTGGATGGATTTATCGAGCGTGCTAACAAGGTTCACAAAGGTCGTTATGACTACTCCCGTGTAGAGTTCACAAACGTTGAAAGTAAGATTGAAATTAGTTGAGTAATTCCGATTCAGAGTCGCAGGCACCCAGCCAACGTCGACTACAACGACCATCGGACTTCACGGGTCGGCAACTCAATCATTTTTACCAGGTAGCGTTGCGCCACGGCCTACCGGGTTTGTTGCTTGGCTGCCTGCTGCTGATCACTTCGGCGGAAATATTAACGGGTCAACTGAGCCGATTCCTTGCGACGCCCGCACCCTATGTTCTAGGTGCACTAGCGATCCTGCTGTTCACACTTATTTGGAGTTGGTACCTAAACAGGACAGTTTCAATCGCCCAATCAGGATGGATCCTTTACCTGCTGATTGTTTCTATCTGGGAAGAATGGGCTTTTCGGGTTGCGGTACCGAACGTTTTGGTGGGTACCGGGCTTGATCCCCGGGTTGCCATTATCGGCAGCAATATTCTGTTTGGCGCGATGCATTACTTCACCCTACGCTGGAAGGCTACATGGTGCTTCCTCGCCTTTCTTGGCGGCATGGGATTAAGCCGCCAGTACATAGAAAATGGAGATCTGTTAATCCTGATTGGCATTCACTGGATCGCGACTTTCCTCAATACACCCCGGTACCCAGGAAAACGAGCAGCTTCAGGTCAGGATTTGAGGTAGTCGTAGCGCCAAAAACGGCCGCCCTTCAGTTTGACCAATAGATATATGCCACCACCATCACTCAGTTTTTTGCTCTCATCTGTCATAGTCTTTGCAGCCTTCACTGCGACCGCGGTCAACTTGCCCATAACCAGTACCTTTTTGTACCGTCTAAGATAACTATCCAATACAAATATACCGACAGATATACCGGCAATTCTGGCGGATAACCTTGAATCCAAGTGGATATTATAATAAGAGAAAAGAAGAAAACCCTTTAAAAACAAGGTTTTTGGCAACATAGGAGTTTAAATTGGTCGGGACGGCAGGATTTGAACCTGCGACCACTACACCCCCAGTGTAGTGCGCTACCAGACTGCGCTACGCCCCGAAACGATGGGCATTGTACCAACATTAACAAGAAATTAAATGGTCCTGAAGCCACAAACAAGATCGCTTATGGATCTCTCTGGGGATCTCCCTTGCAAAAAGCACTGTGCTTTCATTTAAACCGCGAGCCAACTAGTCCTTAAACGCCTTCAGCAGCTCATTTAATTCCGCTATCATCTGCTGCACAAGCTGTCGAGACTGACTTTTATCGTCCTTTTGTTCCTGGCCGGAAAGCCGCTGCCTGGCCCCTATAATGGTAAAACCCTCATCGTATAAGAGAGCCCGGATCTGGCGAATCACGAGCACATCGTGACGCTGATAGTAGCGTCGATTACCCCGTCTTTTTAAAGGGCTTAGCTGGGGAAACTCCTGCTCCCAGTAGCGAAGCACATGAGGTTTAACGGCACACAGGACGCTGACTTCACCTATGGTAAAATACCGCTTGCCGGGAATAACCGGTAGATCAGGATTCTGTTCTTGGTCCAGCATAGGATTCAACCCTGGCCTTTAGCTTCTGGCCTGCCCGAAAGGTTACCACTCGTCGCGCAGATATCGGAATGCCCTGCCCAGTCTTCGGGTTTCGTCCAGGCCTCTGGCTTTTATCCCGAAGATCAAAATTGCCAAAGCCTGATAATTTAACCTGCTCTTTAGATGCCAGTGATACCCGAATCTCTTCGAAGAACAATTCAACAATTTCTTTAGCTTCACGCTTATTCAAACCCATCTCTTCGAACAGTTTTTCCGCCATCTCTGCTTTGGTTAGCACTCTCATCACTAGTCCCTTAAATTGGCATTGAGCTGTTTTTTCATGACAGTGACGATCTGCTTCATCGCACTATTGACTTCATCGTCTTTAAGAGTGCGCGATGGATGCTGGAAGGTCAACCCCAAGCCTATACTTTTGCTATTATTTTCAATGCCTTTGCCCGAATAAACATCAAATAACTTTAGGTTAACAAAGTATTCAGGGGCGTTGCTGGTAACCACCTCCCTCAATTGGCTAGAGGTTATTGAGGCACTCACCACAACAGCGATATCTCGCCTGATTACTGGAAACCTGGAAATCTCCTGCACACTGGGAATCGTCCTGGCAACAACCTCCCTGATATCAAGTTCAAACAGGTAGCAGGGCGCCCGCAGGTCAAATCCTGCTTGAACCTGCCCATCCAGCAACCCTAAATACCCGACTGGCCGACCCTCGCGCGATACCCTGGCACACTGACCGGGCTGCAAAGCGACGTGTTCACAAGGGCTGAACTCATATTCACCAACATCTTCTGCGCCCAGCAGATACTCCACATCACCTTTTAGATCATAAAAATCAACGGCTTCACTGGCCGACGCCCAGTTCTCCAGTCTGCGGCCACCCATGATCACACCACCTAGCCTCTGCTCCTGTCTTAAATTTTCCAGGGTGAGGTTTTCCCCTACCTGTCTGAAAACCATTCCCAATTCGAACAGGCGCACCCGGTTCTGTTGCCGATTCTGATTATACGCTGCAGCCTTGAGCAGGCCAGTCCACAACGAGGTCCGCATGACAGCCATATCTGCTGACAATGGATTCTTCAATCTCACTGCCAGGTCATCCGCATTTATGAGTGCCTGCTGCGCCTCATCGACAAAACTATAAGTAACCGCCTCATGATAACCCCTGGCAACCATAACCTCTTTCATAGCGAGCTGGTTTACCACCGCCTCCGGTGCTTCGAGCATGTTGAGGTGACTCACAGGCGTCGTCACCGGTAGGTTGTTATAACCGTATACGCGACTGATCTCTTCGATTAAATCCGCCTCAATGGCAATATCAAATCGATGCGAGGGGGAAAGCACATCCCAACAGACATCGTCGTCTACTTCCGTCTGGCTAAACTGAAAATCAAGTCGCCCTAAAATGTTTTCAATTTCTGGGCTAGCTATCTCCATACCCAAAACTCTGCTGACTCGACTGGACCGTAATCTGACCGGTGCTTTAACGGGCAACAATGCCTGATCGCAGACATCCACAGTCGGGCCCGCCTGGCCACCTGCAATAGCAATCAACAATTCACTGGCCCGCTCAATGGCCTCAGCCTGACCGTTATAGTCGACACCGCGTTCAAAACGATGACAGGCATCGGTCTGCATGCCATAAGATCTCGCCTTGCCTGCAATTCCCAGCGGCGTAAAAAAGGCGGCCTCCAGGAATATGTTGCGCGTCTCAGCGCGCACTGCAGAGCCTTCGCCACCCATAATACCGCCCATACCGACTGGGCCAGAATCGTCAGTAATCAAGGTTGTACCCTTGAGCAATTCAATGCGAGAACCATCCAGCAACGTCAACTTCTCGCCGGCAGCAGATAATCGGACGGTGATACCGCCTTTCAGATGATCCAGATCGTAGGCATGCATGGGCTGGTTCAATTCCAGCATAACAAAATTGGTAATGTCGACTACTGAGTCGATGCTGCGAATACCAGATCGTCGTAACTTTTCTTTCAGCCATAGTGGAGAAGGCTGCGATAGATCAACATTACGAATAACCCGCCCTACAAACCTGGGGCAGGTCTCCGGGCAGTCCAGTTTCACGGGGAAAACATCATCAATTTGGTTCTCAATGGACGCCACCTGATTGATCTTCAGATCCAGGTTATTAAGCAGGCCGGTTTCCCTGGCGATACCCTTAATGCCCAGACAATCCCCTCTATTGGGAGTCAGGTCGACTTCAATACAGGTGTCATCCAAAGCCAGGTAATCAATGATATCCGTGCCATTGACTGCATCAAGTGGCAGTTCCATCAACCCTTCATGGTTTTCGCTGAGACCCAGTTCACGTTCAGAACAGAGCATGCCAAATGATTCAACACCCCTCAATTTGGCTTTCTTGATCTTAAATTCTTCCAGCCTGGCACCAATGGTTGCATAAGGTACTTTTATCCCGACACGGGCATTTGGCGCGCCACAGACGACCTGCTGCAAGCCATTGCCACCATTAACCGAACAGACCACAAGCTTATCTGCATTAGCGTGAGCATTAACCTCAATGATTTCTCCGACCACCACGCCCTGCAGACTCGCAGCAACCGGTGCTACGCTATCTACCTCAAGGCCTGCCATAGTCAACTGATCGACCAATGCCGTTGTGGACAAATCAGGATCAACAAATTCTCGCAACCAGCGTTCACTGAATTTCACGAAAATTTCTCCAGAAATCGCAGGTCATTATCGATAAAATAACGTAAATCAGGGACACCATAGCGGAGCATGGCAAGACGGTCAGGGCCCATGCCAAATGCAAATCCCGTATACTTTTCTGAATCTATGCCAGACATCTCAAGCACCCTTGGATGCACCATCCCAGAACCCATCACCTCCAGCCATCCTGTACTACCACAAACTCTGCACTGGCCTTCACCCAGACAGTTTACGCACTGTACATCCACTTCAGCGGAAGGCTCTGTGAACGGAAAATAAGAGGGCCGAAAACGAACCTGCAAATCATTGTTCTCGAAGAAAACCCGCAGGAATTCAGCTATGGTCCCTTTCAGATCCGCAAAGCTACTCCGTTCATCGATCAACAAACCCTCTACCTGATGGAACATCGGCAGATGCGAAGGATCAGGCGTATCTACCCGGAAGACTCTCCCTGGGCATATAATTCGATAGGGTGGCTTTCTCGCCTCCATCACACGCACCTGTACGGGTGATGTATGTGTTCTCAGCAGCAGGCTATCGGAAAAGTAAAAGGTATCATGCATGGCCCTGGCAGGGTGGTGCCGGGGCAGGTTCAGGGCTTCAAAGTTGTGATAATCATCTTCGATTTCAGGCCCTTCTACGACTTCATAGCCGATACTCGCGAAAAACTGTTCTATCCTTGCCAGTACTTTAGTCACAGGATGCAGCGAACCGGCTTCTACGTTTCGCCCAGGTAGGGTGACATCAATGGCCTGGGCCTTCTGCTGCTGCTCAAGGGCAGCGCGCTCCAGTTGTTCCCGCCTGTTTAAAATAGCGGCTTGCAGTAAACCTTTGACACGATTAATTTCTGCACCCGCTGCGGGCCGATCAGCCACGGGCAGCTGGCCAAGCATTCTCAAACGCTCAGTTAAAGCGCCTTTCTTGCCAAGGTAGTCAACTCGATATTGTTCCAGTGCAGGGATGTCAATCGCACCTTCAATGGCCTTGAGCGCTGCCTGCTGTAATTGATCTAATTCCTGCATGATCACTGGTATCTAAGTATAAGCCGGCACCAACCCGGGCCTGCCAATCTTAGATTCAGGCGGCTTCAGCAAGCGCTTGCTTTGCCCGCTCTGCCAAGGCAGCAAAAGCGTCTGCTTCGTGCATGGCCAAATCAGCGAGCACGCGACGATCAATTTCCACATTTGACTTTTTCAGGCCGTTAATCATACGGCTGTACGATAAACCATGTTCGCGTGCCGCAGCATTAATCCGCTGGATCCACAATCCACGGAACATACGCTTCTTGACCTTGCGATCGCGATAAGCATACTGGCCCGCTTTGGTTACCGCCTGCTTGGCAACTCGGAAAACTCGACTGCGAGCACCATAGTAGCCTTTGGCGGCCTTCATTACTTTTTTGTGACGACGGTGTGCAGTAACACCTCTTTTTACTCTAGGCATGGGATCATCCTCAGAACCATTTTATTGTTGAATTCCCGGCTTACCGGGCCTGACAGGACTTAATGTCCCAGCAATCGCCGTATCAAAGGGATGTCTGCAGGCGCAATATCTTTCAACTTGCGCAGCTGACGCTTTCGCTTGGTCGGCTTTTTGGTCAGGATGTGATTCCTGAAGGATTGTCGGTGCTTATAACCTTTAGCCGTTTTCTTAAAACGTTTGGCTGCACCACTACTAGTTTTCAGTTTTGGCATTTTCATGACTCCGCATTGTTCATTTTAATCGGCGCTCAAATACCCAAAGGTATCGCGCCTGTATCGCTGGGGGCTCAAGCCCGTCTCAGCTTTGCTTCAAGAATCTTCCCTGTTTACCTGAGGGGCATTCTTCTTCGAGTTGGGGGCCAGAACCATGGTCAATTGCCTGCCTTCCATTTTTGGAAACATCTCAACTGTGCCAATTTCGGCAAGATCCTCTTCTATCCGCTTGAGTAGGACCATGCCGAGTTCCTGGTGGGCCATTTCACGACCGCGAAACCGCAGCGTGACTTTAGCTTTATCCCCATCATTAAGGAAACGTGTCAGGTTGCGTAGTTTTACCTGATAATCTCCTTCTTCAGTGCCTGGGCGAAACTTCATTTCTTTAACATGCATACGGCGCTGTTTTTTCTTAGCCGCAGCTTTCCCTTTTTTGGCCTCAAATACACGTTTTCCATAATCCAGTATTTTACAAACTACCGGATCGGCATCTGGTGCAATTTCCACCAGATCAAGCTTGGCTTCCACAGCAGCTTTTAAGGCTTCGGCAATGGGAACAATTCCTAACTGATCCCCACCTTCACCAATTAAACGTACCTTTGAAACATCAATTTCTTCGTTAATCCGAGACTTTTTTGAACCGTCTTTTTTAATTCCGCTCGCTCCTTTGGCTTCTGAGGGCGGGCATTATAGCAAAATCAAGCCGTTCGTCCCTTTTTTTCTTCATCTTTTCGCAAAATTTCAATAAAATCTTCAATCGGCATGGTGCCCTGATCATCACCATTTCGTGCTCTTACAGCAATTTCCCCATTTGCCACCTCCCGATCGCCGACAACTACAAGATAGGGAACCTTCTGAAGGGTATGTTCCCGGACCTTGAAACCCACCTTCTCATTGCGAATATCTGCCTCAACTCTGAACCCAGCTGCCTTCAATGACGCCTGCACACGCAGCGCATAATCGGCCTGGTTGTCGGTAATATTAAGGACGACACATTGTACGGGAGCCAGCCAGACGGGCATGTCCCCACCGTATTCCTCGATCAGGATACCTATAAAGCGCTCAAACGACCCGAGAATAGCGCGATGCAGCATTACCGGCGTCTGCCGCGAACCATCCTTAGCCACATACTGAGCATCCAGCCTGCCCGGCATGGAAAAATCCACCTGCATGGTTCCGCACTGCCAAACTCTCCCCAGGCAGTCTTTCAATGAAAACTCAATCTTCGGTCCATAAAAAGCCCCTTCTCCAGGCAGTTCCTCCCAATCCAGTGACTTTGTATTCAGAGCCAGAGCCAGAGATTGCTCAGCTCGGTCCCAATCTGAATCGGAACCCACTCGATTTTCAGGCCGAGTAGATAACTTAATAATAATCTCGTTGAAACCAAAATCCCGGTAAACCGCGGACAATAGATCAATAAAGCTGATCACTTCCTGTTGGATCTGGTCTTCTCTACAGAATATGTGGGCATCATCCTGCACAAATGCCCTGACCCGCATAATCCCCTGCAAAGTACCGGACGGTTCATTCCTGTGACACGAACCAAATTCAGAAAGGCGAAAGGGCAACTCTCGATAGCTCTTCAGGCCTTGATTGAATACTTGCACATGGCACGGGCAATTCATGGGCTTAATGGCATACTCGCGATTTTCCGAGGAAACCGAGAACATATCGTCCCCGAATTTGTCCGCATGACCTGACCTTTCCCACAAAGACATATCAACCATCTGCGGTGTTTTAATTTCTTGATAACCATTGTTATTCTGAACTTCACGGATATAAGCTTCAATTATCTGCCAGATCTGCCAGCCTTTTGGATGCCAGAAGACCATCCCAGGTGCTTCCTCCTGCGTGTGAAACAAATCCAACCGCTTGCCTAGTTTTCGATGATCACGCTTTTCTGCTTCTGCGAGACGAAACAGGTACTGCTTAAGCGCCTTTTTATCGTGCCATGCAGTTCCGTATATCCGCTGTAACATCTCGTTCTTAGAATCACCCCGCCAGTATGCACCGGCAACTTTAGTGAGCTTAAAAGCCCGCAATTTTCCAGTATCCGGGATATGTGGGCCCCGGCAAAGGTCGATAAAATCCCCCTGCTGGTAAAACGACAAATCCTCTTGGTCCGGAATACTTTCCAGAATCCGAACCTTATATTGCTCACCTTTCTGCTCGAACAGTTTAATCGCGTCCTGCCTGGAAAGGAGACTACGACTGACAATTAACTTTTCTTTTGAAATCGCAGTCATTTTCTTTTCGATACGCTCAAGATCTTCTGGCGTAAAAGGGCGCTCGTAGGCAAAATCGTAATAGAATCCATCTTCAATAACCGGACCTATTGTCACCTGCGCCCCGGGGAAAAGCTGCTGTACCGCCTGAGCCATTAAATGGGCACAGGAATGACGTAATATCTCGAGGCCAGCTTCGTCCCTGGCGGTGATAATAGCGACCGAGGCATCCTGATCTATAACAAAGGATGTGTCGGTGAGGACCTGATTGACCCGCCCCGCCAAAGCAGCATCGGCAAGTCCCGGTCCTATTGACCGGGCAACCTGATCTACAGTGACTGCGTTTTCAAAATGTTTTTCAGTACCATCGGGTAATGTAATCAGTGGCATGATCGAGCTCCTTGTCAGTGGTGACCCTTACCAAAGGCCACTTGCGGCGCGAACAAAATTCGCAGGCCATAAGATGCTTACCGTCAAAAGCCAGATTCTGGTAGGAACGGTCGGATTCGAACCGACGACCCCCGCCTTGTCGAGGCGATGCTCTAACCAACTGAGCTACGTTCCTGTAAAATCAAGCTTCTGGGGTTGCTGGCAGTTAAAAAGCCACCTCCCATGAGGGCGTGGAATATATCAGGAAATTCGCTTAATTTCTAGCTCCTGACAAACTGCTCGCGCAGCGATTCAATCTCATCTCTGACATTAGCTGCCTCTTCAAATTCAAGATTTTTAGCAAACTTGAACATCTCTTTTTCCAGCACGACGATACGCTTCTCGAGATCAGCAGGTGCCAGAGCGGCACTATAGCGACTTTTCGATTCAGACGCTCTACTACCCCGTTTTAATTTCGCCCCTTTGCTACTGCCGTCCCTAGCCCCCTCCATGATATCGGCAACTTCCCTGACCACTGTCCTGGGCGATATATTATTCTCCTGATTAAAGACCAATTGCTTTTCACGGCGACGATCGGTTTCATCAATGGCCCGTTGCATTGAACCGGTGACTCTATCCCCGTAAAGAATAGCCATACCATTGATATTTCTCGCAGCCCGCCCAATAGTCTGAATCAGCGATCGATCTGAACGAAGAAAACCTTCCTTGTCCGCATCCAGTATAGCGACCAACGAGACTTCGGGCATATCCAGACCTTCTCTGAGCAGGTTGATACCAACAAGCACATCGAAGTGCCCCAAACGTAAATCCCTAATAATTTCGACTCTCTCCACGGTGTCAATATCCGAATGCAGATAGCGAACCCGAACACCATTTTCGTCGAGATAGTCAGTCAGATCTTCAGCCATTCGCTTGGTGAGAGTGGTCACCAGCACTCGCTCCTGTTTTGCAGCCCGTATCCTGGCTTCTGAAAGCAAATCATCAACCTGATTCCTGGCAGGCCTAACCTCCAGTACCGGGTCAGTCAAACCTGTAGGACGAACGACCTGTTCAACCAGTTGCCCGTAATGTTCTTTTTCATAGTTACCGGGCGTTGCCGACACAAATATGGTCTGCGGCGCTCTGGCTTCCCATTCTTCAAACCGCATGGGCCTATTATCAAGTGCCGATGGCAACCGGAATCCATAATTTACCAGGGTTTCCTTTCTTGACCGGTCGCCTTTGTACATAGCGCCAATCTGCGGAATTGACACATGCGACTCATCCACAATCAGCAGGGCATCATCCGGCAGGTAGTCATAAAGGGTCGGCGGTGGCTCACCCGCCTGTCTACCCGAAAGATAGCGGGAATAATTTTCAATGCCACTGCAATAACCCAACTCTTTTATCATCTCTAAATCATAGCGGGTTCGCTGTTCCAGACGCTGCGCCTCAACCAGTTTATTGTTTTCATGGAGTTGCTTAAGTCTGGTATCCAATTCCATTTTAATCTTATCCAGCGCCTTCTCTATAGTTTCTCTCGGCGTCACATAGTGGCTTTTCGGAAAGATGGTAATACGAGGAACCTTCCTGTTCACTTCGCCTGTTAACGGATCAAACAGTGTGATCTGCTCGATTTCATCGTCATATAACTCAATCCTTATGGCTTCTTTATCAGATTCGGCAGGGAATACATCGATCACATCGCCTTTCACCCGGTAGGTTGCTCTACGCAGTTCCATTTCGTTGCGAGTGTACTGGAGTTCAGCAAGGCGTCGCAGCAACCAACGCTGATCAACTCGGTCACCTCGGTCTAGATGCAAGACCATATTAAGGTAAGCACCGGGATCTCCCAGGCCATAGATGCTTGAGACCGAAGCAACTACCAGGGCATCCCTACGTTCCAGCAATGCCTTTGTAGCTGAAAGCCGCATCTGTTCGATATGATCATTGATGGCAGAATCCTTCTCAATATAAGTATCCGAGGAAGGCACATAAGCTTCGGGCTGGTAATAATCATAATACGAAACGAAATACTCAATGGCGTTGTTTGGAAAGAAGCTTTTGAACTCACCGTATAACTGTGCCGCCAACGTTTTATTGGGCGCCATGACCAGCGTCGGCCGCTGCAGTCGCTCGACTAAATTCGCTATGGTGAAGGTCTTTCCAGAACCGGTCACGCCCAGTAGCATCTGGGTTGCAAGGCCAGACTGAATACCTTCGTGGAGCTTGTCAATGGCTTGAGGCTGGTCACCCGCCGGAGCAAACTTTGAAACCACTTTAAACGACTCACCTTTCATTACAGGTCCAAACCTACCAGGGGGAGAGACATTATGCCCTAGTTGAATACGACTTTTATGATCTTTTGCTCAGTGTCATGGGCCACACGACTGCAATTGCTATTTACTGCGGTTTCCGTTGCATTTCCAGGGGCTTATTACTTCTATTTGCTCACAGATGGTAAAGCCATGTTGACGATGCCTGAACATACCCTTAGAATCCGTTCCTTGTTTAGATTCCCCGATAGCTCAGTTGGTAGAGCAAATGACTGTTAATCATTGGGTCCCTGGTTCGAGCCCAGGTCGGGGAGCCACCTAACTATTCCCCAACGATAAACAGCAACCGGCTGACCTTCAGCTAACAAAGGTCTAAGCCGGTTACCGTCAGTTTATGCAGATTTAATCCAGCACAATCCGAGCTCGATTTTTCTCCACGGTAGAATGCCCTATACCCTTCACAGCAGTCAATTCTTCAGCAGAGAAAAACCGACCGTACTGGTCCCGGTAACGAACAATGGCTACAGCCTTGGTAGCCCCAATTCCTTCTAATGTCACAGCCAGCGTTTCTGCATCAGCCGAATTAATATCGACAGTTACTTCTAGTTCACCTTCCTGACTAACAGCTTCAGAAGCTGATGCAAGCGCATTACCCAACCCCAACCCTAATATCAGCAATAAATGTATGATCCATTTTTCCATGTTTGATGTAACTCCTTAATAGATTAATTTCCGGTAACAGCAAAACCAGACTATCAAGGTAGGTGCGCGATCTGGGTAAGAGGCTATACCCTTGAGGATTGGAATAAACTAAATTACCAGTGCGGTATCGCCTATTCCCCTTCTAAGCCGAATATGGGCCGGGTGCTGGACCACTTCTTACAACTGGGACAATGCCAGTTCAGGCGCTTTCCCTCAAACCCACATTCAATACAGCGGTAAGCAGGTTTGTCCGCCACCAATGCGTCCGCGAAACTACGCAATATATATAGATTCTGTTTAGATATGCCGTGAGCATTCTCAACGTGCAGGTCAATTAACTGCCTTAATCCTCGTAGGGTGGGGTTCTTCTTGAGGTGACTAGCAATGTATTTTGCAGCAGCCTCATCGCCCTGTTCTTCCTTAACGCTTTCTGCCAGGGCCAGCACAATGGAAATTGAAGATGTCTTGGTTAAACAATTTTCCAGAAACCCGCGATAGTCATCAAGATCAAACCCCCCCAGCTGATAAGTCTTTTTCAGCAATACAAGCGCTTCAGGTACAAAATCGACATCCTGCTCAGGCAATCTCTTAAGCACCTTAAGGGCCTGTTCAAAGCGACCTTCATCCAGTTCCAGCCTGGCCTGGAGCAGACTCACCCTGGGGTTTTTCGCCAGATGGCCCGTTGGCGGCGATATCACCGGTTTCAATCAACTGTTCAGCCTGTTCGCAATAATAGTGGGAGATGGCCTCGTCAATCTGTTCCTGATTTTCACCGCCTACCATCAATTTAGCGGTATCGATGGCTTTCTGCCATTCCCGTTCCTGCTCATAGATACTTAAAGTAATTTTAAGACTGTCAGTCTGATACCGGGGATTTTCTCTAGCCAGCTGTATCGATAATGCTTCTGCTCGGTCCAATAACCCTGCTTGAAGATAGTCCCTTGCTAATTCAATCTGTACCTGGTGCCGAGTTTTAGTATCCAGCCTGGCTCTGGATAAAATGCTTTCATGGACGACAACAGCTTTTGCCAGCTCACCGCGACGTCTTAGTAAACCACCTAGTGCCAAGTGTGTTTCTACATTGTCGCTGAGGAACTCTAACTCGCCAACCAGTGCTGCCACGGCCTGATCATGCTGGTCATTTAACAGATGTCGGAGGCCCAGTTCCAGAGATCGCGACTGCTTTCGCTCGCGCCGACCAAGCCACCAGCCTGCCGCTATCGCAAACACAAACAACAACCATAAAATCCAGCTTTCCATTTGTATCTAACCTCAACCCATAAATATCTATCCATTTGACCAATTGCGGTACCAGTCAACCGACCACAAAGCTAAAAAGGGCAGAAACCAGGCCCTAAGGTTCCGGCGACTTGCGTCTCAGGTTTGACCAGGTTCTGGATAGATTCCCCAGCACGAAGCCCAGCACGAAAACCGCCAGCAACCACCAGGATACCGGCCACTGCGGTGATTCATAATCCAAAAATCTCAGCTGTACAGCGTCACTATTTTCCGAGGCTATAACGGCCACCACAAGAAAAATGACAGCGAGAGACACTTTTACTAGCTGTTTTTTTATCCAACTCATTTGGCAGCTGCACCCCTTAATAACCTGCTCATAGGATTGTACACTTTATCGGCCTGACAGGAGAATCAAGAGTTATAGAAATAGAATTAGAATTAAAGATAACAATTTAAAAGACTACCGGGTATATCGGAGCATCTGACAATGCCTTTCCGCATTGTCCTAGGGCAATCCAGCCATTGAGTTGACAGGAGATTGGCACTGAACCTTTATAAGGAAGCTGAGCCTCTACTGACCAACTTAAAACGACTTAATTCAAAAGTTTTATTTAAAGCTTAATTTAAAAACCAAATTTAAAAGCTATGGCACGGGCAACCGGGGTACGGGCAGCCGGTGCCCGCCACAAAAGATGCGGGCCATCAAAATTACATCCAACTTCGAATCTGTTAAACACCAAGGCTACTGTATCTGAACAGCTTCAGATACAGGCCTAGAAGTCAAAAAAAGCGTGTTTAGTCTAAGTTGCTGTTAACTCTTTCACGAAGCTCTTTACCCGGCTTGAAATGAGGCACATATTTACCCGGTAGAGAAACCTTTTCACCGGTCTTGGGATTTCGCCCTACCCGAGGTGCTCGGTAATGCAAAGAGAAGCTACCAAAGCCTCTAATCTCAATCCGTTCCCCATTGGCTAATACATCTCCCATGTGATTCAGGATCAACTTCACAGCCAATTCCATGTCTCTGGCAGTCAGGTGCGTCTGCACCGCCGCTAATTTTTCTATGAGCTCAGATTTAGTCATCTTAGAAACTATTCATCCTCTGTGACTGCTTTTTCCCGTTCCTTCTTAATGAGATCACCCAAGGTTGCAGGTGTTACCGCAGCAACTTCTCTGTCCCGATGCTCTTTGACCGCAGACTTTTCATCAGCAATATCTTTCGCTTTTACTGAAACACTCAGACTACGATTCTTACGGTCAACATTGGTGATTTTCACTTCTAGAGAATCACCCACAGCAACAACTGTTCGAGCATCAACAACATGCTCTATAGACAGATCGCCTGCCTTAAGTATACCCTCTACCTCGTCTGACAATGCAACTACCACTTGCTTCGCGTCAACAGATTTTACATTACCCTTAACAATCGAGCCCTTTTCATTGGCTGCCACATAATCTGAAAAAGGATCTCCATCCATCTGCTTCAGACCTAACGAGATACGCTCCCGTTCTGAATCGATCGCCAGGATGACAGATTCTATCTCATCACCTTTAGTGAATCGCCGAACCGCTTGTTCACCGGGTTCGTCCCATGAGATATCAGATAAATGAACCAAACCATCAATTTCACCTTCAAGACCGATAAATATACCAAAATCAGTAATCGACTTGATATAGCCCTTGATCTGATCACCTTTCTTATGAAGCGTTGAGAATTCCTCCCAGGGGTTGCCTTTACACTGTTTAATGCCCAAAGAAATTCGACGGCGTTCCTCGTCAATATCCAGAACCATTACCTCAACCTCATCACCTACCTGTACAACCTTGGAAGGATGAATGTTACGGTTAGTCCAGTCCATTTCTGATACGTGAACCAGCCCTTCAACACCTTCTTCTAATTCGGCAAAACAACCATAGTCCGTTAAGTTAGTGACCTTGGCTACGGTGCGTGCGCCTTCTGGATAACGGCGAGTAATTGCCACCCAGGGATCCTCACCTAACTGCTTAAGACCCAGAGAAACACGATTACGCTCACGATCGAATTTCAGAACCTTGACATCGATTTCTTCACCTACAGCCACAATCTCACTTGGATGCTTAATGCGCTTCCATGACATATCAGTGATGTGTAACAACCCGTCTACACCGCCAAGGTCAACGAAGGCACCATAATCCGTTAAGTTCTTAACAATACCCTTCAGTTCATGGCCTTCCTGTAGATTCTTAAGGAGCTCCTCTCGCTCTACGCTATTCTCTGCTTCCAGGACTGAGCGCCTGGAAACAACCACATTATTTCGTTTCTGATCCAGTTTAATAACTTTAAATTCAAGTACTTGCCCTTCCAGCTGCTCATTTTCTCGCAGCGGGCGAACATCAACCAGCGAACCCGGAAGAAATGCTCTAATATCATTGATCTCAACGGTGAAGCCACCTTTCACTCGTCCACTGATCAGTCCCTTGATAACTTCCTGGCTTTCATAGACTTTTTCCAGCATTTCCCAGGATTCTGATCTTTTCGCTTTTTCTCTGGAGAGACGGGTTTCACCGAAACCATCGTCTACTGCATCCATGGAAACCTTGACCGCATCCCCTATCGATATATCGATACCACCCTGCTCATTGAGAAATTCCGCTCTGGGAATGACCCCTTCTGATTTAAGACCTGCATGGACCGTTACCCATTCAGGATCGATATCTACAACGACACCGGTGATGATCGAGCCTGATTTCAACTCTACACTTTTTAGGCTTTCTTCAAATAATTCTGCAAAACTTTCGCTCATGTAATTTCCCCGACGCTAATGCGTCTTACCGTTTCCCAACTAAAACGGGTCTGTTAATAATGACTGGTAGCAAAGTTATTTCTGTTGGAAAGCCCATGCTCCAGTCCCTTTTTTCAGCAGTGTAGTGACTTGTTCTACCACCGCATCAATTGACAACATCGTACTATCGATAACGATTGCATCGGCTGCCGGTTTCAAGGGCGCTATCGCTCTTCCAGTGTCACGTGCATCACGCTCTTGAATGCTTTTCAAGAGGGCCGCAAGGCTAACATCAATATCCTTATCTTTCAACTGCTTATACCGCCTTTCAGCTCGAGCAGAGGCACTAGCTGTAAGAAATATCTTTAGATCTGCTGCTGGGAATACTACCGTGCCCATATCACGGCCATCAGCGATAAGGCCTGGAGGCTTACGGAAACTGATCTGCAGCTCACCTAGCGCCCTTCGTACAGAGGCTAATCTGGCTACTATAGACGCGTCCACGCCGGCCTGATCTGTTCTAATTTCCCAGGTGACATCTTGCTGCCTCAGGGAGATACGAAGAGGCTGATCAGGCTCTGGATTGGGTGAAAAAGTGACGTCCAATACTGCCGCCAGACTCGCCAACGCCTGCTCCTGATCCAACTCGATGTGATCTAAGCGAGCAGCGTAGCCCACTAATCGATACAATGCGCCACTATCAAGGATATGAAAGCCGGTGATTTTTGCTAACCGCTCTGTTATGACCCCCTTACCTGAACCGCTTGGGCCATCTATAGTAATTACCGGAACCACACTTATATTTTCGGAATCTTTTTTTTCAGCGTTCACCTGAGCTCCTGCACCGCTATCGCGATGGCAGTCTTATTTACCCGCCAAGTATTACCCCTGATTACCCAGGCCATCAAATCATATGACATTACTTTATATCGTTAATAGAGGAAAAATAGTCTCTAGCAGCTTTCGCTCTGAGTAATACCTGTTCAAGTTCTTCAAACTGATCTTCCTCAATGAGCCCTTCAATTGCTTTAAGTCGTGCCCGAAAAGACTTTACCGCCACTAACAATTCTTTCTTATTAGTGGTGAATATGTCCCGCCACATTCTGGCATCTGAAGCAGCTATTCGCGAAAAATCCCGGAACCCGCCGGCAGCATACTGAAACACTTCCAGGTCCTCATTATCCACAGCCAGCAAATCGACCAGGGTATAAGCCAGTAGATGGGGTAAATGGCTGGTCTGCGCCAGAATACGATCATGGTCCTTGACATCCATGATGACCACAATTGCTCCCAGAGACTTCCACAAGTCTGATACTAATGCAACTGCGTCTGGCAGGGTTTCCAGAGACGGTGTGAGAATAACTTTGTGGGCCGAAAACAAGTGCGGGTCAGCAGCTTCTACACCCTGTTTTTCTGACCCAGCAATCGGGTGCCCAGGTACAACCTGGGATAAATCACCAAAAACCCGACCAGCACTTGCCAACAGCGGTGCCTTGACACTGCCAACATCCGTTACGATACCCTTGAACTCCCATAGCTTACTCAAACATTCATTGGCGGCACTAACTGGTACCGCCAGAAGTATAAGATCAGAATTTTCAGCCAGGGCCCGTATGGAATCAGCCGCCGCATCTATTATGCCAATGGTTAAACCATGATCTAATGCACGCCGGTCCGTATCATAGGCGCTTATTCTTACAGAACTGGACTTTGATTTAACAGCTGCGGCCACAGACGCACCGATCAATCCCAATCCAATGATACCTATCTGCTTAAGATCAGACCTCATTGCTTATCCAGTACTTTCTTCAATGCCGCAAAAAAATGTAGGTTCTCCTCTGCGGTACCGATGGTCACGCGAAGAAAACTCGGTAACTCATATAGACCCACGGGCCTCACGATAACCCCTTCCCGAAGTAATCCATCATAGATAGGGCCTGCCTCTCGACCAAAATCGACACAAAGGAAGTTCCCCACTGAGGGTATGACTTGCAAGCCCAACTCAGACGCCATTGCGCTCAGTTGCGCCATCCCCGCGGTGTTCAGTTGCACCGATTTATTCACATAATCCTGATCATCCAGTGCGATCATAGCCGCCGCTAAAGCCATATTATTGACATTAAATGGCTGCCTTATGCGATTCATTAAATCTGCAATATCACGATGACTGATAGCGTAACCCAACCGCAAAGATGCCAACCCATAAGCTTTCGAAAAAGTGCGGGTCACTACCAGATTGGGGTACTCCCTACTGAGCGCTATACCATCTGGGTAATCAGATTCGACAACATATTCGAAGTAAGCCTGGTCTAATACGACAATCACATGTCCTGGCAGGGCGTCCAGAAATTCCCGCATGGCCTTCTCGGTCAGCCAGGTGCCCGTTGGGTTATTCGGATTTGCAATGAATATCATTTTAGTCCGAGGGGTCACCGCTGCCAGGGTTGCCGATAAATCCTGGCCATAGTTTACAGCCGGGACGATCGTCAATTGACTATCCAGAGCGAGCGTGACCAGGCTGAAAACGACAAAACTATGTTGTGCCACAATTGCCTGAGTACCGGGCCCAAGGAACACCCGAGCCACCAGTTCTAAAACATCATTCGAGCCATTACCCACAGTAATCTGATCTATCTCCACCTGGTGAAGTTCACTCAGTTTCTGTTTGAGTTGATTGGCACTACCGTCTGGGTAACGAGTCAGATCCTGGAAGGCCTGACCAAGACAGGTATTAATTTTCTCCGAAGGCCCTAAGGGATTTTCATTGCTGGCTAACTTCGAAATCCGAGTCAAACCAAGTTCACGTTCCAACTCATCAGAAGGTTTGCCAGGCTGGTAGGGCTGCAATTGGACGATCGCTTTGTTTGCGCTTGCAATAAAATCCATGATTATACTCGCAGGGCTCTCGGATAACTTCCCAAAAGCTTGACTTCCAGCGCATCGCGATCGACTACTTTCAACACATCTTGAATATTCTGGTCTGATGCATGACCTTCAAAATCGATAAAAAAGACATAGGACCATCTACCAGCGTTAGATGGACGCGTTTCAATTGAGGTTAACGAAACCCCTGAACGATGGAAAGGCTCAAGTACTTTAAAAAGGGCTCCCGGTTTATTCTCCATTGACACCATAATTGAGGTTTTGTCACAACCACTGGCCGCGACATCCTCTCGTCCAACGATAATAAACCGAGTGGTGTTATCGACTTGATCTTCAATATTTCTCGCTAATATATCCAGTTCATAAATCTGTGCCGCAATCTCACCCGCAATCGCCGCAGTCTTTCCATCCTCCTTCGCCATCATCGCAGCTTGAGCATTGCTGCTCGCGGCTATTCTCGGGACGTTGGGGTAGTGGCTATCCAGCCAATGGCGGCATTGCCCTAATGTCTGCTGGTGCGAATAGATTTTCTCAACGCGACCACCAGCGACGGGCAGGGCCATCAGGTGATGGTGAACCCTTAGTTCCGCTTCACCACAAATTCGCAAGGATGAACTCAGAAAATTATCCAAGGTGTGACTGATCACACCTTCGCTGGAATTTTCAACGGGCACCACGCCATAGTGAGCATTTTCTGACGCTACTTCGCGGAATATATCATCAACCGTCACCATGGGCTGTCCTAAAACTGCTTTACCAAAGTGTTTCAAAGTCGCCTGCTGGGTGAAGGTCCCTTCCGGGCCAAGATAGGCGACCCGCATGGGTTCTTCCAGTGCCAGGCAGGCCGACATAATCTGACGGAAAATCAAGGCTATATTTTCTGTGTTCATGGGGCCCGAATTTTGCGATATTAGATTTCGCAATACTCTGGCTTCCCGGTCTGGACGATAAAAAACGGGAGCGGCACCATCTGATGCTGCCGTTTTAGCTTCTGCCACCTGCAAAGCATAGCTTGCCCTGTCATTAATCAAAACCAACAACTTCTGGTCAATTGCATCAATCTTCTGTCGCAACTCGTCAAGGTCCATTTCTTTGGACTCATCAGTCATCAGACTGATCTCCAGATTCCAACGCCTCATCGGCTATTGTTGTTTGCTCCTGCTCGGCTTGTTCGGGTTCCTGCACCGTCGCCAAACCAACCAGATGCTCATTAGCGGACAAATTAATGAGTCTGACGCCTTGGGTATTCCTACCCTGAACAGAGACTTCCATTATTCGAGTTCGCACCATAGTGCCTTGATCACTGATCAGCAGCACCTCGTCACTATCAGAAACCTGAACGGCTCCTACCAAAGCCCCGTTCCTGTCAGACAGCTTAATACTGATCACGCCCTGACCGCCTCGCCCAATCACAGAAAAATGACTGACCTGAGTGCGTTTTCCAAACCCGTTTTCACTGGCAAGCAACAGCGTTCCATCAACATTGGGCACGATCAATGAGATCAGTTTTTCCGATGCCCGTAGCTTGATGCCGCGCACGCCACGGGCCGTCCTGCCCATTGCTCTGACATTAGATTCTTTAAATCGAATAGCCCGACCACCACTACTGAACAACATGATATCTTTTGTGCCATCAGTAATAGACGCGTCCACCAGGGTGTTGCCCGATTCAAGCTCTATAGCGATAAGGCCTGTACTGCGACGCCGTGAGAATGCCATCAGAGGGGTTTTCTTGACAGTGCCATTTGAAGTTGCCATCAAGATAAATTTACCCTCAACAAACTCAGAGACCTGAAGCATCGCTGTGATTCTCTCGCCCTCTTCCAGCGGCAGGATATTAACAACCGGTCGACCTCGGGCAGTTCGACTTGCCATGGGAATCTGAAACACTCTTAACCAGAAAACCTTGCCCATATTGCTGAAACAAAGAATCGTGTCGTGGGTATTGGCTATCAATAGCCTCTCTATAAAATCTTCTTCTTTTACCGAACTTGCTGACTTACCTCGGCCACCACGACGCTGAGCCTGATAGTCAGATAAAGGCTGCGTTTTGGCATAGCCTCCATTGGACAAAGTAACGACCATATCCTGAGGTGTTATCAGATCTTCGGTAGTCAGATCTTCCTGGGACTCAACAATTTCTGTCATCCGATCATCGCCGTATTCATCTCTTACGGCCAGCAATTCCTCTCTGATAATCTCCATCAGCCTTGATTCATTTCGTAAAACTTCCAGCAGACCAGAAATAGTATCAATTATTTCTTTATACTCATTAAGTAATTTTTCCTGTTCAAGGCCAGTTAAGCGATTCAAGCGCATTTCCAGAATTGCCTGAGCCTGATCTGGAGACAGGTAATACAACCCATCTTCCTTTAAACCATAGCTTTCTTCGAGATCATCGGGCTTAGCTGCATCAGGACCTGCTCTCTCCAGCATCTGCGTCACTGAACTTGAACGCCAAGGTTGTTCGAGTAATTTCGCTCTGGCTTCCTGAGCATCCACTGAACTTTTAATGAGTTCTATGATGGGATCAATATTCGACAGAGCAACGGCTAATCCCTCCAGAATATGACCTCTGGCCCGGGCTCTCTTCAACAGGAATACGGTTCGTCGAGTTACTACCTCTCGACGATGTATAATAAAATAATCCAGAACCTGCCGTAAATTCAATACTCTTGGCTGATTGTCGACCAATGCCACAATATTAATACCAAACACACTCTGTAACTGCGTCTGCGCATACAAATTATTGAGCATCACTTCGGGCACAACATCACGGCGCAACTCAATGACAATCCGGGTATCTTTAGCTGACTCATCACGGAGGTCGGTTATCCCCTCGATCTTTTTATCCTTATGGAGTTCAGCAATTTTCTCTATCAACCTGGCGCGATTCACCTGATAGGGAATTTCCTTGATGATAATGCTGCTCTTACCCGTCTTTTCGTCCTCTATAATCTCACATCGCGCCCTTATCTGTATCCTGCCTCTGCCGGTTCGGTAAGCCTGCAGAATGCCTGCACGACCATTGATAATTGCAGCAGTCGGAAAATCCGGTCCTGATACATATTCCATCAAACCATCGACATCCAGGTCAGGGTCATCAATCAGGGCTATACAGGCGCTGACAATCTCGCTCAGGTTGTGGGGTGGAATGTTAGTGGCGAAACCCACCGCTATGCCACTGGAGCCATTCACCAGCAGGTTGGGAATTCTCGCCGGTAGTACCACTGGCATCTGTAACGTGCCATCATAATTATCGATGAAATCTACAGTTTCCTTATCCAGATCTACCAATAACTCGTGGGCTATTTTTTCCATTCGTATTTCTGTATAGCGCATGGCCGCGGCTCTATCACCATCCAGGGAGCCAAAATTGCCCTGCCCATCTACCAGCGGATAACGCATATTAAAATTCTGCGCCATCCTGACGATGGTGTCATAAGCCGCAGTATCACCATGCGGGTGATACTTACCAATGATGTCGCCAACAATACGAGCCGATTTCATGTAAGCCCGATTGTATGCATTATTCTGTTCGCTCATGGAAAACAGCGCACGACGATGAACCGGCTTTAGGCCATCCCTGACATCTGGCAGCGCTCTGCCCACAATGACGCTCATGGCATAATCCACATAGGACTGGCGCATCTCGTCTTCGATGTTAATCGTTTTTATATCTTCATCGTCTTGCTGTTCAAAATCTGTCATTAGTACTCTTTAACCCGCTCAACACTTATTAATGGCTTTGACTCTTAACGCTTATCTCTTACCTCTTACCTCTTACCTCTTACCTCTTAGCTCTTACTTCTTAGCTCTAAGCTCTTACTTTTTATCTCTTGCTTCTTAGCTCTTAGCTCTTAGCTCTCAACACTTAACACTCAACACTTAACACTTAACGCTTAACGCCTGCTAATCGCTGTAAGACTCAGTGCCTGTGGCCGTAACAGCCCGCAAATCACCTCACACTATTCAGTCCGACTGCTTTCTTATCACTGGTACTACAATCACTGGTACTAAAGCAGCAAGCAGGTGTCGCTCAAAACGCTTACTTAAAAGCCTCTTATATAGAAAAAGCAGTCTCCACACCTCATCCCATCATGCTGCCGAACATCAACAACAGGTGAAGTGGCCCTCGGAATTTTGCCAGCAAACCGCAACCAGACGCGCTTGCTCAACAAGCAACCAGTTTACGCCTGGCAGTGTTACGCTGGCGTTCTGCAGGGCTTGGTGCGGCAATTCATTTAGCATTAAAATAACCCTTCTTACTATCTCAGCAGGGGCCTTTACAAAGAGCTCGTCCAACGGCACTGTAGCTGCTTTCAGGCCTGGCTAATTATAGCATGGTTGCTACTCAAAACACACTGAAAATAGCGCTAAAACCAATCTTGGATAATCATATAACTATCTGTTATCTATGTATATTTTATATTATATGCCAAGCCTATCGGGTACTATAATTAAATCCTTGGAAAGCTGTACTGAACCGTTATAATTCAGGCCAGGAAATTGCTCCATCGATATTTTCTGGATGTTAGGTAAAAGAGGAACCATGGTTGATATAATCCGGATTGAAGCCCGCTGGATCGTGCCGGTAATCCCTCGGGAAACTGTTCTTGAAAATCATGCATTAGTGGTTAGAGGCTCGGAAATCCTGGATCTCTTACCCAGCCTAGCAGCGCAAAAAAAATACCCAACAAGCCAGTTACTACCGTTACCAGATCACTTGCTTATTCCCGGGCTGATTAACGGCCACGGCCATGCTGCCATGTCCCTATTACGGGGCTATGCCGAAGACACCAGCTTAATGACTTGGTTAACCGACCATATCTGGCCAGCTGAGGCGAGCTTAGTCAGTCACGAATTTGTCTATAGTGGTGCAAGGCTGGCAGCGGCTGAAATGATTAGCGGCGGCACGACCTGCGCTGCTGACAGCTACTTCTTCCCTGACAGTACCGCGAAAGCTTTTCAGGAGGCCGGGCTACGCAGCCAGATTACGGTCCCCATTATCCATTTCAGTAATAACTGGGCACTAACCGAACAGAACCATATCGATCAATCACTGGCTTTTATAGACGAGTGTAAAAACAAGGAACTCATTACTGCCGGTTTTGCACCTCATTCGCCTTACAGTGTAAGCGATGCTGGATTTTCTAAAATTCTCTCGCACTCTGAAGAATTAAACATACCGATTCACCTGCACCTGCACGAGTCAGCCAGAGAAATACAAGATCACGTTAAGGCGCATGGTTGTCGGCCTCTATCCCGAATTCAGACACTGGGGCTTCTATCATCGCAACTCCAGGTCGTGCACATGACTCAGCTAACCCAGGGCGAGATGGAACTGGTTGCCAACGAAGGCGTACAAATTGCCCATTGCCCACAATCAAACATGAAACTGGCCAGTGGTATCTGTCCGGTAATGCAGCTGCAGGCGAAAGGCATGAATGTATGTGTGGGTACCGACAGTGCAGCTAGCAATAATGACCTCGACATGGTGCAGGAAATGCGAACAGCTGCGATGTTGGCTAAGGTATCCGAAAATGACCCCAGTGCCTTGGATGCATTCACTGCCCTGGAAATGGGAACTATAAACGGGGCACGCTTTCTTGGCCTAGATCAAACCATCGGCAGTCTGGAAGTGGGTAAAGCAGCAGACCTTACCGCGGTTTGCTTTAGCGACTTCTCATCGCAACCCGTGTATCATCCTGTTTCTCAGCTGATTTATACCGCCACGGCTCAACACGTCACTCACACTTGGGTTAACGGCAAGCTGCTCTACCAAAACAACCGGTTCAAACATCTGGACACAGAACAAATCAGCGCTGATGTACAGCAATGGCAAAGGACCGTTAAGGCTCTGAAATGACCTATGAAAATATAGACCCGGCCGAAATTGAAAAATTCGAAAAACTGGCAAGAACCTGGTGGGATCTTGACAGCGAATTCAAGCCACTTCATGACATTAATCCACTGCGTCTGGGTTACATCAGTCAACGCGCCCAGTTAGCAGGCAAGCAAGCGCTTGATATCGGCTGCGGAGGCGGCATATTAACGGAAAGCCTTGCTCGAAGCGGGGCTATTGTGACCGGCATTGATATGGGTAAAGCGCCTCTTCAGGTCGCTCGCCTACATCGCCATGAGTCAGATCTGGAGATCGATTACCAGCAGATGACGGCAGAGGCAATGGCCCAGCAATACCCAGGGAAATTCGATGTGGTTACCTGCCTGGAGATGCTCGAACACGTCCCTGATCCAGGCTCTGTAATTTCAGCATGCCGAAGGCTGTTAAAACCGAACGGGCATCTTTTCCTGTCAACCATTAACCGCAACCCGAAGGCTTATCTGTTTGCCATCATTGGCGGCGAACATCTACTCAAGCTTCTCCCCCCGGGCACTCACGATTATCAAAAATTCATCAAGCCCTCCGAACTTGCCAAAACGCTGCGAGAACAAGATTTAGCGTTGAAAGATATTACGGGTATGACCTACAACCCAATCGGCCAGCAATATAAATTAACCTCTGACACCGATGTTAACTATCTGATGCATGCTATCTATGAGTGATACACCCTATCGGCCACCATCAGATTTATTGACTGACAAGGTCATCCTGGTAACCGGTGCCGGTGATGGCATTGGCCTGGTTGCGGCTAAAACCTTTGCCAGCCATGGCGCGACTGTTCTGTTACTGGGGAAAACAGTCGCCAAACTAGAAGCGTTATATGATGACATTGCCGCCACCTGCAGGTCGGAACCGGGAATTATCCCCATGGATCTTGCTACCGCTACCGTTAATACTGTCGAGGATCTGGCACTGGTGCTGCTGCAACGATATGGTCGACTGGATGGCCTGCTACATAACGCAGCCATCTTAGGGGACCGGGTTCCTGTCGAGTACTACAATATTGAACAGTGGCAAACCGTAATGCAAGCCAACTACCATGCCCCCTTTCTCCTGACTCGATTGCTGATGCCACTGCTACGAGCCGCACCTAAAGCCTCTTTGCTGTTTACCAGTTCGGGTGTCGGAGCTGTGCCGCGAGCCTACTGGGGGGCCTATGCTGCATCTAAATACGCTCTGGAAGGATTCGCCAGATTATTGGCTGATGAAACTGACACCACTTCCAACATTCGGGTCAATATCATTAACCCGGGCGCGACGCGAACAGCCATGCGCGCTGCTGCGTATCCAGGAGAGAACCCGGCCAGCGTCAAACCGCCGGCACAACTGATGCCTCTATACCTATACCTGATGGGCGATGACTCGGAGGCAGATCATGGCTTCACTTTCAATAGTGACCTTTCTAAACAACCCTTTAACCAAACCTGATTACCTGGGACGAGCAGAGATCGAAGGCTGACTCAAGCCAGCCAAACGATAGAGCTCCTTTTCATCTTTACCAGAAATCATGGTATGACGACCTGCTTTTACAGCTGAGGGTATAAAGAAACTACCAAACCGTACTCGCTTTAATCGACTTACGGTTAATCCCTGGGATTCAAACAGCCGCCTGACCTCTCTATTACGACCTTCCATAACAGCAACGTAATACCACTGATTGGCGCCTTGCTCGTCTCTTCCCTTACGAATATCGGTGAACTGGGCAATACCATCCTCGAGCAGAACGCCTTCCTGCATGGCCTGCAATTGCTCACTGCTCACGTCGCCCAGAACCCTGACGGCGTATTCTCGGTCAATCCTCGATGAAGGGTGCATCAAGCCATTTGCCAAGGTGCCATCAGTCGTCGCCAGCAACAAACCACTGGTGGTGAAATCAAGCCTGCCAACCGAAATCCATCTCTGGTTCCTGAGCTTTGGCAGGCTCTGGAATACGGTTCTTCTACCCTCCGGATCATCCCGGGTGCAGATCTCACCAACCGGCTTGTTATACAATAGATGAAGATGCTTAACGGGTTTGATGCGCAGCGGTTTGCCGTCGAGTATTAGCCGATCCGTATCGACCACACGATCACCCAGCGCGGCCACTTTACCATTGACCTTCACCCGACCTTCAGCAATCCATTTTTCCATGGTTCTTCGGCCACCAAACCCCATGGCAGCCAGTACTTTTTGAAGTTTTTCGCTCATTGTATAACCTGCCACCTTAAAGCTGGATCAGCTTTCATCATCCGATTCATGGGCGGAGTCATCCTCAGCGAAAGCCGCATTCAGGATATCAGCCGGAACATTGGCGAAAGTTCCGGCATTGCCTTTCGAGTTCTCAGTAAGGTCAGCTGATGCCTGCGCCAACTGATCAGTTCCCTGCGCATCTTCATCGGGTTCTGGGTTGAACATGCGCTTAATATTCCGCTGAATCACATCAACCTGTTCGGCAACCTGGTCGAGTTTTTCATCGTCCAGCAGATCACCTGGGCTTTCATCTGAGCTCAACTCGAGTGTTTTTACCTGAATCAATTCCTCACCAAGGTCAAGCGCTTCGATATTGGGTTCTAATTCCCGAATATCCGAAAGCGGGGGTAATTCATCAAGGCTGTTCAAATTAAAATAATCAAGAAACCCACGCGTTGTGGCATACATGGCAGGTCGTCCTGGAACATCTCTATGGCCTACAACTCGAATCCATTCGCGCTCAAGCAGGTTTCTCATGATATTGGTAGACACGGCCACACCGCGTACCGCTTCTATGTCTCCGCGAGTCAGCGGTTGCTTGTAGGCGATCAACGACAACGTCTCAAGCAGAGCTCTGGTATATCGAGGTGGGCGCTCTTCCCATAACCGACTGACCCATTCAGCATAACGGCTTTTAACTTGAAAACGATAGCCACTGGCAACTTTACACAATTCATAGCCCCGTTCACTGCATCCAGCTTCTATTGCAGTGAGAACCTCCCGGATGTCACCGCGTGTTGGCTGCTCACCTTCGAACAAAGATTTAAGGTTTTCCACCGATAACGGCGTATCTGCAGCGAAAATTGCGCCTTCTATAATCTGTTGTAATTCGGGATAGTCACTCATGGCCGTTCAATTTCGTCCTGTTGTATTAACGCGACCGCAGCACGCACATGAATAGGTGCAAAGGGTTCGGTCTGGACCACCTCGATCAGTGACTCTTTAATGAGCTCCAGAGTCGCTATAAAGGTCACAATGAGGCCAGAACGACCCTCCTCAGAATCGAACAGGGATATAAACGACAGGAAGCTATCATCCTTGTTCTGGATACGCTGCAGAATCTGCGACATACGTTCCCGGGTAGATAGTGCCTCGAGTCTAACGTGGAGACTGGCATAGCTGTCTGATCGCTTGAGTACGCCTGCCAAAACCACTAGCATTTCCTGGAGTTGAACTTCAGGTAAAGGTTTCTGTTTTTCTGATGCGGGCGTATCTGCCCTGGCTATCCAGAAGTCTCTGTTTGACCTAGGCAATTCATCAACGGCTATTGCAGCGCTCTTGAAACGCTCGTATTCCTGTAGTCGTCGTATCAATTCCGCTCGAGGATCACTTTCATCCTCTTCCTGTTCGGTTTGTCTGGGCAGCAGCATCCTTGATTTGATCTCCGCCAGCATGGCAGCCATCACTAGATACTCTGCCGCGAGCTCAAACTGGAGGTCTATCATGAGATCAATGTACTGCATGTACTGGGCGGTAATGTCGGCTACCTGAATATTAAGAATATCAAGATTCTGCCTTTTAATAAGATACAGCAGTAAATCAAGTGGCCCTTCAAACGCTTCCAGAAATACTTCCAAAGCATCCGGTGGAATGTAGAGATCACCGGGTATCTTTGTAAAAGGCTTGCCATCAACCAAAGCCAGGGAAAGCTCGCTCTGCCGTTCCGGCAATACCTGTGATGGCATCACTCCCTTCAACTCAGGTTGATCTGTTATTTCGCTCATCTAACGGTAATCCAGGCCCATAGCATTTCGAACCTCGTCAAGCGTTGCCTTAGCATAAGATCTTGCTTTCTCACAACCTTCAGCAACAATACTCTTGACCAGATCCGGGTTTTCTTCAAACTGCAACGCCCGCTCGCGCATCGGCTGCTGTTCTACCAAAATGGCATCAATCAGTGGTCCTTTGCAATCCAAACAGCCAATGCCCGCGGTTGTACAACCTTGTTCAACCCACCCCCGAGTATCATCACCGGAATAGATCTCATGAAGGGAGAATACCGGGCACTTCCTCGGGTCGCCCGGATCTGTTCGCTTCACCCGAGCCGGATCGGTGGTCATAGTTCTGATTTTTTTAGTGACAACCTCGGGATCCTCTCTAAGAGAAATAGTATTGTTATAGGACTTAGACATTTTCTGGCCATCGAGACCCAACATTACAGCGTTTTCTGTCAACAGGGCCTTAGGCTCAGGCAGAATGATCTTACCGCTGCCCTCGGCATATCCCAGCAGCCGGTCTCTATCTCCCAGCGAAAGGTTCTGTTGATCCGATACCATTGCATTGGCCTGGTCCAGAGATTCCTGGTTGCCCTTTTCCATATAATTTCGCCGTAAATCCCGATACAGCCTTGATTTTTTTCGGCCTAATTTCTTAATCGCCTCTTCCGCAATACGCTCAAAACCCGCATCTCGACCAAATATATGATTAAAACGACGAGCCAGTTCCCTGGCCATTTCCACGTGAGGTACCTGATCCGCGCCAACCGGCACATGACCCGCCCGATAGACCAGAATATCTGAACTTTGCAATACAGGATATCCGAGAAAGCCGTAAGTCGATAAATCCCTGTCCTTCGACCGGGTCACCTGGTCTTTAAAGGTTGGCACCCGCTCAACCCAGCTCAGTGGTGTAATCATCGATAGTAAAAGGTGCAGTTCAGCATGCTCCGGTACTCTCGACTGAATAAATAATGTAGCAGAACTAGGGTTAATACCCGACGCCAGCCAGTCAATCACCATCTGCCAGACATTTTCCTCTAAAACCTGGGTGTCTTCATAATGGCTAGTAAGGGCATGCCAGTCAGCGACAAAGAACAGACAGTCATATTCATGCTGCAGCCGTGCCCAATTCTTTAATACACCATGGTAGTGACCAAGATGTAAGCGACCCGTGGGCCGCATACCTGAGAGTACTTTTTTCTGGGGGTCAGATGAGCTCAATGGCCATCAACCCTGATCCAGGAACCACTGAAAAAGACATCTAACAACAAAGGGAAGCGATTCAACAACAATATGCCCTGATTTTCCTAATATTGCTTAATTATAACCAGCCAGCGCGCACTTGTCTCAATTGACTAGTCAAATGGCGCAATATCGCCACAGCCGTGACGAAGTATTCTGGGGCGATCACCGGTCAGGTCCACTACTGTACTGGGTTCTAAACCACAAAACCCACCATCAATGACTAAATCCACGTCAGACTCAAGAATCTGCCGAATTTCATAGGGATCGGTCAGGGGATCAGTATCACCCGCTAGAATCAGTGACGTACTCATCATCGGCTCACCTACAGCCTGTACCAGCGCATGACAGATTCGATTCTCTGGCACTCTCATGCCAATAGTCTTCCGCTTCGCTTGCACCAGCCTTTTCGGTACCCGCCTGCTTGCTTCGAGAATAAAGGTATAGGCACCAGGCGTATTGGACTTCAGCATTCGGTACACCTGATTGGAGACCCGGGCATAGCTACCCAGATCACTCAAGTCACGACACACTAAAGTAAAATCATGATCCAGTGAAATTCTCCTGATTTCGCGGATTCGATCCAGGCCCTGCTTATTATCAAGCGAACAACCCAGGGCATACGCGGAATCGGTCGGATAGGCAATAATGCCACCACCGAGAACGATATCACCGGCCTTTTGTATCAGTCTTTTCTGAGGGTTTTGAGGATGAATGCTGAAAAACTGACTCATAATTAACTTCACTTGGTTAAGCCATCATTAAAACAGAATTGCGCTCTGAACGACAGGCTACCAGAACCAATCCAGAACACCTGTTCTAAGCTCTAATTTGTAGTATTATTCGATGCTATTATCAATGAAAGACTCACATGAACCAATTTACAGAACTCGCTCCTGTAATTCTATTTGTCGGCTTTTATTTCACTACAAAAGACATCTATCTAAGCACTTCAGTGTTGATGGTAGCCGTGGTATGCCAGATAGGCATAGAGCATTTTCGGACTGGCGCGATCAAGCCAATGTCCCAAATCGTGCTCTGGAGCGTACTTTTATTCGGCAGCCTGACGCTGTTTTTCCGAAACGAAACCTTTATCCAGTGGAAACCAACCATTATCAACTGGGCCTTTGCTTTAATACTCTGGGGCAGCCAGTTCATAGGTGGGAAATCGCCCATCAAAGCGGCCCTTGGCAAGCAAATATCTCTTCCCGAGCAAGTCTGGATTCGGCTTGGATACGGGTGGGCTCTGGGATTCTTAGTGGCAGGTAGCCTGAACCTTATCATTGCCTATAATTTCAGCCTCGATTTCTGGGTTACCTACAAACTGGTGGGCGGTTTTGGCCTCACCCTGATTTACTTTGTCATCTCCGTGACCTATCTCGTTAAATCCGGACACTTATCAGAGACGACGACCCCGCCAACGGAGCATCAATAATGCTTTACGCCATCATATCAACTGATGTTAACGACTCTCTCTCGCTTAGGCTGAAGACGAGACCCGCTCATTTGGAAAGAGTCCAGTTACTGGCCGATCAGGGCAAGCTGATCACTGCCGGCCCACACCCTGCAATTGACAGCGATAACCCAGGCGATGCAGGTTTTACTGGGAGTTTAATCATTGCCGAATTCGATTCATTAGAAGATGCAAATGTATGGGCACACAACGACCCTTATCTTATTGGCGGCGTCTACCATAAAGTCATTGTAAAACCTTTTAAAAAGGTATTACCCTGAAGATAATCCTACTCCTAATCCTGCTCACTGGTTCTGCCGTAAATGCAGACCCTTATTATATTAGAGACATCCTCTATGTACCGTTGCGAGCCCAGCCGTCTGAGCAAGCCGACTTTATTGAAAGCGCCCTTCCAAGTGGCACCGCTGTTACATTGGTCGATGCCAGCCCCATCGATGGCTTTGTGCTCGTTCGCTTAACAGATGGCACCGAAGGCTACATTCTTAGCCAATACCTGATCGACCAGCCAATTGCCAGAGACCTCATTAAAACCCTCAAAACTGAATTAGAACAATCAATCCTTAACCAGGCCAGCCAGCGCTCCGAGCTAAAAAAAACAGAGCAGCTAGCCGCTGAATACCTCGAACGAGCCGAGCTTTTAAGCGAACAGAACAATCGACTGAGTACTGAATTCGAGAGAATTTCCAGCCTATCCCAAGGCGCTTTGAAAAATGAGGAAGCGCTTGTAACTCTGCAGATACAATTGGAAACGACGACTAAACAACTAGCCCAGATTCAGTCTGACAATCAAGAAAAGGATACAGAGCTAATGCAGAGGTGGTTTCTGATCGGTGCCAGCACCATATTATTCGGCATACTGCTGGGGTTCTGGATGGCCAGAAAACTCTACCAGGGCAGGTTCAAAGGCGGCTGGTCATGAATACTCAATTAAGCGTCAACCTCAATAAGATTGCTCTGATCAGAAACTCCAGGGACACAACCATTCCTGATGTCCAAGCAGCCGCAAGAACGTGTATCGAATATGGCGCTCAGGGTATTACCGTGCACCCCCGACCGGACCAGCGGCATATACGTGTTTCCGATGTGCTTGAGTTAAGTCAGCTACTCAAACGATCGTATCCCACGGTCGAATTTAACATCGAAGGAAACCCATTCGCGCCAGAAAACACCAGCGGCTATCCCGGCTTTATTGCCCTGGTTGAGGAAACGCTGCCACAGCAATGCACCCTGGTCCCGGACGACCCATCCCAGTTAACCAGCGACCATGGTTGGGATCTGACAACCAGCAGTATAATGCTGGAGCCGATAGTCAGAAAACTACAATCCCTCAATATCCGAGTCAGTCTGTTTATGGATCCCATCGACCATCAAATCAAGGCAGCAGCCGACCTGGGTGTGGAGCGAATTGAATTTTATACTGGACCTTTTGCAGATGCTTTTGGTACGCCGGAACAGGAAACCGTATTATCAAACTTTATTCAATGTGGTAACCTTGCCACTACCCTGGGGCTTGAAATTAATGCCGGCCATGATCTGAACCTCGACAATCTTGATACATTTTGTTCAAGTGTGAAAAACGTCAGCGAAGTATCCATTGGTCATGCTCTGATTACTGATGCCCTGTGGCTTGGCCTGCCTGAAACGGTAACCCGCTATCAGCAGATTCTAAATACTGTTTCCACATAACTTGGCCCTGGCGCCTGGAACCAGTATGATCCTCTCCTTTTGCAAGATGTATAAAATATGAAACCAATGTTAAGAAACTGTGCCATCGCAATCCTGTTAGGGGTTATTACTTACACTGCTACTGGCTACATCCAAATAGACGAATTACCCTTTCCCGGCGAACCAGGACTGTGGCTGCAACTCGCGATCATAGTCCTGGCGCTATTCACGGCGACTGTGCTGTCATCAAACACAGCGCAAGAATACCTGGATTATGAAGACGAAGATGAAGAATCAGGCACAGTAAAATGGTTCAATACCAAGAAAGGTTACGGCTTTATCACCCGGGATCAGGGTGAAGACATCTTTGTTCACTATCGCAATATCGTTGGTGAAGGCCACCGTGGGCTGCGCGAAGGCGAGCGGGTAAGTTTCATAGTCACCGAAGGCGATAAAGGCCTGCAGGCAGACGAGGTGAGCACCATCTAGAGTTCTGAGCAATGGCCGACATCGTTATTCTTGGACGCGGAGAGGACCTCTCCTATCTAACGACTGAAGATTCACCCGCTGACATGGGTCCGCACCTAACCACGGGGCCGATTCATAAGGAAGCCCGTTACCAGCTGTACGCCCTTCTGCTGGGATGCTTTTCCGAAGAAGCAGAAGCCTACGAATATCTATATCACCAGCTGAATGAAGATGGTCCTTATATTCTCACTATTGACCGTCTGATAACTGATAAGCTGGCGGCCTTCGAAGAAGATGAAGTTGAACAGATAACAGAGCACTGGTTAGGCAGTGCTCCGATGGAGGCATTGGAAGTAGACTCAGAAGATGTGCTTTCATTCGTCTTTGAACTCGTGCATTTGTGTAAACTAAGGGCGCAAACCGAACAACTTGATCTGTTTATATACCATGAAGGTTAATGATGGTTGTGTTTTGGGTGAAGGGCTGTCAGAACTTTTATATTTTCACTAAGGATTATTAGGTCACCGCGACTAGTGGGGCTGCTATTCTGGCGAGGAGGGTTATCATGGCAGTCTATTCAACTGATCAAGGCCGACTCTGCCCTGTCTGCGAAAAACCCGCGGATTCCTGCACGGGGCATGATACAGCACCTATCGGCGATGGCCAGGTACGTATTTCAAGGGAGTCAAAGGGCCGCAAGGGTAAGCCGGTCACCCTGATACGCGGCCTGCCCGTCAATAAAGAGGAGCTGAAAAGACTTGCAAAACAATTCAAGAAGCTTTGTGGCGTCGGTGGTAGCACGACAGCGGATGAAATTGTGATACAGGGGGATCAGAGGCAGGTACTGATGACCGAATTACTCAAAAAGGGCTATCAGGTGAAGCTCCATGGCGGTTAACTCCCTGACTCTTATTAATACAGCCGAGCTTCATGAGCGCCTGGATGCCGAGATCCCGTTGGTGCTACTCGACTGTCGGTTCGATCTGTTCGACACAGGCCTTGGCCGACGCCTGTTTGATGGTGACCATATCCCAGGGGCTCAGTACGTAGATCTAAACCAAGACTTGAGCGATATCATCAAACCTGGCGTAACCGGCAGACATCCTTTACCGGAAAGGGATGTTTTTTTGAACACCGCGGCGGCCTGGGGAATCAGTGATGATACCCAGGTCATTGCCTATGATGCCGATAACGGTGCCTACGCTGCCCGCCTATGGTGGATGATGCGCTGGCTCGGCCATGCAAATGTTTCTGTGTTAAACGGCGGTTTTGCCGCCTGGTGCGGGGAACAACGAGTGGTTAGCAAGGACCAGCACCACCTGCCAAAAGGATTTCTCAGTCAGCGCCAGCCAATTACCCGACAGGTTAATGCCAAAGACCTGTTATCAAAGCCTGAAGCTATAATTGACGCCAGAGATCGCAAGCGGTTTTCCGGAGAAAGTGAGCCCGTCGACCCCATAGCAGGCCACATCCCAGGCGCAATCTGTATGCCCTTTACAGAAAATATGGCAGACGGTAAATTCAAACCTAAAGCCACTCTACTGGCGCAATACGATCAAGCCGGTATCTCACCACCGCAAGTGCCTATCTGTTACTGCGGCTCTGGCGTGACAGCGGCACATCACATTCTTGCTTTGAAGCATGCCGGATTTCCTGAACCCTCACTCTATCCGGGGTCGTGGAGCGAATGGATCACTCAACCTGAGCATCCCATTGAAACAGGTGACTGACAATCACTACAGTCTGCCCACTGCAGAAATTAACTGGCAGGGAAATCATCCCATATCATCGGATTACAATGACGGCTACTGGGCAGTTGGCAATGTACTGGCTGAGAAATCCCACGTTTTTTCTGGCCATCACCGGTTGCAGGAAAAGGCAATCAATTCAGACTATTTCACGATTGTCGAAACCGGGTTTGGGTTCGGTAACAATTTCCTGCTCAGCTGTCAGCAATGGGAAGCCTCCGGCAGTCCCGGCATTCTGCATTATATCGGTATCGAAAAAGCCCCGCCCAGCCGGCAGGACCTGAAACGCTACCTCAGACAGCTTGACCTACCCCTCAGTTCATGGCTGACAGAAAATTATCCTTTGCCAATCAAAACCCGGTTTGCCCTGTGGCCTGCTGCGAACATCAGGCTTACGCTCATATTTGACCCGGTTGATCAGGCACTGGCAGATTTCAACTATCCGGCCGATGTATGGTATCTGGATGGTTTTCGCCCTGCATCCAACCCTGATCTTTGGAATCAGACCATTTACAACGAGATGTACCGGAACAGCAAACCAGGCACGACCTTATCCAGCTTCACGGTTGCCGGCAAAGTCAGGGAAGGTCTTAGCCAAGCCGGATTTAAGGTCTTTAAGGCACCAGGGTTTGGTTCAAAAAAAGAAATGTTATCCGGGTACAAACCCGGTAACTGGCAACCCAGCACCATTGAACGTCTGGAAACCGTCATTATTGGAGCAGGAATTGCCGGCAGGTCGGTTCAGACTGCCCTACAAAAACGAGGCTTCCAGACCACTTTACTGGACAGTCCCCAGGTGCCTGCGGCATCCAACGTACCCACCATGAATCTGTATCCTCAACTGTCGGCTGTGGCAGATCAGAAATCGAAGTACTCAATTTCTGCTAATCATTATGCATTGCAGAATAGCATCGACGTGCAAACAACAACGCTGGCCTGGAAAAGCACTAATCGACAGAAATTACAGCGCATGCGAATCATTGCCAGACAGTTTCCTGACCCCTATATCAGCGAGCAGGATGACTCGATCCTGTTCCATGAAGCCGGCGTCGCTTCTGCAAATCGCGTCAGTACCCTACAAAGACACGTCGCTGATCTACAGCAGGTCAAGGATGGCTGGCGCCTGATTGACGAGCAGGGTAAGGAGATCATGTGCACGCAGCAGGTTGTGCTCGCAGCGGGTATCGGAATGAATGATTTACAACCGATACCGCTAAAGCTGGTCCGAGGGCAATCCATTCTCGCCCAAAGCGACAATAGAATAACTCAAGTAACAAGCGGTGATATCAGCATTGCGCAGGTTGAAGACCACCTTTTTCACGTCGGTAGCACCTACCAGCCTGACGATTGTGACCTTACTGATCGACATGAAGACAGCAATTACCTGCTGGCCCTGTTAGAACAGCGTTTTCCTTTATCAGACTGGTCCCTGCATTCCAGTTTCGTCGGAGTACGCGCAGCGCCCGTGGACAGGAACCCCATTGTCGGACCCGTACCTCAGTGGCAACTACTGCAACAACAACCCTTTACATGGTATCAAAACCAGAGCATCCCTACTCAGCAGGGTCTGTACTGCAGCGCCGGGTTTGGGTCAAAGGGAGGCAGCCATGGGCCACTTGCGGGCGAACATCTAGCCAACCTGATAACGGGAGAGCCAACGCCCCTTACCCGTTATCAGCAAAGTCACTTTTCACCAGCAAGATTCTGGCTCCGGCAAGCTCGCCAAAAAATTGCCAGAAAACGCCATCAACGCCCTTAATTGAACATTCTGACGTTTATTACGCCTGTAATTTTACCTATTTCGGTTTCCAGACCTGAACTCACCTCAGTTTCCACGTCGATAATATTGTAGGCAACTTCCTGCCTGCTTTTATTCAACATATCGATAACATTGATATCATGGTCAGCGAGAACAGACAGTACTGACCCCAGTATACGCGGGACATTGCGGTTAGTGATGGCAATTCGACAGCCCTCATTACTTCTTTCTAAATAAACAGCGGGGAAATTGACGGAGTTAACGATATTACCGTTCTGCAGAAAATCGAGCATCTGGTCAGCCACCATCACAGCGCAATTTTCTTCAGCTTCTGCGGTGCTAGCGCCGAGATGGGGTGTCGCCATGACGCCGGCCATACCGATAAGCTCTGGCGTGGGAAAATCAGATATATACTGAGATAACTGTCCTGCATCGAGCGCCTGTTTAATAGCAGCAGTATCAACAATTTCGGCCCTGGCAAAATTCAATAAAATTGCATTCTTCCTGGCAAACCTGAGCACGTCTGAGTTTATCAGGTTTTGCGTTTCCGGAAGCGCAGGCACATGCAGAGTTACGATATCAGATTTGGAGAAAAGCGCCTGGATGTTATCCATCTTCTGCACCTGACTGGACAATCGCCAGGCTGACTCGATCGAAAGTGTCGGGTCATAACCCTGTACCTGCATACCTAACTGTAATCCCATTTCCGCAACCATGGAGCCAATGGCACCCAGACCGAGTATACCCAGTCTTTTTCCCTTTAATTCTGAACCTTTAAACTGCTTCTTGCTGGCTTCAACCTGGCTGTTTAAAGCGACCTTATCGGACTCTGTTTTCAGGCTCTCAACATATTCGATGCCCTGAACAATACCTCTTCTCGACAATAGCAAGCCTGCCAGCACGAGTTCCTTAACAGCATTTGCATTGGCTCCCGGTGTGTTGAATACGACAATGCCTCTGTCGGTATATTCAGCAACGGGAATATTATTGACGCCTGCTCCAGCTCTGCCCACGGCCAACAGGCTGGGAGTTGCATGCTCCTGGGTTAACTTATGGCTCCTGAGAACGATGGCATGTGGGTCGGCCACATCTGAGGCCAATTCAAAGCGATCTCCTGGGAATTTGTCCAGCCCTTTTGCCGATATATTATTGAGCGTTAATATTCTAAACATGCCACGATCCGAAAAAAAAAGGCATTCTACACGCTGGGGAGAATATGTTTTAGCTTTATTCTCATCTTCTTAATGAAGTTCTTTCATTATGATGACCTGAACTAGCTACCACGATGCCTTCCAAGCAAAAGCAAGAATATCCGGACTAAATGCAGATAGAGGCGATGCTCATCAGGCGCCAATGGCCACGACCATCAGGTTCTGAGAACCCTTAGCGAAGCAAAGGCCTGAGCAGAAGACCCTGCAATCGCCTCAGCTCATCTACGCTGATCAAGCCGGCTTCATAGGCCTTATACAAACCCACCATTTCGTCATCAACCGAAGCGACCTGGTTAGTAAACAATCCTATATACAGAAGTGCAGCCACAACCAGCGCCACCAGGTATTGCCTATATTTCATTATATTTCCCTCTTGACCAGACGGCGCCACCAATAAACAGCATGCCAACCAACATACCCTCCAGCAAGCCAGCAGGATCAACCATCAACCATTTCAAATCAAAACCTTCTGAGTCCATAGTCAGCAATGGCAGGCTATGAGCCCATAACCATTCTGAAACAAGAAACACCTCGCCTGGCGAGTAGACCCGCTCTAAAATAACCACAACAAGTGGAATCCCTATAAACCAACCAGCCGGTGACGATTTCGCCCATGCTGAAATAAGCAATGCAAAACCAAACCAGGGGGCACTCCAGAAACTTTGCAGTAGCTGGTAACAAAACAGTAGAAACATATGGGCAACAGGGTTAATCGGCCGCCATAACATATCCCATGCAGCGTAATCATTGGATAAAAATAAACCTGTAACAAGAATCAACGACAGCAATTGAGCAACCAAACAGAAAGTCAGATAAATCATTGGGATAACAAACAGCCCCGTGACAAGTTTGCTGAACACGGTTAAACCATCAGAAACCGGCATTGATTTCCAGAATAGGATACTTCCATCTTTTCTTTCATTGAACATTGAAGCCAGTAAATAACTCAACGCAACCACCAGAGATACCAATAAAAATGGGTAGCTACTGAACATGAAAACTTTGCTCAGCACAGCCATTCGCTCCGCTTCCGATAACGCGCTTAATTTATCAATACCCAGGCTAAACACAGACCCTGAAATACTCACGTCAATTGCTGAGGTACTGCCGGTAGAGAAAAAAAGCATGCCAATGACTGATACCAAAAACAGCCCACAGGCTGCTGCAGGTAAATACAACATCAATGTCTTGTGTTCCCAAAACTCACGTCTTATCAGGATTACAATCTTTGTATTAATCATTGCGATTCTCCTTTTGACGTTCAGCTAACACCAAGGCTACAAATAAGTCAGCAATCGGGGTTAACCTTACCTCTCCGAGCGCCGCCAATTGCTCAACTGGTACCGAATCAAATATTAGCTGATACCGGCCAAGTAGTTGCTGTTCACCAATAGGTTCGAGCTGCCGGGCAGCTTCAATCGCGTCAGGTGCTACCTGCAGCGTAGCAAACCTTTTACTGACCTCGTCCGTGCTGCAAGACAATACGAGTTGACCGCTATTCAAAAATACAAGATGGGTGAGCAGGGGTTCTATTTCTTCTACCTGGTGAGTACTGATAATCAAGCTTCTTCTGTCATCTACGAAATCCGCCAGCAGGCGATCATAAAATGCCTTTCGATAGACAATATCCAGGCCAAGGGTAGGTTCATCGAGTATCAGAAGCCTGACATCAAGGGACATTACCAGGGCCAGATGCAATTGCGTTATCATCCCCTTGGACAGGGCCTTCACCTGGCTATTCATGTCAATATCGGTGGTACTGAGCAGTTCAACAGCGCGTTGCCTACTGAATCTGGGATGCACGCCTTCAACGTAGTTCAGCGCGTCAGCCACTTTCAGCCAGCGCGGCAATATCCCGACATCTGAAATATAACAGACATCCTGCATCATCTCGTGCCGGCGCTTGCCTGGATTCCGACCCAGTACCTGTAGCTCCCCTGAAAAGGCAGTCAGCCCCAGCAAGGCCTTTAAGGCCGTTGTTTTGCCTGCTCCATTGGGCCCAATAATGCCCACCACAGCACCGGCCGGGACTTCAAAACTAAGACCTTTCAGAGCAGCATGCGAACCATAATGCTTGGTCAGACCTTGTGTGGAAACCACTGAATTCATTTCGTATCCTCAAATAAGTCACTCTGACTGATTCCCAAACGACCCATCTTGGTGAGAATCTCCGGCCACTGCTTTTCCAAAAACTGGTTTTTTTGCGTTTCAACCAGACGTTCGACAGCACCCGGTAATACAAACATCCCCAGACCTCGACGCTTTTCAACGACATCATCGTCTACCAGCAATTGAATTGCCTTGGACACGGTAATGGGATTGATTCTCTGCTCGCCAGCGATCTGCCTCACCGAAGGGATTGCATCCCCTTCAAGCAGGACGCCATCCAGGATCAGATCCGTCAGGTGATTAAACAACTGTATGTATATAGGATCCCTGTCGTGCCAGATAATGGACATAATCCGTTAGCTTTATCGTTCTAGTGTTATACTATACTATAACACTAAATCAATGATAGCAACACAGCCACCAACACTCTGATTTACTACATGGCTAGGGCTTACTGGTCAGGCGATAACCCAGAGGCGGTGCTCGATTGCCAAGCAGTGCCTGATAATGGAAATCTATCCCCCGCCGATCATCAAATTCAGCCAAGGCAGCAGATCGCAATTGCGCATCGGTCATCACATCCATCGCGGTCAGGGCCAGTGCTTTGGCCGCGACCAACATACCTTTTGCACCAATACTGGTGCCTCCCGCAGCAATGGCCTGCCAACTATGAGCAGAAGTTCCGGGTACCCAGGTTGCAGCAGACATGCCGGTTGTTGGAACGATCCAACTTACATCGCCTACGTCGGTAGAGCCTTTGCCATGTTCAAGCCGCATGGGCAGAACCCGTTGTTCAAGACCCAGCAAACTTTTGCCAGCAGTGAACGAGGTCTCAATCTGTTTTGCAAAATGGATTTCTGATTCATCCATGGTATAGCCGCCAACACGGCTAAGATTCGCATGCATCACTTTAGCCAGAGCCTCGTTCGGCAGCAGAGAATGATTACCGTGCATGGTCTCAATAGAAACCTCAGTTCCGGTGCCCAGTGCAGCCGCTTTGGCTGCCTGCATTACCCTATCCCAGATTCCCAGGAGCTTTTCTGCATCTGGGTGTCGCACGTAATAATAAACTTCAGCGAAATCCGGCACGACATTGGGAGCAGCACCACCGCTGGTAATAACATAATGTATACGAGTCGATGAAGGAACGTGCTCGCGCAGCATGTTAACCATGAAATTCATGGCTTCAACACCATCAAGCGCAGATCGGCCACGCTCCGGCGCAGCCGCTGCGTGTGAAGACTGGCCATGAAAGCCAACACGGGCGGATTTATTAGCTAAACTCGTCCCCGGGTTTGCAACATTGCGATCACTTGGGTGCCAGTGCAGCACGGCATCAACATCTTTAAATGCCCCGTCCCGAACCATGTAGACCTTACCCGAGCCACCTTCCTCAGCTGGCGTTCCATAAAGTTTGAGTGTTCCTGGTGTACCGTTTTGCTTCATCCACCGACTGACCGCCATAGCGGCTGCCATTGAACCCACGCCAAACAGATGATGACCGCAGGCATGACCAGCATGTTTGCCCTCGACTATTGAACGAGTTGGCGATGCTGCCTGTGATATGCCTGGCAATGCATCAAACTCAGCCAGAATACCGACCACGGGTTCCCCCTGACCGTAACTGGCGATAAAAGCAGTCGGTATTCCTGCAATATTAGACTCAACCTCAAAGCCGGCTTGCTGCAAGGTCTTCTGCAGCAAGGCACTACTACGTGTTTCCAGATAGCCCAGCTCAGCATAATCCCAGATAGACATAGCCAGTTCGGAAAAACCGGCTGAGTGCTGATCAAGATAATCCATAACGACCTGCTTTTCATCCGCCTGTGCCAGCGACAACTGCGAAACCAAAACAATCATCAACAATTTCATGCTCACCATTTTATTCACGATCAAGTCACCTCCTGAGCCAATTCTTCGATAAGATCCAAAATCATAGTCTCACTATCCATAATTGCAAACTGGCCCATATGCTGGACTAACTGGGCCCGCTCCAGCCATAGCTTGTCAAGTGCTTCCAGGAAGGTATGATCCGTCATATCCTGTTCTTCGAGCACCCGACTGAAACCCTGCTCACGCATAACCCAGGCGTTTTCCAATTGATCGCCACGGCTTTGGACCGCTGTCAGTGGAATTAGAAGATGCGGTTTACGAGTCACTAACAATTCATAAATCGAATTCGCCCCAGCCCTCGCGACCACTATATCGGCTGCGGCCAGCAGATCACCAAATCCCTCCTGGACGAATTCAAGCTGGACATAACGTGGCCTCGGCTTTAAAGCACTATCTATATTACCTGCGCCGACCACATGAACCACGAACCAGCGCTCGCACAATACCGCTAAAACCTGTCTCACCTGCCGATTAATAGCAACCGCGCCCAGGCTGCCGCCAAAAACAAGCAGTACCGGCACATCTGCTTTAATCGACATCAAATCCCGCGCGCGCTGGGCCTGGCCATCGATCAAGCTAGACCTGACCGGAGTCCCCGTAAGCACCCCTTTTGACACAGGGACCATTGCCAGAGAAGCTGGGAAATTGACGCAAATTTTTTCTGCAAACGGAAAACAGATACGATTCGCCAGGCCTGGGGTGATATCCGATTCATGGCAGATCACGGGCACCCTGAACACCCTGGCGGCGACAACAACTGGCACTGCCACGTAGCCGCCCTTGGAGAAAACCACATCTGGCTTTAATTTAACCACCAGAAAACAGGCTTTTACAACGCCCATCAAAATTCTGAATGGATCCAGGAAGTTCGCCCAGGAAAAGTAACGCCGCAATTTTCCTGAAGATATTGCAAAATAAGGCACGTCGGTTGTTTCCAGCAGCTGCGCTTCAATGCCGGTATATGATCCGATATACACACAACCTACGCCCCGGCTAGAAAGTGCTTTTATAAGGGCCAGATTGGGCGTGACATGACCGGCTGTACCACCGCCTGTAAACAATACTTTCATCTATAGTCGCAAAGTCTCTTTAACAAAAGGGATGGTGACAAGCCGTTGTCTTCGCAATGACTCACTTGCCAGCAATGCCATCAGCTCGAGTAGATGAGGCATGTCCCGCGGCACTCGGTTTATCAAAAAACGAGACACTTCCTCTGACAGACAGAAACCGTATTGGCGCGCACTTGCCTGGAGCAATCGAGCTTTATCTCCATCACTGAGCAGATCCGTGCCGATCAGCATCGCCGAACGACACCGGGATGCCAGATCAGCAAGGCCAAAGTTAACCTGCCCGGGATGGCTGCCCAAAGCAAGCAGTAACCATGCATCCGGTCTGTCCTGTACCGAGTTCATTAAATCAAAAACAGCCAGTTCCCAATCTCTATCACCAACAACCGCATCCAGATGATCTATGGCTATCAACGGAAACTGCTCCAGAGACTTCAGTATCCTGGCATCAAGGGGTTGCTGGAGATCCAGATAAATACCTTTCTGTCCACGAGATTCTGCATCGTGACAGGCAGCCTGCAGTAAATGCGTCTTACCACTACCGGCAGACCCAAATACCACGCTGGTCATCGGCGAAGCCTGTCGCAGCCTGGCAGCTGCAGATCCGATATAATTAATGTAGGTAGCATCGGCCCTGAGCGGGAAGTCAAATATAAGCTGTTCGTTCAAAGGGGTTGCTCATCACCAACCGTGTCGACGGTTGCCTTTGGGCTTGCCTCAGCCGAACTATCTGTCGAACCATCAGCAGAACTATCAACCGAGCCATCAGCAGAGCCATCAGCAGAACCATCAGGAGAACCATCAGGAGAACCATCAGGAGAACTATCCGCCATGATTATTTCTGAATCCGAGCGGGCGTAGTATTCACTGTTCATATAATGTCGCAACAGATAACGCAGTAACACCATCAGTACAGCTGCCAGCGGTAATGCCAGCAACACGCCTATAAACCCGAACAACTGGCCTCCGGCGAGTATTGCAAAGATCACAGCAACCGGGTGCAGACCTATCTTGTCACCCACCAGCCATGGCGTCAGTAAAGTTCCTTCCAGCAACTGTCCGCCTAGGAAAACAAACATCACGTAGCCAGGATGAATCCAGTCCTGAAACTGATAGAAAGCGGCAATCAAGGCCGCAATAATACCAATGGCAAAACCAAGATAGGGAACAATACTAGCCGCCCCGGCAATCAAACCAATCAAAATGGCCAGGTCCAGTCCTATCATGCTTAAACCCAGTGCGTAGAGGGTGCCCAGTATTGCCATCACCAGCAATTGACCTTTCAAGAACGCAGCCAATACTTCATCACACTCCAGGGCCAGCCGATTAACGGTGCCTACAGCCTTTCTTGGTACAAGACTCTCAATTTTGGCAACAACGAAATCCCAGTCGCGCATCAGATAAAATGCGACTACCGGTATCAGCGCCAGGTTCATCAGAGCACCCAGCAGGGCGACCCCGGACAAGGTCATTCTAGTTAGTATCTGGCTAACAAAACTGCCTGTCTGCTGCCAGTGGTCGGCTAACTGACTCTTTAAGCTATCTACTTGAAAATCGAAAGGATCGATGCCAATAGTAGATAACAACAGAGGGCTCAGCATCTCCTGCAGCCACCTCAGCATATCCGGTATACTCTGCACAAACCGGGCAGTCTCCCGAAAAAGTATGGGTATCAGGAAAAGCAACAGTCCAATCAGCAGGACAGCAAAACCGGAAAATACTAAAATCGCACCAGGTGTTCGACCCAAACCGGCTTTCTCAAGTCGATCGACCAGAGGGTCTCCCAGGTAAGCCAGAATAATACCGATCAGAAAGGGCGACAGTATAGGTTCCAGCAGGTATACCATGCCGGTTACCAACACCGCACTGAATATCAACCAAAAATTTCTACCTACCGAAATCATACCTCTCCCAATTGCGCATTCACTGTCTCTATCAACGCTGTTAATGCAACCAGCGATACCAGAGTCGTGACATTTTTTCATCCAAATCCAGTAGCGTCATACGCTCATCCAGCTCGATGACGCCGACAAGTTGATCCAACCGTCCCTCAGTACTCAATCTGTAACGGACCAAATCGTCTTCCACGCTCACTACATTCACCTCAACTATCGGTGACAGGCTCTCAAGATAGTGGCTTGCCCGCGCATAGCTTTCCACGTTATTGATGCCTTCAATTGTCATCAACAAATGCTTCTGACTCGAGTCTACTGCATAGCGCCTGCTAAATTCTTCAGAAATTTGAGCAATCATTGAAATTGCCAGCTGTCGTTTAGTACCAATATCCACCTCATTCATCCGCCATCGGCCTTCCAGATTGACGTTCCAGTTTGCTGACCACAATCCCGAAGATTCCTGCTGCACCCTGGCTGTTAAGATTGTATCCGGTTGATATCGGGAAGATGCCCTATCGATACGATCCAGGAAAGAACCCCAAATCTCTGCCAGAGACAGGCTCGCAGTATCCTCGAGGTCCCAAAGTGGATAGTAAACGGGAAGCCCTCGTAATTGAGCCTGCTGCTTCAGTTCGATATTGAATTCATCCGCCCCGGTCTCACTAAGCAACTCACGTCTGTGTCCATCTCCCAGGGCTATCCAGAGAAGGACATTTGGTCGATTGCTGCCCCACACCGGTAACCCGGCATCCCTTAGCAGCTTTGATACTAAATTAGGCTCAAAACTGATTCTTATCACCTGCGACGGCACTATTTCCTCATCATCCTGCAACAACGTCTCGATGCCAGAGTAGCTGTATTCCGAATAGTAATTATCAGGCCGTCGGATCGCTGCAGCGATAACCGGATTACCCGCAAAATCGCCTCTCCCTGATAACCGCCTTATGACCTGAGTCAGGCCTTTCTGGGCATCCCGGGTGCGCTGCAGTGCAGTCTGTGACTGGGTGGTTATCTCGGCTACATACAGCCCATCTACTGTGACCGCTAGGGCTGTATCAGTTAAACTGGAGAATAAAATTACAACTAACAGGGAACTTATTGAGTATCTGAGCATTCTTATAACAACAACCTGAAAGATTAGATAGAATAGTACTACCTGACGTTAATATCGCTATAGCCTTATTTATGCTGCAACTCCGCATTAACTCAAGCGCTGGCCTATTCAATCAACTGAGTTAATATGAAGATTGTCACAGAGTCTTACCAGTTTACAACATGAACGTATTTTACCGAACCTTTGCAGTACTATCCTGGCTTTTCATGTCAATCCATATAATGGCCCAGCCGTCTGATGTGCCAAGGACATTTAAAGTCACCTATAAAGCCGATTATCGGGGTCTACCGATCAGCGCCAAAGGTATCCGCGAACTGCAGCAGACCGCATCAGGCCAGCACCTGTTAAAGTCCTCTGCAAAAAGCCTGTTTGCAACCATAGAAGAAAGCTCTACTTTTCTACTCAAGGATGGCATTGCCCAACCTCAGGCGTACCGTTACCAGCGCACTGGCCTGGGTAAAAACAAAAACATAAATCTGGATTTTGACTGGTCAGGCAGAATAGTGACCGACCGGCTAAAAAACACTCAATACCCCCTAAAACCGGGCCTTGCCACCTCGGACAAGCTGCTTTATCAATTCCAACTCCAGGCAGATCTTCTCAAGGCTTCCCGCCTTAACAAGAAACCCAACAACCTCAATTACACCATCATGGATGAAAGTCGAATAAAAGAATACCAGTTCGAAATAGTCGGCGAGGAACTTCTAACGACCAAACTAGGCCAGATCAATACCTGGAAGATCAGGCGCAGCAACAGTGCAACGGATCGTTCTACCACCCTCTGGATGGCGCCGGAATATGAATTCATGCTAGTTCGCTTTGAACAGACCGATCAGAATAATAAAGGCTTCTCGTTAATGATCGAAGAAGCACAGATGGCAGGTATGCTTATCTCTGAGTTCTAAAATTCAGGTTTTGGGAAGGGTCACACCAACCTGCCCCTGGTACTTACCGCCCCGATCTTTATAAGAAGTTTCACACTCTTCGTCACTTTCAAAAAATAACATCTGAGCAACGCCTTCATTGGCATAAATTTTTGCTGGCAGGTTAGTTGTATTGGAAAATTCCAGCGTTACATGCCCCTCCCATTCTGGCTCCAAGGGCGTTACGTTAACGATTATACCGCACCGGGCATAAGTTGATTTACCCAGACAAACGGTCAGGACGCTGCGCGGAATCCTGAAGTATTCCACCGTTCTGGCAAGGGCAAAGGAATTCGGAGGAATTACACAAACATCACTTTTGATATCGACAAAACTCTTCTCATCAAAATGCTTTGGATCCACTATCACGGAATGAATATTGGTGAAAACTTTAAATTCGTCAGCACATCGAACATCGTAACCATAGCTGGAGGTCCCATAGGATATAACCTTAGCGTCGTTCCTGTGCCTGACCTGTCCTGGTTCAAAAGGCACTATCATCTCCCCACGCTCGACCATGGTTCGGATCCAGCGATCTGACTTGATAGACATAACTCAACTCCATTAAAAAAATAGTAAAACCGAAAACTGAAAACCGAATCCTAGTCGTCGAAAACGGAAATCTTTGGTTCAGGGAGTACCGTGCTCGATTCGATTGCCTGAATAACTTCAGTGGCAAGGGTCAGGTAGCGTTTGGCTGCATCTGAATCAGGGTCCGCCAGTACGATGGGTTTACCCTGGTCGGTTAGTTCGCGGGTGCTCAATTCAAGAGGCAAACTGGCAAGCAGGGCAGTATCATATTCTGCTGCAATCGCTGCCCCTCCGCCTGTTCCAAATATCGCCTCCTCCGTGCCACAATGCTGACATCGATAACTGCTCATATTTTCGACGATACCCAGTACCGGAACCTGCACCTTAGCAAACATCTCGATACCCTTACGGGCATCGAGCAAGGCAATGTCCTGAGGCGTCGTCACGATCAGGGCACCATCCACAGGGACGCGCTGCGCCAAAGTCAACTGGATGTCACCGGTGCCCGGTGGCATATCGATAATCAGATATTCAAGATCGCGCCACTGGGTCTGGGTCAGCAGCTGCTGCATTGCCCCGCTGGCCATCGGCCCTCGCCAGACAGCTGGCGTCTTCGCACTGGCCAGAAAACTCATGGACATACACTGCAATCCGCAAGACATAACCGGTTGCAGAAGGTCACCAACCACTTCTGGCCTGGTCTCTGCAGGAACGCCCAGCATGATCCCCTGGCTCGGACCATAAATATCTGCATCCAGCAGACCTGTATTTCGCCCCTGAACCGACAGTGCAACCGCCAGGTTGCTGGCGACCGTTGATTTGCCAACACCGCCTTTGCCTGAAGCAACCGCGATGATAGAACGAACCCCTTCGAGCTCGAACTGAGCCCCTTCATTTGGATTACTCATGTCACTACCCTATTCTTGAACGTACCCGACTTCATTTCACAGACCGCCTATGATACCTCCTGAACCCGCTAAAATCAGGGTCCAACAGGCGCTTTACCTCGATCAGTTAACTGCTTTCCATGGAATACATCGCATACCATAAAGAAATCACATAAAATCGCTGTTTTTAACCTTATCCTCCGAGTCAAAATGAGTACAGCAAGAAAAATTCTCGTCACCAGCGCCCTGCCCTACGCCAATGGATCCATCCATCTGGGCCACCTGTTGGAACACATCCAGACAGATATATGGGTTCGTTACCAAAGACTCACGGGTAACCAATGCATCTACGTCTGCGCCGATGATACCCATGGCACAGCCACCATGCTTAATGCAGACAAGCTCGGTATCAGTGCAGAAGATTATATTAAAGGTGTGCGGAAAGAACATATCCAGGATTTCCTGGATTTTGACATCAGCCATGACAATTTCCACTCCACCCATTCAGAAGAGAACGAACAATTACTATATCTAATCTACGAGCGACTGAAAAAAGCGGGGCAGATAAGCCAACATGATGTAGATCAGCTATACGATCCAGAAAAAGGCATGTTTCTGGCGGATCGCTTCGTCAGCGGAAACTGCCCAAAATGCAATGCCGTTGATCAACCTGGCGATAACTGTGGTGCCTGCGGCGCAACCTATTCTGCCATGGAGTTAGGCGAACCGACCTCAAAACTGTCCGGTGCTGCGCCCGAAGTGCGTCAGTCAAAACATTTTTTCTTCAAATTATCGGAGCACTCCGATTTCTTAAACAAATGGACGCGAAGTGGGACTCTGCAGACTGCCGTCACCAATAAAATATCCGAATGGCTGGATCAGGGATTACAGGACTGGGATATCAGCCGCGATGCCCCCTATTTTGGATTCGAAATCCCCGATGAACCCGGCAAATATTTTTATGTCTGGTTAGATGCGCCTATCGGCTATATGGCAAGCTTTCAGAACTACTGTGCCAATCAAACTGATATCGAGTTCGATGATTTCTGGAAGCCCGATTCGACCTGCGAAGTACATCACTTTATCGGCAAAGACATCGTAAATTTCCATGCCCTGTTCTGGCCTGCGGTATTGACCATGGCGGGGTATCGTACGCCAACATCCATTCGCGTTCACGGCATGGCTACCATCAATGGCGAGAAAATGTCTAAATCCAAAGGCACCTTCATTAACGCAAGAACTTACCTTAATGAGCTTTCTCCAACTTATCTGCGCTATTATTTTGCGGCTAAACTCAGTGGTGGCGTTGAAGACCTGGACATTAACCTGGACGACTTCCTGCAGAGAGTCAATTCAGACCTAGTCGGAAAACTGGTAAATATTGCCAGTCGATGCGCCGGATTTATCAACAAGCAGTTCGACGGCAAACTGACCAGGCAAGTGCAATGCGACCTGCTTGCCAGTTTCAGCAATCAGCAACAACAAATCGCTGACAACTATGAATCAGGCGAGTTCAGTAAAGCAATGCGGAGCATTATGGCACTGGCCGACATGGCCAACCAATTCATTGCCGAAGAAAAACCCTGGATACTGATAAAGGACCCTTCTACCAAAGACCGTGCCCAGCAGGTCTGCTCGGATGGCCTTAATCTATTCCGGATGCTGATGATTTATCTGAAACCCGTACTTCCCGACCTGGCACAGAAAGCAGAACAATTCCTCAATTGCGGGGAACTACAGTGGTCTGATCTGGCTCATCACCTGACTGATCACCGTATCAATACCTTTGAACCTTTACTGAAGAGAATTGAGTCTCGTTCAATTGAGGCTATCATCGACGCTGGCAAATCTCATGAAAAGTCAGCTCAGGGAGCAACCACCAGCAAAGATGAAGCCGCCGACCCTGTTGAAATCGATATCGATACCTTCGCGCAGGTTGACCTGCGCATTGCCCGTATCATCCAGGCACAGGTTGTTGAGGGTGCAGACAAACTATTACAGCTAACGCTGGATCTGGGCGATCACCAGAGAACCGTTTTTTCCGGTATTAAAAGTGCCTATAGCGCAGAACAACTGGAAGATAAATTAACGGTAGTCGTAGCCAATCTGAAGGCTCGTAAAATGAAGTTCGGCATCTCTGAAGGCATGGTTCTGGCTGCCGGCCCTGGAGACAAGGAAATATTCCTCATCTCGCCTGATTCAGGTGCCAAGCCTGGCATGAAAGTAACATGAACCTATAGCGCTCATGCCAGAGACCGTGACCATTCTGCTTAGCGCCATTTTCGTCAATAACTTCGTAGTGGTGCAGTTCCTCGGTCTTTGCCCGTTCATGGGCGCCAGCCAGAAAATCAGCAGCGCTATCGGTATGGCTGCTGCCACCACTTTTGTTCTAACCCTGTCTTCTGCTGCCAGCTTTCTCATAGAGCATTACATTCTGTTACCGCTGCATCTGGAATACCTCCGCATCATCATATTCATTGTTGTTATCGCTGTTCTGGTTCAGTTTACAGAATTGGTCATACGTGCTACCCAACCCATCTTGCACCAGGTTCTGGGGGTGTTCCTGCCTCTGATTACCACTAACTGCGCAGTTCTCGGCGTAGCACTGATCAATATTCGACAGAACCAGAGTTTTACAGGCTCGATTATGCTGGGACTCGGTGCTGCCCTGGGCTTTTCACTGCTGATCATTGTCTTCTCTGCTATCAGAATAAGACAGCAGAGCGACCACATACCGTATCCTTTTCGTGGCGCCGCCATCAATATGATCTCAGCAGGCCTGATTTCTCTCGCCTTCCTGGGCTTTACCGGAATGAACACGTGACCAGTATTGTTTCTACCATTTTATTGCTGGGTGGCTTGGCCCTGATCACAGGTTTGCTGTTACAGCTCAGTGCAAGTTATTTCCATTCAGATACCAACAAAGTCATCGATGCGGTCAACCGGCTGCTACCCCAGAGTCAATGTGCTCAGTGTGGTTATGCTGGCTGCCGACCCTACGCCCAGGCTGTGGTAGAAGGTGAAGCCACCAATCGCTGCCCGCCCGGAGGCGAAACGCTTATCGCCAACCTGGCCAGCCTTCTCAATCGACCAGTGCTGGCTCTGGCTGACGAACTCACTGCTATTGATCAACCTGTTATTGCCAAAATAAAAGAGCATGAATGTATTGGCTGTTCACTGTGCATTAAAGCCTGCCCTGTTGACGCCATTATAGGCGCGCCACAACTGATGCACACAGTCATTAGTCAGGACTGTACCGGCTGTGAGCTCTGCCTTGCTCCCTGCCCGGTAGACTGTATAGACCTCATACCGGCTGCTGATGCTGGCCTTCGCCTACCATTGCCAACCTACAACATGCCCTGTATACACTGCAGCGCCTGCATGGATGCCTGCCCGCGCGATCTGGCTCCACAACATCTTTTCTTATCTGCCAACAAGACTGAACCGGCGCAGCAGCTAAGACTCGCTGACTGCATCGAATGCGGCCTCTGCGATCGAGTTTGTCCGAGTCGCTTACCCCTGACTCGGACTTTCCAGGTCATGAAACACAACGGTCAGTTGCTTTCCAATGAGCGCTCGGCTGCCCTGCGTGCTGAAGCAAAATTCAATCGTCGTGAACAACGCCTCGCTACCGAGGCCAATCAGGTATTGGCTCGACCCAAAGCCGAAGATGCACAGGCCCTGCTTGATGCCCTCCGCGAAGAGCTTAACTCATGAAAACACAGCAATTCATGTATCACACCCTGATCGCCCTGCTGCCCGGGGCTATGGTCATGGCTTACTTCTTTGGGCCGGGTATTGTTATCAACCTGGCTGCGTGCATCGCTACAGGTTGGCTCTGTGAAACATTGGTTTACCGGTTAAACAAAACTGCCAACGGCCATCCGTCTGATGGCAGCGGCTTACTAACCTGCGCTCTAATCGGTCTGGCACTGCCGCCTTTTCTACCTATCCCCATCGCCATGGCAGGTGTGGTGTTCGCTCTGGTCTTCGGCAAACATGTTTATGGGGGACTAGGCCAGAATATTTTCAATCCTGCTATGGTTGGCTATGCCGGTCTTATCATCGCTTTCCCTATGGCGATGACACAATGGCAAAGTAGCACCCCAATCAGCTACGACCTGTACCCTTTAATACTGATCAAGACAGGCCTGTTAGAAATCCAGGGTTTCAGCGGCGCCACACCGCTAGATCTATTCCGTCATCGGCAAGGTCAGACAGTCGCCGAGTTCTGGCTGACCCAGGGCACCCTCATGTCAGCCTTTGCCTGGATCAACATTGCTTTCCTGGTGGGTGGCCTCTACCTGTTAAAGGTCAAGGTTATTTCCTGGCACATGCCGGCTGCCACACTAATCGGCATACTGGTGGCCAGCCTCGTTTTTTATGACTCGGGTAGTTCGGCCAGCCTGGGATCGCCCCTGCTGCATCTCCTTTCCGGCGCCACTATGCTGGGGGCCTTCTTCATAGTAACCGACCCCGTCAGTTCTCCTGATGCCAGGTTGGCTCAGCTCATCTACGCCGGTGGCATCGGTGTCCTGATCTTTTTGATTCGGAGTATCGGTGCCTATCCCGACGGACTAGCGTTTGCCGTTCTGTTAATGAATGCAAGCAGTCCTTTGCTCGACCTATGGTTAAGTCAAAAGCCAAAGAAGTCCTGGTCATGAACAAACCGGTAACATCCTTCACTCTGATCGCGCTCATCTGCGCTACCACATTAGCTGTAACCCATAGCCTGACCGAAAAGCAGATTGAAGATAATCGGAAAAATTTTGCCTTGCAGCAGCTTGCACAGGTATTACCCAATGCCAATGAACGCATCATTAAATTGCGTCCAAACAGCACTGTATATTCAAGCCTGCTTGAATCAAAACAAACCGGCAATATCCTGCCTCTGAGTACGTCGCAAGGCTACAATGGTTATATCAGCGGCTGGCTGGCGATTGACCTTAACAGGCGCGTGCGCGGCATTCGTATTGTCGAGCACAGCGAAACGCCCGGGATTGGGGACGTCATAGAAACCACTAAATCACGCTGGATCGATCAGTTCCTGGGCCAGGAGCCTGACTCGGCAATATTCGAACTGAAACTCGACCAGGGCAGCTTCGATCACGTCAGCGGCGCAACCATCACAACCCGCGCACTCACCAGAGCAATAGGTAAAACGCTGACAAACGCACCACAGTCTCTGCCAGCCAGCCCTGTCGTAGTGGAGACCGCCGATGACTAGCTATCAGGAAATCGCCCTGGATGGCATCTGGAGAAACAACCCTGCACTGGTGCAAATGCTGGGTCTGTGCCCGTTGCTGGCGGTAAGCAGTCACCTGGTCACCGCGCTTGGCCTGGGCATCATCACCCTGCTGGTGCTACTGAGCTCCAACTTTTTAATCAGCCTGATTCGAACCCATCTGCACGAGCAAGTCAGACTGCCGATCCAGATACTCATTATAGCTTCATCGGTTACCCTGGCTGATCTGTGTCTACAGGCTTATTTCTACGAATTACACCAGCGTATCGGCTTATTTGTCGCTTTAATCGTAACCAACTGTACTATATTGGGGCGCGCCGAACTGCTAGCCTCTCGCAGCCCAGTTAAATATGCACTGCTGGACGGTATCATGATGGGCCTCGGATTTCTGCTGGTGCTAGTGGTACTGGGCAGCCTTCGGGAAATCATCGGCCAGGGCACACTTTTTGCCCATATGGATATGATTCTCGGCGATCAAGCCAAAACCCTGACCCTGCATATCCATGACTTCCCAGTGCTTCTGGCTGCCTTGCCGCCGGGTGCCTTTCTACTATTCGGCTGCATTATCGCCTTTAAAAACTATCTGGAATTACGCCATGAACGCCGCAAAACGTTACCAGTTTCTCAGCAAATTACGCCATGAGAATCCCAGCCCAACCACCGAGCTCAGCTATCAGTCAACTTTCGAATTGCTGATCGCGGTCATTCTGTCGGCTCAGGCAACCGATGTCAGTGTCAACAAAGCAACTGTAAAACTCTTCGCCATTGCAAATACACCAGGCGATATTGGCAAGCTTGGAGTCGATGGTTTAATCCCCTATATTAAGACCATAGGCCTGTTTAACAGCAAGGCAGAGAATATTATCAAGACCTGTCAACGTTTGCTTGACATGCACAGTGGCGAAGTACCCAGAACCCGGGAAGCACTGCAAGACCTGCCGGGGGTAGGCCGGAAAACCGCCAATGTCGTCCTCAATACCGCTTTCGGTGAACCCACTATGGCAGTGGATACCCATATTTTCAGGATTTCTAACCGGACTCGCTTTGCTCCGGGAAAGAATGTGTTACAGGTCGAACGGAAATTACTCAAGGTAATTCATGATGAATTTATAACCGATGCCCATCACTGGCTGATTCTACACGGACGCTATATCTGCACTGCAAGAAAGCCTAAGTGCGGTGCCTGCGTGGTCTTTGATGAATGTGAATTCCGAGGCAAGGAAGGTCAACTACAAGAGCAAAGCAAGTAATTCTGACAATGGCAGCAGGACATTCAGGGTTAAATCAACTTACGACCTTTTTTACTGGCCATCTGCAGACGAAGGGCATTTAACTTAATGAATCCGGCAGCATCTTTCTGATCATAAGCCCCGGCATCGTCTTCAAAAGTAACCACATTGGCATCATAAAGGCTATCGTGATCTGAATCCCTGCCGACCACAATAATATTGCCTTTATACAATTTGAGCCTGACTCTGCCATTAACAACCTGTTGAGAGTTGTCAATCAGCGCCTGCAGGGCTATTCGCTCCGGGCTCCACCAGTAACCATTATAGATAAGACTTGCGTATCTAGGCATCAAATCGTCTTTCAGGTGGGTCATTTCCCGGTCAAGGGTAATCGACTCCATAGCGCGGTGCGCTTTCAGCAAAATGGCACCACCCGGCGTCTCGTAACAACCCCTGGCCTTCATACCAACGTAGCGGTTCTCTACAATATCGGTACGCCCAATGCCGTTCTCCCCGCCTTGCTTGTTTAGTTCAGCAAGTAAAGCCGCTGGTGACAGCAATTTGCCATCCAATGACACGGGATCGCCCCGGCTATAGCCTATTTCAAGATAAGTAGGTTCATCCGGCGCTTGATCCGGAGAAACCGACCACAGCCACATAGCTTCATCAGGTTCTACGCCGGGATCTTCCAGTATGCCGCCTTCATATGAGATATGTAACAAATTAGCGTCCATGGAATAGGGTGATTTCTCCCCTTCATGCTTATTATCGACCTTGATCTGGTAGCGTTCGCAAAAAGCCATCAATGCCGCCCGCGAATTCAGATCCCACTCCCGCCACGGAGCAATAACCTTTAAATCCGGGTTCAAGGCATAGGCGCCCAGCTCAAAACGCACCTGGTCATTACCTTTACCTGTGGCGCCGTGAGCAATAGCCTTAGCATTAGTCTGTTCAGCAATCTGCACCAGCCTTTTTGCTATCAGCGGGCGGGCAATACTGGTACCCAGCAGATACTCCCCCTCGTAAAGGGTATTGCACCGGAACATAGGAAATACGAAGTCCTGTACAAATTCCTCCTTGACATCATCAATGTAGATTTCCTTGACACCCATACTGCTGGCTTTTGCCCTGGCCGGTTCGAGTTCTTCACCCTGACCAAGGTCTGCTGTATAAGTGACGACTTCGCAGCCATAGGTTTCCTGTAACCAGCGCAGAATGACTGAAGTATCCAGCCCCCCTGAATAAGCAAGCACGACTTTATCGATCTGATCCATAGCACCCTTGGGACGTTTGTTAACAAGCTGCGTATGGTAAACCTTTGCCAGTAATCAAGCCAGCCTCGCCACGGGAGTGCTACAATACCGGAATGCGAACATTGACCATCCTTCAACCTGATGACTGGCACGTACACCTCAGGGACGGTGCCTACCTTGCCGAGACAACGCAGGACATAAGCCGCTATTTTGGCAGAGCTATAATTATGCCCAACCTTGTACCTCCGGTGTTAACCAGTGCAGACGCGGCAAGCTACCGAGATAGAATAATCAGTGAGGTCCCCAGTAATCGGTCCTTTGATCCTCTTATGACGCTTTATCTCACGGACCAAACCAGCAAAAAGACCATTACAGAGGCCGCCAAAAGCAGCATTATCCACGCCTGTAAACTCTACCCTGCTGGCGCTACGACTCATTCAGATGCCGGGGTAAACACCATTGAAGGTCTCTATCCAATATTCGAAGAAATGCAGAAGACCGGCCTGCGACTCGCTATCCATGGCGAGGTTACCGACAGTAAGGTTGATATTTTTGATCGAGAAAAAATCTTTATTGAACAATACCTGGAACCCATTATTCGACAGTTCCCTTCTTTGAAGATTATCTTTGAACATATCACCACAGCTGAAGCTGTCCAATTTGTCCAGGCGACTGATTCACGGATGGGTGCAACCATCACGGTCCATCATCTGCTCTACAACCGCAACGACATGCTTGCGGGTGGTATCAAACCGGCTCTCTATTGCCTGCCCGTGCTAAAACGAGACCAGCATCAACAAGCCCTTATCCAGGCAGCCACCTCGGGTGACCCTTCTTTTTTCCTGGGTACAGATTCTGCTCCTCACCCTGCCTCCGCAAAAGAAAATGCTTGCGGCTGCGCGGCTGGCTGCTATACCGGCCATGCCGCTATCGAGCTTTATGCTGAAGTTTTTGCCAGCAATAATGCGCTGCAAGCCCTGGAAAACTTTGCCAGCTGTTACGGCGCCGATTTCTATGGCCTGGCGCACAATACCAAGACGATAAAACTGATTGAAACAGAATGGACCTGCCCTGCCCGCAAACGTTTTGGCGAAACTGACCTGGTTCCTGTGCGAGCAGGAGAAAACATCCACTGGCAGGTGGTAAACGAGCCGGGGGAGTCAACTTGAGCGATCAAAAAGAACCTATTGCTGGTCGTTTCAGGGGCTTCCTCCCTGTCGTTATCGATTTAGAAACAGGGGGATTTAACAGTGACACCGATGCCATCCTTGAAATCGCTGCTGTGCTTATCCGCATGGACGATAAGGGTCTGCTACGGCCAGGAGAGCAGTTCTTTCACAATGTCAGCCCCTTCGAAGGGGCAAATATTGAACCGTCATCACTTGAATTTACCGGCATTGACCCTTACAACCCTCTGAGGATGGCGGTGGACGAAAAACAAGCTCTTACGGACGTATTCAGTGGCATTCGCGGCGAAGTTAAGAGAACGGGTTGTCAAAGAGCCATTATCGTTGCCCATAATGCCGCTTTTGATCAAGCCTTTCTGAACAAGGCGGCGGAACGCTGCCGAATTAAGCGAAATCCGTTCCATCCATTTTCTTCATTTGATACAGCAACTTTATGCGGTCTGGCCTACGGTCAGACAGTGCTGGCGCGGGCCTGCAAATCCGCTGGCATCGCTTTTAGTGCCAGTGAAGCACATTCGGCAATTTACGACTGCGAAAAAACAGCGGAAATCTTCTGTGATGTCGTCAATCGCTGGCAGCAATTCAGTTAATCACGCTTCTAGGTCAGCTTTCCGACTCTCCAGCTGCTTCTTCCAGTAAGGGCTGCAGTTCACCACTGTCATACATTTCAGTGATAATATCGCAGCCACCGACTAACTCTCCACTGACGAATAACTGGGGAAAGGTCGGCCACTCCGAGAAGGCAGGTAAATTGGCACGGATTTCTGGGTTTGCCAGGATATCAATATAAGCAAACCTTTTCCCGCAGGAAATTAGCATCTGGCTTGCCTGCGAGGAGAATCCGCATTGAGGTTGATCAGGAGACCCTTTCATATAGATAAGAATAGGGTTTTCCCGTACCTGGTTCTGTATTGTTTCTAACACTTCCATTTGGTTAGCTCTCTGGTAAAGACTTAACGTTGCCATTCTAACTTGTTTCACAAAAAGTTAAATGCAAGATCAACAATAAACCCAACATTATCACCGACCCTGGCGTGATAATTCGCCGTTAACCAGCAAAACCCTGCCCGGGCTATTTAACGGCACCACCTCGGATCAATGTAACCATCCGGGGATTTTCAATCTGACTGGCCTACCTTGGAGAAACGGTAAGAACCACGGATGCTTAAGAGGGTAGAAGGTGTGTGAATGATGAATTGCTAGATTGTCGAGATTTACACCCACTCGTTTCTTTCTAGCTGTTGTTTACAAGTTGGCAGCTCTAAAGGGTGGAACGACTTTTTCAAATTTAGCTAGATTTTCACGTTGTGCGATTCGTAGCTCGTAGTCTTTTTGTAGGTTGAATCAAAAGCCTGTACTCATATTGAAAAACAGACCAAGTCGCAATGACATGTCTGCGGTAGTAGCACGTTTGCCACCTATGATGTTCTTGATGGCTGTACGATCCACACCAATGGAACCAGCTAAGGTGCCAGGTTTGATTCCCAGGTCATCCAGAAAATCCTCCTGTAAAAGGATGCCTAGATGTTCTAACTCTATGTATTTCTCAGTCATCGTTGTGATTCCTATTTGTGGTAATCTACATGTTGCACATCGTCTGCATTACCATTCTTCCATCGGAAAATTATACGCCACTGCGTTCGAAGAGCACCGTCCTCGAAGAGCACTGTGCCCCCAAATAGCAGAACAAATCAAAAACAATAACAAGCTAAACGAAAAGACTTTAGCTACAGTAAGCGCGTCGAAACACTTCACTCACTAGAGCGATCACCTGAAATCATGACCAAAAAAACACTATCTTTGAAAACGAAAAGAAACATAGTTCCCGAACGAGTAGATAAAGTGGTCAAGGATACGACGCCTGTTGACCCACAGAAGCGTTTTATGGATGGCGTCGCCATTAATCCTTCTCAGTGCATTCGCCTGGAATCAGGCTCTAATCAACTCACCACGCGAGCAATAGACTTGATCACCCCAATCGGGATGGGGCAGCGAGGCTTGATTGTTGCTCCGCCAGGCTGTGGGAAAACGACCATTTTAAAACACATCTGCCAGGCGGTGGGGGAAGCCTATCCTGAGATAAAACTGTATGCGTTACTCATTGATGAGCGACCGGAGGAAGTGACTGATTTTAAGCGCAGCGTACCGGCACAGGTGCATGCGTCATCCTCGGATGAAAGCTATAGCCACCATGTCCGTGTGGCCAATGATCTTCTTGATGTCGCCCGTCAGGAAGCTGGCGAAGGTCATGATGTCATGATTGTCATTGACTCTCTTACCAGGCTCTCCCGAGTACATAACGCAGAGCTAAAAGGCAGCCGCCGTACCATGTCGGGCGGCGTTGATGCACGAGCTTTGGAAATACCTCGAAAAATGTTTGGCGCGGCTAGAAATGTTGAGAATGGTGGGTCGCTGACCATTCTCGCGACCATACTCGTTGATACCGGAAGCCGGATGGACCAGGTAATTTTTGAAGAGTTCAAGGGCACCGGTAATATGGAAATTGTTTTATCACGTGACGTGGCGAATCAACGGATTTTCCCTGCACTGGATATTGCAAAAAGCAGTACCCGGCGTGAGGAGCTACTTATAAATTCGAAAGAAATCGAAAATGTAAGAATTTTACGCAGGGCACTGTCCCATCTTAAACCTGTGGATGGCGCTGGGAAACTTGTTGAGTTACTTAAGAAATACTCCACCAATGCAGAGCTGTTGAATCAATCGTTGACAAGAACTTGAAATCTGACTTTTAGAAAACTTGATTTTACGAAAGTACGATGGGTTTCACAAAAAAAGGTACTGACAAGCTAACGGATCGTCATAAATGTCATAGAGGGTCTGTTCGCATGCCGTCAATACCACAGTATTTCCGTTCGGACTCCTCAACCATCGAAACAATCCCACGGTTTTAATCGAAAATACCATGGTATCTGCAGTTTGTCGCAACCCAATTGCAGTGAATTCGCTGGTAGAGAATCGGTACCGCTCGTCAATTTTTCGTGTGTGCAGGTTACGTGGAGCTGATGGTGGACCAAGAGAGTTTTCCGACTTTTCACACCTGTTGCTTGAAATAGGGGGATCAACCCATCAGGTGAGCTCAACGCTGCGAGACTTTCGTGCTTGGATGGGGCTCTCGCATTTTTACTGCGTAAAAAACGCTGCCGCCGTGTGTTCTGGGAGTTGGTTTTTCACGTTTTTCGCTTTGCGAAAAGCCGTGAAATTGGTGGCCGGACCTGGAATCGAACCAGGGACACGGGGATTTTCAATCCTCGCCCCAGGCGCCACCTCCCGGAGTCTCGATTCGTAAAGTCTGACCGGCCTGCACCGTCAGTTGGCACTTACCCGGCAGAAGTTCGCCATCGAGCATATTCCTTCCGACTTGACCCGGCAGACCACCGCATAACCCCCACGGCGGATGCCGGCGCCGTTCGGTGATTAAAGTTGCTTCTGCTGGACCAAGGAACTCATATTCTCTGATTAGTCCGTCTCCACCTGGATACCGGCCTTTACCCCCGGAGCCGCGGCGAATCTGATATCGCCTGATTCGTATCGGAAAGTGCATCTCCAGGCTTTCTATCGGCGTATTCAACGTATTAGTCATATGAGACTGCACGGCACTAATGCCTGCCCCCTGTGGGCCACCGCCCATACCACCCCCTAAAGTTTCATAATAATCCCAGGAGATATCGTCTTGATGGATGCCCATGGCCACATTATTCATGGTCCCCTGGCTGGCCGCGGGAATCAGCTCGGGTAGTGCCTTTGCCAGGGCACCGAAAACGCAATCAACTATCCGCTGGGAAGTTTCCACATTACCTGCCGCAGTCGCCGCGGGTCTCTGTGCATTCACCAGACAAGCCTCTGGTGCTAATAACTTAATGGGTTTGAAAACGCCTGAGCAGGCAGGGGTATATTCAGGCAGGAGACAACGAAAACAGTAAAATACTGCAGCCGCAGTCACCGAAAGCGGGCAATTGACATTACCTTTAACCTGTCCGCAGGTGCCGGTAAAATCCACCGTCAGCTGATCCTCACTGACCTGTATTGTGACCACTATCTGAAGGTCCTGGTTCGCCCAGCCATCATCATCAAGTTTATCTTCAAACTGGTAACGGCCCACGGGTATGACCTTCAGGCTTTTTAACGCAATATCAAGACCGTACTGGTTGGTCTTATCCACCGCTTGCTGAAATAACTTCCTGCCGCTATTTCGCGCCAGGCTCTCAATACGCTGTACACCCAGCGTATTAGCACTGCACTGGGCAGCCAGATCGCCTGAGGTATTGGCACCCAATTCAGCATTCAAATAGGCGAATAGTGCCTCGTCTGCCTTTCCCTTTTGATATAGAAAAGTAGGCGCAATAAGCAGACCTTCCTCTTCCAGAGAGGATGAAATGGGCATGGATCCCGGAGAATCTGCGCCGATATTGGCGTGATGAGCACGATTGGCAACAAAACCCTGCAATTCACCTTCGACAAAGAAAGGCTGTACCAGGGTCACATCTGGCAGGTGAGTCCCCCCCAGATAGGGGTCATTGAAGATAAGCATATCTCCTTCATGCCAGACCTTTTCGCCAACAATGTAAGACATGGCGAATGCCATGCTGCCAAGATGGACAGGCACATGGGCAGCCTGCGCAAATAGCCTGCCATCGGCATCGAACAAGGCACAGGAAAAATCAAGCCGATCTTTTATGTTTGGAGAAAATGCGGCCTGTCGCAATACCGCTCCCATCTCTTCACAGATTGCAACACTGCGAGACACAAAGATTGCCAGTTCAATTTGGTTCAAAGCCTGCGATCTCCTCAATGGATGCTTTTGACTCAAGCATTTCTGGTTTATTATTTCAACTCTAAAGGTGCAGATCCAGATAGGAAGCTATAATTATGAACGCCATTATGCCAACTTATGGTCGTATTGATGTTGCATTTGTACGAGGTGAGGGTCCCTGGCTTTACGACGACCAGGGCAATCGATACCTGGATGCCCTTTCCGGCCTGGGTGTGATCGCACTGGGCCATGCTAACCCAGCAATAGCAAAAACGCTGGCTGCACAGAGCCAGCAACTGTTACACACTTCAAATCTTTATCGTATTCCCAGTCAGGAAAAACTGGCAGAAAAACTGGCCTCATTAACCGGAATGGAAAACATGTTTTTCGGCAATTCAGGCGCTGAAGCCAACGAATGCGCCATTAAAATTGCCCGGCTTTATGGCCATCAGAAAGGCATAGTGGAACCTTGTATTATTGTCGCCGACGCTTCTTTCCACGGTCGCACCATGGCCACCTTGACAGCAACGGGAAATAGAAAAGTACAGGCCGGCTTTGAACCTCTGGTCGGCGGATTTGCGCGAGTCCCCTATAACGACTTGGAGTCCATCGAACAAATCGCGAAACAGATGCAAAATGTTGTCGCGGTGATGGTTGAACCCATTCAGGGAGAGGCCGGCATACAGATTCCTGATGAGAAATACCTTATCGGCATCCGCGAAATCTGCAATGCTCAGGGCTGGCTGATGATCCTAGATGAAGTGCAATCGGGTAATTGCCGAACGGGCGCCTACTTCTGCTATCAACACAGTGGCATTATCCCTGATCTGGTGACAACAGCAAAAGGATTGGGCAATGGCGTTCCTATAGGCGTCTGCCTTGCCAGTGGCGATGCTGCGCAGGTATTTGGACCTGGCAATCATGGTTCGACTTTTGGTGGTAACCCCTTGAGTTGCGCGGTAGCGCTGACCGTACTCGATGAATTTGAAAGACTGGATATTGACAAGCAGGTCACAGCAATCGGCGAACACATGCTCTCCCAGTTCTCACAGAGACTCGGCCACCTCAACGTGGTTCGCGAAGTCCGTGGTAAAGGTTTAATGATTGGCATCGAACTGGAGCGTCCCTGCACTGATCTGGTTCAGAAAGCACTGCAGAAAGGCCTGCTGATCAATGTAGCTGCGGACTCCATCATCCGCCTGCTGCCACCCCTGATAATAGACGAGCAGCAGGCTGATCAGATCTGTGACATCGTCTGTGGGCTTGTTGAGACCTTATAAAATCAATGGCTACGGATCCGGCCTACTGCGTCTAACCAGCCTTCATAACGCTCAGTACTGGTTGCTGTATCCATTTCTGGCTCAAAACGACGTTCCAGCTGCCAGTTATCAGCAAGATCACTCAAAGAACTGAACACACCGGTATGCAACCCTGCTAAATAGGCAGCGCCAAGTGCAGTCGTTTCTGTGACCTTAGGCCGGTCCACAGTTATCTGTAGAATATCGGCCAGATACTGAACCATCCAGTTATTAGCAACCATACCACCATCGACTCTTATCAACCGGGAATCTATGCCATCGCTAAGCATTGCATTGAGCAGATCTCTGGTCTGGTAAGCCATGGATTGAAGCGTAGCAGTAACAATATCGGATATGCCAGAATCGCGGGTCAGGCCCAGTATGGCACCCCGCGCCTGTGCATCCCAGTAAGGCGCACCAAGACCCGTAAAAGCAGGCACCATGTAGACCCCGTGACTATCTGGATTATTGCTGGCCAGGCTTTCTGTTGCACTGGCAGAGGCAATCAGTTTGAGTTCATCACGAAGCCACTGCACAGCTGCCCCAGCGACAAAAATAGAACCTTCAAGGCCGTAGGTGACCTCGCCATTTAACCTGTACGCCACCGTTGTTAACAGTGCATTTTTGGAAATCACGGCCTCACGACCGGTATTCATAATGACAAAACACCCCGTGCCATACGTGGATTTTGTCATACCCGGTTTAAAACAACCCTGCCCAATCAGGGCCGCCTGCTGATCTCCAGCCATGCCACAGATCGGCACAGCAGCACCAAACAGATCCGGATCACATACGCCGAAATCGGCACTACAGTCCTCTACCGTCGGTAGAAGCGCCCCTGGGATATCCAGCCAATCCAGAATTTCGCTATCCCATTGCTGATCATGGATGTTAAACATCAAGGTCCTAGCAGCATTACTGGCATCCGTTTTATGATTCTTACCTGAAGTTAATCGCCACAACAAAAAAGAATCTATCGTGCCGAACGCCAGCTCGCCTGCTTCTGCCCTGGTCCGAGCTGAAGGCACCTGTTCTAGAATCCATTTCACTTTGGTACCGGAAAAATAAGGATCAATTAACAGACCAGTCTTCGCCTGAATACTGTCAGCAAGGCCCTGATCTCTAAGCTGCTCACACAGCGGTGCCGTCCTGCGGTCCTGCCAGACAATGGCCGGGTGGATCGCCTCACCGGTGGACCGATCCCATATAATCGTGGTCTCGCGCTGGTTGGTAATGCCAATTGCAGTCAGATCTATTGCCGCTAAGCCTGCTTCCTGCAAGGCCTGCCGGACCACCTGCTTGACGCTGTCCCAAATTTCTTCAGGATCGTGCTCAACCCAGCCATCCTTCGGAAAATACTGCGTGAACTCCTGTTGGGCAAGCGCGACTATTTCACTTGCTTCATTAAATATAATCGCCCTGGAACTGGTCGTTCCCTGATCTATGGCTAATAGGTAAGCAGGCATACATTTCCCTCGTGAGTAACATGACAGAGCACCTTGATTATGTCTTAATAGGGTTGAATTTCAATTCCTTATGCAGCTATGCAGATTTACCCCCCTCCCAGAAAAGCATCCTATCAACGTAAAACACTGCGACTCACGCAGCGAAATAAAATTCTGGTTCAGCAACCCATATCGGAGCGCCTGACCGCAGCGCTGCTAAGAATGATAGCAACAAAACCTAACTTAACAATCTCCTATGGAACACAGCAAAATGAATCTATCCTGCTTCGGATTCGCCAGGGTGGTGAGAAAATCGAAGGGGCTTACCAGCTCATTGCCGGTGAACAGGGCATCGATCTTACCGCCAGCTCAGAAACAGGCACTTTCTACGGCCTAATGACGTTGCAGCAGATTCTCGACCAGGCAGATGACACGATTAACTGCTTTGCTATTGAGGATCAACCCGACTTCGACCAACGCGGCGTCATGCTGGACATCAGCCGGTGTAAAGTACCAACGGTTGCTTCACTGAAGCAATTGATAGATCAGTTTGCCTGCCTGAAAATTAATCAATTACAGTTATACACTGAACATACCTTTGCATTCAGTCGCCACGAGCGCGTCTGGGTCGATTCCTCCCCCCTTAACAGCAACGATATCCTGTGTCTAAAGCGCCACTGTAACGAGCGCTTTATTGACCTGGTGCCAAACCTCAATTCCTTCGGCCACTTCGAAAGATGGTTAAGATACCCGGAATATCATCAATATGCTGAATGCCCGAATGGCTTCACCCATCCCTTGTCCAATACCCGATCAGATACCGGTAGCACGCTAAGACCTAACCAAAAAAGTCTGGATCTCCTGGATGAGCTCTATGGCGAGTATCTGCCGTTATTTGACGGCAAGCTGTTTAACATCGGTGGTGATGAACCCTGGGAGTTAGGCCTCGGCTGGAGCAAGAAAAAATGCGCAAAAAAAGGTACCACTCAAGTCTATGTCGATTTCCTTGCCAGAATAAACAAGCTAAGCAATCAATATGATCGTCGTACCCAGTTCTGGAGTGATATTGTTCTCAGACAACCCAGTAGCCTGGGGCAACTGCCCAAAGACATGATTGCCTTGAACTGGGGTTACGAAGGCGACCATCCTTTCAAGCGAGAATGCGAACACATGGCAGACCAGGGTCTGGATTTCTATGTATGCCCAGGCACGTCCAGTTGGAATTCACTGACCGGTCGAATTGATAATGCCAGGAAAAATCTGGCCAATGCGGCCCGCAATGGCCTTAACACGGGGTCTTGCGGCTATCTGGTTACGGACTGGGGAGATAATGGTCATCACCAGTATCTACCGATCAGCTACCCTGGTTTTATCCTGGCTGCATGTCATAGCTGGAACCACAAAGCAGCCCGAAGAATTGACCTTGCTGGCGCAATCAATCAGGTTTTCCTTAAAGAACCGGGCGCTGAGACCGCCGAATTGCTTGTCCGACTAGGCCAGGTCTCCTCGCTGGCTCCCTCCAGAATTCGCAATGCAACCCTATTCAATCGAACCCTGTTCTGGTCTATGCGAAACGAGCCCAGCACCACGCAAACCATTAGCGATCAACAACTTCAAAACTGTGTCAGCGAACTGTCAAGCATCAGTCAGGCCCTCCCCAGCAGCGATTCAACCAATCTGAATCTGGTACAGGACGAGATTCGTAATGCAGCTCGGATGTCGATTCACGGCGTCCACAGACTTTTATCCTTCAGAAACAATGCCGTGAAAAAACAGCAACTCGATGCGGATATCAGCAAAATCATAGCGGAACACGAACGCCTCTGGTTGGCCAGAAATGCGCCTGGTGGTTTAAGAGAAAGTGTCCAGCACCTGGCAAATACAATTGAACCCTGGCGATAAACTGCTATCTTCCCCGATCAAAGAGATCAATATACTTAAGATCACTCTATTGGCGGTTGTTTCCTAGTATAAAAAAGAGGCACAATAGCACTAATTCAAGCACGAAAAATCAATGGAGAGTCAGCATGCGTGATGTGGTAATAGTAGATAGCGTTCGAACAGGACTTGCAAAATCTTTCCGGGGCACCTTCAATCTAACCCGACCAGACGATATGGTAGCGCATTGTATCGACTCGCTGCTGGCAAGGAACAGTCAGATTGATCCCGCGGAAGTAGAAGACGTAATCGTTGGCGCTGCATCGCAGACAGGGGAACAGGGGGGCAATCTTGCCCGACTGGCGGTGATCCTATCTAAACTACCGGTGACGGTAGCGGGCTCCACCATCTCACGAGCTTGCTCATCCGGCCTCAATTCTATCGCCTTTGCAGCGAACCAGATAGCCAGCGGTTGCTCGGACATCATGATTGCGGGCGGAGTTGAGTCCATTTCAGCAGGAACTCGACAGACACCCGGCAAATCCCAGCCACATCCAACGATAAGAGAAATATCACCCGATATCTTTATGGCCATGGGCAATACAGCGGAAGTCGTCGCTCGTCGATACAATGTGTCCCGTGAATATCAAGATGAATTCTCTCTGGAAAGCCAGTTACGAACAGCTGCGGCACAACAGGCAGGGCTTTTTGATGATGAAATTACGCCTATGCCGACAAAATGGGCAAAGATCGTCAACAAAGAAACTAAAGAAACGGAAATCGTTGACGGCGTCTGCGTTGGCGACGAATGCAACAGACCTGAAACCACGCTGGCTGGCTTGTCAAAGCTGAAACCGGTTTTTGAAGAAGATGGTACGGTCACAGCGGGCAATGCATCGCAGTTATCTGATGGCGCTTCCATGACCCTGGTGATGAGCGCAGATCGAGCCGCTCAACTGGGCCTTGAACCCATGGCCTACTTCAGAGGCTGGACAGTGGCCGGATGTGAACCCGACGAAATGGGTATCGGCCCCGTATTTGCCATTCCCAAGTTATTAAAAGCAACCGGGCTGGAAATGGCTGATATCGACCTGGTAGAGCTAAACGAAGCTTTTGCATCACAATGTGTCTATTCCAGGGATGCCCTTGGCATTGATCCAGAAATATATAATGTCAATGGTGGTTCAATTTCAATTGGTCATCCATTTGGAATGACGGGCTCTCGACTCACTGGCCACATTGTTCGCGAACTACGTCGACGAGACAAAAAGTACGGTATCGTCAGCATGTGTATTGGCGGAGGAATGGGTGCAGCTGGTTTGTTCGAGGCCTGCTGATACTCAGCCCTGATTATTAAAAAAGGAGCCGATTGGCTCCTTTTTTTTGCTTCGTTTCGTTGCTTTGTTTTATTGCTTCGCTTTAATAGCCGAATTCAAGTCCAGAGGAGCAGAGAATCAATATCCGGCCAGAATTTCATCGAGTTTATCCATAAAAGATACAGGCTGATCCAGAAACAAATGATGCTGCGCATCCTCGAGTTCTATTACCGTTAGATCGTTTTTTATAGATGCCATGTGTTGTGCGCTTTTACTGCTGAAATACGCACTTAACTCACCATACATGAGGCTCACAGGTTTTTTAATACTGGCGAGATCTTCTGCAAAATCTCCGCTTTGCTGCATCCTTGAATTCAGTTCTTCATCAAATTTCCAGACAAAACCATCGTCAATATGCTCTATCGAGTGCCTGGCAATGTGCTTGACAATATATTCATTTTCGCAGGTCTGCGGGGGTTGCAGGCGGAATCTGGATCTCGCTATCTCCAAATCAGGATAAACCTTCGGCTTGTTCCAGCGTTCCGGTTCTCTTGGCGTTTCATCATCAGGATGCTTAACGCCTGAATCCAGCAGAATCAATGCCTTAAAGCGTTCAGGAAACGATGCCATGGCCCTTAGCGCCATTAATCCGCCAAAACTATGTGCGACCAGTACGGTATCACTACTCATATCAGCAGCATCGGCAACCGCTTTTATTTCCAGCGCATAACGATCTGCTGAATATTCATCTCGATGATCGCTATCCCCCATGCCGGACAGGTCGATGGCCACAGTGTGAAATTCGGCTTTATAACGCGGCGCGATAAAATCCCACCAGTGAGCATGCGCATTATGGCCATGAACAAACAAGAGCCCCTTCCGGCCGGGTTTACTCCAACTGAGATAATGAATATCTACCGCTTCGACTTCTGTGTAATCACTGCTTGGCTTATCGTCAACAGCCTCCCAGAACCAGTCAGGGGATTCAGACATATCGCTGCTCCAGTTTAAAAACTCGCATAAAGTTTTAAATGAAAATCGGCATTACCAAACAAAGTGTCTATAGCCGTCAATCTTTTGAAGTAATGACCTATGCTGAGTTCATCGGTCATACCCATACCACCATGTAGCTGTACCGCATTCTGCCCGACAAATTTACCGCCTTTACCTACCTGGACCTTCAACGCGGCCAGAGATTTCCTCGACACATCATCATAATTTTCGGCCAGCCGCATGGCCGCCATATAGGCCAGCGACTTAGTCTGTTCATGCTCAATAAACATATCCACCATACGATGCTGTAAAACTTGAAATTTACCGATGGGCTGGCCGAACTGTTCTCTTGTTTTACAATATTCGACCGTCGCTTTGTAGAGAACCTCCATGGCGCCAGTGGCTTCAGCACCCACTGCCATAATCGCCTGATCAATACCAAACTGCAGCAGCCCCAGGCCTTTATCCATCTCTCCTAACACCGCATCTGATTCAACAACCACATCCTGCAGGGTTACTTCCGACGCCCTGAAGCCATCAATAGTCGGGTAATTCCGCCTGTTAATACCGCTGCTGTCAGCATCCACTACAAAAAGGGTAATGCCCTCTTCATCTGTCTGAGATCCACTGGTGCGAGCTGGCACAAGCAGGAAATCAGCACTGGGTCCACCCAGTACAACGCCTTTAAAGCCATTGATACGGAAACCGCCGGAGTCACGAACAGCAATTGTTTTAACGTCAGCTAAATTAAACCTCGCCTGGGGTTCAACAAAGGCCAGCGCGCCCAATTTCTGTCCCTGTAAAATCGGCTGCAACAAAGTCTCTTTCTGCCCATCGAGCCCCGCTTCAGCAATCAGCGAGGCTGTCATTACAATACTCGATAAGTAAGGTTCTACAATGAGCCCCTTGCCAAACTCTTCCATCAGGATCATCATTTCAATTGCAGTACCGCCAAACCCGCCATCGGCTTCATCAAACGGCAGTGCCAACCAGCCTAGTTCTGCAAAACTTGCCCAGTTATCGCGACTAAAGCCTTCTTCAGAAGCAAGTAGCTTCTGACGATTTTCAAAGCTATAGTCATTCTGTATAAATCGCTGCACGCTGTCCTGCAGCATGCTCTGTTCGTCAGAAAACGAAAAATCCATGGGTTACTCCAAATAAAAATACAGGATGAGACAATAATTTAGTCCCCTCCCACTGCGATCCAAAAATATACGGTTATTATCGCTTGTATAGACTGATTTCATCAAGGTAGCATAGCCAGTAATGTATAACAGCCTAAATGCCATAAGGAGATCAAATTGGCCCAAGCCGATATAGCCCAAAAAGCACCTTTCCCACTAGAGGTAGAAGCTGGCAAAACATACTTCTGGTGTGCCTGCGGAAAAAGTGCAAATCAGCCTCTCTGCGATGGTTCGCACCAAGGCTCAGACTTCCTACCCATGAAATATGAAGCAAAGCAGTCAACCAAACTCTATTTCTGCGGCTGCAAGCAAACTCAGGGTGCCCCACTCTGTGATGGAAGTCATTCGGACCTCTGAGCGCCCACGTGCTGAGCGTAAAAGGTACGGCGGCCGATGGCGGCGCGGGCAGTTTTCTAATGATGCCTCTATAGGATCAAACTGATTTTTGCGCCACCCAGATCACTCTCCAATATTTCCAGGCTACCCTTATAACGCACGGCTATTTCATTAACCACACTGAGCCCGATACCCTGACCTGGCTCATCCGTATCTAACCTTGAACCTCTATTTAGGACCCGATCACGCGCTTGTGGGGCGATTCCAGGACCATCATCCTCAATCAACAGCTGCAGCTGTTGGCCCAGGTCAACCAAGGTGATGCGCACCTGCTTCTGACCGAATTTACAGGCATTATCAAGCAGGTTACCCACGGCCTCCATAAAATCCCTGTCATCCCCTGAAAAATCAACTGGCGCTATATTCTCCTTCATGGTTAAACCTTTATCGCTATAAACCTTGTGCATCGCTGAGACGAGCTTTTCGAGCAACGGGATCACCGGCGTTCGCTTTCTGGCCACCCTACTGCTGGCGGCTACCGCCCGCTCCAGCTGATAACCAATAAGTTCATCCATACGCGTAACCTGCCTGAGCAATTCTCCTCTGAAATTGTTATCGATGGCGTCTGTTACCCGTACACCGGAAACTGCGTTTCGAATAATCGACAGAGGTGTTTTCAGACTATGCGCCAAATCAGCCAATGAAGTGCGATATCGCTCTCGCTGACTTCGCTCGTTCTCTATGAGTAAATTGAGATTATCCGCCAGGGGCATCAGTTCAGAGACATAGGCCCCTTCCAACTTGCCCTTGCCGCCTTGTTCAACTACCAGGATGTCCTTAGAAAAAGCTGCCAGCGGTCTCAAACCCCAGGTCATAATCATTAACTGCAGCAAAACCAGTGCCAGCACCACACCCAGAAGCCAACCCCACAAGCTATTTCGATAGCTGGCCAGTGATGCTTCAATTCCAGAGGAATCTTTTATTATGAGGTACTGATAAAAACCTGACCGTTCCTCTCCCAGCCAGTTCACTCGGTAAATAAGAAAATAAGCAGGCTCTTTACCTTGCACAATTCGCCCGAACTGAGGCTGCCCGGTAGCCCTGTTCGCCTGCACCCGGTTGATAACCTCAGGAGAGACAATGACATCCAGCGCCGAGATACTACGCCAGAGTGCACTTGCATCATCCCTGAGTACCAGGCCATATAATCCACTACCCAGGGTATTAAACAGGGGCTCCTGCATGGACTCTGGTAAAAAAAGCGCACCACTATCATCCTCAGTCATTGACAGCAGACCATACACCTGAAGAATCAGCTTTTCACGGACGCCCTCTTCTGCACTTCGGTGGAAAGCATCATCCAGCACCAGCCCCATTAAGCCGAGAAAAATCACCAGCACCACCATGGCGGAAACCAGTAATCTGGCCCGCAGTGAAGTCAGTCCAAAAAGATTCAGGTTATTCACGGACAGTTCAATCGATAACCTTGTCCGCGCACCGTTGCGATAGGATGCAGTAGGTTTCCGGGATCAAGCTTTCTTCTGAGTCGGCCAACAAAAACCTCAATAACATTACTATCCCGATCGAAATCCTGGTGGTACAGGTGTTCTGTGAGTTCAGTTTTTGAAATCACCTCGTTGGGTCGGAGCATCAGATAGTGCAGCAGATTATACTCGTAGGCTGTCAAATCCATGGCTGCGCCTGCTACTTCGACCCCTTTAGAACGAGTGTCCATCTTTATCGGCCCGGCTGATAACTCTGTGCGCAGCTGCCCTCTGGCCCGACGCGTTAACGCCTTTAATCTGGCTAACAGTTCCTGCACATGGAAAGGCTTTACCAGGTAATCGTCAGCACCAGCTGCTAACCCGTCTACCTTGTCAGTCCAGTCACTTCTTGCAGTCAGAATAAGAATGGGGAAGTCTTTGCCACACAATCGCAGTCTTTTAACGACCTCCAAGCCGGGAAGGCGGGGCAAGCCTAAATCAATAACAGCTATATCATAATTAAATGATTCACCCATATGCACACCTTCGACGCCATCGACACAGGCATCCACCTCAAACAGATGGGTTTCGAGCAGTTCAACGAGCTGCCGACGCAAGGTTTTTTCATCTTCAATAAGCAACAGTCGATCCGTCATAACGATCTCGCCTTATTCGAACACCTCGCCGCTGCCGGCATCAACAAAAACGAACTTTACAACGCCAGAATCCGACAATGTCTTTACTTTATAGATCGCGGGACCTTTGCTCTGGATGAGCCTCAATCCTAGAATTCGCCTTTCTGAAAAACGATTCCTGACCAGCAATGCAGCCCGTTGATTATCGATCTGTACCCGGCCTCGATCGAGTTCGGGTGCAAATTTCTGGGGTGGAATGACTCTACTGCGCTTTCCTTCAAAAAGGGTTGGCTCAGCCAGACTATTGACACCCCAGGTCAAAAGCATAACTAACAACAATATGCGCATCAGAAACTCCTTAGCTTACCGGAGACATTTCAATTCGAACTCTGATGGTATCACCCGGGTCTGTATCCATGCGAGCCGTATAGGTCGAGTTATTGTAACGATATCGCACATCATAGCCTATGACGCGCTCTTCATAGTGGCTTTGCTCAACGATTTCACAATACTCTTCGGTTCTGTAATGATGCCGACGGCTACGTCTATCAACCGAGGCCGCATTGCCCAGTGTTGCACCCAATATCGAACCCAGCACAGCGCCCACCTGCTTGTTCTTTTTTTTATGACCGACAACATGACCCAATGCTCCACCGACAAAGGCTCCCACCACCAGGCCTACGCCGTGATCGCCATGACGATCGCTCACTCTTTCCTGCCAGCATTCTTCCACCGGCGTCACCACCCGCACGGATTCTATAATCGGTTGGGTATCTAATACCGTGGCATACTCATAACTGACGGGATTAGATGAGAGATTATGGTTAGCAATCCCCAGCGGCGCCATCAATCCTAAAATAACAAAGAGAACAATTTTCATGATCCACTACTCCAGTTGCTTTGCCATTAACCTAACAAAGGCTTACTGAATGCTGGCTGAATCAGTCATTTAAACTCACTCCTGATACGCTATGATCCTGATCAAGCGCTATCACTATATCCGATGAACCGGACCTATCCTGCAGCATCCAATCCGTCAAACGCTGGTAATACTGGACAAACTCACGGATCTGCTGCTCGGTCATGCTCAGGGTTCCCTGGTTAAAGCGTAGCTCCTGCTCAAGCCGCCATCGAATAATCGATTCCATGTCCGGTGCCTGAAAAAATACTGATAGTTCCACCTCAAACAACGCTTGGTAATCAGATCCTGCCAACTTCTGGTTCACCGCTTTGCGCCACACAGCTTGTGGATCCTGTAATCTTTCGAGTTCGTTTACAGGAAGTTGTAAAGCAGCCTCATCCTGAGCAACGGCTGAAAAACACCACCCCTCTAGTATTATCAATTGTACAGGGCCAATCCGCCGCGTTTGTTTTCGACGATCATCACTGCCCTTATCAAAAACAGGCACCTCCACCACAGCACCTTGAAGCAGTCGATTCTTTACTTCGAGCATCAATCGAACGTCGTGAGTTCCTGGTACGCCGCGGGTTAAAAACAGAGGATGTACGGTTGCTGCCAATTGTGTTCGTTCTGCCCGGGTCTTGTAAAAATCATCCAGACATAGCGTCGTATTCTTTTGGTCTGATTCGGCCATCAACAACTCGGACAGCATCCGGGCGAAAGTTGATTTGCCGCTACCCTGGCTTCCTGAAATACCCACAGTCCTGACATTGCGCCGCGTGACTTCACGGGCAACCAGAGCAAGGGCCTCCATAAAACCTCTATCGTGGATTCCCTGCGCATCCGCTAAAGCGCTGATTGTCGTCAATTCCATTGCTATCCTGATCTCATCCAGGCGCAACCAGTGTAAAAGGGGGTAGTGCACGGATCAATTGCTGCCCATATCTTCGACTTCGCAATCGACTATCCAGAATCGTAACGATACCTCTATCTTGTTCTGTTCGTAATAACCGACCCGCAGCCTGCGTTAAACGAAGCGCCGCTGTGGGTACCATGACCTGCTCAAACGAGTTACCACCATTGGCATCGATCCATTCATACAAGGTCGCTCCCACCGGATCATCTGGTACAGTAAAAGGAATCTTGGCAATAATCACCTGGCAGCAATAGTCTCCAGGTAAATCAACCCCTTCAGCAAAAGACGCCAGGCCAAACAGGTAACTAGGTGCACCGGAATCTATATGCTGCCGATGCTTGTCAAGCATATCGCTTTTGGTCAATTCGCCCTGGCAGATGATCAACGAGCGGAAAGGTTCCTGCATCTCACTGATCACAAACTGCATCTGTCGCCAGGACGTGAACAGAACAAGGCCACTTTGTTTTTCGGCTAACAACTCAGGGATTAAAATGGCGATTTCCTGATTGTGTTCTGCTGGCTTACCTGGATCAGACTGCATCTCTGGAATACGCAATTGACCTTGATCAGCATAGTCAAATGGGCTGGGAAGACTGACCCTGCGAACCTGCAGGGGCAATCCCAGCTCATCTCGAATCAGCGAAAAATCGCCCCCTACCGACAAGGTGGCAGAAGTCATAATAACGCCTTCAAAGGCACTCCACAGCGAATCGGCCAGCGTTTCAGCAACGCTTATAGGCGAGCAGTGAACAATCAAATCATCTTCTGAAAAATCGATCCAGCGTGCGCGCGGGGGCAGGTCAGGTCGTTCTTCCTGGGTGAACAAATCCCACAGGCGCTGCGCCTGCACCAATCGGGCTATCAAGCCGCCCAGGCTGGGTATCCAGCTTTCCAATGCTGTTCTCTGGGCAAGATCTGCTGTAGGCATTGCCCGCTCCAATTCACCGTGCCAGAGCTCAAGAAGCTGAATTATGCTGCCATAAAGGCGCGCCATTGACTGACCCTGTTCAATTAAACTGGCACTGACTTTACCGCATGGAAATCGAAACCGACTCTGACGGCCACTCGGTATTGCTTTTTCATAGAACTGATTCAGTAACAAACGCAACTCAGCCAGCAGTTCTCCGCCGTCCGTACATCGATCAGTCAGTTGCTCCAGCTGGGAAAAACCAGGAAGCTGGGGCAGCAGGTCTACTGCCTGCAAGGATACTTCCAGTTGCTGGCTTAGCGTCATAGCAGTTTCAAGATGGGTCATTGCCATGTTCAGGGAAACAGCAGCAGAGAACTGTGAACGGGCTTTCTCGGTCAGGTGATGGGCTTCATCAAGAATCAGCATGCAGTCCGCGGGCTCAGGTAATACATTACCGCCTCCGCTGGCAACATCAGCTAATAGCAGATCGTGATTGGCGACAAGAACATCCGCATCAATCAGCTTTTCTCTGGCACGATAGAAAGCACAGTTCCTGAAGTAACTACACTGCCTATGAGTACACTGCGACCGATCCGTGCTGATTTTTCGCCAGCTCGGGTCAGCAACGGTCTCGGTGTAGCTATCCCGGTCACCATTCCACTCTCCGGAGGCCAGTTTGCTTATCATTTCCTGGTAGACAACCAAATCCTCTTCTCCAGGGCTGGCGAACTCGTCTTCAAAAAAGCGAAGCGCCTGATTACCGCTCGCTCCCTCCTGCAACAAGGCGTCTAAGCGCGACAGACAGACATAGCGGCGCCGCCCTTTGGCCAGCGCCCAGCTGAATTCCATGTCAGAATTCGATTGAATGTCAGGCAGATCTCTGAATACCAGTTGTTCCTGAAGGGCTATGGTTGCAGTAGAAATAACCAGCCGTTTACCCCTGCTCCTGGCAACGGGCAGGGCAGCAATCACATAGGCCACTGTTTTACCGGTACCCGTTCCAGCTTCAATTAATGCCAGAGGATAGGTTTCGGTTGCTTCATTCCTTGTTTCGCATAATTGCCTGGCAACCTCTGCTATCATCAGGCGCTGGCAGTAACGAGCGTTAAATGCCCTACTGGTCAGGAAGCGAGAGTAGCATTCCCGTATCTCGTCTTTGAGGCTATCGGTCAACAAATTCATATCAAGTATTAGAGGTCCTAAAATGATTGAGTATGGCGGTGTTGTATACAAATATCGGCGATTGATACTTCTTTCGGTACTTATCTATATCGGGTCCGTTTCCTCGGATTCTTTACCGCTGCATCAACTTAACCTGCCAGCCGGTTTCCGCATAGCAGTATTTGCCAAAGTTGAGAATCCAAGACAACTGGCTATCAGTCAATCCGGCGTTATCTTTGCTGGCAGCAGAAAGGCAGGCAAGGTCCATGCTCTCATAGACCAGGACGGCGATGCTTATGCTGAGACTGTGCTGGTACTGGCCGAAGATCTTACCATGCCATCGGGCCTGGCTATTCGGGGCAACGACTTATATATTGCTGCGCTTAGCGATGTTCTCAAAATCAGCAATATAGATCAGCGCCTCAACCAGTTAAAAGATCCTGAAATCATTTACCGGGGGTTTCCAAACAAGCGACACCATGGATGGAAATTTATTGATTTCGGTCCAGATGGCTTACTCTACGTGCCCGTTGGTGCACCCTGTAACATCTGCCTTTCCGACAATCCTGTTTTTGCTTCCATTCAAACACTGGATGTCACTGCCCAGCCCATGATCCTGCAAACCTTTGCATCAGGCGTAAGAAACAGCGTCGGTTTTACATGGCACCCTGAAACAGGCCACCTCTGGTTTACTGACAATGGCCGGGATCTGCTCGGCGATGAACGACCACCCTGTGAACTCAATGAAGCCTCACAACGAGGCCAGCATTTTGGTTACCCATTTATTCACGGTTCTTCTATTGCTGATCCAAAATTTGGCAAAAAGCTGGGTAAACTGCAAACGACAGCGCCAATCCTGGAACTGGGCCCACACGTTGCCCCATTAGGAATAGCATTCTATGAGGGAGATCAATTCCCGGCTGACTACCGGCAGCAGTTATTCATAGCTGAACATGGTTCATGGAACAGAAGCCCATCGGTTGGACATACAGGCTATCGAATCAGTATTGCAAGGCAAACTTCCAGGGGGCTGGAATACGATACATTCATCGATGGTTGGTTGCAGGATAACAAAGCATGGGGTAGGCCCGCAGATATCCTCGAATTAGCCGATGGTAGCCTGCTTATTTCTGATGACAAGGCTAACGTTATCTACCGAGTCAGTTATTCCGGCGACGACATCCATAACGGTCCTCCCGGATAGGTTCAACGCCGATCTAACCTCCAGGCATCATGGTTCGCGCAGCTAAGCCGCACTGTTTAAAATGGCTCGGTCTAAAACAGCTCAGCTTTAAATAACTTGTTTAAAACAACTTATTTAAAAAAGACCGAAGAATCGTTTCTTATGTTTTTTCTCGCATTTCGAGAGTTGCTGGCTATAGCTATTGCTTCGCCCTGCTACTTTGCTTGCTACATTTTTCAGCCACTGTTTGTTGCGGTAAGTACCCTTTGCAAACCCGCCGTGGCCCTCATGATAGGAAAGGTATAGATTATACGTATCATCCTTGGCGATCCTGTTGCGCTTGCTACTCTGGTCAATGTACCAACCTATAAAATCGACAGCGTCCTTAAAACTATTCCTGTCAGCAGCCCAGCGGCCTGTGGCTTTCTTATACAGATTCCATGTTCCATCTATCGCCTGGGCATAGCCTTTAGCACTGGCCGGTCGTCGGCCTGGAATTATCCACAAGATTTTCTTCCTGGGGGGCTTCGCTCTAGCTTTGAAACTGGATTCCTGATGAATGATAGCCAGCATCACTGGAATCGGCGCTCCCCAGCGCCTGGCTGATTTACCGGCCGCTTTATACCAGGACTTCTGTTGATCAAAAACTGCGCAGATATCATCAATATTCTGAGGCTGTTTAGCCGTACAACCTGTTAACAGAAATATTGCAATCAGTGGTACTACACCTATTCGACATAATCTGTAATTCATGGTTTGTTCTCAGTCAATATCCGATTCAATTCATCCTCATCAATAATTTTAATATTCAGTGCCTGAGCCTTAGCTAATTTGGACCCCGCATTCTCCCCGGCTACTAAACAATCAGTTTTAGACGAAACCGACCCGGAAACCCTGGCTCCGATGCTTTGTAACTTTCTTTTAAGTTCTGCCCTTGTCGACACAACCAACGTACCAGTAAGCACCCAGGTTTGCCCCGTTAATGGTTTTTCCTGATCACTACCTGCTATATCAGGCCAGCGCACGCCAGATTCGAGCAATCGATCAATCACATCATTATTTTTACTCTGTTCAAAAAAGTGACGTACTTTTTCCGCTACGATCGGCCCGATATCCGGGACAGCCTGGAGCGTTTCCTCGTCTGCTATTCGTAGTCGCTGCAAGTCGCCAAAATGATGCGCCAGTCCAGTCGCCGTGGCTTCTCCCACTTCCTGAATACCCAGGGCATAAATGAATCGCTGCAAGCTGGTCAGTTTAGACTTATTCAGGGCCTGTAAAAGGTTATTAGCAGACAATGGCGCCATACGTTCCAGATCAATCAATCGATCGAACTCCAAATCATAAAGGTCAGCAGGATTCTCAACCAGGCCTGCCTCTATCAACTGGCCTACCAGCTTCTCCCCAAGTCCATCAATATCCATTGCCAACCGGGAAGCAAAATGGCGTACGCTTTCTTTGCGCTGGGCCGAACATATCAGGCCACCAACACATCGAAGGGCGACTTCACTACCTGATTTTTCAAGATCGGAGCCGCACGCCGGGCAGGTTTCAGGCTGCAGTATTGGTAGCGCATTTTCAGGCCTTCTATCCAGGATAACCGACACTATTTTTGGAATAACATCACCTGCTCGTTCGATCACAACAGTGTCGCCGATCAGCACATCCAGTCTTTCAATTTCATCGAAGTTATGCAAAGTTGCGTTGCTGATAGTGACACCGCCTACCTGCACCGGTTCCAATCTAGCAACTGGCGTGATAGCCCCGGTGCGACCCACCTGGAATTCGACAGCATTGAGTCGGGTCAACCCCTGCTCTGCTGGAAATTTACGAGCAACAGCCCAACGCGGTGTCCTGGTGCGCATGCCCAACTGCTGCTGTAAATCCAATCCGTTGACCTTAAAAACAATACCATCTATATCATAGTTGAGATCAGCTCGTTTCTGCCCGAGTTGTTCGTAATAAGCAATACACTGACGGCTTCCGCTGACCACCTTGCTGAGTGGATTAATGCGAAAACCCCACTGCTGCAATTGTTCCAGAATCTCGAAATGCCCTCCTGGCAGGGCTCCCCCCTCGACCAGGCCCACGCTGTAACAATACATTGTCAGTCGCCTGTTGGCGGTAAGCCGGCTGTCCAACTGCCTGAGCGAGCCAGCTGCAGCATTTCTCGAATTTGCGAATGGGTTATCACCCTTTTTAACTTGCTGAATATTCAGGTCTGTAAACACGGATTTCGAAATATAGACCTCTCCACGGACTTCCAATTTTTCAGGAAAACCAGTTCCTCTCAAAATCAGCGGCACCGATTCAATCGTGCGCACATTCTGGGTGACATCCTCTCCCGTCAGGCCATCGCCGCGGGTTGCTGCCCGGACCAGTTGCCCCTGTTCATAAAGCAGACTGATGGCGACCCCATCAATCTTCGGCTCGCAGGCGTATTGAATGGACGACGACGTATCCAGCAAAGCAGACACTCGCTGATCAAAGTCTATGACGTCTGCATCAGAAAACGCGTTATCCAGTGACAGCATGGGTAGTTGATGGGCGACCTGCTGGAATCCCTCCAGCGGGACTGAACCCACTCGCTGACTTGGAGAATGCGCCACAACAAGCTCAGGATACTCTGCCTCCAGCCGTACTAACTGCTGGAATATAGCATCATATTCAGTATCAGCGATCTCTGGCTGATCCAGCGTGTGGTATAGATAATTATGATGATTAAGCTGCTCGCGAAGCGCTTCAACCTGGCTTAACACCGCGTTGGATACCACAGCTTAGCTCGACCGACGATCTTGATATTCCTGCAGACTCTGTCTTCGGTCTTCAATGCCCTGCACCGTCATCTCGCTCCGGGTCTCGTCGCACAATTGGCTGCCAAGATCCTCGGCGAGTCGACTTCCCGCATTCAGCATCTGATGAAAACAGTCCAGGGGTTGTTCAAGTTCATGAGCACGCATAAACAAGGTGACACCTGGGGTGACAAGCTCCTGTATCTTTTCCAGGTCAAAACTACCGGGTTCTACAGCGTTTGTCAGACTGAACTGAACCACGCCATTTTCATCCTGGCAATGGAAGATATTCATGTCTCCATAGGCGAAACCCAGGCTCAGCAGGGATTCCAGCAAGGGCTGGCCGTGAATTTCTCCCAGCACATTTATGACCACATATTTTTCCTCTTGCCTGGTCTCATCCGCGGCGGATTCTGCTACGTGCCGCTGCGAAGGCTGTTCAGATTCATGGTCAGTACTCAGAAACTGATGTTTGTTCTGATCTTCTGATGCCAGCTTTGGATCCTGCTTGCTATCAGCTGTTTTTTTCATGGCATTCGAGGACAGACCGGTCACAGGAATGTTGGAAGCACCCACTTTGATTATCCTGGCACCACCATTAGGTAGTTCAGCTTTTAATAAGGATAGATCATTGTGATCAGCATCCAGGCTGCTGGTTGACATAAAGGACTTATCCAGCTTGACCCGTAGCCGATCAGAATCGGTCCACATACGCCAAATCCCATGTAGCAGGACCAGTGCTACTAACACAATTCCAACTATAATTAACCACTCTCGAAAACCAAAATCCACAATGACCTCTTCTTATTTGTCTTTGTCGTCTTTGATCAAACAGCTGCCATAGCGACAGCTTCCTCCACATCTACCGATACTAATCGCGATACTCCCGGCTCATGCATGGTAACACCCATCAGTTGATCGGCCATTTCCATGGCCACCTTATTATGGGTAATAAAAATGAACTGTACGGTGCGCGACATTTCTTTCACCAAATCAGAATAGCGCTGCACATTGGCATCGTCCAGCGGCGCATCAACTTCATCCAACAGACAAAATGGAGCGGGATTCAGGCTGAAAATAGAGAATACCAGTGCAATCGCAGTCAAGGCTTTTTCACCACCCGAAAGCAGGTGAATACTGGAATTACGCTTTCCAGGCGGGCGAGCCATCAAGCCAACACCGGTATCAAGCAGATCCTCTCCGGTCATTTCCAGGTAGGCGTGGCCACCGCCGAACAATTTGGGAAATAATTGCTGGAGTTTGATATTAACCAGGTCAAAGGTTTCCTTAAATCGCGTCCGTGTTTCAACATCTATTTTTCGTATGGCCTGAACCAATGTGGTCAGCGCCTTTTCCAAATCCTCATTCTGAGCATCCAGATAGTCTTTACGGTCAGCCTGGATTTTGAACTCATCAATGGCAGCTAAATTGATGGCTCCCAGCCTCTGAATGCGATTTTCGGCTCTTGTAAGACGTGCTGACCACTCAACCTCACTGGCATCTGCCGGCATCTCATCAAGCACAGACGCCAACGCAGTGTCTTCTGAGTGCAACTGATCTTCGATGCCAGTTCTCTTAACATCCAAAGTCTGGAACTCCAATCTAGCTGCTTCTAAGGTTGACCTCACCGAATCCACGGCTGCCTCAAAAGTCAACCGTTTCTGTTCCATGGCACGTATCTCAAACTCTATCTCCTCGATACGTTTTCGTCTTTCAGAAAGTTCTCCCTGGATTTCTGATCGCAACTTCAATTTTACATCCAGTTCTTCCTGAAGCTGGCTGCGCGGATCCTCCATCTCACCCAGGGTTTTCTGCAACTCTGTTCTGCGTAGTTCCAGAGAAGACAACTGCTCATTAAGCCGCTGCATGGCCTGCCGCAACGAATCCATCTGCGCTGTCAGGTTCTGCCATTGCAAGGCAAGCGAATGACTCGCTTCCCGATCCATTTGAGCCAACTTTCTGACGGTTTCAAGTTGCTTCAGGGCAGAAGCGCGCCGTTCAGAAATATCTGTCTCACGGATCTCGTTTTCCTCCATCTCATCCATGGCCGTCTGTAGCAGGTTACGCGCCTCAGATAATTGTTGCAGATCCAGCCTTTTCTGTTCCTGACTGTCTTTGGCTTCGCCTTCAGCTCTGGCCAGATCAATTGCCAGCTTTTCCGTCTGGGCTTTTCTGGCAGTCAATCTGGCGCGTGTCTCTCCATAGGTTCGCTGTTGTTCTGCCAGCCTCATTTGCTGAGCTTCGCGATCGTGCTCGATCTGCTTCAACAGTTCCATGCCACCTGTCGCTTCTGCCTCAAGCGCCGATATTGCCTGCTTTACATCCTGCAATTCAAAGTTTATTGCTGAGAGCTCTGTTTGCCGCTGCAGGACACCAGAGGTCATATCATGGTCACGGCTGAGTCGAAACCAGTTGTGACCCAACCAGAGACCTGAACGGGTGATAACCGAACAACCTGCTGGTACCGACCGACTCAGATCGAGTGCCGTTTCAAGGCTCTCAGCAAGATAGACCTTGTCCAGCCAATCATCGAGATCCGTTGAAGCCTCGACTACCGAAGCTAACGTGCGAGCGTCGGGATTATCCTGCCTGGAGATCTCCTTAGAATCGGAAAGCAGCGTTACAGCACCCTTCTGTAAACTTTCGGAAACTCTGATCAGAGGTTCAATATCCTCAACGACAATTGCCTGAAGGTTTTCACCCAGCACGGTTTCGACCGCTGTTTCCCAGCCATCGATGACTTTGAGAACTTCTGCCAATCTGGCTTTCTCTCCCAGCCCCTGAGATTCCAGCCAGCTATGCTCCTCTCCGCTCTGGCCCAGAGCCGCCTCCTGCAGCGCCTCCAGAGAAGCCAGCCGACCCGTCAGGTTCTGCTGTTGATGCCGCTTTTCATTCAAAGCAATATCATTCTGTTCATTTTCAACTCTGCACTGATTAAGTGCCTGCAGAAGCTCGGAGATCTCTGCTTCAATTCTTTTCAACTGATCTTCCTGCGTCGACAGCATTGCTTCCAGTGGGGCAACTTCCTGCTCAGTTGACTGACCCGATATCCGCTCGATATCACCTGCCAGCACCTGTAATCGAACATTGGTTCTTTCTATCGAATCTTCCAGCAGAGCGATTCTCGATTGCTGTATTTCCCCCGCTTGACGCCATTCAGCCACTTCCCGATTGAAAGTTTCCCACTCCTGCTGACAATGGCTGACCTCAGATTCAGTGCTAGCGAGTTTATCCAGAGACTGTTGCTCAGATTCTGACAATTGCTTCTGTTGGGGTTGCAACTGTTCTAGCTGGCTGGTGAACAAAGCCATCTGCTGTTCATCCTTGTGCAGGCTAGCCTGCACCTGGACAAGTTCAGCGTCGGTCTGGGTCGAATCACTGTTCAGTTGTTTTGCCCGTTCAGACTGATGCTGGATTATCTCTTCAAGCCGGGCGATATCAGTACCCTGATCATAGAAATTCCGCTGTACCTCGTCTATATCATCAGAGAACTGTTGCTGCAATTGACGTTTTTCCGCGAGCTCCGCTTCACTGCTGCGCTGCTCGGCGATTCTCGCCTGCCGTTCAGTTTCCAACTCATCAACACCTGTTTTTTTCCTGTTGGCCTGGGCGTCCAGTTCCTGCCAGCGCAAACCTTGTAACTGCGCTTTAACAGTCCTTTCTTCCTGTTTATATTCGGTATATTTCTCCGCGGCTCTGGCCTGTCGCTCCAGGTGATGTAACTGCCGCTGCAGCTCCTCACGCAGATCGTGCAATCGATCCAGATTATCTCTGGTGTGACTGATTCGCCGCTCTGTTTCTTTACGCCGCTCTTTGTATTTTGATATGCCTGCTGCTTCCTCAATATAGACTCTGAGATCTTCTGGTTTAGCCTCAATTAGCTGGCTGATCATACCCTGCTCGATAATCGAATAGCTCCTGGGGCCTAGCCCTGTGCCCAGAAATATATTGGTGATATCTTTTCGCCGACATTTAACCCCATTCAGAAAGTAACTGGATTGGCCATCTCGACTCACCTGTCGTTTCAATGAAATTTCACTATAAGCGGCGTATTCTCCAGTCAACCTTCCAGCGGCGTTATCAAACTGCAATTCAATAACCGCCTGGCCTACTGGCTTTCTGGTATTAGCACCATTGAAGATAACATCAGTCATCGACTCGCCCCTGAGGTTCTTAGCCGATATTTCTCCCATAACCCACCTGACGGCATCGATTATATTAGACTTACCACAGCCATTTGGGCCCACTACCGCACAAAGATTAGTCGGAAAAGGAACGGTGGTCGGGTCAACGAAAGACTTAAATCCAGATAGTTTTATAGCTTGAAGACGCATCAGAGAATGTTACTAGAATGAACATAAGAGAGAAACCTTATATTAAGAAACAATGTAGAATAAACTCAGAGGTAAGCTAATTGACTGCTGACAACATCCACACACCCTGCCTGAAAACGTTCACGTGATTACAATGGCTTTGGTTTCTATGGCCATCCTGTTAGGGCTGTTTTTCTTCCTGCCGGGGACAAAAATGAACGCACGCTCATTGCCCTCTTCGGTTCCACCGGACCTGTCGCTTTCTAGCCTTAAAAACTGGCTTGAGACTGACGAAGCGAAGGTTGCCAATGTCATCGCCGGAGCTGAGGCTCATATCAGGTTTGCCTCCAGCCAGCAGCCGGAGAAAACTCCCTATGCCTTTCTTCACATTCATGGCTTTTCAGCGTGCCGACAGGAAACGGCGCCAGTGGCAGAGAAATTAGCCGATAACTTTAACGGTAACCTGGTGGAAGTCCGATTGGCTGGACATGGCTTGTCAGAAAACCCCATGCAGGCAAGCGCAGAAGAGTGGCTGCAAACGGTGGTAAACGGTTACGACATAGCATCTCAACTGGGTCACAAAATCATCATTATCGGCACTTCAACTGGAGCAACATTAGCAGCCTGGGCGGCGGCCACCCTGCAGAAAGAAACCGCTCAAATCCTGGCGTTGTTGTTGATGTCACCGAATTTCAAAGTGAAATCACGTTTCGATTTCCTGTTAACCCTGCCAATGTCTGAAACCTGGATTCCGTGGATTCTCGGGCAGGAAAGGCACTGGCAGCCGGAGAATGATCTGGTCGCTAAATACTGGTCCAGTCGCTACCCCATTCAAGCCATAATCGAAATGCAAAAAGTAGTAGCCTGGTTCCGCAAGCAGCGTTTAAGTATTTACAAAACCCCTTTAGCCCTGATGTACATGCGAAATGACCCAACCATTGATGCGTCAGCCGCGGTGCGAGCTTTCAGATCGTGGGGGGGCAACCCAAAACAACTGATTCCAGTAACCATTGACGGCGACAAAGCCGAACACGTATTCGCCGGAAACCTAGCAACTGTCGATAGAACTGCTTGGTGCGTTTCGCAATTCAACAAATTCTTAAGACAATTAATGGATCCGTCCTGATGACCCAATTTAGGACACATTTACTGACACCAAAAGAATTACCCCGAAGCAAAGGAATAACTTGCATCGAGTCAGCATTGGCCAGCTGCAAATCAGATTTAAGCTTACTGACATTGCTGTTGGGTCTAATAGCCTGCCAACCAGAAGAAAATCTTCAAAGGCTGCCGGTCAGTTACCCAGACTCAGCCACAGTAGACCATACGGACGACTACTTCGGCGTAAAAGTACCGGATCCTTACCGTTGGCTGGAAGACGACCTCAGTAAGGACACCGCTGACTGGGTTAGCCGCCAGAACGAAGTTACATCGAATTACCTGAAGCAGATAAGCTATCGGCAGGAACTAAAACAAAGACTGGAGAGTCTGTGGCGCTATCGCCGCATTTCAGCGCCCTTCGTCGAAGGCGAGTTCGAATATTTTTATGAGAATAACGGGCTACAGGACCAGTCAGTTGTTCAAAGGCGCAGCACAGATGGCATTACCGAGAACTTCCTGGATCCCAACAAATTCAGCCACGACGGAACCGCAGCACTGTCTGGACTGGCTTTTTCAAAAAGCGCTGAACTCGCGGCATATTCTATTTCCGAGGCAGGCAGCGACTGGAATAAAATCTTCATAATTGACGTTGAAACCAGGCAGCAGCTGGAGACACCCATCACTGATGTGAAATTTTCAGCGATCACCTGGCTCAATGACCAGGGCTTTTATTACTCCAGTTATAAACAACCTGAAGGCAGCAGGCTCAGTGCGCAGGTGGATGACCATCGACTCTACTTCCACCAGATAGGAACCCATCAAAGCGCTGATGTTCTGATCTTTGGCGGCAGTGATTCCGGCAAGCGGCGGTATGTCAGTGCCGATCTGACAGAGGACCATCGTTTTCTGAGTATTCAGAGCTCAATGACCACCAAAGGTAATGACCTGCGTATCGTGGACAAGAACCAACACCCTTCAACTGCTGTAACACTACAGGACGATTTCGATTCAGACACTTATCTGCTGGGTAATGACGGTGAAACGCTTTTCCTGTTCACTGATCGAGGCGCTGCCAACGGGAAACTGGTCAGCACGACACTGAATGCACCAGAACCAGGTGCCTGGCACACGGTCATAGCCGAAACCAGCGAACCACTGCGGGTGTCCATGGCAGGAGGTTATCTGTTTGCTCACTACTTAAAAGATGCCCAGTCGGTCATCCACCAGTACGACTACAGTGGTGCATTCATACGCGAAGTGGTACTACCCGGACCCGGGTCAGCCTCCCTGCCTATTGGCAAGCAAACCCAGACAACCCTGTATTACAGATTCAATAATTATAAAACACCACCGAGTATTTACAGCTTTAATGCCGACAACGGCGAATCCAGCCTCTATTTCACTTCGTCTATTAATTTCGATCCCAGCAGATATGTCTCTGAACAGATTTTTTATGTATCTAAAGACGGTACTCGAATCCCGATGACCATCACCCATCTGAAAAGCCTTACCAGAGACGGCCTCAACCCCACTATTTTATACGGTTACGGTGGTTTCGATATCAGTATCACACCCGCCTTCAATCCTGCCAACGCCCTGTGGCTATCTCTTGGCGGCATCTACGCTGTGGCTAACCTGCGAGGCGGAGGCGAGTATGGCAATGCCTGGCACGACCAGGGCATTCAGATGAAAAAACAAAATGTGTTTGACGATTTCATCAGCGCCGCCGAAGTATTGATCGCAAGAGGCTATACCAGTAAAGAATTCCTCGCTATATCAGGTCGGTCCAACGGCGGTCTGCTGGTCGGTGCCGTTATGACCCAACGACCTGATCTCATGCAAGTCGCTCTACCGGCAGTGGGTGTACTGGATATGCTGCGCTATCACACCTTCACGGCCGGCGCAGGCTGGGCCTATGACTATGGTCACGCCGAGCAAAGCCCGGATATGTTCCAGTATCTAAAAAGTTATTCTCCCCTGCACAATATTACCAGTGGTACCGAGTATCCGGCGACGCTTATTACCACCGGTGATCACGATGATCGAGTCGTACCCGCTCATTCTTTTAAGTTCGCGGCAACCCTGCAACAAGCCCAGGCCAGTCCCGCACCCACCTTAATAAGAATCGAGACCCAGGCTGGGCATGGTGCTGGCACGCCGGTTAGCAAAACGCTGGAAAAATATGCTGATCAGTTTGCCTTTACGCTATTCAACATGGGCGTGAAACAGCTACCACCGGTAAAAACAGAACAGGCAGGGAAATAAAATGATCCGGATAGGTTTGATTTCCGATACTCACATGCCTGGTGCTGTAAAGGAATTATGGCCAGCTGCTGTGGAATTCCTGGCTGGAAGCGACTGCATCCTGCATGCCGGGGACCTTCATACCCTTGATGTGGTCGATACCTTGAGTGATATAGCACCTACTTTTGTCGCCAGAGGCAATGGCGATAAAGGACTCGAGGATTCAAGATTACGTGATCACTGGATGCTGGAATTTGGGGGTCTGCAATTAGGACTGATACACCAGTGTCCTTCACCTGCACGGAAAGATGCTGGAACTATTCACAAAAACTTACGAAGGAATTTTAACCAGCTTCCTGATATCTTGATCTTCGGACATACCCATTTCGAGATATTATTAGCCGACCACAATATGCTTTTTATCAATCCAGGGTCAGCCATACTACCGAGAAACCAGTCAGTTCGACCAGGCACGCTAGGCGAAATCATTATTGACAAGGGCTGTGCCAGGGTGTCGTTGCACCAAATAATGCCTGAATCAACCTCACCACACCCTGAAATTCCGGCAATAACCTATTCCCCACAATCTATGCAGTTATCGGTATAATGGCGGACTTGCGCGAACCACAGCCTTATGGCAGGTTGACCCAACTAAATGACTAAGAGCACATAGTGATACTCGATTTACACACCCACTCAATAAAATCAGACGATGGCCGGGCAAAAGTTGAGAACTACTGTCAATGGATTAAAGCGCGCCAAATCCCAATCGACGGATTCGTGCTCACCGAGCACCGGCAATTCGATTTCGAATCGGATTATTCCGGCCTTGCAACCGAATACAACCTGGTTATTCTGAAAGGCAGCGAAGTTGAAACTGAATACGGCCATGTCCTGGTTTTTGGCGTAAGCCAGGCATTGACTGACTGTTTCGACTTTTCAAGCATCGACACGCCTCTGGCAACCGTGCTGGCGGCGGCTAAAGAACATGGTGCAATTGCCGCTCCCTGCCACCCTGGCAGGCCCAGAGTAGGCATGTTTGCTCATACAGAAGAACTGGGGATTCCCGCCGATGTTCAGATTGTTGAAATATACAATGGCGGTAGCCGTGATGATGAGGACCAGATCGCTATTGACCAGGCCAGCATTCAAGGCTACCTGGGTATCGGTGGCAGTGATTCGCATATCGTCAGCCACGTGGGGCGCTGCGCAACTCGTTTTGGCAGACCTGTTCACGACATGAATCAACTCTTAGAAGCGCTGCAACAAGGTGACTTCGAGGCCGTCAACTTAAAAGCTTCAGGAAGGTAGTAAAAATATGGACACCGATATCCTTGCTCTCAGAGAACAATTCCTCAATAAGGACTTTGATGAAAAAGAATTTACCATCGATTCGAAAGTAACCAGTGAATATGCCCGCCTGTGTGGCGAGACAGATCCAAAATTCCTTGACCCGGATCACCCCAATTTCCAGGCCCCGCCCACCTTTATAGCCTGCCTCAGTGGAGGACGTTCGCTGCCTGACGGTTTCCCGCGATTTGGCTTTGGTATGGATGCTGGTAAGGGTGTTGAGTGCCTGATTCCCATAAAACCAGACCAAACCATTACCGGCAAGACACACTTGCATGATATTTATACAAAAACAGGCCGGTCCGGTCGCATGGTTTTTGTGGTTGCAAGAATCGAATTTTACGATAAGCGACGCCAGCACCTGGCTAATTCAGATAGCCGAATGGTCATGAGGGAGAAAACTAAATGATAAAAGAAGCGCTAATAGAAAAGCTATCGGATGTTGAATTTGGTGCTGAACTACCTGCTTTTTCCCCAGATACAACACTGACAACCGGAGCAAAATTTGCCCACCTAATTGGCTGGCACGCACCGCGTTTCACCAATCATGAAGGTGCCAAAAAAGAGGGCCTGCCCGGGGCTATGATTCCAGGCGTACTCAGCCAGGCATATCTGGTTGCAATGATCCACCAGTGGGCTCAATGCGCAGAAATTAAGAGCATCGATACTATATTCAGAGCACCGGTAATGGCTGACCAGGTTTACACGGTTAATGGTGTTGTCACAGATATAGATGAAGACAAATCAACGATTGAAATCGACCTGACGGTCACCAATGACAAATCTGAAACCCGGGTATTTGGTACTGCAACAGTAATCCTGCCCAGGGGCTGATTATTCCCTGTTAGCAACCCGGCTGTAATTCAGCTTAATCTTCTATGGGTTTAAACAGGGGGATATTCACATTCTCATGCTCTTCCCATTCTACTTGCACCGCCATTCCTATGGATACTTCCGATAGAGGATCGTCTACGCCCACTATGTTGCTCAATATACGTGGGCCTTCTTCCAGATCGATCCAGGCGACCGCATAAGGCACCCTGCTTCTAAAAAACGGGTGATAACTCTGCCTGACGACACTGAAGGTATATACCGTTCCTTTCCCGGCTGATACTTTCCAAACCAGCTCACCTTCGGTGCAACCGGTACAGTGACGCCTGGGGTAAAACACCACTTCATCACAATGATTACATTGCTGGTATCTAAATTCCCGCTGTTTCGTTCCTTCCCAGAATTCTCGGGTATCGAATTCATCCGCTCTTGGCAAAGGCCTTACTGGTTCATTCATTAGTCTCTCCCTAGAATAATCGTTCCCGCAGAATGACGACTACCCAGCATACCACCATTGCCATGAGCCACTGCAAGCTTCGCATCAACAACCTGCGAACAGGATTCGCCACGCAATTGTCTGGCAGCCTCTATCAACAGAAAGATCCCGCGCATACCAGGATGATTGGATGATAACCCGCCACCATCAGTGTTCAATGCCGGGCCATCAGAGGGCCTGTCAAAACGCAGTCTACCGCCCTGAGCCCAGCCTCCACCTTCACCTTTCCGGCAAAAACCAAGGTCTTCCAGCAACGTCAAGACGGTGATACTGAAGGAATCGTATATCATCGCTATATCCATCTCTGCCGCTGTAACCCCAGCCTCACCATAGGCCTGGGGCCCTGATTGAGTTGCTGCGCTACTGGTAATATCACCACCACGCGTTGGATATTTTGTCGCTTCACCGCTACCGAGAATCCAAACTGGAGATTTCCTGCAGTCCCTGGCAATTTCAGGTGCTGCTATGACCACCGCACCACCGCCATCTGAAATCATGCAACATTCCAGTAGATGCAGAGGATCAGCGATCATCCTCGAATTCACCACATCCTCAATGGTCGTCTCTCTGATATCCAGGAATTCCAGATCCTCCATTGCTTTTACGGCCTCTGGATTGCGCATGGCATGTAGTCGCGTCGCTATGGATATCTCTGCTAACTGCTCACTGGTTGTACCATAATTATGCATGTGTCGATGCGCGACCATCGCATAATTTGCAATCAACGTCATCCCGGCAAAAGCATCCATGTTCTCCGCAGGGTGCATAGAGGCGCCGCCTCGCCCTCCCACACCAATAGCACGGGCATTGCTGTGAGCGGTAGATCCATATGTGAGTAAGGCCACTCTGCACTTACCGGCCGCTATGTCCCGCTTAGCATGGGCCGCATGAAATTCGTAAGAGCTTCCTCCGACGCTTGTTGTATCAATAACACTGGGATGCAGACCAAAATATTCAGCAATGGTAAGTCCTCCCATGCCGCCACCTTCTCCCGCATCATAGATCCCATCCACATCCGACCAGTTTAAACCCGCATCCTCCAGGGCACGCGCTGCTGATTCAGCCTTGATCTGCAAGGGACTAACTTCACCTTCAACATCCCGGCTAGGATATTCATGAATTCCAACAATTGCCGCATCTCTTTTCTGGGTCATACCTATTTCCTATCTACATCATTCATTACTAACTCCAAGCATTACTAACTCCAAGCATTACTAACTCCAAGTACTGGCACCATTCACTGATGTCTATACAATAAACTGACCTAAGCGATAAACTTGCACTTTTACGACAGCACGCGCCTAACATTATCTCTTTATATCATAACTACTCTATGGCAGATTAGGACTTTTATAACTGAGACTAATATGTTCGTAATCTGTTTGACCGGTGGCATTGGTTCAGGTAAATCCACCGCCGCCAAATACCTTGCAACTCTGGGCGCTCACATAATAGACGCTGATAAACTGGGCCACGAAGCCTATATGCCCGGCACCAGGGCTTACAAAGAAATTGTCAAAACTTTCGGAGAAGACATCCTCGCTGACAACCACCAAATTGATCGTCGAATCCTCGGTGGCAAAGTTTTTGGACAGGCAGAAGAACTAACTAAATTAACCGATATTGTCTGGCCTGAGATCAGAGCGATGGCCGAGTCAGCCTTCAAAAAAGTTAACTCAGCCCATGCCGATGCCATCATCATATTCGAAGCTGCCGTTCTCATCGAAGCGGGCTGGGACGACCTCGGTGACGAAGTATGGGTGGTTACAGTAGAGAGGCAAACAGCCCTGCAACGTTGCATGACTAGAGACGGCCTGACCCAGGAAGCAATAGAAAACAGACTGAACGCGCAGCTGAGCAATGAAGATAGAATCAGTAAAGCAGACCAGGTGATCAGCAATGATGACAGCCAGGAAAGATTAAAGGCTTCCCTTGAACAGCAATGGGCCAGAGTAGTAACAAGATGAAACCCCGAATCAAGCCCAATGCCGATACGAGTCTGTACCAACAAACGACGTATAGTCACTTTGCAGCATACGCCCTGTGAGCACTCCAACTTATGTGTTGATTTTTTCAGGAAAGGTCCTGGTAGGTTTTGACATCAGCCAGGTTAAGGAGCGTATGGCCAGCCTGATTCGAGCAGACGAGAACAAACTGACCACGCTTTTCTCCGGCAAAACCATTGTAATTAAACGCTCAGCCAATAAGGATGAGGTGCTCAAGGTCATGACAGCGCTGAAAGCAATTGGTGCCGATGTGCGAATACGGCTGACAAAGGATGAGCCACAAGCCACCAAAACCGTTGTCAGCCCGAACGACACTGTTCAAGTTGAAGCCGCCAGCAATGGACTCACCCTGGCAGCCAATATCGGTTACCTGGTAGAACCAGCTGAACAAGCACCCGAGCCCGTGCTAGACCTGAGTGGTATTTCGATCGCCGGGGATGACAGTACAACTGTAACTACTGAGACCAGCACCTCTGATCAGGTTACTATCGATACTTCTGCTCTGAGCCTGAAAGAAAATGATGGCAGCCCCCTAATCGAGGCAACCGCACCGGAGACCCCGGTCGACGCCCCGGATTTTATGCTGGATGAACTGGGTACTTTACTCGATGCGACCACTGAGGAAATCGACCCCGTTATCCCGGACACATCACAACTCAGCATGCGAGAAATGCAGGGCAACCTGCTCGAAGATGCTGAAAAATCAACCCAGCAAACGTCATTAAACCCAGACATTAGTCACCTTCATACCATTGATTTACCTGAACAGGGAGACCCCTGACCCAGGAATTCCGAGCAGGTGTAGAAGATAACCAGCTGTAATATCCTGGCTGGGGTTTCGGTGAACAGCCTGACCAAATAATAGTTCGCCGATACTCAGAATTCTAAAAAGGCAGGCAATATCTGCATTTCAATGCTTGCAGCCTGGCCTGAAGCACAACTCAACACCTTAGATGCCCCACCACGCGTTGACTGATCAAGCAGGTCCTGCGAACCATCAGGCTAAGCCGCGTTGCCGCAGAAGAGGTTCAACAACAGGCTCATGCCCTGCAAACCTCTGATACAGAATCCCCGGATCGGCTGTGCCGCCTGCCTGCAGAATGTGTTTCCTGAATGCCTCTGCCGTCTGAGGATCAAAAATGCCGTTCTCCTTAAAAACTTCAAAGCCATCTGCATCAAGAACCTCTGCCCATATATAGGAATAATATCCAGCCGAATACGACTCTCCACTGAAAATATGCTGGAAGTAGGTCGACAAATATCTAGGATCAATGGCGGCATTAAGACCGATACCTTCTGCTACCACCGCTTCCAGATCATCCACCTGTGGCACATCATCGCCAAGTTCATGCCAGGCCAGGTCAAGATAGCTGGCAGCCAGGTATTCACTGGTCGCAAAGCCCTGATTGAATTTTTCTGACTCAATCAGCTTCTCTACCAGGGCAATGGGTATACTTTCATCTGAATCCACATGACGCGCGTACGCTTGCATCACTTCAGGCTCGGTTGCCCAGTGCTCCATAATCTGGGAGGGTAATTCAACAAAATCCTGCTTAACATTCGTCCCGGACTGACTCGGGTAGCGAACCTTCGACAGTAATCCATGCAGACCGTGCCCGAACTCGTGAAATAACGTCCTGACTTCATCCATACTCAGCAGGCAGGGATGAGAATTCTGAAAGTTGCAGCAATTTACAATAATCGGCGTAACCCTTTCATCCATGTGACTCTGGGCTCGATAGTGGCTCATCCATGCCCCCGAGCGTTTAGAGCTTCTAGCAAAATAATCAGTCATAAACAGCCCAATAAAGGTACCGTCGGCTTCTTCAACGCGATAACAATCAACATCCGGATGATATACGGGAACATCCTCCAATCGCTGAAAACGAATTCCGTACAATTTCTGAGCGACCGCAAAAGCGCCCTGCCGGACTCGCTCAAGGGCAAAATAAGGTTTGTACTGACCCTCATCAAGATCAAAGCGCTGTTTACGCAGTTTCTCCGTATAATACAGCCAGTCCCAGGGTGCCAGGGTAAAGTTTCCACCTTCGTTCTGAATGACCTGTTGCAGCGCCACGGCTTCTTCCTCTGCCCGCGCTCTGGCGGGTTGCCAAATCTGATCCAACAGGTTCCTGACCTTATCAGACGACTCAGCCATCCGATCTGACAACATAAATGCGGCATGATCCGCAAAGCCCAGCTTGCTGGCGCGCTGCGCCCTTAACAACGCAATTTCCGACAGGATCTTCTTGTTATCATTGACATCATCATTGTTACCGCAGCGGCTATAAGCACGGTAAATTTCTTCTCGAAGCGCTCGATCATTAATAAATTGCAGGCACGGGGTAATAGATGAGCGGGAAAGGGTGAACACATGCTGACCGCTGCAACCACGATGATCCCCCTCTGCCAAGGCTGCATCACGAACCCATTGGGGTAGCGCTGCCAGTACTGATGGTGTTTCCACAATTAACTCAAAAGCATTGCTATCTTTCAGGACGTTCTGACCGAATTCAGCCATTAGCGTTGCCAGCCTTGTGCCCAGCTTCTGTACATCCTGACGAGTCGATTCATCCAGGTTGGCACCAGCACGAACAAATTCCTTAATCAGATCGCTAACCAGCTGGGCTTGATCAGCATCGAGGCTAACACCACTTTCTTTAACGCTCAGGACGCGCTGAAATAGTTTTGTATTCTGGTATATGTTGGCCTCATGAACAGCCAGGCGTGGCGCAATCTTTAACTCCAAAGCCTGAATCTGGTCATTGGTATCAGCAATCGAAAGATTAAAAAAAACATCAGCAACGCGACTTAATAATTCCCCTGCCCGTTCCAATTCGACCACCGTATTAGCAAAAGTTGGAGCTTCCAGACTATTTGCTATGGTATCGATCTCTTCATTATTCTGATCAAAGCCCGCTTGAAAAGCTTCTTCAAAATGGATGGGTTCGATATCTGAGAATGAAGGCAAGCCAAAAGGCGACGGCCATTCTGCATAAAAAGGATTGCTCATAGGTTTCCTGAATCTGAATTTTTTTATTCGCTGGCTAACAGGTTCACTCTACGCCACCAGGCCAACTATGTTAACACGGTTACTTTTGCATCAAATAAAGCGGCACCTCAACCCGGTTCATAAAAACCAGATCTGGCTATTACCCGACATATATTTTTACCAGACATAACTATTACCGGGCTTGGCTATTACCGAGCTTGACTATTAAAGGCTTCACTATTTTCAGGCTTCACTTTAATAAAGGTTCACTGCAATTAACCTCCACCTTAGCCAACAAGTCATATTGATCCAATTGAATTAAGTTTGTGTATTATTGAGATTGCACCCATTAGATTTCGCTGCCTGAAAGCCGAGTTGATGGCTGGAATGTGAACAATATGACAAGCACATTGCTTCCTTTATTGCCGATAATTAACCGGTTTTACTTACAATTGGACTTTCTACCGTCGTCTACCATGGATTCACCCGATATAATCAATTTACGCGCACAGAATTCTTGTGCCATTGATTCTTCAGATCAATCTGGTCTGGTATACTCGCAGCCGATTCAGACGGGCTATAGTACAATGGATAGTACAAGCGCCTCCTAAGCGTTAGATCCTGGTTCGACTCCAGGTAGCCCGACCATCACAGTCACTCACCTTGCTATGCCTTGCTGGCCGAATCTTTTCGTACAAATTTTTATTCAATGGTGTTTGCCACTATCATAGGATGCGTCCCATCTTCGCGCCCAACCCCATTTACTCTATCCGCCAGGAGGCACTGCATAAGATAACAACCCGGCCTGGAGTCGGTGATTTAATGACCCATTCTGGGCTGGCCTATTGAGCCATGCTGGCAGCACAGAAACCACTACCCTGCAGCGCCACTTCCGGGACGATAACGTCCAGGCAGTACAATTTCTCTAACAGGATGCGACACCGGCACACAAACCCGGTATAAAATACCACTGTCACTGCTGCTCTATAGCTGCCAGAAATCAATAATTGTGCAAATTCGTTGTTAAGGAGTTACCGCTGAAAAAACCAATTTACTACGGTTACTGGTTACTCGGTGCGGCCTTCATAGCTCAATTTGTTGCTCTGGGCATGTACAGTTATGTTCTCGGGCCTTTTATGATGCCAATGAGTGAGGAACTAAACTGGAGTCGTGGCGATTTCGCCTTGTCCAGGAGCATTGGCCAGGTGATCATGGCTGTGACCGGTATCTATATCGGTGCTTATGTGGACCGTATTGGCGGTAAAGCCATCATGCTCATGGGCACGCTGGTGCTATCGACCAGTCTGGCCCTGCACAGCCTGATCGAATCACTCTGGGCCTGGTGGCTATTGAACGGCGTGGCATTGACCTGCGGCTGTGCCATGGTGGGCAATCTGGTCGTCAATGTTACCCTGTCTAAATGGTTTGTTGTCAATCGAGGCAAAGCAATTGCCATCGCCGCGATGGGCGTATCCCTGGGTGGAATTCTCATTACGCCGTTTGCTACCTGGTTGATAGACAGCCTAGGCTGGAGAGAAGCCTGGTTGTGGCTGGCTGTACTTACTGCCGGTCTACTGTTTCCCATTGCCATGGTAATGCGCCGAGCTCCAGAGGATTATGGCTTAAAACCCGATGGTTACAGTGAAGCAGATATTCTGGCAGGCGCAGGAGACAAAGCCGACGCTGAAGACTTGGCCTCGTTTACCCGAAGCCAGGCCATTAGAACTTTTTCATTCTATGCACTGATCATCGCCTTCGGGTTTTTCACCATCAATATCGTTGTGGTTCTGCTGTATACCCTGCCCTATCTAGCTGACGCTGGGTTTTCAAGGGCTGAAGCAGCCCTGGCCATGGTAATCGCCTCTATTCCGGCACTTATCTCTAAGCCCATCTGGGGTTATCTCATCGACCGATCTCCGGTTAAACCACTTGCCGCTGTCTCTGCGGTCATCACCGGTATTGCTCTACTGCTGATCGTCTACGCCATAGGGCAGCGGCACTTATTCGGGATTTACGCCGCTTACATCCTTCTCGGGCTTGGCTGGGGTGGCATGATTCCAATGCAAGAAGTTATCTGGACATCTTTTTTCGGTCGACGATACATTGGCGCCATTAGAGGGGCTGCCATGCCTTTTTCTCTTATCCTGGGTGCCCTAGCTCCCTGGCTGGTCGGCGTCTATTACGACAATTACCTGCAATATCATGGCGCTCTACTAGTGGTTGCGACACTGAACATCTTCTCCGGCTTCTTAATTTTTCTTGCCCCGCCACCCAAAAAACCCCACGCTCCAACGAGCCCATCTCAATAGCCTGATTATCCATCGAGATATCTAAGCACTTCCTGGCCCTGCCAGCCTTCTGAGGCGGCTGCTACCATACGGTAAAATCCCTGGAGTTGCTCACTGTCCTCATAGATCTCCACAAAGTGGCCTAAAATCGATAACATATCAACAAAGGCAAACTCGACACCAGAGGTAGTCTGAGCTCGTGTCGCGATTTCTATCTGCTGCTCCTGGAAGTGGTCATAGGCCTGCTGTAGAGATGGCACCATGGATGCGATATGATGCAGTCCAAACTGGCCTTCGTCGAAAAGATCCCTGAAAGGCGAGGCGCCCGTGGAATCCTGCTGGACCAGCTCCAGCATGACATTGCCCCACTGACCATAGGCCGAGCTATGCACCAGGGTACTTTTCCTGCCACGATGTATAGCCCACTCAAGCGGAATTTCTCTGGCAATAAAAAAAGGCCCAGCACCAAACCTTTTGTTGGCTAGTAAAGCGCTGCTTTCAATGTTTTCCACAAAATAAGCTATTTGAACAACGGGATAACCAAGACCCTGCATCATGCTCACATCTATCCTTCCTTCGTTGGCCACGGTTTTCAACATAACAGGTTACAGATTAAGGTCCATAGAACCTTAACAGAATATTAAAATAGTATTGCTGAACACCACCAGAAATGATTGGATAGTAAAACTTGGATATGGGTAGGGATAACAAATGAGTCAGAGACTTCAAGGGAAAGTAGCCGCCATAACTGGTGCTGCCAGCGGCTTTGGTTGTGCAGCCGCCAAGCGTTTTGTTGCTGAAGGTGCTAAAGTCGTGCTCGGTGATATCCAGGAAGATGCCGGACAGGCTCTGGCTGCGGAACTCGGCTCAGATGCTGTCTTCGTTTCCTGCAATGTTACGGTGGAAGAGGATATCATTAACCTCGTAGACACCGCGGTCAGCCATTTTGGCCAACTTGATATCATGTACAACAATGCTGGCATTGTTGGCTCAGCGGGTCCAATAGCAACAACACCCGCAGATGAATGGAAATTCACTATCGATGTTTTAATTAATGGCGTTTTTTATGGTTGTAAACACGCCGCGCGAGTGATGTCAGCAAACGGCACAGGATCAATCATCAACATGGCGAGCACCGCCGGGCTGATGGGCGGACTCGGCCCGCATGCCTACGCTGCTTCAAAACATGCCGTCATCGGCCTTACAAAAAACACCGCTGCTGAACTTTGCAAAGTAGGAATTCGAGTGAATGCGATTGCCCCTGCTGGCATGGCGACCGCAATGGTCGCAGGACTCAGTGGTGACCCCGCCGCCATCGAAGCAACTAAACAAAGGCTAGCAAAAACCTCGCCATTGAAAGACCGTGCTGGTGTAGCAGAAGATGTCGCTAATGCGGCCCTGTGGCTGGCCAGCGATGAATCTGGCTATACGACCGGGCATACACTCACTACAGATGCAGGGATGACAACGGGTTCTTCGCTAAATCCCTCACCTTTCGAGGAATATGTGCCCATTATACGAGAAGCTGGTAAGCGGGGTTTAACTAACCCGGGATGATCAGTCTGCGCTGAACAGCAATCGCGTCAGCCAGTCTCCACTGTACATGCCCACGACCATTACCAGAACAAACAAAACAATATGCCAGTCAAAATAGGCTAAACCAGCAACAGCCGGGCCAGGGCACAGTCCCGATAAGCCCCATCCAATTCCGAATAAACAAGCACCTAAAACGAGCTTGCCATCTAAGATGTTGGTTTCTGGCAGGACAAACAGCTCTGCCAATACCGGTTTCTGCATATTTGGAATGACTAGCTGGAAAGTAACCGTTGTAACTGCTAAACCACCCATCATCACAAATGCCAGTGAAGGATTCCATTGTCCACGGATATCAAGAAAGCCGATAATGTTCGCAGGATCTGTCATACCAGACAGCGCCAACCCGAATCCAAATACCGTCCCCGATGCCAACGCAGAATAAATTTTCATAGTTCCCAAACCAGCGATTGAACAAATACTGTGATAAAAGCAGAACCCATAAAAACAATCGTAGCGACAATAGAACGCCGGGAAAATCTGGCAATACCACAGATACCATGACCACTAGTACAGCCGCTACCCATTCGAGTTCCTACGCCAACCAGAAAAGCTCCGGGTAATAAAGTCGATAGCGGCATGTCAAATACGGGACCTGGGTCACCCGATGCCCACAGATGAATAACCACGCCCAGGCAAAGCCCTGCCAGGAAAAAAAGTGCCCAATTGCGGTGTTTTGGTCCATCAAATGACTGATAAAAAATACCGCTTATACCCGCAATTCTGCCATTGAGAACCATCAGCAGCATGGCTCCTATGCCAATGCAGACACCTCCTAAAATAGCGTATATGCTCATCCTTTCACCTCACCTATTCAACATGACACTACAACCCATTCAGCCGCCAGCCACAATAACATAAATTATATAGGCGAAAATGAACTGATAGAAAAGCCGGCTAATCTGAATTGTGAAAATTATTTTCCACTCCAGGAATCGTAAAAAACATTTCAATATCCCGAGAGAACCGCCTTGCCAGAAATGACAACTATCTTAATGAGAAGTACTGCAAACAAAAGCATGGATCATCCCTGAAAAAACCTACCTTCCCCTGCATTTGTTTGTTGCAGTCACTCCAAGGACAGCTCAATTTCATAACAACTGACAAAATAAAGGGATAATCACCAAAGCAGGACAAAACCTTAACACGAGGAAGGCTGTTATGCCTTACCTATTACTGGCCACTGTATTACTTACTTTTGCTGCGTGTGAATCCGAATATGATAGCTGCTTCAAGAAACAACTACCTATCGAAAGAACGCGTTATACCTGTTACGACCTATGGCAGGAGTGTGAAGCCGCTTCCAGGAAAAGATCAGCCAGTGCATGAGCGAGCCTTAAACAAGAATAACCTTATAAGCGCTTGTCGGGAGAAGCTGAATACATGAAAATAGCCCATTCATATTAATTTAATAAGGCAAGATGAGAGCGCTAATCACTAATGACGATGGTATAACCAGCCCGGGCCTTCATGAATTGGCACGGCAAGTCGAGTCAGCTGGTTTTGAAGTCGTCGTCGTGGCACCCAGCTTTGATGCATCAGGAACCGGTGCCAGCCTGGGGCATATTTCAAGAGATGTTCCCATTGAGTATAAGAAACACACTATTGAAAAACTCAAGGGCCCTGCATTTGGCCTGAACGGCCCACCGGCGCTCTGTACAATCAGCGGTTTTCTTGGCGCCTTTGGCCCCAAACCAGACGTTGTCCTCTCGGGTCCCAATCTCGGTCTCAACACAGGACGCTCTGTCCTGCACAGTGGTACCGTCGGTGCAGCGCTTGCAGCACAGAATTTTGGCATCCGAAGCCTGGCAGTAAGCCTGGCAGTTTCAGATCCCTGGCACTGGGACACTGCCTGCCGATTTGCAATTGAGCTCCTGGATCCCCTCATGCAGGCATCCAACCGCTGCATGCTCAACCTGAATGTTCCCGCTTTACCTTATAATGAAGTCAAATCAATGTGCTGGGCTGGCCTTGCTGAATTTGGCTCAGTAAGAAGTCAAATAGTAGAAGAGGGTGACGGGCAGCTGTTCTTCGACCTCGTCCAAACCGACTTCGACCCACCGCCGCACAGTGATCTGGGACTGGTTAATGCAGGGTTTGCTGCTGTCACCGCGCTGAACTGCTCAGCAGAAGTCTGGAATAACCAGATTTCTGAGGGGCGCGAATTTAAATCAACCCACAAACTACCTTCAGCCAATGCCGGCGGTAAATTAAAAGCGCCCGAAGCCATGAGATTCACACAGCCAAATTAACCTAGCGCCGACGCAGGCTTAAATCAGGAAAATTGGCTCATTTGAATTCGTTGTTCGTTAATCTCTGTGCATTTCGTCGTAACCGGGGCTTAGGCTCATTTTGGGTGTTGCCGACCGGAGCTAATGGGAGGAAGCGGATCTGTTGGAACAGTCTCACTCAACAGTTTTTATCGTGACACTAATGACACTTCATCACCCTATGATCTGATTATCAATTTTAACAGGTCAAATGGCAGCGATCACATCCATTCCTTGCGATTAACCGTGGATGACGGCTCTACCCCTCAAGATGTATGTGATAATACCAAATTTCACGATAATGAAAGCTCAGAAAATTCAAACCGTGATCCCGACTGGGCCATGACCGATGAGGGCGAAGACGGCACATTCAACTTCGATAACGATTATTCTGATAACTCTTACTCTAGTGGCAGCCTGCATATTTCAAACCTGATAACTCAACCAGTCGGCACCTACACTGTCAGGGTAACCATCTATGCGAAAGACAAATGTAAAACGGACGAAACGTATGACTCCGAGCCCCGTCTTTCACTAATTCTGCTGTGAATGAAGCGCCCGTAATTACCAATGCAGGAAATAACCTCAGCTACATGGCAGGCAATGCCGTAACGGTACTTGACGGTACGGTAACAGTCACGGACTCTGATGATGCCAACATGGATTCAGCACGCAAACCTTCCAATACGACAGGGATTTTCTCTTCGGCAGAATATTTCTTACGGATGCGGTGTCGAATATCGCGCACACTCTGTTCAATACTTCGTCTCTCTGTCATCATCGTTTCCTCAAGGGTTAACGATGAACCAAAAGTGTCTCTTAAGCTACCAGGCTAACCTGTCCACATAGTGCTGACGGGGTACACCCCAGACCATCAGAAAACAGCTTATCCGGGAAAGGCCATCGGGTTATCATGGCCCAGGGTCAATATACTCGCTCAAGCAGGGCCAGCCAGAGCCAGGTTAGATCGACATAGCCAACAAGTTAATTCAATGAGACTATTGCTGGTAGAGCAACGCCTCATTCAGGACATACCAAGGTAATCCAGCGCCACCAACAAGGACATAAAAGGACGAAGCGCAATGCCAACAGCCACCATCAACAATGCCAGACTCTGGTACGATCAACTCGGTCAGGGCGAACCCTTACTGCTGCATCATGGTTACACCGCTTCCAGGGTGAATTGGTTGCCAGTGGCACAACAACTCAAGCAGTACTACCAGGTTATCCTGATGGAATGCAGAGGCACTGGTGAAAGCGAAGACACCGCTGACGGTTACAATCTGGAGCAATATGCACTGGATGTGCTTGGCCTGATGGATCACTTGAAAATCGACAAATTCAGTTATGCCGGACACAGCATGGGTGGCGGCATTGGTTATGTTCTGGGAGCGCACCACCTAGACCGGCTCAATCGCCTGATCTTCATGGCGCCGATCCCCAGCAAAGGCACTGGCATGATGAGCGCTGCCATGCTTGAGACCCGACTGAAACATCGCAGGCAAAACGACAGAGCTGCCATAAAACAGAATTATCTTGATACACGATTTCGACCTGAGGTGGAAACTGATGCCTGGATAGAAAGTCGGGTAGATCACATCATGCGGGTATCAGAAGGTCACCTGATCGATGGCGCCAAAGCAATGGCTGACATCGACCTTGCTGAAAAACTCGCTGAAATCACGATCCCCACGCTGATGATTGCCGGCTCAGTCGATGGCCTGTTGAACGCGAACCTGGCAGATTTCAAACGCCTGCCCAATGCAGCGCTGCAGGTGTTCGCGCGCGCCGGGCATGAAGTCGCCATCCATGAACCCGAGGGCGTCAGCGATGCCATACATAGCTTCATGCAGCACGGCGCTCTTTCAGCAAAGGATCTGTACAAGCGGCAAACATGATTTCAAGAAATCATCCCAGCGATGGGCACTGATTTCAGATAACCACCATATGATTGGGTAATTCATCCTTCGCAGAGGTTGCCGGTAAATGCTTCTCCAGCAACACGCCGCAAGCGTCTACACAGCTCAGAAATCCTTCTAAGGTATTGCCGGCTGCAACCTGATCGGTCATAGCAGAAACAATCTCGGCCCATTCGTCATCTGTTATGTGACTACTGACGCCACGATCAGCAATAATCTCAACATAATGCTCAATTTCTGATACAAAAATCAGCACACCCACTTCGGCCTGGGTGTGATGCAGATTGTTTTCCAGGAACTGTCGGCGCGCCAGATTACTGGCCCGCCAGGTTTTTACCTGATTGGGGATAATCCTCACCAGAATGGGTTGCCATCTCAGTAGAATCGCCAACACAATAAATACACCTAACTGAATCAGCATAATGTCATTCATTTCAACCCAGAAGGGCAGAACCGTGACCAGGCTGGGAGATAACAGGGCCAGCATTGCCGCCCACATCGTCGGTATATAACTGTAGTTATCCGCTCTTGCCGCCAGCACAGTCACCAACTCGGCATCCGTTTTCTGTTCGACTTCGTGAATTGCAGCAGATACCTTCTCTAGTTCGCTTTTCGTTAACAAGGTCATTTTCTACCAGCCTCCACTCGCGCCACCACCACCAAAGCCGCCACCACCGCCACTGAATCCGCCACCGCCGCCGAAACCACCACCGCGGAATCCGCCGACGCCAATATAGCCAGCCGTCGCACCATAACGCCCACGACGACGGCGGGGCCTACCCAGGCCCAGAACACCCCCTAACATCGGCAACAGGTAGTAGAGCACCCCCAGAACTAAAACAAAACCATAGCTCATAGGCTTTTTATTACGGCTTTCCCGGTATTGCTTCTTGACCACATATTCACCCCCCAAGGCTTGGATAATTGATCGCATCCCGGCTTCAATTCCCTGACCGAATTGGCCTTTCTTGAACGCTGGCCGGATCACCTGGTAAATGATATTGCTGCCAATCGCATCCGTCAATTGACCTTCCAAGCCATAACCAACTTCGATCCGAACCTGGCGTTCTGCTTTGGCTATCATCAGCAGGACGCCATTATTTTTGCCTTTCTGACCAATCTCCCAATGTCGACCCAACTGGTAACCGTATTCCTCGATGGCCATACCCTGCAGATCAGGCAGGGTCACAACAATAACCTGATTACCCGTGGCGTTTTCGTGAGCTTCTGACAACCGATTGAGTTGGGATTGCCTGTTCGAGCTGAGCATCCCCGCATCATCAACCACCCGACCACCCAGTCTTGGAAACTGGATATCAGCACTGACCGGAAAGATCAGTAACAATAGCAGCAGGCTACGCACCATCATTAAAAATTCACCACCGGAGCCTGCTCAGCACGCTCGGCAGTGGCTTCATAGTAAGCATCTCTGGGTTTGAGCTCGCTGTACAGCCAGGAATGCCATAGTTTCCCCGGATAAGTCCGCATTTCGGTATTATAGCGCTCGATAGCGCCAATATAATCGCGACGAGCAACTGAGATACGGTTTTCAGTGCCTTCCAACTGCGACTGCAGCGCTAAAAAATTCTGATTTGATTTCAGGTCCGGATACTTTTCAACCACTACCATCAGCCTGCTCAATGCCCCGGAAAGCTGGCTCTGGGCCTGCTCAAACTGCTGCAGTTTAGCCGGGTCATTGATGAGCCCCGGATCGACTTGCATGCTGCCCACTTTCGCTCGCGCCTGGGTGACCGCAAGCAGAGTGTCTTTTTCCTGGGCTGCATAGCCTTTTACGGTAGCCACCAGATTTGGGATCAGGTCAGCACGGCGCTGATACTGGTTTTCCACCTGGGACCAGGACGACTTAACCTGCTCATCGAGAGTCGGCAGGCTATTCAGGCCACAACCAGACGTCAGACCAAGAATAATCAACAGCATTACATAGACGAGTCGGGACATAGCATACCTCCAGTAAATCAGTTTAACGTATAAGCACTTATAAGGCAGTTGCAACAAATAAAAAAATTCGCTCAAAAAACCAAGGCATGCAGGTCGAACTGCCAACACGACCTGCAGGTACAATTGCGGATAATAAACAAATCACTAACCAATATCGCTCACCAGGGTCAGCCTGACCTCCTCAGCAACCTGGACTGGATTGCTGGCATAAGCATCATGCTCAACGCCGAAGGTAACCGTCCCACCAACTTTTAGATCGGCAATATTTTCAGGGGTTAACTGGTAGCGAAGAAAATGTACCGCTGCGGTTTTATCCTCATTCGCCCTGTCCATGTCTTCATCTGCAATGGGCCAGACAGGTTTGCCGTCTCCCACCTGCACCCAGATCTTATCTTCCACACCGAGCAGTTCTTTAAGCCGACGCTGACGCTCCTGCACATCTTCGTATTGGATCAGCAAGGTGCACTTCCAGTTATCACCATCAGGAATGAGCGGATTATATGCATCAAGTTCCTGCTGAATCCCCTCGGCTTCAAAGATCTTCTCAATCCGCAGCATTTCCTGGATCTGGTATTTAATGGTCAACCGATCCTCAAATATTAACTGCATGGCATCACCGATTTGGACACGGCGATGCTGCTTATGCGCCAGAACTTCCTTTCGAAAAGTCGAGCGCATTTGTGAATAGTCTTCCAAAGACCACAAATCAGATCTTGATAGCATCGGTACCTTAATCAAGCGCGATCAGAGGACCGCACTTAATCTATTTCCAGCGATTAACTGTCGAGTGTATCCAGTGCTTTCTGGAAACGATTAGCATGGCTTCTTTCCGCTTTAGCTAGTGTCTCAAACCAATCCGCTATCTCATCGAAACCCTCTTCCCGAGCCGCTGCCTCCATCCCTGGGTACATATCGGTGTATTCGTGAGTCTCACCAGCAACAGATGCTTTAAGATTATCTGATGTCCCGCCAATCGGTAACCCGGTGGCTGGATCTCCGGTTTCTTCCAGATATTCCAGATGCCCGTGGGCATGGCCAGTCTCACCTTCCGCCGTTGACCGAAATACGGCTGCAACATCGTTGTATCCCTCTACGTCAGCTTTTGCCGCAAAATACAGATATCGGCGATTAGCCTGAGACTCACCTGCGAAGGCATCTTTTAAATTCTGTTCTGTTTTGGAGTCTTTCAACGCCATCTTGTTTCTCCTGAAGGTTGTAGTTAACTTAATATATTCTCGGACTGTACATGAATCCAATGAATCTTTTCTCTTATATTAATCGATTTTTTCAATTGCCTTAAGTATCTCTTCCTGAAACGCTTTTTTCATCAGGTACCAGGTTTCACCGACACAGCCATTTCCCACTGTCTGTCCGTTTACTTTCCCAACCGGTAAAATTTCCAGACCAGAGGCTGTCAACCAGATCTCATCTGCCTGCTTGAGGAAATTTTCCTGAATGTTTTCTTCTCTGACTTCCAATCCATGGCCTCTTGCCAACTCGATGGTCTGATCACGAGTGATGCCATGCAGCAGGTATTCGCTCTTTGGTGGGGTCCAGAGCACCCGATCTTTGACCGCAAAAACATTAGAAGAAGTCCCTTCGGTTACCAGTCCATCACGGATCAAAATAGCATCATCAAAACCTTCATCCATGGCCTGATTTTTCAACATGCCATTTGCAATCAGGCTTACCACCTTGATATCACCCCTGGCCCAGCGGAAATCTGTTTTACATATCACACTGATAGGCTTGATGGTCTGTTCATCAAACTCGCTTGGCGTGACCGTAACCAGAATAGTAGGGGAAACCTCCGGATAGACATGCGATCGCTCGGATGCTATCCCTCGTGTCACCTGAAGATAGATCAGGGCATTGTGCTCAGCACTGCGGGAGACGGCCTCTTCCAGCAGCGCCTTCCATGCTGAAGCATCCAACGGAGATTGAATCCGAACTTCTGCCATAGATCGCTTTAGCCTGGCGATATGCTGATCAAGCGTGAATATGTGCCCGTGATAGACCGGCATCACCTCATAGACGCCATCGCCGAACATAAAGCCACGATCAAAAACAGAAATTTTTGCGTCTTCTGGCTTGGACCATTGACCGTTGAGATAAGCAATCGACATGCAGCGAATTCCGGTTAGTTTATTTACCGCGCGATCATAACAAGATTCTACGTGTTAAACGATCTTCCAGCTTTGACTGACACTGATACAAACAATTCAACCAGCACGTGCACTTCCTGACCTCACAGATCATGGGAGATACCTGATAGATCCATGGCTAAGGCCTGCCGCTTTAACGTATAACAACTTTATCCGCTTGAAGGGTCTCTATCAATTGATCTAACGCCTGCCAGTCTAGTTCCACTAGCACTCTTATGATGCTGCAATCGGCATCTTTAATCAGCATGAACGGGCACTCTTTTTACCGGCCAATAAACTTTTGTGTAACAGCCAGTAAAGGTTACCGACCGACAAAGGTCGGCTGGCGTTTTTCTACAAATGCCTTGGCCGCCTCTTTGTGATCCGTTGTCTGCCCGCAATGAACATGATGAGTTGCTTCAAGATCCATGCAATCATCAACCTCGCCGGCTAATGCCCGGTTGAGATTTTCCTTCATGTAACGGTAAGCTACCGTTGGCCCAGCAGAAATGCGACCAGCAATTTCCATTGCCTTGTCCATCAGCTGATCAGGCTCAACAACCCAATTAGTCAATCCCAGCCGAAGCGCTTCGTTAGCGTCAATTCTGTCTGACAGGTAATAAAGCTCCCTGGCTTTCGCCGTGCCCACCAATTGGGTCAAAAAGTAAGTACCGCCGTAGTCTCCTGAAAATCCAACTTTAGCGAATGCCGTGGTCATAATCGCAGTGCTCGCCATGATGCGCATATCACAGGCCAGTGCGTAGGATAGCCCTGCGCCTGCTGCCGCACCAGGCAGTGCAGCAATGGTTGGCTTGGGCATCTTAAAGAGCTTGCCTGCCGTAGAGCGTTGATTGACTCGCTGCGCGTGAATAGCCCCATCAATCGTGTTCTGGCCTACCGTGCCGTCGCCTGAAGATGCCATCCCCTTCACATCGCCACCGGCACAAAAACCCTTTCCGGCGCCGGTAATCACGAGGCATTTAACTTCCGGGTCGAATTCCCAGGCTGCTAACGTTTTCGACAGTGCTGCATTCATGCCACCCGACATCGCGTTTCGGGCTTCCGGTCGATTTAAGGTAATGACACCAACACCCGCTGTAACATCTGCTAATAAATCTTCTGTACCCGTATCAATGCTAGTCAAAATATTCTCCTTATATGTTGAACCGACTCATGCTTGCCTTTAATCGAGTCTACCATGAGATGATTCACTCAGAGCAAACCTTCCAGAAACAATTTGCCTCGGAATATAAGCAACCGAAAACTTAAGCTGACAGCACCGTAAACATAGGGTAGTTTTGTCATTCACCAGTACACATCAGACAATTCATGAAACGACTACTCATTGCCAATCGAGGAGAAATTGCTCTCCGCATCGCCAGCACGGCCAGGGATATGGGTATCGATTGTATCGCAATCCATCCAGAAGACGACGCCCTTTCACTGCACGTCCTACAAGCCGATGAATCTTTTCAGCTCAGCGGCACCGGTGCGCAGGCTTATCTTGATATTGACGCCGTGGTTGCAGCAGCTGTTCAAACCCACGCCGATGCCATCCACCCCGGCTATGGCTTCCTAAGTGAAAGTGTCGCGTTCGCCGAGGCCTGCCAGGCGGCCAACATCGTTCTCATCGGTCCTACTATTGAGCAGCTGGCACAGTTCGGAAACAAAACTGGAGCTCGAACACTGGCTGCCCACTGTAAAGTACCCCTGGTACCCGGCACCAATGGCGAGACGACGCTGGCAGATGCCAGCGCCTTTATGGCATCCCTGGACGGAAAATTCGATCTGCTGATTAAAGCTGTACATGGTGGTGGTGGCCGAGGTATGCGCAGTGTCGATGACCCGCAGAAGTTAGAGAAGAATTATCAGCGCTGCCAGTCAGAGGCAAAAATGGCATTTGGTAACGACTCTGTGTATGTGGAGGCACTCATTCCCCGGGTCAAGCATATTGAAATCCAGGTTATCGGTGATGGCCAGGGCCAGGTCATACACTTATGGGAGAGAGAGTGCTCGGTACAGCGCCAGAATCAAAAAATTATCGAAATCGCGCCCAGCCCAGGGCTGGCTGAGGGTACTCGACAGGCTATGATCGACGCAGCGCTGAAAATGGCCGGTGAAGCAAATTATCGAGGTCTTGGCACTTTCGAATTTCTGGTCAGCTGCGACGACCCCAGTCAATATTACTTTATTGAAGCCAACGCCCGCCTGCAGGTCGAACACACCGTTACCGAGGCCATTACCGGACTTGATCTTGTACAACTGCAAATCGCCATTGCACAAGGCAGCACCCTCAATGCCCTGGGTCTCAGCCAGGCTCCAGATGTGCAGGGCTACGCTATCCAATGCAGAATCAACATGGAAACACTGGCTACCAAAGCTTTTTTCAAACCTTCGGGTGGGCAGTTACAAACCTACGCCCCGCCCTCCGGTCCCGGTATACGGGTTGATGGATTTGGCTATGCCGGCTATCAGACTTCAACCCGCTACGACTCTTTACTGGCTAAACTCATCGTGCATAGCAGAAGTAACGATTACGGACTGGCTGTAGACAAAGCCAGCCGGGCCCTGAAAGCCTTCCATATTGATGGCTTTGAAACCAACCAGCCTTTTCTGCAATACATCCTGAACAGCGATATATTCGTGCAGGGTGATATCTACACTCGCTACATTGACAACAACCTTAAAGCCATCGCCAGTGAAATACCTCGCGCCGCCGATTTGCCAGCCGAGCCTGTTAAAAAAACGGCCGGCGTCAAGATCGATCAAGTGGATCCGCTGGCTGTTCTCGCCCACGGCAAAAAATCGGTAAAAAAAGAACAACCAAGCCCGGCGATATCTGGTTCAGAGCATAGCCTTGCCATCACCGCACCGCTCCAGGGGACCATCATCGAAATCCAGGTAAGCCCTGGCGATGAGGTCCACATAGGCCAGGAGCTGGTGGTTATGGATGCTATGAAAATGGAACACGTTATCACCGCAACGGCCAGTGGAACCGTTTTATCAGTACACGCAAATCCCCAGGAAGCCGTATTTGAAGACCATCTGATTATATCCATCAAACCAGGAGAAGTGTCGGCCCGGGCGGCTGACACCGACGACAATATCGATCTTGATTTTATTCGCCCGGACTTACAGGAAGCAAACACTCGCCACAGCTATGGCCTGGATGAAAACAGGCAGACTGCGGTCGCAAAACGCCGCAAAACACACCATCGCACCGTCCGTGAAAATATACAGGATATCTGTGACCCTGAAACCTTCATCGAATATGGTTCGCTCGCCATTGCTGCGCAACGCAGACGTCGCAGCGTCGATGACCTGATGCAAAATACACCCGGTGACGGCATGGTGTGTGGTATTGGCAGCGTTAATGGCGCACTGGTAACCGAGGATCAGGCCCAATGCGTGGTGATGTCCTACGACTATATGGTACTAGCAGGAACCCAGGGCCTGCAGAACCATCGCAAAAAAGATCGCATGTTTGAGCTGGCCGAACAGCTCAGGATCCCCATCATCCTGATTGCTGAAGGCGGCGGTGGCAGGCCAGGTGATACCGACGGTGCTGGCATAGCAGGCCTGGACTGCCTCGCCTTCCAGTTGTACGCCAGATTAAGCGGGCTCGTTCCCAGGATCGGCATCACCACAGGAAGATGCTTTGCTGGCAATGCGGTACTGCTGGGTTGCAGTGATATCGTTATCGCAACGGCGGATTCCAATATTGGCATCGGTGGCCCGGCCATGATTGAAGGTGGTGGCCTGGGTATTTTCAGCCCTGATGAGGTTGGTCCGATGGACGTGCAGGTTCCAAATGGCGTAGTTGATATCGCTGTAAAAGACGAGCAGGAAGCTGTCGCCAAAGCCAAGCAGTTACTTTCCTACTTTCAGGGACCGCTGAAAGACTGGCAGTGTGAAGACCAGCGCAAATTAAGATTTTCCGTACCGGAAAACCGCCTCAGGGTCTATGACATCAAGAATATCATTAGCCTGATTGCTGACACTGATTCGGTACTCGAGCTCCGCCCTGAATTCGGCATCGGCATGGTTACCGCCTTTATCAGAGTCGAAGGTCGACCCATGGGGCTGATAGCCAATGATCCTGTACACCTGTCTGGCGCCATAGACAGTGATGGTGCCGATAAGGCAGCGCGCTTCATGCAGTTATGTGATGCCTTTGATATTCCTATTCTTTCCCTGGTGGACTGCCCTGGGATCATGGTCGGCCCGGAAATAGAAAAGACTGCCTTGGTACGCCATGCCAGCCGCGTTTTTGTCACCAGCACCAGCCTCACCGTACCTCTTTTCGCCGTCGTACTAAGAAAAGGCTACGGCCTGGGCGCCCAGGCTATGACCGGAGGCGGTTTCAAGGCATCCACTTTCACTGTGACCTGGCCAACCGGAGAGTTCGGTGGAATGGGCCTGGAAGGTGCGGTCAAGCTCGGTTATCGCAAAGAACTCGAGGCCATAGAGGACCCAGAAGCCCGGCGCGAGGAATACGAAAAAAGAGTTGCTCAGATGTATGACCGAGGCAAGGCGGTTAATTTTGCCACTGCATTTGAAATCGACGAAGTCATCGACCCCATGGACACCCGCCACTGGATCCTATCAGGGCTTAAGGCCAGCCCAGCCCCACTACAGCGCGAAGGCAAAAAACGACCCTTTATTGACACCTGGTAAACTTACCCGCGGCGTGAAGTCCAGCCCGGTATTGGCAAGCAAGGCATCACGCCTTAAAAACCCGGGCGATTTCACGTAGAGCGGCCTGCGTATTCAGACTGTGTGTCTGATTGAGGAATTCGGGCCAACTGGATAGTTTAACCGCGACCATATTGTCATCCGGTGCAATATAAATAAGCTGACCGAATACCCCCCGGCACATCACGTTGGCTGCGGACGCGTCTTCTATCCAGAACTGATTGCGATATCGCCCCAGAGGCAGTGTTGTTCTTGATGCGTCATTAAATAGCCCATGATCACCGCTTCTGACGTCATCTATCCATGCCAGCGGGATGATCTGCTCGGTACCGCGCCGGCCATTGTCTAAGTTCAATACGCCAAAGCGTGCGAAGTCACGCAGGGTTGCATTAAAGCCGCCGTCAGCCAGGGCGTAACCTGCACTGTCAACGGTAAAATAGGCATCATCTTCTGCGCCCATTTTCATCCAGAGCTCACGACTGACCAGCTCCGCCAGCTTCAAACCGGACACCCGTTCCATGACATGGGCAATGACATCTGTCTCTATTGAGCGGTAGTAGAAACGCGCTCCATGGGCCGCGTCGGTCTGCGTCAGGGAAAGAATCTGATCCCAGATACAGGACGGCCAGTACGATCCCTTGGGTGCATTGTCTGGGATGGGTTTCCAACCTGAGGCCACGTCCGTCCTGCCAATATCAGAATCGATATCGGTGTATTCCTCTATGAACTGAACGCCCGTGGTCATATCCAGCGCCTGTTGCAGGCTCGCGCCCGCCCAGCCGGTGCTTTCCAGTTCCGGTAAATAAGTCGAAAGCAGTTCCGCCGGATCAAGCAATCCCTGGCCAATCATAATCCCCGTTACGGTAGCAACGATGGATTTAGACATGGATTGAGCCAGATGCTGGGTGTGACGGTCCATGCCGTTGTAATAACTCTCATGAATGATCCTGCCATCCATATAGACCAGGAACCCATCTGTATAGGTCTGATCGAGCATGTCGGAAACTGTCATCGGGCTACCACCCACACCGGTGAAGGACACACCAGACAAGTCCTGCAAGTCACTCTGCAACGGCTGCTGGGGCCCGGCGCCGCGGGCAACATTGGTGGTAGCTAGGATTTGCCGGACGTTCTGAAAAGTCCAGCGATTCCAGGGTGGGCGGTCCCAATCCGCTCGAGGGATGCGCCACTGCGGCAATACCGGTGAAGGTTGCATTATGGGCGGTCGAGAATCCGAATTACGATAGCTTTCCATGGCGGCCTCGTTTTTTTATCAAGCCTTATTCAAAGCCTGCAGGTACGAATGGCAATCAGACCAATAACTGCTGCAACTGGCCCTGAATCAGGTCTCAAAGCTGGAATCCAATGCCTGCACCGACAGCCTTTTATCCAATCAGCCAGCTCATCCAATCAGCCAGCCGACAAACAATAGCGCCTGACAGGGCGCTATTGTTCCAGCCTTTCTTCGACAACCAGGTTTAGGCCTTAGGCACGAATACCGCTTTGGTTTCGAGGAATTCCTCAAAGCCCAGATCGCCCCATTCGCGGCCATTTCCGGACTGTTTATAGCCTCCAAACGGCGCATTTAAATCCGGACCGCTGCCATTGATATGAACATTACCAGTACGAATCTGCGCGGCGACTTCAAGGGCATGATCGACACTGCTGGACTGCACATAGCCAGATAATCCATATGGCGTGTCATTGGCTATCTCGATGGCTTGCGCTTCCCAAAAATTTCTTCTCGGGCAATCGTCATATCATTACTGACATTACCGAACACAGTGGGTTTAACAAAATACCCCGCATTTAGCCCATCGGGTCGTCCGGTGCCACCACAAACCAGCTCAGCGCCTTCATCGATACCTTTCTGGATCAAGCCCTGTATTTTGTCAAACTGTACTTCACTGACCACTGGTCCCATGGTGGTCCCATCGGCAAAGGGATCACCTGGCTTGGCCCCTTCGGCCGTGCGCTTGGCAATCTCCAGAGCCTGGCTATGGGCAGCTGCAGGTACCAGCATCCTCGTCGGCGCATTACAGCTCTGTCCAGAATTCTGGAATATAGCATTTACACCGCTACTCACGGCCTGCTCAAGATCAGCATCCTCCAGCACGATGTTGGCCGATTTTCCACCCAACTCCTGCGCTACCCGCTTAACCGAAGCAGCTGACGCTTTGGCTACTTCAATTCCTGCCCGGGTGGAACCTGTAAACGACATCATATGAATATCATCATGAGATGACATGGCAGCACCCACACTGGGGCCATCTCCATTTACGAGATTAAAAACGCCAGCCGGGACGCCCGCTGCATGCAGCACCTCAGCCAGAATAATGCCATTCACAGGCGCCACTTCGCTGGGCTTAAGCACCATGGTACAACCCGCGGCCAGGGCCGGTGCGACCTTACAGGCAATCTGATTGATCGGCCAATTCCACGGCGTGATCAGGCCACAGACACCAACCGGTTCACGCCTGAGCAGGTACTTACCCTTCTTTTCCTCCCAGGGGAAGTCCTTTAATATGCCCAGCGTGGTTGCAAAATGAGCCTGTCCCATGGCCGCCTGAGCCGCTTTTGATAACCAGATCGGCGCGCCCATTTCGGTGGAAATAGCTGCCGCAATTTCATCGTAGCGCTTGGCATACTCTGCCAGGATAGCGCCTAATAATTCAGCTCGCTCAGCCACCGCTGTTTTAGAAAAACTATCGAACGCTGCTGCCGCCGCAGCCACAGCTTTATCAACATCAGCGGCCCCACCCATACTGATCCTGGCAAAAGCGGTCTCGGTCGCCGGGTTAATGACGTCAAGCGTTGCCGGGCTGACTGGATCAACCCACTCGCCATTAATATAAAACTGTAAATATTCTTGCATGATTTTTCCTCTTAAAATGAATAGCTTCTGAAACGAATAACATCTGCGTCAACCTGGACCTTGCCGGCACCGCGAAACAGATGCTCAAACTACAAACTGACCGAACCTATGTCAAGGTTTTGCAGCGGATAGTTAACATCCAGGCGGCCCATACTAAATCTGATATTAATCCCTTTGCGGACACCTAACCGACAAACTGAATCAGGACTCCGGCAGCAACGGCCGAACCAATCACGCCAGCCACATTAGGTCCCATAGCATGCATCAGCAGAAAATTATTCGGGTTCGCTTCCAGACCGACACGACTGGCAACTCTGGCGGCCATGGGCACCGCCGAAACGCCGGCTGCACCGATCAAAGGATTGATTTTCCGGGAAGACATCAGGTTCATCAATTTTGCCATGAGCACGCCAGCCGCGGTGCCAATACAAAAGGCAACCATGCCGAGCAGCAGGATACCCAGCGTATCCAGCACCAGAAACTGATCAGCTCTCAATTTAGAGCCTACCGCCAGACCCAGGAATATGGTTGTGATATTGATCAGCGCATTCTGAGTGGTATCGCTTAAACGATTGACTACGCCACATTCGCGCATGAGATTACCAAAACAGAACATGCCCAGCAGCGGCGCTGCACTGGGCACCATCAGGGCCACCAGCATCAGTAAGACGAGGGGGAAAATAATTTTTTCGGTCTGCGATACGTCACGCAGCTGCGCCATCTCAATGCATCGCTCCTGGGGCGTGGTCAGCAATCGCATGATCGGCGGCTGAATAAGCGGCACCAAGGCCATATACGAATAAGCTGCAACAGCGATGGCACCTAATAATTGCGGCGCTAACTTACCGGCTACATAGATCGCCGTAGGGCCATCAGCACCACCGATAATACCAATTGCCGCAGCCTCCGAAAGGGTAAAATCAAACAGTCCCAGCTGCGTGAAATACAATGCGCCCAACAGGGTCGCAAAAATACCAAATTGAGCCGCTGCGCCCAGAAATAGCGTTTTTGGATTAGCCAGCAATGGCCCAAAATCAGTGAGCGCGCCTACCCCCATAAATATTAATAAAGGAAACAGTCCGGTCTCAATGCCCATGGCATAGAGCTGGTGCAAAATACCACTACCAACGGCGATATCAACACCCGGGATATTGGCCAGGACACCGCCGAACCCAATAGGCACCAGTAACAAGGGTTCGAAGCCCCGCGAAATCGCCAGGTACAGCAGCAATAAACCAACACCAATCATAACCAGCTGATTCAATTCCATCTGGTAAATGCCAGTGCCCTGCCACAATAGGAATAACTGATCCATGGCCTGTCTACTGCCCTACCATAACCAGAGCTTCTCCCAGCTTAACAGCATCACCTTCGCGCACCGGAACCTGCGTCACCTGGCCACCCCGGGTCGCCCGAATCTCGGTTTCCATTTTCATCGCTTCCAGCACAATAACAACATCACCTTCTGAGACTGCATCGCCCGGACCGACCAGTACCTTAAATACATTACCGGACAAGGGCGCTGTAACGCCAGTTTCAGCGCTGAAAGGCGCACTCAGTGGCGCTGCCTGAGCAAGTGGCTGGATACTGCTGACATCACCACCGGCGCTCACCGAAACCACAAAGTGCTGTCCGTCAACTTCAACAGTGTAGGTTTCAGACCCCTGTGCTATTACCACCGTATCAGACTGTTCAACAGGAATCGGCTCGAACGCATCGGGGTTCTGGCGATTTTCAAAAAACTTAAGACCAACCTGTGGAAACAGTGCGTAGGTAAGCACATCATCTTCAAAATATTCCCCGAAAAGCAGCGTCTTTTCCCTGGCCAGGCCAGAAAGTTCACTGCTCAGTGCTTCAAATTCCGGCTCCAGCAGGTCCGCAGGGCGACAGGTCACCGCTTCGGCGCCGTCAAGTGCTTTTGCCTGTAACGCCTCATCAACCGGTGCTGGCGTGGCACCATACTCGCCTTTAAGCACAGCCTGGGTCTCTTTTGTGATATTGCTGTAGCGTTCCCCGGTCAGCACGTTCAAGACCGCCTGAGTACCAACAATCTGCGATGTTGGGGTCACCAGCGGGATAAAACCCAGCTCTTCACGTACCCGGGGAATCTCCTCCAGGACTTCATCCAGTCTGTCGGTTGCATCCTGTTCGCGGAGCTGATTCTCCAGGTTGGTTAGCATGCCGCCAGGTACCTGAGCCACCAAAATTCGCGAATCTATGCCTTTAAGTGAACCCTCGAACTGCGCGTACTTCTTTCTGATCTTTCTGAAATAGGCCGCAATATCTTCCAGAAGTAACAAATCAAGGCCGGTGTCTCTGTCACTACCCTGCAGTATGGCTACGAGCGATTCGGTGGGTGAATGGCCATAGGTCATACTCATTGACGAGATAGCCGTATCGACATTATCAACACCTGCCTCAACCGCTTTGAGATAAGTCGCCGTTGACATCCCAGTAGTGGCATGACAGTGCATGTGAATCGGAATGTCCACCGCCTTTTTTAAACCACTGACCAATTCAAAAGCCGCGTAGGGGGTGAGCAAACCGGCCATATCCTTTATAGCAATCGAATCAGCACCCATATCAGCTAATTGCCGACCCAGGGTCAGCCAGCCATCTAGCGCATGCACCGGGCTGATCGTATAGGACAAGGCTCCCTGGGCATGTTTTCCCTGCTTGCGCACTGCCTTGATCGCCCGTTCCAGGTTACGGGGATCATTCATGGCATCAAATACCCGGAAAATATCGATACCATTGACCGCTGCTCTTGCAACGAATCGATCAACAATATCATCTGCGTAATGACGGTACCCCAGGATATTCTGTCCACGGAACAACATCTGCTGGGGTGTATTCGGCATCGCCTTTTTCAGCTCCCGGAGGCGCTCCCAAGGGTCTTCACCGAGGTAACGAATACAGGCATCAAAAGTGGCGCCGCCCCAGCTCTCCAGTGACCAGAAACCAACCTGATCAAGCTTACCGGCAATGGGTAGCATGTCATCCAGTCGCAGACGCGTCGCAAACAAAGACTGGTGGGCATCGCGCAGTACAACATCTGTTATTCCCAGGGGTTGCCCGTCACTTAATGCTGTATCTGTCATTAACCCGTATCCTACTGCTGTGTACACCTGGAGTTAGCCTCTAGGCTCTTTACTATCGCCGATGCTGTTGCCGATATTTTTGCACCGCAATTGCTACGGCCTGCAAGCGCCTCTGCTGCGTTCTGTCTCCAGCACCATCAACAAGACCAGAACCGGTCACAGCCGGGGACCAGCGCATCAGAACTGAAGACATCATAGAAGTCATCACAACCAACAGCGTTAGAAACGAAAAGACCACGCCCATTCCAAGGCCAGCCAGTTCAAGACCTGCTAACAATCCTGCATTCATGGTAGTTCTACCGGAAAATCTTCATAGCTTATAGCAATTTCCGGGTGATCGGTATTCTTTCAGAGTTGACCTTACCCAAGCCGACCTAGATAATAGCGCCCTCACGTGCGCTGGTAGCTCAGTTGGATAGAGCACCTGGCTACGAACCAGGGGGTCGGGGGTTCGAATCCCTCCCAGCGCACCATTTGATCCAGAATATGCTGCACTGATGCTTATTTGATAACAGGTACCAGCGTCAGGATAAAGATCAGTATATAGATAATAGGTTTTTCGGAGAGATGGCTGAGTGGTCGAAAGCGCTCCCCTGCTAAGGGAGTATAGGTTGATAGCCTATCCAGGGTTCGAATCCCTGTCTCGCCGCCAGATATTATTATAAATCAATATGTTATAGTTATTTATTCCCTACGTATAACAACCTATACATCTAACCTATAGCTATCAATTGCTATTA